>Ga0182024_10001267_pt1 | contig 65460 bp, 65 predicted proteins | sample P32metaG_FD_120480 | JGI IMG/M metagenome (GOLD analysis project Ga0182024, IMG submission 120480) | Permafrost microbial communities from Stordalen Mire, Sweden - P3-2 metaG (Illumina Assembly) | ecosystem: Environmental > Terrestrial > Soil > Wetlands > Permafrost | place: Sweden: Stordalen... | reverse complement strand
GCCCACTGCTCCACAGCGATCAACTCCTCCTCCTGGCCTCGGCTTGGCTAACCGAGTCAGGCTGTCACCCCGCCGGGGGGTCCGTTTTTCAACCGGCCAAGGGTGGGGAGTATTCAGGCGGCGCCTACAGGGGCGGCGTGACGGCCCGAAATCGCCCGGGTGGGCCAAATAGTGGGCCAAATCCCGCCGCAGGCGCTAAACAGGCAGCCTTCGACGGATAAGCGCAGGTGGGTTGAGTCCTACGTAGGCACCCATGGGAGTCAGTGACCAGGCTCATCAGCTTCTAGCGCGCTGACGGAATCTGGCTTCAGTGTTGGGCTTTGCCACAGGCGGCGGCAAGCGCCCCAGCCAACCGCCGGCAGTTTCGAATAGGCGAGTCCTCGTTGTGGCTACGAGAAGTCGGCGGGTCGATTCGCGCGCCCCCAATGCGCTATATGATGCCCACAAAAGTCAGCTAAGTAGTGCGCTTCTGCCCGAGTCGCGCTTGTACCTTAGGCAAACGCAGCGCACTAGCTCAAATAATATGCTATATTTAGTGTATTATGGCGTCTAGTTCTATAGTGCAAACTGCCCTGATCACTCTACGTTCAGACGTGGACTCGCAGGTAGGGGACGCATTGAGCCGCCTACCCGATGTGGAGGTGATTCGTGACGCACCGGAGTCCGCCCTGGTGATTGCCGGACAAGCTTTTCCTGTTGAGGCCGGGGTCATCGAGAACACAGAGTTGGCTGAACTACTAGATCGCGAGAGGAGCGACGTCAGGCGCATCCTGGTGATCAAGGCCGTATTGGACGACGTTACCGCCGCGCGCCTGGAGGACGCCGACATCGGCTTCGTAGACGCTGCGTATCGAGCTTGGCTTCCCGGCCAGACGCTGAGCAAGCGCGTGCGTGACCGACTGCCGACTCGCCAGCGTGCCCTGCGCGCAGGCAGTCTGCGGCCTGCCCAAATGGTCGCTGACCACCCCGAAGAAGCGTGGACCATCCGACGCCTCGCCGAGCGAGGCGCGAGTAGCGAGGTGACCGCCCACCGTCTGCTCCAGACCTTGGAGGAAGCGCACCTGATCGAGCGCCACGGGCGCGGGCGCGGGATGAAGCGGCGCGTTGTCGATATCGAGGGCGTACGGCGTTGGCTTGCAGAGAATGGCCGCTCCTCCTCCGCGCAGCGACTGTCGTGCTTCATCCGAGACCCCGACGCGATCCCGGCATCGGTCTCCGGCCATCAGATGGTTCTCACCGGCGCCTTGGCAGCCGAACGGATGGGGCTGCCGGTCCTGACCGGGACACAGCGACCGCTGTACCGAATCCAGGCCACCGGCGAGGATCTCGAGCAGATCCCTCGGGCACTTGGTGGATTCCGGACAGAGCGGGGAGCAAACCTCACGCTGATCGCAGACCCGGACCACTTGGCCAGCGGCGACGCACGTATCGATGGGGACGGACATGCTGTAGCCCCGCCCAGTCGGGTCATGCTGGACCTGTACCTTGAGCCCAGGGGAGAGGCCGCAGTCGGCGTTTTCCTAGATCTGTGGGGATCGAAGCACATACCATGACGGCCGACGAGATCAAGCGTCCACCGAGCGCATTGATAGGCGAGGCGGCAAGCCTCTTCTTTCTCCTCGGGGGAATGGCCGCGAAGCATCTCGTCATCGTCGGCGGCCTCGTTCCCCCGCTGCTTCTCCCGGAAGCCGCCGACACACACATCGGAAGCGCAGACATCGATTTGTGCTTGTCGCTCGCTATCACCAAAGGCGCGACGCGCGAGTACTACCGATCGATCGAGGAGATCCTCGAGCCGTACTTCGAATCGGAGCGTGCAAGCGGATTTCGCTGGCGCAAGAAGCAGAGTGCGCCCGGCCTGCCTCTCGTCCTTGACTTCCTTGCACCCGTGGCAGAGGACGGCACCCTGCTCGCCGACGGTACGCAAGAACTTGATGAGGAAACCGCGGCACAGAACGCGGGGGCACACCTTCGCCCATTGCCGATCCGCTCTGGCGTACTCATCGACGAAGACGCCGTGTCGAGCACTCTCGAAGGCGTACAGCTTGTATATCGCCCCGGAACTCGAGCCGATGTGACAATCCGATATGCCGGCCCGGTCGGATTTCTTGCCGCCAAGACCGATGCGCTCGAGGGTCGCGATGATCCAAAGGATGGCTATGACGTGTCATGGTGGTGTCTGAATGCTCGGCCATCCAGCGCGGAGGTGGCGGCGCTCGTCACTGAACGACCCGCCTTCAAGCGGGAGCTCTTTCAAGAGAGCGTGGCGCAACTCCGTGCCGCATTTCGCGCTCCGGACTACCCCGGAGCAGACGGCTACGCCCGGGAGAAGCACCCTGATCTTCAGCCGGACGACGAGGAGTATGAGCAAGCGCGTAACGCCGCATACGCAGTTGTTTCAGAGGTCGTCGAGATCCTCAAGAAGCAGCTCTGGTAACGGCGCCCTTGTCTGAGTGAGGGTCGCTCATACACGGCCGACAGACCATCGCTGAGCAACAGGGGCGTCGCTCAGCGTGATGCACATAAGTAGCTACCTATTAAGATGAGCAATAAACGCACGGCGCAGCTCGGCTTCCGTCGGCGACCGGGGACTTGCGTCGCCGAAGAAGCCGGTCTTCCGACCTGGAGTACGGAGCATCGCCTCCGCGGCTGCATTGCTCGTGGTTGCCACCAACCAAAAGACGCTCTCCAGCTCGAGCTGAAAGCCGAGGGTAACGCGTCCCTCATTCGGCGTGATCTTTGATCCGAAGCACTTCGCCTCGACTCCTAGCCCGTTCCGGGACAGCCGGGGTGATCGTCCACTGGTGCTAGCCTCATCAACACTTCTCGCTGGTATCACCGACACGTCAACGCCGTGTGTCTCGCCGGATACACCCAGCATGTTGACATCTACGTGAATCTCCCAGTCTCTCCTCGCTCCTTGTGCTTGGGCGTAGGTGTACGTCGTTCTCGAGTCCAAGTCGCTGGGCTTACCGCGAAACACGGCTTCGGGCCCTGGACGAAGTCCCTGCAGCAAAGCCCCGCGACCACTTCGCCCCTCGTCGAATGCAAGCGAAAATATCCAGATGCCGTAGTGCTTGTCTCGTGTGCCCGCGAGAGCGTATTTCGCCCCGACCTTGCGCAACACGGCGCCAATTTCAGCGACGAGTTCAGCCTTCGTCGGCACTAGCGCCCCTCATCTCGTCGAGTAGTCTGGCAAGTTCGCGCGCGTGAGCCTCAATCTGGAACGCACTGTCCGCGTCTAGACGGAGGCATGTCTACATGTTTAATGCTTAACACGTTCGTCAATTCGTCAGCGACCGAACGCTTAAGCGTTTACGCCTTAACCTCAGCAGCGGTACGTTGACCTGGTCAGATCACACGCTGTTGTAAAGGTACGTGGCGGCCAGCGTCCGCCATGGCCGGAAGCGCTCGCCGATCGAGTCCACCTGCTCGAGCGACGCTGGCGCGTCCAACCGCCAAATTCGCTCGACCGTCCGCCGGAAGGCCAGGTCGGCGGCCGGCCACACGTCCGGTCGGCGAAGCGCGAGCATCAGCACGCCGTCGGCGGTGAACCGACCCACGCCCTTGACCTCCATGAGCTCGGTTCGGGCTTCCCCGTCGTCGAGGGTCGCCAGCTGCTCGGGGTCGAGCCGGCCATCCTCCAGACGGGCGGCCAGGTCGTGCAGGTAGACCGACTTTGCACCCGACAGACCGATGCCACGCAGCGTCTGGGCGGGGATGCCAAGCAGCTCGGCCGGGCTCGGCAACCGACCGCCCTGCAACGCCTCGAGGCGAGCGAGGATCGCGCCTGCCGCCGCGACCGAGAGCTGCTGGCCGATCACCTGCAGCACCAGCGCGCCCCACAAGTCGCGCGGCAAGCTGGCCAGCAAACCGTCGGGGTCCATTTCCGGTTCATGGTCGACGAGCGCCGCCATTCGCCGGTCCGCCGCGCGCAGCACGTCCCGGCCTGGAGCCCAGCGGTCGGCGCCAGCTGGCCTGGCATCTCGCGGCTTGCCCGCGGCCGGGCTCACGACGCGCGCTCGCGGACTACCTCGTCCGGGCCCTTGTCGTCGCGCAGGCCGAGGAAGCGCGGCTGGCGCAGGCGACCGTCGGTTGTCCACTCGGCGAAGCCAATCTGGCCGACCAGCTCCGGGTGGGTCCAGTGTGTGCCGCGCGGGATCGGTCGCGCGTCGAGGAACGGTGACTCGGGCGTCTCGAGCGCGCGCAGCCTGGCACCGAGGTCGCGCAGCGTCGGCGCGCTATAGCCGGTGCCAACCTTCCCGGCGTAGCGGAGCTGGCCGTCCGCGTGGTAACCGACGAGCAGAGCGCCGAAGTCAGTGCGGCTGCCAGCGGGCTCGGTGAACCCTCCGATCACGAACTCCTGCTCCCATGCGCACTTCAGCTTCAGCCAATCCTTCGAGCGACCCCTGGCATAGGGCGCATCCGCACGCTTGGCGATGAGCCCCTCCCAGCCGGACCTGCACGCCTCGGCGAACCGTCGCTTGGAGTCGCCCCGCAACGCCGCGATGAGCTGCAACGCGTCGCTCGATCGAATCGCTTCCGTCAGCCGCGCGCGGCGCTGAAGCAGAGATTGGGCCGTGAGATCCTCGCCGTCGAGCTCGAGGAGGTCGAACACGCAGTAGACGACGGGGTATGAGCCCACCAGTTGAGGCGACGGCTTGGCGACTCCGAGCCGCTGCTGGAGGCGGCCGAAGGAAGTCTGCTCGCCGTCGTAGGCGACGACCTCGCCATCGAGCAGCATCCGCCCGGCCTGGGCTGCGACCGCGGTCCGGACCTCGGGGTAGGTGCCCGTGAGGTCTTTCCCAGTGCGCGACTCGAGCCGCACATCGGCGTCGTGCTTGCGCGCAACGCAGCGCTCGCCGTCGAGCTTCCGCTCCAGCAGCCAGTCCTCGCCGAAGTCGCGGCGGTCGGTGAGGGTTGCCAGCATCAGCGGGATGGACATGCTGGTAGGTCAGGCGGGGCTCTGTTGCACTATCGCATCAACACGCTCGGGATAGAACGCGACGTGCCCCTCGATCTCTGCGACAGCCGCGAAGGGAGCCTCGTAGGTCCAGACCGCGTTTCGTGAAGTCGAACGGGTCCGGAGACGATCGAGCGAGGACGTCCGCTTCGCCTTCCGGCACTTCCCGCTGCCTGGCGTTCACCCGCACGCGCTCGCCGCCTCTGCCGCGGCCGAGGCGGCCTCGCTCCAGCATCAGTTCTGGAACATGCACGAGTTGCTCTTTCATGGCCAGCACGCGCTCGAGGAAGAGGACCTGCGCCGATATGCGGCCGAGCTCGGGCTCGACGTCGCGATCTTCGACAATGACCGAGGCAGCACTCAGGTGCTCGAACGGGTCCGTCGTGACGTGGAGAGCGGCATCGCTTCCGGTGAGGTGCTGGGGACGCCGACGCTGTTCATCGACGGCGTCTTGCATCGGGGCCACTACGACGCGTCGAGCTTGCAGGACGCATTGGCGGGACGAAAGTGATGGAATCGAGTTCCTGCACGCACCTCGATCACGTTCGGATCACCCGGCTGCCAGACTCGATTCCCGCAATCCGGGGCGAGACGCGCATCCCGCCCTCCCCGTTGGGATGAGCGAGTGGCAGTTCCGGTAAGCCGAGTGCTCTCGAGCTCGCAGCTCGCCATGCTCGCCGAGCATGGCGACGAGCGTACCGCCCAGGTTGGCGAGACGTTGTTCGAGGTCGGCGACAAGAGCTATCCGTTCGTCGCGATAATCGAGGGCGAGGTAGCGGTGACCGATGCCACAGGTCACGAGATCGTCCGCCACGGCCCTTCGGGCTTTCTCGGCGAGATGAACCTGCTCTCCGGGCAGACTGTCTTCCTCACCGCGGTCGTGACCAAGCCGATGCGCTACATCGCTGTCGACCGCGAAGTGCTCAGGCGGCTGCTCTTCGAGGACGGCTCGCTCTCGGACCTGCTCCTGTCCGCGTTCGTTGAGCGGCGCGAGCTGCTCCAGCAGCGCGAAGGGATCGGGATCGAGATCGTGGGGCCGCGCGACTCAGGCGAAACACGGCGGCTGGTGGAGTTCGCCAGACGCATGCGGCTTCCCCACACGTGGCTCGTCCCCGAGGAGAACCCCCCGGCGGCGGTTCTACTCGAGCGCTTCGACGCGGCCGAGGTACCGCTCGTTCGGCTGCCCGGCGGTGGTGAGCTGCGCCGGCCAAGCAACGGCGAGCTCTCGCGGGCGCTCGGGATCGGGCTCGAGCTCGGGCCGCGCACGGAGGTCGACCTGCTCGTCGTCGGAGGTGGTCCGGCCGGCCTCGGCGCGGCGGTCTACGGCGCCTCAGAGGGCCTCGACACGCTGGTGATCGAGAACACCGCCCTCGGCGGCCAGGCCGGCGCCTCGCGCAGGATCGAGAACTACCTAGGTTTTCCGGCCGGCATCAGCGGCACCGAACTAGCTGCCCGCGCGGTCAGCCAGGCGAGAAAGTTTGGCGCCCGGACTGCGACCCCCTACCGTGCCCGCTCGCTTGAGCCGGGCGGCGACCGCCACCTCGTCAGGCTGGAGGAGGGCAATGAGGTGACAGCGCGGGCGGTGCTGCTCTCAACGGGCGCGGAATACCGGCGCCTGCCGGTGGACGACCTCGATCTCTACGAGGGGATCAGCGTCTTCTACGCGGCCGGCCCGCCAGAGGGCCAGCTCTGTGCCGCGCAACGGGTTGGGGTGGTCGGCGGCGGCAACTCGGCGGCACAGGCAGCGGTCTGGCTCGCTCGCGGCGGCGCACTGGTCACCCTCCTGCACCGACGAGCCGACCTGAGCGAGACGATGTCCCACTATCTGATCGACGAGCTCGAGCGCTACGGAGTTGCGGTCCGCGACCGAAGTGAAGTCAGTGCCCTACACGGCGAAGATGGCCGGCTTGAGTCGGTGACGCTCGCCGACGGTTCTGGGTTGCCGTTCTCGTTCCTCTTCCTTTTCCTCGGCGCCTCACCATGCACTGATTGGCTCGACGAGACAGTCGCGCGAGACTCCGACGGATTCATCCTCACCGGACGTGACGCAGGAGCAGAGGGACTGCTCCAAACCAGCGTGCCCGGTATATACGCCGCCGGCGATGTGCGCGCAGGGTCGATCAAGCGCTGCGCGACAGCGGTCGGAGAAGGTGGGATGGTCATACGCTTCGTCCACGATCGCCTGTCGCCTGTCGCTGCCTTGCATCGCTAACGCTGGTCGTCGGGGAGATGGGCCGGGTTACCTGGGCGCCGGTGCCGTCCACGCAAAACCCCTGAATCGACGGCCACATCGCGACGAAGAGCTGAAAGAAACGCCTACCACGTAGACCTCGAACGCCTTCTCGCTATCCACGTTCTCCAGCGACATCGCCTAGTCCGCGAGCGCCACGGCTTCCAGGGCCTCCCTCCAGCTAAAGAAGGAGCGGACCTCACCGATCATGCTGTCATGAAAGTCCGAGAGAACAATGCCGATCGGCTGACGGATCGGTAGACCGGAGTCTTTGATTCGCCCGGTCGCCTCATAAAGGGCCAGAACCCGCTCGCCAACGGCACGAATCTCGTGAACCGCAAGCCCGTAAGCGTCGAAGCTCTCGATAAAGACTGCGTCCAGCCTGCGAGCGCCGTCATGACCGCGGTAGATGCGGTCCTCGACCCACTCAGGACCTGCGTCCCAAACCAGGTCCGGGGCATAGAACGCCAGCGCAGCCTCGATCCCGCCCGCGCTGTGCGCTTCGAATGACTTCCGCACAACCTCCACGTTCTCATGCGACATCGTCTGCCCTCTCGACTCGGCAAGCCGTTCGGCGGCCGCGCGCCCTCGTCGACATCACGATAGGTGGTCATCCGAACGACCATTCCCCGCGCCCGTAGGGAGACCCACGCCTCCCGGCAGGTCGGGTGTCGTGGACTCCTCGGACATCGCCCGGTGAGTATCCCGCAGGCAACATGAGGTGGCACAAAGCGAGTCGCCGGCTCGTTCGCGCAGAGTGGCGGCGTGGCCTACTTGCCTTGGGGCAGGAATCGCTCAAGACCGTTGAGTAGCGAGTGGGCGACGGCCTCGCGGAACGCCGGTCGCTCCATTGGCGCCTCATCGGCGGCGTTTTGCATGTTGGCGACCTCGACGAACACCTTTGGCACGTGCGAGAGGTCGAGACCGCCGAGGTCCGTGCGAGGCGCCAGGCCGTCGACCCCGTCGTAGGTGGAAGGATGCAGCCCCATGTGTGACAGTGATGTGCGCAGGGCGACCGCGAGCCGCAGTGACGGGCGGATGATCGCCTGGTTCGCTCGGCTTGGGATCGGGGCGGGGACGAGGATCGCGAAGCCCGAGCCGTCCGATGGCCCACCGTCGGCGTGAATGGAGATCGCCGCGTCGCTGTGCGCGCGGTTACCGATCGCTGCGCGTTCGGTGATGCATGGCCCCACTCCTGTGTTGCTATTGCGGGTCATGACCACCCGCGCTCCAGCTGCAAGCAGCAGCGCGCGAAGGCGCAGCGCGACGCTCCAATTGAAGTCGGTCTCGCGGTACCCGTCCGGGGCTGCCGTGCCGGTGGTGTCGCATTCCTTCTCGCCGTTCCCGTCGTTCACGAGTCTGGCGATCTCCTGCGGGTGGGTGAAGTTGCCCCCGTCGTGTCCAGGGTCGAGCGTGATCACGCGACCGCTCAGCGGCTTCTCTGAGGGTGACGCGCCGTTGGGCGCCGAGCTCGCGCCGCCGACACGCTCGGCAGCGTCCTTGATCCGCTCGGCCGACCGCGGGCGCCCCACCGGCAACGTGCTCGAAGGGCCGATGGCACCGCCGCACCCGGCAAGCCACACGAGCGCACAGATCGGAGCAAGTCTCACGCCGTTTGCTCGCAACTCATCCCTCCCGATGATCCCCGGACGGTTGGGCATCGAAGGAGTGTACGTCGAGGTCGGTAGTGGCAAGCGAGGCTCGACTGTCGAACTCGTTCTTGTCACGCAGAGCGAGAGCTTCGCGCACGGGAGCCGCACTCCGACGGTATCTGGCCTAGCCTCGGACGGCCTCGCGCGCGAGCTCGCTTGGTGGTCCTGGCTCGCCGTGGCGGAGGTCCAACTGCAACCACTGGACGTCGTGCCAGGCCCCCGCCTTCCAGCCGATACGTCGGTAGGTCCCGACCGGGACGAATCCCATTGCGCGGTGCAGGCCGTCGCTCGCATCGTTCGGCTGGGTGATCCCGGCGCACAGCGTCCACAAACCGATCGCTCGCAGCTGCTCGAACAACCGCGTGTACAGCGCGCGACCGACGCCTGATCGGTGGTGGTGAGCGTCGATGTAAACGGCAACATCTGCCGCCCAGCGGTAGGCAGCGCGCTCGCCATGAGGCGAGCCGTATGCATAGCCCAGCGTCACACCCTCGTGCTCAGCGACGACCCAGGCGTGCGCCGCACCGATGCGAACCGCCACCTCCTCTACGCTCGGCGGTCGCGCCTCGAAGGACGCGACCGAGTCAGAGACGTACGGCCCGTAGATCGCGGCGCATGGGGCCGCGTCGCGCTGCGGATCGGCGTTGCGGATGATCATGATCCTCAGACCATAGACCGCGACCGCTGCGCCACCGCACCGACGCAGTTGCGCGACGCCGCGCGTCCTGGGCGACGGCGGATCGCTCGAAGCGAAGGTGATCGACGTGCCGAACGCTTAGCCGACAAGGCGGGGCCGGGTCAAGCTATCTGCTTGGTTCCACGAAAGACACCGAACCCGCGCGCCGGTTCGATGACCGTGTCGACGATCCCTGCGGCGTCTAGCCACTGGCGGAGGTCCGAGACGTGCGGTGGAACCGAATGGCCCAGCCAGTGGCCGACCGCGAACAGGGCGCGCTGGCGACGCGTGCCTTCGGCAAGCAACGTGCAACCGAGCAGCTTACCGCCTGGCTTGAGACAACGCCCGATCTCTCTAACGGCCGACGCAGGATCGTCAACCATGTGGAGACCGCTGTAGGAGAGGACGAGATCCGCGATGCCGTCGGCAAAGGGAAGGGCCTGCATGTCTGCGAGCGCGAACTCGACCTGGCCAAGTCCTCGCTCCTCAGCGCGTCGTTTGGCCCGCTCGAGCATTTGTTCCGAGAGATCGCCCGCGATATAGCGGACATCCTGGTCCGCGCGGAGCGCGCGGAACGCGACACCGCCGCCGCACGGAACGTCAAGAATGGTCGCTCCGTCATTCGCCTCGCTGATAGCCCGCATGGTCGAGTACAGGGGCGCTAAGTCGATGCCCCAGACGAGTCGCGCCACGCGTCGCATGAGCCACCTGCGCTCGATGCAGAAGTCGTAGATTGGGCCATACGGCCCGGCACAAATGTTCGCAGGCCGTTGCAGATACGCAGTGTCCCATGCCGACTTGAGGGCTGCCGTCATTCGTGGGCCGCGGTCGCCTAACGTCTGTGCGTGCCGCCAGAGGGGGTGCTCGCACGAGAGCGCGCACCTTGTTGTCCCACGTTTATGTCCGATCACTCACGTCATTCGACCAGTACCGCTCCTTGCTCTGCGGCCAGTGTCACCGATTCGACCGTGCCCCACTCGGCGCTGTGCATCGGCTTGCCGAGTTTGATCGTCTGCGTGGCGGCGCCCGGCTCGACGGTGTAGACGACCCCGCCGGTGAACTTTCGCGTCCACACGCCCGTAGACGAGCGTTCGCGATGCGTCGTAGCGCTGCCCAGGCTCACGTCGAAGCCTGGCCACCAGTTGGTCGGCGTCTGGTTTACACCGTTCACGAAATCCCGCCCATCGTTGACGAGAAAGTAGGTGGCGAGGTTGTATTCCATCACCGCCACCGTGCTGCCGCCCGGGCCGTTGTCGCCGGTCATGGTGACGTGGATGCCTTTGGCGTGCAGCGTGTCGACGTATTGCATGAATTCGGCGTAATCCTGGGCGGTGTTGATTCCGGACGTGGGGCCGACGCCGAACTCCTTCGTTACGAGGTTGACGAAGCGCAGCGCCCGTTCCACGTTGGGGTCGTGCGCCTTCATCAAGGGCCAGATGTCATGGTATTGGCTGTTCATTTCGATCAGCGCGCTCGGCTCGGCCGAGCGGATCGCTTCGATCAGGTTCGCGAGGTTCGCGCGCGGCCCCGGCGAGGGGTTGAAGCCCGCCGACCAGTTCGCGTCGTCCACGAACACGCCCGCGTAGCCCAAGCCCATGTCGAGGCGGACCTCGGCGAGGTAGGCTTCGATGCCCGCGCGCGCCAACGGCGCCTGGCCTTCGGTAGCCGGATCGTGGTAGCCGATCAGCGGCACGCCGAACAGCCCGACGAAGACGTCGCTGAACGGCGGGTAGCCCTTGATCATCGAGACGTTCGCTCGGACCCATGGCGCGTATCGCGCGATCGCGAACGGATCGAAGTACGGTTTTGCATCGAGTCGATATTTCGCGCGGCCTGCAGGCGGCAGTTCTTCTTTGCGTGGCGGTTCTTCCGTGTGCGGCGGTCCCTGTTGGGGCGGCGTTGCTTCTTCGGGCGGCGTTGCCTCCTTGGGCGGCCGGTCGTCCTTTTTGGCGCGGCGGTAGGTGATCGACACGGAGTTGGACCACCCGCTCGCGTAATGGGCCGCCTTGACCCGGTAGAGGACCCTCACCCCGGCGACAGCCAGTGGCGTGATCCTCCTGCCGAGGACCTTCCGAATCGTCTGTCTTCGGCCGGCTTTGGTCAGCAGGTCGTAGACATTGTGCCTTCGGATCGCTGTCCAACTCAGCGTTTGGCCATGTACACGAAGCACGGGCGCTGGATGGGCTTGTGCCACCGTAGGCGTCAACGCGCCCACCGCGATCAACGCGCCCACCGCGAGCAACAGCCCGACGATGACAGCCAACCGTCGCTGTTGCGTCTCTCGGCCCGCTTCTCGACCGGACGGCACCCGACGGCGCGCTCCCCGGATGAGACATCCGAACATTCCTTTCCCCTTTCCTTGGGTGCCTGCTAGTCGAGACCGGATGCTGCGGCCAGGCCTCCGACCAGCGGACCGGGCAAGCTATCAAAGCGTCCTCGATCGTGGTCAGACATCGCCAGTCCGGCGCAATCGAGCGCCCTCGCCGCCGCCCCATAAGTCAAGCGCCCGCGACACACCCACGGGTGGCGGCCGCCGCGTAATGTAGGGTTTTCGCGATGCTCCGGGGGGACGCTCGCACAGATACTGGCGATGCGGGCTCCGTCTCGTTCGCCGTGAACCCCGGCGGGGCGGGCGGGTTCCGTAGCGCAAACCTGTGCGACCTCAAACGCTCAGAGCTGGGTGGCAACTCAGCCTTCTGCCCCGTTCTGTACCTGCCCCCGCCTGGCGGGATCCCGATCGGCTCACAGCCGCCGATCACCGGAACCTACTCGGGCAGCGGCGTGTTTGCGTCGAGCGCCGCTCAGCCGCGGTCACCGCTGCCTCAGGTTCCGCAGGCGAGCGCAGGGCAAAGCCAACGTCAAGCTGCGTCTCACCTTGCACGGCAACGCTCTGCTGAAGAAGCACAAGCATCACCTCGTGCTGACTCTCAAGATCCAGCCAAGACTGGCGCGCCGGTCCTCAAGGCGATCGTTCTGAAATAAGGCTCTTTGGCGAGCGCCGGCAGGCGGCGTCGCACGCGGAGGATCGCAGGTGCGAGACGCGCCACGCCCATACGTTGACGAACGGCGCGGAGTCGCGTATGGTGACCGACCTTGGCACGATGCCAGTCGGTCGTGGCTCCCCAAAAAACGAGCACGGCGACCGAGATGGAGGGTGACTAGGAGGGTCGATGAGGAGACGAGTGAAGGGTAAGCTGGCCGTACATGGCCTCGTGGCGCTCGCGTGTTGCGCGGCGCTCGTCGGGGGATCGAGCTCCGCCGCGCTCGCGACTGGCGGAAGCTCCGCGAGCACCGCGTTCGCAGCCCAGGCGTGCCAGACGATCATCGTCAAGGTCCACGCCAAACACTGGGTCTGGCTCAAGGAGACCCGCAAGGTTCACGGTCACCGCGTGTTCGTCCGTCGACACGGGAAAATCGTCCTCGTCCACGTCCGCGTGAGCTACCTCAAGGCCGAGAGCAAGCAGGTCTGCCCGCCCCCGGCGCTCGCGATCCTGACTCCACCGTCGCCGGTGGCCCCGCCCCCGCCCGCGCCCGCCGCGCCCCCGCCCGCGCCGCCCGAAGTCGTGACGGCCGCTCAGCCGCCGATCAACACGGGCGCGCCCGCCGTCAGCGGTACTCCGAAAGCCGGCCTGACTCTCACCGCCGAACCTGGCACCTGGTCAGGCTCGCCCACGAGCTATGCCTACCAGTGGCTGCGCTGCATCGGCTTGAGCTGCTCTGCCCTCTCCGGGGAAACGTCTTCGACCTACACCCTCCGCGAAGCCGACATCGGAACAACGCTGAGGGTATCGGTGGTCGCGTCCAATGGCGGCGGTAACTCCGCGGCTGCGACCTCGGCGCAGAGCGGGGTCGTGACCGCTGCACAGACGCCGGGCAACAGCATCGCACCGAGCATCAGCGGCATTGTAAAGACCGGCCAGACTCTCACCGCCGAACCCGGTACCTGGTCGGGCTCCCCCACCAGCTACGCCTATGAATGGCAGCACTGCAGTTCGACCGGGGAAGAATGCGAAACGATCTCCGGCGCGTCCTCCTCGACGTACGTTCCCGGCGAAGCTGAAGCGGAAGCGGAAGCGACGCTACGCGTGGCGGTCGTCGCGGAAAACTCGGCCGGGCGCTCGGCTGCTTTCCTCTCGGCTCACACTGTGGTCGTCACGCCATCTACGACGACCTTCGGCAAGACGACCGTCGGCCCGCATGCTGACGTCTTCAGCGAAAACCGCAAGCGAGTGAACAGCTACACGCTGCCCAACCCCGGACTGGTGAGCAGGCTGAGCATCTATCTGCAGCCGTCCGGGACGGTGGGTCACCAGGCGCTCAAGGGCGTGCTCTACGGCGAATCGGGTGGCAAGCCCGGCGCGCTGCTGGGAGTTTCCGGCGAACGCGTATACCAGACGAGCGAACCCGGGGGCTGGTATGACCTCACGTTCCCTACGCCGCTGAACCTCGCCGCCGGTAAATACTGGATCGGAGTGATCACCGGCAAGAGCTCCGACGTAGTCGGCTATCGCTTCGAAACCGTCGAAGGCAGCCGCGAGTCCAACGAAAACCTCTACACCTTGCCACCCAGCAATCCGTTTGGGACACCCACCGCGGACTCCGAGAGGATGTCGCTCTACGCCACCTACACGAGCGAGGCGAAAAGCTCGCCCCCCGTCAACGCCGAACTCCCGACGATCTCGGGGGTCGCGGAGTCGGGGCAGCATCTCAGCGCCTCCCCCGGCTTGTGGTCGGAAAGCCCCGACTACACCTACCAATGGCAGCACTGCAACTCCACGGGCGGGAGCTGCTCTGCGATCTCAGGCGCGACGTCCTCGACGTACACGATCGGCTCCAATGACGTGAACAACACCGTGAGGGTGTCTGTGACTGCGTCGGATCCCGGCGGAACCTCCGCCCCGGCGACCTCGACGGCCACTCCAGTCGTAACCTCCTCGAGCGGCGCCCACCCTCTGGAGTACGTCTTCAACGACGGCCTCGTCTCGGTCTACGAAATCGAAAATGGATGGAAGCCCGCGGGTACGATCAGCCTGCCCCAGGCCGTGGCCGGGATCAGAGGCGTGATGGTCTCGCCGAGCACGCATCGGATGTTCATCGCCTACGGCGGCGACAGCGGCGGCAATGGGACCGGCTCCGTGCTCGCGTATGACCTCGAAGCCGACCAAGTCGTGTGGAACGTCCACCTCAAAACGGGTATCGACTCCGGTGCGGTGAGCCCCGACGGCAAGTGGCTGTACATGCCCACCGGCGAGAACAGCGAAGGCACGATCTGGAACGTACTCAGCGCCGAAAACGGTGAAGTCGTGGAAACGATCGAAGGAGGCTTCGCGCCGCACAACACCATTGCGTCCAAGGACGGACAGTATGTCTACCTCGGGGCGCGCTACAGCGAATTCCTGAGCGTGTACAACACGAGCACACACAAGGTGAGCAAGGTCGGTCCGCTCATCAAGGGGGGCGTGCGGCCGTTCACCGTCAATGGCTCGAACACGATCGCGTTCACGACCGCGACTGAATTCGACGGCTTCCAGGTCTCGAGCATCACCAAAGGGACCGTGCTGTCCACGGTTCCCTTCCAAGACGAAGAAGAACTGAAACAACAGAAAGAAAAGGAAGAAAAAGAAATAAAAGAAGGAAAAGAACCGCCGAAATTTCCCGACTCAGGGCTCAGCCACGGAATCTCGCTGTCGCCCAACGAGAAAGAACTGTATGTGATCGACGCCGTTCACAAAGCGGTCCAGGCCTATAACGTCCCTAACGTCGCCGAACTAGAAGCAGGCGTTAAGCCAACTCAGCTGGGCGTCATCCCGTTGGCGGGAGAAGGGCTCACGGGCATCGAGAGTCCCTGCGCATACGACTGTGGCCGCGGTGGCTGGCTGCAGCGCTCCGTGAATGGACGCTTCGTCTTCGTCGGAGACTCCGGCGCGGTGATCGACACCGAAACCAAGACGGTCGTCGCCAACCTCCCCACGTTGTTGAACACGAAGATGTCAATCGAGATCGACTGGGAAAATGGTGCGCCCGTAGCCACCAGCGGACGAACCGGTGTCGGAGAAGTGGGATGAGACCGCCGGCGGCAAGCGCTGCGCAGCCCCGCTGCGCCTGAAGCTACCCGACGGCTTGCGCGATGACGGCGATCGCCGCTTGCTCCGCGTCGCTGACGGCGTCTTGATCGCGACCGCGCTCTCTGTGCGCGTGGGCGACCTTGTCCGCGAGGTTGACGATGAAGCGCTTGTACTCGTCGAGCTCCTGCGCTGTCGCCTTGCTCTCGAGCAGCGCGACGGCGTCGCGTATGTGTCCCAGGCAGTGCTCCTTGAGCTCATCGGGTGAGCCGTACCGCGTGTGATCGATCTCGGGCTTCGCCGCGACGATCTCGTCGAGCAGCTCGCTCTGGCCATGGTGCTGTCGCGCCTCGACGTATGCCTTCGCCATCGAGACGGTCTCGCGCAGCGTCCCGCCCCGCTGCGCGGTGATGACGATCATCCCCGCGCTCGGCGGTCCCTCCAGGACCAGGTCCCACTCATGCGGTGTGAAGTCGGACTTCGTAGTCATTCAGCGCCCCCTCTCGGTGTCTGGTTCGGTGTGCGAGTGTAGAGATGATTGGCTCCCCGAGCAGCTCAGCCCACGCCACCCGCGCCCGTTCGCCCGCTCGTGGCGATCGGCACGCCGCCTTCCCAGTCGATCTCGAGCGACATCTTGGTGTTCAAGAGCGTGGAGAGCGTCGCGATGACTTTCCGCGTCGCCGTTTCGATCACCTCTCCGGAGTCCCCGACGAACACGTAGCGCCCGTCGATCGAGCGCTGCAGCCAGCCGCCTCGGGTGCAGCCGTAGGCGCAGCCAACCTCTTCGCCGGTCAGGCCGGCGAGCGCGATCACGCCGATCTGGGTCGGTGCGATGCCTTCTTTGACTTTGGAGACATCCCACACCTGGACCTCTTTGTGGACCGCGTCGATCACGTACAGCTGGGTCTCATCGGGCGACAGCGAGAGGCCGTGGCTGGCCGTCGTGAAGGGGAAGCCTGTGGGAATCGCGCCGAAGGAGACCGTGAACAGGACTTTGCCGGTCGTGATCGAGGAGACCTGGAAGCCGTCGAATTCGGTCGCGCTGGTGAAGGCCAGCGTGTTTGAGCCATTGACCGTGAAGGGGCGCACGGTGTTGATCATCGGGCCGATTTCTTTGACTTTGCCGGTGGCCGTTTCATAGGCGTCGAGGAACTTCGACTGGCGCGCCTCGAGGTAGACGTAGCTTCCGTCGGGGGAGGCCACGGTGTTGTGTGGCGCCGTGCCGCCTTTGATCGTGCCGATCACTGCGCCGTTTTCGGTGCTGAGGACGTTCCAGATGTTGCCTGTCGAGTTCTCGCCGATGGGCATGTAGAGCTTCGTGCCGTCCGGTGAGACCTGGCCCGAGTCGATGCCAGTAGAGAGGTGGACTTCCCAGAGGACTTTTTCGCTCACGAGGTCATAGGCCAGAACCGAGCCGTTGCCCTCCGGGCCACCGTCGCCGCCGAAGGAGATGAACAGCAGGTGCTTGCTCGGGGAGACCGTCACGCCCCTGACCTCCGCTTTGGTCTGGGGTAGGGAGATCGTTTTCAGGAGTTTGAATTCGTGGTCCATGTCATACACCGAGGTGACGCCGTCCTGCACGACGTACTCGAGGTGGGAGACGCCGCTCGAGGCGCCCACGACCGCGCTCTGGGCGGAGATCGCGGGCGCTGATTCACCGCCGCCGTTGGTTGCGATAACCGACACGCGCAGTGTCGAGCCCAGATCGGCCGCGACGAGCACGTAGCTCTGCGCCGCGGCGCCGGAGATCGGCGCGCAGTTGGCTCCGGTGGAATCGCAGCGCTGCCACGCGTAGGCGAAACTCGTCGGTTCATTCGTCCACGAGCCGTTCTGCGCGGTCAGGGTCTGGCCCTGCTGGGCAGTGCCGGCAATCGTCGGCGGGGCGGTGTTGGCCGCCACAGCCGCGACGACGGTCGCCGTCGCGTTCGACGCCGCCGGGGCGCTCGGCCCGCCAGCATTTTTGGCTATCTCCTGCGCCTTGAGCGTGTGACCCACATCAGCCGTCACTGGCACGTAGGTCTGGAACGTGGCGCCGGAAATCGGCAGGCAGCTGTTTCCCAGGCTGTCGCACTGAAGCCACTGATAGGCGAAGCTCGTCGGTTCATGCGTCCACGTTCCGTGGTGCTCGGTGAGGGTCTGGCCCTGCTGGGCGGTTCCGGTGATCGTCGGTTCCGAGACGTTCGTAGGCGCAGGCGGCGGCGGCGCGACCACGACAGCCGTGGCGCCTGAGGTTGCGGGGCTGCCCGGGCCGGCGCCGTTGCTCGGGGTCTCCTGCACCTCGATCGCGTGACCCACGTCAGCGGCCACGAGCGCGTAGGTCTGGCTCATGGCGCCGGATATCTGGGCGCAGTTGTTCCCCGAGCTGTCGCACCGCAGCCACTGATAGGTGTAACTCGTCGGTTCATTCGTCCAGGAGCCGTGATGCTCGGTGAGCGTCTGGCCTTCTTGTGCGGTCCCGGTGATCGTCGGCGGCGAGACGTCCAGAGGACGAGGCGAGGACTGAGGCGTGTAGGTCGCATACAGCGAGGTCTGCTCGGCGTCGGTGGTGGGCGAGCCGAACGGGTTGGTGGGACCGGAGGCAAACGTGTTGGCGTTGTAGTCGCGCGACCCGGTGACGCTGTCGAAGCGGAAGCCTGCGACGCTGGCCGTGGCGCCGGTCATGACGCCGATCCAATAGTTGCCGGCGGCGAGGTTCACCGGCGAGGAGAAGACGAGTTCGTACCAGCCGGCGACGTTCGTGCTTTTGAATGTGAGCTGTTCGCTCACGCCCAGCAGCGCGCCGGGTGCGGTGCCCGTGTCGGCGTAGATCAGGCCCTTCATCACCTGCGACCCCGAGGTCGACGTCGGCGCCAGGTACACGCTCAGCTTGGTGACCGCTCCGGCCGTCGTCAGGGCATAGCGGTTCACGCGCTTGCGTTCTGAGGCGAACGTATCCGAGGAAGCGCCCACGGCTGTCTTGCCGAACGTCGCAGTGCTGGCCTGCTGCGCGACGACGGCGCTCTGAGCCGAGCTGGCAGGCGTCGAGTTCCCGCCCGAGTTCGTCGCCGTGACCGCGACTCGCAGCGTCGAGCCGACGTCGGCCGCGACGAGCGTGTAGGCCTGCGCCGTCGCGCCGGAGATCGGGGCGCAGTTGGCTCCCGTCGAGTCGCAGCGCTGCCACTGATATTCGTAGCTCGTCGGGCTTTCCGTCCACGAGCCTGGCGCGGCGGTCAGCTTCTGTCCGGACTGCGCGAGCCCGGAGATCGTGGGCAAACTCGAGTTGGCCGGCCGTGGGGTTGTTTCGGTGGGCGTATAGGTCGCGTAGAGCGACATCTGCTGGCTGTCGGCCGTGACCGAGCCGAATGGATCGGTCGGTCCGGAGGTAAAGGTGTTGGCGTTGTAGTCGCGGGCGCCGGCGACGCTGTCGTAGCGATAGCCGGCGACGCTGCCGCTCGCGCCGGTGATCACCCCGATCCAGTATTCGCCGGCGGGTAGCTGCAACGGCGCCAGGAAGGGCAGCCGATACCAACCGGCCGTGCTGGTGCTGGTGAACGTCAGCTGCGTCGTTGTGCCGAGCAGCGATCCGGGTGAGCCTTTGGAGTCGGCGTAGACGATCCCCTCGAGCACCTGCTGCCCCGAGTTGACGGTCGTCGTCAGATACACGCTCAGTTCGCTCACCGCCCCGCTGACGGGCAGCGCGTACTTGTTGACCCGCTTGCGGTTGGCGCTAAACCATTCCGCTGAGCCTCCCACGCTGGTCTTGCCGAACGTGGCAGAGCTCGCCGCGCCGGCGACGCCGCTCCTCAACGCCAGCGCCGCGCCGAGCCACAAAAGCGTCAGCCCCAGTAAGACCGGAACGAGACGAGATCCCGTTGACGGCCGCATCCCTGCGAATCCCGGCTCATCCATGCCGGACCCCCCTCTTCCTTGCCAACCTAGTCGGGCGCGAACGGTACCGCCTCCGTTGCGCCTCATTATGAGAATCCCCTTAGAAAGTGCTGCCGGACTCGGCTCGCGAGACCTCGAGCTGGCCCGATCACTCAGGCGGCTGCGCCGCGAGCTAGGCGGCCGATCCGGCCTACGTGCGCTGCGCCGCCTGCGCAGCCGCTTCGGCGTCCTGCAGCTGGCGCTCGACGAGGCTCAGGCCGGCCTCCCAGAAGCCGGGGTCGGTCAGGTCGATGCCGACGATCCTGCCGAGCTCCTCGGGGCTGCGCGACCCGCCGGCCGCGAGCAGCTCGAGGTAGCGCGGCACGAGCTCCGAGCCGGCCTGCTCGTAGCGCTCGTATACCGACAGGGCGAGTAGCTGCCCGTACGCGTACGCGTAGACGTAGCCGGGGCTGCCGATGAAGTGCGGGATGTAGGACCACCACGAGCGGTAGCCGTCTGTCAGCTCGACGGAGTCCCCGAGCATCTCCGCCTGGCTCTCGGTCCACAGCTCGCCAAGACGCTCAACCGACAGCTCCCCCTGCTCGCGTCGCTCGGTGTGGACGAGGTCCTCGAAGCGGTTCATCGCCACCTGGCGAAAGACCGTGGCGATCGTGTCCTCGAGGTTCTCCGCGAGCAGAGCGAGGCGCGAGTCGGGCGCGGTGTCGGCGGCGAGCAGCCGCCCAAAGACGACGGTCTCGCCGAACACAGAAGCCGTCTCGGCAAGCGTGAGGGGCGTGCCCTGATGGAAGATGCCCTGACGGGCCGCGAGCGCGAAATGAACGCCGTGGCCCAGCTCGTGCGCGAGCGTGAGCACATCACGCCGGCGGGCGGTGTAGTTGAGCATCACGTATGGGTGCACCGATGGCACGGCAGAGGCGCAGAAGGCGCCGCCTCGCTTGGCCGGACGGACAGGCGCGTCGATGCGGCGCTCGTCGAAGAAGCGCCTGGCGGTCTCGCCAAGCTCGGGGGAGAACGACGCGTAGCAATCGAGCACGATCTCCCGCGCCTGCGCGAACGGAAAGGTGACCTCGTCCTCGGTGACCGCCGCCATCCGATCGTAGTCAGCGAGCCGCTCCAGTCCGAGCAGCTTCGCCTTCAGCCGATACCAGCGGCGCGGTATCTCATAACGGTTGCGGACAGCCTCGATCAGGGCCTGCACCGACTCGTCGCCGGCCTCGTTGGCGAGGTTGCGGGCCGCAAGCCAATGCGGGTAGCGCCGCAGGCGATCGTCTGTCGCTTTGTCGGCGAGCAGCGTGTTGAACAGGAAAGCGCGCGTGCGCAGGCCCGGGGCGAGCGCGGCCGTCACGGCCTCTGCGGTCGAGCGTCGTACCTCGCGGTCGGCTAGCGTCAGGCGGCTGAGGGCGACGTCGAGGGAAACCTTCTCGCCCGCGCCCGGCCCTTCCTCGCCCGAGCCGCCGCTCCGACGTGCATTGCCCGCACCGCCCCCCGGCAGCTCGACGTCGATCGCGGAGGTGAGCTCCTCGAACAGGCGCGTCCAGGCGCTTGAGCCGCTGAGCGCCTTCTCGGCGAGGATCTTCTCCTCGGGCTCCGACAGCAGGTGGTCGCGATAGCGACGCACGTTACGCAGGTGGTGGCGGCAGAAGTCCAGGCCCTCCCCCGCCAGGAGCTGCTCGGCGCGCTCATCTGACAGCGCAGCCCACTCCAGATCGAAGAACACGAGCGTCGTCTCGATCGCGGTCGCCCGCTCCTGCGCCAGTTGCAACAGCGCGCCGTTTGCCGGGTCGGCGGTGTCGGTGGAGAAGCGCAGCGCGGCGTAGGTGCCGGCCCGGCCGACCAGCTCATGAATTCCCGCGAGCTCGTTCATCGCCTCCCGAAGTCCTGCTTCGTCCAGCTCGCCGACCTTGCCCGCGTAGTGGGCGGCGAACGCCTGTGCCTGCGCGAGGGCATCGGCCAGCCGGCGCTCGACGCCGGACGGACCCTCGCCTTCCACCAGGGGCTCGAGATCCCAGGCGGTCGCTTGGAGCTCGGGGTCAGTCGACTCGGAGGGGGCTACTGCGGCCACTGCCACGCCAGCTTAGCTGCCAATCCCGCAGTGAGGCTGCGCTCGCAAGCTCCACCTCGAGCCAGTCTAAGCGCACGCCCGGGGACGCCCGATGCGGCATGTAGCATCGTCCGCCCGATGCACCAGACGACCCCCGGAGTCTTCCTGATCGCCCGCCCGTCGATCGATATCGAAGGCATGCGCGGATACCTGAAGGACGTCGGCGGGGACTCGTGGCTGGAGCGCCGACTCGGGGAGACCGCCACTGCAAGCTCCGGCGCGCAGGCAACGCACGAGCGCGTGAACGCGGGCGAGTTGCTGGTCGAGTTCGCCGGTCGCGCCTGCTACCGCAGTTGGGAGCCGGGCTTGAACCCGAACGTGAGCAAGGTCCGAACCGATCAGCGCGAGTACTTCGCCAACATCCTGCGCTCCGCCCACGGCAGCGTGCTCGAGCACGCCAACTACTCCCTCGCGCTGCGCAACGTCAGCCGTGTCTTCACCCATGAGATCGTCAGGCATCGCGCCGGATCGGCGTTCAGCCAGGAGAGCCTGCGCTACGTGCGCCTAGCTGACATCGGCTTTCGCGTCCCGCCTGCCCTGGAGCCCGTACGCCAACAGGTCCTTTCGATCGTCGAGCAGCTCGAGGAGTTCCAGCTCAGCGCGGCGAGCGAGCTGGGCATCGACGAGGACGGTGTGCCCTTCCACGTCAAGAAGGAGGTCACCTCGGCGCTGCGCCGCCTGGCGCCGATTGGCCTGAGCACCGACATCATCTGGACCGCGAACGCGCGCACGCTCCGCCATGTGATCGAGATGCGCACCGCCGCCGGCGCCGAGGAGGAGCTACGCTTGGTCTTCGACAAAATCGCCCGGGTCATGCAGGCTGAGGCGCCGAGCCTCTTCCAGGACTTCGCGCGCCAGAACGACGGCTCCTGGGTGCCCGAGCACCGCAAGGTCTGAGCGGGACGACCGCCGCCCGCGAGAGACGCGGCGGCGGAGCTGCGCGTGACTCCGGTCGGTCCGGCAGCGGCTAGGAGTCCATAGTGCGGGTGCGCCAGGCGCCGAGCGCGAGGAACACGGCGAGCCAGGCGGCGAGCACGAGCAGGGCGGTGCCCTGACCCATCGTCACGCTCGCCCCGCGATCGCCGACGTGGACCGGGCTGAAGTGGACGATCGCCTGGCTGAGGACCACGTCACGCCCCTTGCCCAGAGAGCTGATGTTGGCGATCAGCGGGCTCGCCACGAGCTGCCATCCGATCAGCGCGGTGATCGCTGCGGGCTTGGAGGTAGTCAACGACGCGAAGCCGACCGCGACCACGCACACCGCGCCGGTCGCCAGCACGGTGAACCCGAGTCCGTTGAGGACCAGCGCCAAGTCCGGCGTCGGGAGATTGGAGGCGAAGGCGAAGCTGCCGAGCAGGACGAGGCCGTAGCCGAGGATCGTCACCGCCCAGCAAACGGCGAGCGCGGCGGGGACACGCGAGGCGAACAGCGCCAGACGCGAGCGACCGGTGACGACGAGGTCCCGGAAGACGCCCGCCGATGAGTCCCCGGTGCCGGCCTCGACGCCGACGAGAACCGCGGCCAGCGGGCCAAAGAAAAGGCACAACAGCCGCAGGCCATCGGTGAACCCGGGGGTGCCGCCGGCCGGTTCGTATTTGACGGCGTTGGAGGAATGTTGGATCGCCTTGACGGTGAACAGGACGATCACCGGGGCGAGCGCGAGTACAACGACCCAGATCAGCGTGCCGCGCTTCTTGCGCAGCTTGAGCAGGTCGGCGTCGAACATGCGCAGCGCGATCGCGGTCATGTCCGAGCCTCCTCGGGCGCGGCGTGGGTGTCCCCGGCCGGCGCGTCCAGGCGCGCGGTGATCTCCAGGAAGCGCTGCTCGAGGCTGTGCCGAACCGGCTCCAGACGCGTCACGGCCAGGCCCGCGGAGACCAGCTGCGCGTTGACCTCGGCTGCAGTCTCAGGCTCGCCCGCGAGCACGACGCGCAGGCCGTCATCTGAGCGACGAGCCTCGCGCACCTGGTGGAGCCCTTCGAGCACGCCGATCGCGCGCTCGCGATCGTCGACGCCCACGATCAGCTCGTGGCGGGCCCCCCCTTCCGCGAGCTCGGCGATCGGACCCTGCGTGATTATCTTGCCGCGGTCGACGATTGCCGCGGCGTCGCAGATCTTTTCGACCTCGTCGAGCAGGTGCGAAGAGAGGAACACGGTCCGCCCCTCCTGCTCGACCATCGCTCGGATCATCTCGCGGAACTCCTGGATCCCGCCGGGATCGAGGCCGTTGGTCGGCTCGTCGAGGATCAACAACAGCGGGTCCGCCAGCAAGCAGCGGGCTACTCCCAGGCGCTGGCGCATGCCCTGCGAGTAGTTCTTGACCTTCTCATCGGCGCGCTCGGAGAGACCCACGCGCGCGAGCGCCGGAGCGATGCGCTCGGCGGTCTCAGGGCCGCGGACCGCCGCGACGACGCGCAGGTTCTCCTGGCCTGAGAGATACGGATGAAAGCGCGGATCCTCAACGATCGCCCCGACGCGCTGGAGCGCGGCCGCGCGCTCAGCCGGCACGGCGTGGCCGAGCAGGCGCATCTGGCCCGCGGTCGCGTGCGTGAGCCCGAGTAGCATCCGGATCGTTGTCGTCTTGCCTGCGCCGTTGGGGCCGAGGAAGCCGAACGCCGAGCCGCGCGGCACCAGCAGGTCGACTCCGTCGACCGCCGTGCGCTCCCCGAAGCGCTTGGTGAGGCCGCTCGTCTCGATCGCCGCGGTGGTGGAGCTCGAATCCATGTCTGCCCACTGTGACCGCTGCGAGCGCCCAGCGCAATCGGGGATTGCCCTTAGGGCGCGAGCGCGGCGGACTCAGGGCCCATCGAGGCTCACGAGCCGGCGCTGCACGGCCCAGCGGCTTAGCTCGTGGCGGCTCGAGAGCTGGAGCTTGCGCAGGACGGCCGAAACGTGAGCCTCGACGGTCTTGGCCGAGATGCCGAGTCGTTGGGCGATCTCCTTGTACATGTAGCCACGGGCGATGTGGCGCAGAACCTCGCGCTCGCGCGGGGTGAGCTGGTCGAGCTCGGGATCCTCAGCGCCCGGCCGGCCGCTCTGGGATTCCTCGCCGGCGAAGGCATCGAGCACGAAGCCCGCGAGTCGCGGTGAGAACACCGCATCGCCCTCGGCCACGCGGTGCACGGCCTCGGCGAGCTCGCTCCCGGATATCGACTTGGTGACATAGCCGCGCGCGCCGGCCCGGATCACGGCGATGACGTCCTCTGCCGCGTCCGATACCGACAACGCCAGGAAGCGTGCGGCGAGCCGGGCTGCGCTCACGCGTCGGATCACCTCCACGCCCCCCCCGTCGGGCATGTGGACGTCCAGCAGCACGACGTCCGGCTGCTCGCGCGCGATGACCTCGATCGCCTCCACCACGCCACCGGCGTCCCCCACGACGGCTAAGCGATCGCTCAGCTCCGTGCGTACGCCGGAGCGAAAAAGGTCGTGGTCGTCGACGATCACCACGCGTGGCGCGGCGCTCATGAGAGGGGAGCCTTCGCTCCCGCCGCGTGGGCGTCCATCAGCAGTTCGATCTCGGTGCCCTCCCCCGGGGTGCTGCGCACGCCGGCGCGTCCGCCATGGCGCTCCATGCGGCCCACGATCGAATCGCGCACGCCACGCCTGTCGGCGGGAATAGCGGCGGGGTCAAAGCCGACGCCGCGGTCGCGCACGAACGCCTCGACCCGACCCGAGCCGGCCTCGGCGTAGAGGTCCACGCGCTCCTCGCCGGCGAACTTGGCCGCGTTCGTCATCGCCTCTCGTGCCGCCTGGACGAGGGCCTCCAGTGGCGCGCCGAGCGGGCAGTCGCCCACGATCACGACCTCGATCGACACGCCGTGAAGCTCCTCGACCTCCGCGGCCGCGCGCTCGAGCGCGGCCTTGACGCTTGCGCCCGCACCGCTCGCGGGCCGCTCAAACAGCCAGCGGCGCAGCTCACGCTCCTGGCGACGCGCGAGGCCGGCGACCTCCCGCGCGTCGCCCGCGCGCCTCTGGATCAGAGCAAGCGTCTGGAGCACCGAGTCGTGCAGGTGGGCAGCCACCTCGGCGCGCTCCTGCTCACGGATTCGCGCCGCGCGCTCGACGGCGAGATTGCGTCCGAGTCGTAGGAACCACGGGGCGACGAGCAGGCCGAGCGCCGTCGCGATGATCGCGACCACCCCGATCGCCTTGCCGAGGCTGTCCAGTACACCGAGTGTGTGCAGCAGCGAGGCAGCGGCGAACGCGACGAGGACGGCTCCGAGCACCAGCCGCGGCGCATCGCCGGGGCTGGGTCGCCGCAGGTTGAGGCTCAACGAGCCCAGGGACGGCCGCCAACGGTGGGGCAGCCCGCCGAACGAGGAGCTCGCCGGGCGCCAGACGAGCGCCATGCCGAATGACGCGAGCAGCACCGGACCGACGAGCGAGTCGCCGAGCCACAGACCGGTGTGGCGCAGCACCACGAGCACGACCGCGGCGATGACCACGATCGCAGCCGCCTCGCGCCAGGCGCCCCGCGGGCGCCCCGCGGAGCGGTGACTGCCGGGCGCCACCGGAATGAGCGCCCACGCCAGCGCGTAGATCGCCACGCCGAGGCCGCCGATCATGATCGCTCCCGCCATCGCAAAACGCACGAGCAGCGGCTCGACGCCCACGTACTCGGCCACTCCCGCGCACACGCCACCCAACAGGCCGCGGTCGGGGTGACGGAGCAGCGGTCGATGCGCCGGGCGCGTTTCCGGCGCCGGCGGTGACATCGACTTCAGAGCTACAGGAGGCGCAGGGTCGCCCGACTGATCGCGGGTCGTGTCATCGAGGCTGGTGTCCGCCGAAGCCACGACTCAATCATGGCACCGGTTAAACGCACGCACATAGGGGATGCCCCGTAGGGTCCGCTCAGCGCCGACGAGCCGCGGGGGTCGGATGAGCCCCGCTGCGGGGCGCATGACCGCCAGAACCGCCCTTGCGGGCTCAGTCCCCCTCGGCCTGGAGCTCCTTCATGCGCTCCTCGAGCTGCGCGGTGACCGCGGGATCGCGCAGCGTGGTCACATCGCCCAACGCGCGACCCTCGGCGATGTCGCTGTGCGCCACGATCGCCGACTCGACCTCGGCGGTGGAGAGCCCGCTCGCTCGCGGAACTCGGGCGGCGCCTGGAAGCGTTCGACCTCGAGCAGCTCGGCCAACTCGCGGTCGAGCTGCTCGCCAACGGGCATGTCCGACTCCCTCGGCATCCCTCAGCGGCGCGCGCCGCGCTTGCGCCGGCGCTTGCGCGAGGAGCCGTTCGACGCCGGTCGAGCCGGCGCAGGCGTAACGTCCGCTGCGGCGGTCGACAGCGCCGGCTGCCCCGCTCCGGCGCGCCTTGCCGCCCGCTGGCTTGCCTGCGAAGGCCAGGGACGTGCCTCCCCGGCGGCCCATGCGGGTGGCTCGCCGTTCGGCCAGCGACCGGCGTAGAGGATGCCCATCATCACCATCCAGAAGGCCGGCACGACCTCCAGCTGCGCGCCTCCGAGCGGCACGAAGATCAGGATGCCGGTGAAGATGCCGAGGATGCCCATCCAACGGGGGACGAGCCCGACACGCAAGGCGTTCACCATCACCCCGATCATCCCAGCCGCGAATGCCAGTCCCGCCAGCAGGTCGAGATAGTCGGTGATCACATTCGCAGTGCCCTTCGTGAGAGCGTTGTCGACGGCGTGGTTGGAGAAGTCGTGGCCGACCGCGAAGCTGTGCGTCTCGATCGCGCTGACGACTTGATGCCCGACGCTGACGACCGCCAGCGCGATTCCGCCGGCTAGCACGAGCGGGCGTGCCGCGGACCACATCTGCGGGCGCCGAAAGCGGGTGGCATCGACGAGCACCAACAGGACCAACGTCAGTGCGCCGATCGCGATCGCCGCAAGCGTGCTGCCGGCGATCAGCCCGTAGGCGTGGTGGCTGATGTATTTGACCTCCGCCACCCGCGGGCTCACGGCCGGGTTGGCTTCGCCTGCGAGCGCGGGAGCCAGACCTTGGAGCAGACCCACGGTCGGCGCGCCTTTGAGCGTCGAGCTGATGATGATCCCGCTCAGTAGGTACAGCACGCCGCCGGCGAGCGCGGGCACGGACATGCGGCTGCGGCGCTCGGTCTCGCGCTCAACCTGCTCTCTGACCTGCTCTCTGATCTCGCTCGTGCTCGGCATCGGCATGCCAAGTCTATGGGCTCGCCGAGGCTTGGGAGGCGACCGGCGCGTACTGCACGCGCGGGCCCGCTGCCCGGCCGTTCAGCCCCACGACCACGTCGGTCGGCGCGGGCGTTACTCGTCGGCGAGAGCTGAATGGACGCCCGGTGGCAGGCCAAGCCGCTCGCTGACGCGCTGCAAGAGATTCAGCAGCTGCTCGCGCTCGTCGTCGCTCAGCGCGGCGCACAGCTCGCGCTCGTGCGCGGCCGCGAGGGCGAACGCTCGAGCGAGCAGGCTGGCCCCGTCCGCGGTCAGGTGCAGCGCCCGGGCACGCCGGTCCAGCTGGTTCTGCCGGCGCTCCAGCAGCCCGCGCGCCTCGAGCGCGTCGACGAAGGCGACCATGCGACTCGCGGGGATCTGCAGCCGCTCGCCGATCGCCTGCTGGGACTGTCCTTCGGAGGCGCCGACGGCTCGCAGGAGGGCGAACTCGCGTGGCTCGAGCTCGAGCGGAGCGAGGATCTGGCGGAACATGCGCGCGACCGCGTATCCGGTCGTTGAGATCGTGAAGCCGACCGAGCGGAAGGGCACCGTGGTGGCGGGCGACGGCGACACGCCATCGAGGCTTGCCGTGGCCAAGTCGGCTGTCCATGGCGCCTCGCCGCGATCCCTTACGGCTGCCCCGACCTGCGCCGGCGCCGGCGCCGGCGCAGAGGACGATCGCGCGGCCTCGGCCGGCACGTTCGTGGCGTCGCGCTGCTCGTTGGTCTTCACACAAACATCATAACGCCTGCAAAAGACTTTCACCATAAATCATTTTTCGATTAAATTATTTTGGAAGGACTCGCCGAGGCCGGCCCGCGGGCCAGCACGCTGATGCCGAGGGATGCGCAGGGTCATCGTCAGGCTGGCGTGAGCGGGGCGTCGCTGCGGAGCGTCCCTGCGAGGCGTCGCTGCGGAGCGTCCCGCAGCGCCGGCCCGGGACTCGTCGGGAGCACCTTGTGCTCGCGTACGAGTGTCTAGGATGGACGGATGGAGAGCGGTGGACTCGGAGACCTGTTCGGCGATCCTGAGGAGCTCCAGCGGCGCCTGGCGGAGTTCGCCGAGCAGATGCAGGGACAGCAGCGTTTGGTCTGGGCCGACAACGCGATCAAGCTCGCGGTCGACATGACCGTGGCCGCCGTTCAGCGCGTGAACCTGCAGGGCAACGCCGACGCGCAGGCGGAGCAGATTCGAGCGGTGATGGCGAGGATCTTCCCCGAGGCTGTCACGCTCGTGCGCGAGGCGCGCGAGGGTCTTCAGTAGCGGGTGCGCAGGCTGCGCGGGCGCGGAGCGCTCGGCGGCGGAGCGTCGTCGGCGAGCCGCGCGCCCTGCGCGGGCGGCATCCCGGTGCGCTCGGCTTCTCGCTCTTGCTCACGCGAGGCGCGCCCGGCGAAGATCACCTCCTTGAAGGAGCGAAAACGGAAGATGAAGACGACCGCGCCGAGGCCGACCAGCGCGGTGAACGCGGCTATCGCGATCTGCTGGCCGACGGAGTAGGCGGCGACGACCGCCGTCGGGGCGCTGCCGGCGAAGACCTTCACGAGCAGCGCCTGCTGCACCCCAGCGCCCCCGGGCGTGAACGGGACGGCTCCGGCCACCTGGTTGACGGCGAACACGAGCAGTACGTTCTTCACCGATCCGCCAACTCTGAACGCTTCGAGCAGGAACCAAAAGGCGGCGAAGCGGCACATCCAGGCTACGACCTGAATGGCGGCGACTTCGCGCAGGTAGCGAGGACGATCGCTCAGGATCGTGACGCCCTGGCGGACGCGCACCCAGAACGCCTTCACGCGCGTTGAGAGCACAGCGAATGCGACCAGGCCGGCCACCGCGAGCGCCGTGATCAAGAAGAGGGTCAGGCGAAAGTGCTCGGCCAGGTAGGAGATGTCGAACGAGTTCAGCTTCGAGAAGTCCGGAGGCTTGGGAAAGACGCCTTGGGTGAAGGCGAAGATCAGGACGATCACGCCTACGCACGCGTCGAAGATCGACTCCACGAAGAACGCCGCCGCCACTGTCGGGTAGCTCGAGCCCGGGATCGACGAGCGCGTGAGGAACAACTTGATCACGTCCCCGCCGCGCGCAGGCACGACGTTGTTGAAACCGACCGCCGCGAAGTACGCGCCCCAAACGCGCCGCCACTGGAAGCGGACGGCGGGATAGGCGGCGCGCAGGCTGTGAAAGAACGCGCGCGAGCGCAGCGTGAGGTTCAGGCCGAAGAAGGCCAGGCCCAGCAGCAGCAGCCCCCAGTGGACCGCCGCCAGGTCCGAGAAGAACTGGCCGGCGGCGTCGAAGAACGAGCTGAGGCTGTGGCCGATCGACGTCGAGGCGAGCAGTGCGAGCACGTCCTCAAGCGTACGGCGGGCGGCGGTGCGATACAAAGCAGAGCATGGCTCCCCGCACCAGCGGCCCGGCGGACCTCACGGTCGCCGTGACTGGGCCCACCGGCGAGATCGGCCAGGCGGTCGTCGCCGCGCTCGAGCGCACGCGCGAGGTCTCACGCGTGCTCGGCATGGCGCGCCGGCCGTTCGATCCAGCCGCGCGTGGCTGGCGCAAGGTCTCCTACCGGCGCGGCGACGTGCTCGACAAGGCGGCGGTGGAGGCGCTCGTGAAGGACGCCGACGTGGTCGTCCACCTGGCCTTCATCATCATGGGCAAGCCCAGCGAGAGCCACGCGGTGAACCTGGACGGCTCGCGCAACGTCTTCGATGCGACCGTCTCAGCGGGAGTCAAGCGGCTCGTCTACGCCTCCTCGGTGGCCGCCTACGGCTTTCATCGCGACAACCCCCAGCCACTCACCGAGGAGGTCGCCGCGCGAGGAACCGCAAGCCACTACTACTCGGCCCAGAAGGCCGAGGTCGAGGTGCTGCTGGCGCAGGCGCTCGCCGGCGGCGCCACCGCGGCGTACGTGTTTCGCCCGTGCATCGTCGGCGGGCGCGACGCGCCGCTGCTGATCGCCAGCCTGCCCTACACGCAGCTCTCCGAGCGGCTGCCGGGAGCGGTTAAGAGCATGCTCGAGGGCGTGCCGATCCTCAAGCCGGTGCTGCCCGATCCCGGCGTCCCGTTCCAGCTCGTGCATCACGACGACGTGGCCAGCGCGATGCGCGCGGCCGTGCTCGGCCGCGGAACGCCTGGCGTCTACAACCTCGCCGGGCCCGGACAGCTGACGGTGAAAGAGCTTGCGCTGGAGCTCGGCTGGTATTCGATCCCAGTGCCCGAGTTGGCGGTGGATGCTGTCGCGGAGATGGTCGGGCGGCTGGGCCTTTTGCCCGCGCAGGTCCAGTGGATCAGCGCGTTCCGCGAGCCCGTGATCATGGACACGGCGAAGGCGCGGCGCGAGCTGCGCTGGCGCCCCAAGCACGATGCCCTCCAGACGCTGCGCGAGACGATCACGGCGGCGCGCCTGGATTCGCTCATCCGCTAGGCGATCGCAGCCGCGAGACCCGGTTGGCTACTTGACGATCTTGATGATCCGCTCCATGCCCAAACGGGTGTGGTCACGCCCATCCTGGGTTTCCATAAAGCAGGCCTGCACGTACCAGCCCGGCTTTGCGGTGATCGTCTCCTGCTGGTAGGCGCCGGTAGAGAGCGGCCCGGCGAAGGTGAACGGTTCTCCGGCTGCGAGCTTTTGCAGCCCCTTTTCTTTTCCTGTCAGCAGAGCCTTGACGATCTGGGTGGCGGCGTTCTTGCTCTTCGCCGGAAACGCTATGTCGTGCCGGCGCCGAGATACGGAGTGGTGAGCACGGTCACCGGCGCGCCGGCTCGGGTCACGCTTGCGTACTCACAGGTGATCGCGCGCTCGAAAACGCCGGTCAGCTCGGCCGGCCAACCCGCGGAAGAGCGGTCGTCTGTGCCCACGGGGCGCAATCTAGCCGAAACCCGCCTGGTGCTAGGCCACCTGCGGCCCAGCGTCCTGGAGCGCCGCCAACGCGAGCTCATCGTGCTCGGCCGGCCTGACCTTGCGCAACACCTTGGCGATCCGCCCGTCCGCGTCGAGGATGAACGTCGTGCGCTCGTTGCCGAAATAGGTTTTGCCGTACATCGACTTTTGCACCCACACCCCGTAGGACTCGGCCACCGCATGATCCTCGTCGGCGAGCAGCGCGAAGTCGAGCGCGTGCTTGTCGTGGAACCCCTTCACCCTCGCCACCGGATCCGGGGAGATCCCGAGAACGGTCGCGCCCGCAGCCGAGTACGCCGCGTGGCTGTCGCGCACGCCACACGCCTGCGTCGTGCACCCGGGAGTGTCGGCCTTGGGGTAGAAATACAGTACGACACGCTGCCCACGGAAGTCCGAGAGCTTCACCGCACGCCCGTCCTGGTCGGGCAGCTCGAAGTCGGGCGCCTGGTCACCCTGCTCGATCATGTCGCTTCTCCTTTCTGTGCCGGCCGCAGCGAACTCGCCTCATCGCAGCAAACGCGAGAGACGGCGATCCTTCAGCACGCGCCCCTCGGTCTGGCAGGAGGGACAGTACGCGATCACGTAGTCCTCGAAGTGCACCGCTCGCAGCGTCGTCGCGCAGCGAGGGCACTCCTCGCCCTCGTGCCTGTGGACCTGCAACGGCATGGGCAGCTTGTCGGGGATCGGCAGTCGGACGACCTTCTCGTATTGCGCCAGCGCGGCACCGAGGGTTTGCACGATCGCCGCCGCGAGCCGCGCGCACTCGCCCGCGTCCAGGTCGTTGCCGCGCTTGAACGGCGAGAGCATCGCGCTCCAAAGGATCTCATCCACCCACGAGCGCCCGATGCCGGCGATCGTGCGCTGGTCGCGCAGCACCGTGTGCAACGGCCGGGGCGCATCCAACAGCTCGCCCAGCGGCTGCTGCAGCGGCCACGCCTCGGGGCCCAGCGTCGCGAGCGCCTCGTCCTGCTCCAGCTCGCCGGAGCGCAGCAGCTTCACCCACGCGGCCTGCTTTGAGCCGAACTCGCGCAGTCGCAGCTCGCGCCCGTCCTCCAGGCGCACGAGCAGCCGCGAGGTGCGATCGCGCGGACCGGCGCGCTTGTCGTAGAGCTGCAGGCGCCCCGCCGACATCAGGTGGATCAGCAGCGCCAGCTCTCCCGAGACGTCGAGGATCAGGTGCTTGCCCCGCCGGCGCACCCCGTCGATCCGCCTGCCCTCGAGCTCGGACAGCGGCGGGTCGAATGTCTTCAGCGCGTTGATGCCCGGCGCCAGCGCGGACTCGATCTGCGCCCCCCGCAGCGTACGATCGAGCAGGCGCGCCGTGATCTCGACCTCGGGCAGCTCGGGCATCGCCCCTCATCGTAGGGCGAGGCACAAGCGCGTCCGAGCGAGGCTCTCGGGCGCTCGCGGCCGTCAGTTGGCGCCGATCGGAGGGCCGTTGTAGGCCACGCCCTTGGGGTTGCGCCAGCTCACGCGCCATTTGACGCCCAGAGTCGAGGAGTGCAGCGTCCAGTAACCGTGTGAGTCGGTCGACACGACGGCCAGCGTGCGAAAGCTCCGCGAGCCCGGCGTCTGAACCCGCACCTTCACCTTCGTGGCAGCGGTCGCCGGGCGCACGAGACCCCACAGCGAGTAGCCGGAGGATGTCCTGTTGACGACCAGCGGCAGGGGGTAGGAGTAGTAAATCGTCTTGGCTCCCCCGCGCGTGGTCAACAGACCGGTGCGATAGCCGTTGAGGCCGTTGTGCGGGTTTTCGTCGGTGAGCAGGTACTGGGAGAAGGCAACCACGTCCGGGTTCCCCCATGCGATCTTTTCGGAGATCGCGTCATATTCGGCCTGCTGCTGCTGTGAGACGCCGAGCGTGTTTGGCTTGCTCTCGACGCCGAACTCGGTCAGGTACATCGGGATGTGCGCCGGGATCGCGTGCGCATGGCTCGCTTTTTCAAGCGCATTCGACAGCCGGTTGAGCGATCCGATCGTCACCTCGTCCGTTTCCGGCGGCCGGTAGAACGGCCCCTGGACGGCGGGGTAGGTGTATGGGTGATGGGCGTAGCCGTAGATCGGCAGCATGCTGCACGTCGACGCTTTGTGATACGCGTTGTTCAGGCACAGCGCTTCGCGCAGGAACTCGAGCGGGGCGAGCTCGCGATGGTTGTCTTCGCTTCTAGAGAAGACCCTGTCCGCGCCGAACGGCGCCGTTTCGCCGAACAGCACCTTCGGAGAGGTGATCCCCGCTGCCTTCAGCCCTTGATAGCCCGCCTGCCACAGGCCCCGGTAGATGCGCGGCGAGGCCGGCGTCCCGTTGGAGTTGAACTGCGGGAGCAGCCAGCCCGGGATGTTGGGCTCGTTCCAGATCGCATAGAGCGAGACCTCCGAGGCGTAGTGCCGGCCAACGGCGGTCATGAACTGTTCGAACTGCTTGTCGTCTGGGCGCGTGATCAGGTCTTTGTGGCCGGCGGTCGCCCACTTCGGGGCCGGCGCCGTGACCGTCAGCAGCACCTGCCATTTCAGGCGCGCGGCTTCTTCCAGCACCGCGTCGTAACCGCCCCAGCGGTAGCTCGCCGGGTTCGTCGCGTCGAATTTCGGACGCCTTGTGCTGTTGGCAGCAGGCGCGACATCGTGCCAGTGAAGCTCGAGGCGCAGGGCTTTGACGCCGAGTCGCTGCAGCTTCAAGAAGGACGCGTGACGCGCGGAGCTGAGCAGGTCGTGCGGCGCCTCGAAGAACACAGTTTGCGCGTGCGAGGCAAGGGCCGGAGCCGGCGCGCCCGCGGCGAGCGCCGCGCAGGCTGCCGCGACCACTACGAGGAGGCGGATTTTGACGGCTGAGAGAGCTGGGATCGAGAACATGGACCGTTAAGACACGGGGGCAAGCGCGATGTTGCGGTGCTCGCCAGGCGGGCGTCGCCAGGGCGAGTACGACGATCCCGCGGGCGGCGGTGTAGCGTGCAAGTCGATGACCCTATCGGTTGCGCGGGACGACATCGTCTACAGCCATGCCGAGGTCGGGCCAGACGCACGTCCTCCGCTGCTCGTCCTCGAGCCGCTGAAGGCCTTCCTGGACGAGCACCGCCTCGGCGAAGGGGAGATCGAGGCGAGCCCGATCGGCGAGGGTCACTCGAACGTGACCTACCTGATCAAACGAGGTGCCCTCGAGGTCGTCCTGCGCCGTCCGCCGCGCCCGCCGCTGTCGCCCAGCGCCCACGACGTGTTGCGCGAGGCGCGCCTGCTGCGCGCCCTGCGCGATACACCCGCGCGCGTGCCCGCAGTGCTCGCGGTGTGCGAGGAGGTAGCGATCATCGGCTGCCCGTTCTACATGATGGAGCGGATCGAGGGCGAGGTCATGGTCACGAGCATTCCCCCGGACCTGGACACACCGGGCGAGCGCCGCACGATTGGCGAGCAGCTGATCGACGCGCTCGTCGAGATCCACTCGGTGGACTGGCGGGCCGTGGGACTGGAGGGCTTCGGTAAGCCCACCGGCTACCTGGATCGTCAGCTGCGGCGTTTCGTGGGCCTGTGGGAGGTCAACAAGACCCGCGAGATCCCGGCCGTCGAGCGCGTCGGGGGCTGGCTCGCCGAGAACATGCCGAGCTCTCCTGCAGCCACGATCGTCCACGGCGACTACCGCCTCGGCAATACGATCTTCGCGGCCGAGCCGCCGGCGCGCCTGGTGGCGGTGCTCGACTGGGAGATGGCCACGATCGGCGATCCGCTCGCCGATCTCGGCTACCTGTGCATGATGTGGACAGAGAAGGCCGATCCTGAGGGGGGGTTGCGTGAGGCACTGGGCGGGGTGACCCGCCGCGAGGGATTTCTGACCCGTGCCGAGCTGATCGGCTACTACGAGCAGCGCACCGGGCGCTCGATGCGCGCCCTGCGCTGGTACACGACGCTCGCGCTGTGGAAGTCGATCGTGTTCATGGAGGGCAACTACAAGCGCGCCGTCTCCGGAACGACCGACGATCCGTACCTGAAGCAGTTCGGCGACGGCGTGCTCGAGCTCGCACGCCAGGCCGAGGAGGTGGCGCATGGCGCCTGAGCTGCCCGCCACTCCGAAGCGCGACGGGCTCGAAGCTGCCGCGGGGTCAGGCCCGGAGAGCCGCGTCCCGGCTCCGGGCGACGGCGCCGCCCGCGCCGGCCTCCTGATCGACTGGGGAGGCGTGCTGACGAGCAACCTGTTCGCGTCCTTCCACGCCTTCTGCCTGCACGCGCAGATCGATCCGCAGACTCTTCGCGAGCGCTTTGGCGGCGACCCCGCGTTCCGCGAGCTGCTGATCGCGCTGGAGAAGGGCGAGATCGAGGAGGCGGCCTTCGAGCTGCGACTTGCCCCCCTGCTCGGCGTGGAGGCGGACGGCCTGATCGACGGGCTGTTCGCGGGCGTGCAGCCCGATACGGCGATGCTCGATGCCGTTCGCAGGGCACACCGTGGCGGCGTGCGCACGGCGCTCGTGTCGAACTCATGGGGCGTCCACCGCTATCCGCGCGAGCTTTTCGGCGAGATCTTCGATGGCGTCGTGATCTCCGCCGAAGAGGGCATTCGCAAGCCATCGCGCCGGATGTACGAGCTCGGCGCGGAGCGCGCTGCGATCGCGCCCGAGCGCTGCGTCTACGTCGACGATCTGCCGTTCAACCTGGCCCCGGCGGACGCGCTCGGCATGGCCACCGTTCATCACACGAGCGCCGCGACGACGATCCCCGAGCTCGAGCGGCTGTTTGCGATGCCACTGCGCGAGGTCGGCCACGCCGACTCTGCCGTGCGATAGCTGTCGGAAATCCGTCTCAGCGCTTATGCGATAGCGCATTTGAGCCGACAGCTAATGCATGTCCCTGCTTTTGGTCGAGACGGGCCGAGGCGTGGATACGACGTCACAGACAGGCCTCGGGACGAACTTCGGCACAAGCCTAATGGCAAAGACCCTCGCCGGCCTGTTCGCGGCGGGGGCGACGCTCGCCCTGCTCACCGTCGCTCTGCCACATTCGCGCCGAGCCAGCGAGCTTGCGCTCGTGCTGATCGTCGGCAACGCCTACCTGATTGCGGGCCTGATGTTTTGGCGGGCAAGTCGCCTGCCGACCCGAGCCCTGCCGCTCGCGCTGGCCTGGGGAAGCACGCTGATCACCGGAGTCGCCTACTTCTCGGCCGAGAATCCCAGCCCACTGGTCTTCTTCTATCTGTGGGTCTTCCTCTATTCCTCCTACTTCTTCACGTCCGCCGCGATGGTCGCGCAGATTCTCTATGTCGGCGTCGCCTACGGCGCACTCTTGATCGCACGCCCACCTCCAGGCGGGATCCCCCAGTGGTGGCTTGTCGGCATGGGTACGCTCGCCGTCGCCGCGGTCCTGATTCGCGTGATGCGCGAGCGGGTCGAGCTGCTGATCGCGCGGCTCTACGATGCCGCCCGCGCCGACCCCTTGACAAAGCTCTCCAACCGACGCGGCTTTCGTGAGCTGCTCGACCTGGAGCTCGCTCGCGCGCGTCGGGCGGAGGCTCAGCTGACCGTGCTTGTCGGAAACCTCGATCATTTTAGGGAAGTCAATGATCGCTCCGGCCGCCACATCGGCGACGTCGCCCTGCAACGGGCCGCACGCTTGATGGATACCGGCAAGCGCGACATCGATGGGGTCGCACGCGTGGGCGGCGAGGAGTTCGCGCTGGTGTTGCCCGACACCGACGACCACGGCGCGTTCGCCATCGCCGAGCGCCTGCGCTGCGAGCTGCGCGACGAGTTCACTCGCGACGCCGTCCCGCTGACGATCAGCTTCGGGGTCGTGACCTACCCGCAGAACGGCGAGACCGCCGCGTCGCTTCTGCGTGCCGCCGACGTGGCTCTGTCTGCGGCCAAGCGCAGCGGCGGAAACCGGACCGTGCTCCACAGCCCAGCCCTGCGAGCCGTGCCGTGCGTGGATGGCGATTCGCGGGACATCGCCGCAGAGCGCTTTCTCGCGGTCATACTCGATCTGGCCGAGGCCGTCGATCTGCGTTTCAGTGGAAGCGCGCGACACTCCGAGACCGTCGGACGCTACGCCGAGATGATGGCCTGCGAGCTCAGCCTCTCCGAGCAGCGCACGAGCCGGGTGCGGCTCGCGGGCCTGCTGCACGACATCGGCAAGGTGGGGGTGCCCGACAGCATCTTGAAAAAGCCGGGGAAGCTCAGCGAGGAGGAATTCAAGATCATCAGGCGCCACCCCGAACTGGGCGCACAGATCCTCGAGCATCCAAGCCTCGCCGATGTTCGCGAATGGGTGGCCGCACATCACGAGCGCCCCGACGGCGCCGGATACCCCCTCGGGCTCTCCGGCGAGGAGATCCCCGTGGAGGCGCGGATCCTCGCGGTAGCCGACGCCTACGAGGCGATGACCAGCGACCGCACCTACCGTTCCTCGATGGCCCACACCGCCGCCCGCGCCGAGCTCGAGCGTTGCGCCGAGACCCAGTTCGACGCGGACGTCGTCGCGGCGCTCATCCGCGTCCTCGAGCGCGAGACCGAGCACGCCGATATGGCGCTCGCTCGGCTCTGATCGGTCGCTCCTGCGCTCTGCTCAGTCGCGCTTGCCGCGACCGTACAAGAACTTGAACACGCCCGCCAGGATCCGCGTTGTCCGACTCTTGTAGGGATACATGTGCGGTTCGCGCTTCAGCGCCAGCCGCGGCGTGACGACGATCGCCTGCTGCGAGCAGTACTTGCGGATCCCGCCCGCGCCGTGGCGCGAGCCGAGTCCCGAAGCCTTGGCGCCGCCCATCGGCAGCTCCAGGACCGTGTAGTTGATCATCGCGTCGTTGACGTTTGCGGCGCCCGTCTCCAGCCGGCGGGCGATCTGCTCGCCACGCTCGGTGTCGCGCGTGAACACCGAGGAGCCGAGCCCGTAGGGGGAGTCGTTCGCCAGCCGGATGGCCTCCTCGGAGTCGGCGACCTTCATGATCGGCAGCGTCGGCCCGAACGTCTCCTCGGTCATGATCTTCATCGTGTGGTCGACGTCGACGAGCACCGTCGGCTCGTAGAAGCGCCCCCCACCGGACGTTACCGCCTGGCCGCCCGCGAGCACGCGGGCGCCCTTCTGAACGGCGTCCGCGACGTGGTCTTCGATCGTCTGCAGCTGCGGCGGGAACGTGATCGCGCCCACCTCGACCGAGCCCGGACCCTGAGGCGCCCCGACCCGCAACGCGCGCACCTTCTCTGAGACCTTTGCGACGAACTCGTCATAAACCGGCTCCTCGACGTAGACGCGCTCGATCGAGATGCATGTCTGGCCCGCATTCTGCATCGAGTAGTACGTGGCGAAGTTCGCGGCCCGCTCGAGATCGGCGTCGGTGAGCACGATCATCGGATCCTTGCCGCCGAGCTCCAGCGATGCCGGGATCAGCCGCCGCGCGGCGGCTTCTGCGACCTTGCGCCCGGTCTTCGTAGAGCCGGTGAACATGATCATGTCCACCTCCTCGACGAGCGCGGCTCCCGTCTCGCCGCGGCCGGTCGCGATCTGCAGCACGTCCTCCGGCAAGCCGCACTCGCGCAGGCCTTCTGCCATCAGCATCGACGTCAGAGGGGTGATCTCGGAGGGCTTGAGGATCACGCTGTTGCCCGCCGCGAGGGCCGGGATGCAGTCGCCGAAGGAGTTCGTAAGGGGGTAGTTCCACGGGCCGATCACGCCAATCAGCCCGAGCGGGCGATAGCGCAGGATCAGCTTCTTACCCTTGACGAGCAGCTGGCCCGACTTGACGCGGTCGTCGGCGAGGTACTCGGGGGCGTTGTTGGCCCAGAAGCCGAACGCGTTGCCGGCGTAGGAGATCTCGGCGAGTGACGCGTCCTCGAACGTCTTGCCTGTCTCGGACATGATCGTCTCGATGACCTGCGCCGAGTTGTCCATCAGCCACTTCTGTGCGCGCAGGAGGATTCGCCCGCGCCCGTCGAAACCATAAGCCTCCCAAGCCGGCTGCGCCGCCCGCCCACGCGCCGCCATCTCCGCGACCGTCTCGGCGCCTAGATCGGGAACGGTCCCGACGATCTGCCCCGTCGCGGGATTCTCGACTGCGATCTCCGCGGCATGCGCGACGCCGTTGTGGGCTTGCGATGCCTGTTGCTCAACGGTCGCCATCTGTTCGTCCCTCTCGTTCGCTCTGAGCTTGTGACGAACAAGGCTAGCTCATGTTCGACCGCTAGTCCGACAGCTCGATCGAGGCGATGCCGATCGACTCCGACGGCCGGTCCGCGCCGTCGGTTGCGACGCCCTCCAGCCGGTCCACGACGTCGAGCCCATCGGTCACCTGCCCAAAGACGGTGTGCTTGCCGTCGAGCCAAGAGGCGGCCGGAGTCGTGACGATGAAGAACTGCGATCCGTTGGTGTTCGGCCCGGCGTTCGCCATCGCGAGCGCGCCGCGGATGACCTTGTGCTCGTTGATCTCGTCCTCGAATGTGTAGCCGGGGCCGCCGGTGCCCGTGCCCTGCGGGCAGCCGCCCTGGATCATGAAGTCCTTGATCACCCTGTGGAAGGTCAGCCCGTCGTAGAAGCCCTCCGTAGCGAGCTTGCGGAAGTTCTCGACGGTCTTCGGCGCGTCCTCGTCGAACAGCTCGAACGTGATCGCGCCCTCTGTGGTTTGCATCGTGGCAGTTGACATGAATGATTACCTCCGCGGGAAACCCGCTCCGGATCGTGTGTACACAGGTGTCTACTCGTCGTGGGCGCCGTGACGGGATCGTCGGCGCCGTGTCGGAATCTAGGCCCCTACTCGCTGCAGGCTCAAGGCGCGCCCGCGCAGGTCGTTACCGTCGAGCGCATCGATCACCCGCTCGGCCTCGCCCTCGGGCACCGACAGGAACGAGAAGCGGTCGAGCACCAGCACGTCGCGCACGGCCTCGCCGTCGAGTCCCGCCGAGGAGGTCACCGCGGCGACGATGTCCGCCACGCGCAGCCCGGCGGCGCGCCCGCCGCCGAGCACGAGCTTGACGTACGGCTCCTCCCGATCGGTCCTTGAGATGCTGGGCTTCGAATGTCTGCGCGGGCGCTCGCGCACGGGCGTCGGCGGGGCCGTGGCGCCCTTCTGCCATTGCGTGATCGAGGTTCCGATGTGGCGTTCGATCGCCTCGAGCTCGCGCTTCTGGCGATCCTCGACGAACGTGATCGCCCTGCCCGAGCGCCCGACCCGCCCGGTGCGTCCGATCCGATGCACATAGATGTCCGGCGAGACGGGCACGTCGTAGTTGATCACGTGCGTCACCGCCGAGATGTCAAGGCCCCGGGCGGCCACGTCGGTGGCCACGAGGATCGGCACGCGCCCGCCCTTGAACGCGAGCATCACCCCGTCGCGCGATCCCTGCGACATGTCGCCGTGTAACGCCCGCACGTTCAAGCCGCGGTCGCGCAGCGTGCGAAACAGCTGCTCGCAGCGGATCTTCGTGCGCACGAACACGATCGCCTGATCGGGCGCCTCAGCGCGCAGCACCTCCACAAGCTTGTCCGGCTTGCCCTTGGCGTCGACGGGGAGCTGGAACTGCGCGACGGTATCGATCGTGAGCGTCGCCGCCTCGACCTGGATGATCGTCGGGTCGTACATGTAGCGATCCGCGAGCTTGCGGATCGGCGGAGGCATCGTGGCCGAGAAAAGCGCCGTCTGGCGGCTGGAGGGCGTGAGCGACAGGATTTTCTCGACGTCCTCCAAAAAACCCAGGTCGAGCATCTCGTCAGCCTCGTCGAGGACCACGAAGCGGCAGTCGTGCAGGACCAGCGAGTGCCGTGAGATCAGGTCGAGCACGCGCCCCACCGTCCCCACCACGACATGCCCGCCGGCCCGCAGCTGCGACTGTTGCGTGCGGATCGGAGCGCCGCCGAACACCGCCACGACGTCGATGCCCGTGTGCGCGCCGTACGTGCGCAGGGCCTGGGTGACCTGGATGCAGAGCTCGCGTGTCGGAGTGAGCACGAGCGCCTGCACCGAGGGCTCCTCCGGATCGATGTACTCCATGATCGGCAGCCCGAACGCCGCCGTCTTGCCCGTGCCCGTCTGCGCCTGGCCGATCACGTCGCGGGCCTCCAACAGCGACGGGATCGCCTGCTCCTGGATCGGGCTGGGCGACTCATAGCCCACATCGCGCAGCGCGTGCAGCGTGGACTCCGAGAGCCCGAGATCGGCAAAGGACTTGGCCATCGCGCGGAGCTTACGGATCAGCCGGCGGGATCGAGCAGCAGCTTGCCCGTCGTGCGCCGCCCGCGCAGGTCGATGTGCGCCTGGGCGGCCTGCGCGAGCGGATAGGTTCCTCCCACCACCGCCTTGAGCTCCCCCCGTCCCGCCCGCGCGAAGAGCTCGGACAGCGCATCGGTGAACATGGCCGGGTGCCTGAGGCAGTGGAACAGATAGAAGCCGACGACCGCGCGCGAGTGCCGAAGCAGCGAGCCGGTGGAGACCTCGTTCGCCTGGTTCGTGGCGATCCCGTAGGCGACGATTCGCCCGAATGGCGCAAGCGCCTTGTAGGAAGCCTCGAACACCTCCCCGCCCGACATCTCGAACACGACATCCACCGGCTGGCCCTCGTTGGCCTCGATCAATCGCTCGCTCAGGCCGTCCGCCGCGGGGTCGATCGCCACGTCGGCGCCGAGCTCGAGCGCCAGCGCGCGCTTCTCGGCGCTCGAGGCCGTCGCGATCACGCGTCCCGCGCCGAGAGGATGGCCAAGCTGGACGGCAAGCGAGCCAACCCCTCCGGCGGCGCCGTGGACCACGACGCTCTCCCCCTCGGCCACGCGCCCGGAGGTGCGGTACAGGTGCCACGCTGTGAGGCCCTGCACGATGATCGCGAGCGCGGTGCCGTCGTCGAGCTCCGTGGGTATCGGGAAGATCAGCTGCTCCGGCGCCACCGCGTACTCCGCGTAGCCGCCCGTTCCCACCAGCGCCACAACTCGCTCGCCCGTGTCCTCGCGGATGCCCGCCACCTCGCCGCCCGGGACCAGGGGAAGCGTGGCCTTCTGCACGTAGGAGTTCGTGCGCGTGTGCGTGTCGGCGAAGTTCAAGCCCGCGCGCGTGACGCGGATCAGCGCCTCGTCTGCTCCGGGCCGGGGCTTGGGCAGCTCGACGAGCTTGAGCACGTCGGGCCCGCCGAACTCGGTCATTTGGACTGCGCGCATGCGCGGTCAGGCTATCGGAGCGTGCCCGAGCGCCCCACGCTCGAGGCGGCGGCCCGCGTGCTCTAAGGTGCCCGCCCATGCCAATCACCGTGGTCGGGTCGATCGCCTACGACGCCGTCAAGACGCCGTTCGGCGAGCGTAAGCGGATGCTCGGGGGCGCCGCCGTGCATTTCGCCCTCGCGGCCTCCTTCTTCGAGGAGGTGCGCGTCGTCGGCCCCGTCGGCGGGGACTTCGGCGAGGAGGAGCTCGATGTGATGCGACGCCGCGGCGTCGACGTGTCCGACATCGAGCGCATCGATGGCGGCAACACGTTCTTCTGGCGCGGCGAGTACGGCTGGGACCTGAATTCCCGCGAGACGCTCGACACCCAACTCGGCGTGTTCGAGGGATTCCAGCCAAAGCTGTCTGACTCCTCGCGCGCCAGCGACGTGCTGTTCCTGGCCAACATCCAGCCGGACCTTCAGCTGGAGGTGCGCGCCCAGCTGCCGAACGCGCGATTCGTGGCGCTTGACTCGATGAACCTGTGGATCGACATCGCTCGCGACTCGCTGGTGCGCGCGATCGCCGGCGTCGACTGCCTGGTCCTCAACGACGCCGAGCTGCGCCAGCTGACGGGCAAGCCGAACCTGATCTCCGCGGCGCGCGAGATCCTCTCGTGGGCGCCCTCATGCGACGAGCATCGCCCTCCGAGCGTGATCGTCGCCAAGCAGGGCGAGTACGGCGCGGCGCTGATCACGCGCGACGGCTTCTTTGCGCTGCCCGCCTATCCGCTGGAGACGGTGATCGACCCGACGGGAGCGGGCGACACGTTCGCGGGCGGATTCGTCGGCTACATCGCCGCCCACCCCGAGAGCGGCGGTGATGGGAGACCCTCCGATGAGCTCCTGCGCCAGGCGATGGCCTACGCGACCGTCCTCGCATCGTTCAACGTCGAGGAGTTTGGAACCGAGCGCGTCGAGCGCCTGACACCGGAGGAGATCGCCGCGCGCATGGCAGAGTTGCACGCGATCACCCAGTTCAACGGCGCCGCGTCATAGCGTCCCCAGCGCGGAGGCCGCCCGTTTCTACGGATGCGAGCTGCGGGGTTGTACGGATGCGCTGCCGGGTATACGATCGACGCGAGTGGACACGTGGACCTTCATCTGGTTGATGTTCCTGTTGAAGATCCCCATCGTCGCGCTGTTTTTGCTCGTGCGCTGGGCGGTCCGCCAGACTCCCGAGGGCGCGACCGGAGAGGACGGCGGCATCGGCCCGCGCTCGCATCCTCGCCACCCGCACCATCCCCGCCCGCGGCCCCCGCGCCTGCCCAGGCGCGGCCCCCACGGTGATCCGGCAACGGCATCCCCCCCGCGCGTGCGCACGGTCGTCTCGCGCCGGCGCCTCACGCACAGCTGATGGACGCTCACCGATCGACGATCGGTGACACCGCCGCCGCACGCGCAGGTGAGACGAACACGGGCGAACGCGCCGCGGCCGAGCAGATCTCGGGCGATGGCGCGGCGCCGGCGAGTGAGACGCTGACGGTGACCGACAACCGCACCGGCGCGAGCTACGAGCTGCCGGTGGCGGACGGAACCCTGCGGGCCCTGGACCTGCGCCAGATCAAGACCGATTCCGAGGACTTCGGGCTGATGTCCTACGACCCCGCCTATATGAACACCGCCTCCTGTCGCAGCGCGATCACCTATATCGACGGCGACGCCGGCATCCTCCAGCACCGTGGCTACCCGATCGAGCAGCTGTGCGAGCAGTCCAACTACCTGGAGGTCGCCTACCTGATCATCAACGGCGCGCTGCCGACGGGAGCCCAACTCGAGCGGTGGGTGCACGAGATCACGATCCACACCTTCGTGCACGAGAACATCAAGGACTTCATGCAGGGCTTCCGCTACGACGCCGACCCGATGGGCATGCTCGTGGCCTCAGTGGGAGCGCTGTCGACCTTCTACCCCGACGCGAGCCAGATCCATGACGAGGATGTCCGCACGATCCAGATCATCCGCCTGCTGGCGAAGATGCCCACGCTCGCAGCCTTCGCGTTCAGGCATAACATGGGCCAGCCCTACGTGTACCCCGACAACGAGCTCGAATACGCAGGCAACTTCCTCGGGATGATGTACAAGATGACCGAGCTCAAATATGAGCCCGATCCCCGCCTCGCTCGCGCGCTCGACGTGCTGTTCATCCTTCACGCCGACCACGAACAGAACGCCTCCACCAGTGCCGTGCGCTCGGTCGGCTCCACGCAGGTGGACCCCTACACAGCGGTGGCCGCCGGAGTCGCGGCGCTTTACGGGCCGCTGCACGGCGGCGCCAACGAGGCCGCCCTGCGAATGCTCAGCCGAATCGGCACGATCGAGAACATCCCCGACTTCCTCGAAGGGGTGAAGGCGGGCAAGGAGCGTCTGATGGGTTTCGGCCACCGCGTCTACAAGAACTACGATCCGCGGGCGCGGATCATCCGCAAATACCTTGACGACGTTTTCGAGGTGCGCGGCAAGAGCCCGCTGCTGGAAGTCGCCACGGAGCTCGAGAAGCGAGCCCTGGATGACGACTACTTCACCTCGCGCAAGCTCTACCCCAACGTGGACTTCTACTCCGGCCTGATCTACGAGGCGCTCGGCCTGCCCGTGGCGATGTTCCCCGTTATGTTCGCGATCGGACGCACGAGCGGTTGGATCGCCCAGTGGCTCGAGATGGTGCAGGACCCCGAGCAGAAGATCGCCCGCCCCCGCCAGATCTACACCGGCGATCGCGACCGCGACTACGTGCCGATCGACGAGCGCGGCTAGGTCCGCGCGGACCGCCGCGGCGCGTGCGCTCGGGCGGCCTTCCCGATCTGCGCTCGGGCGGCCTTCCCGATCTCTGGCCGCGCGCGGGACGGCGTGCGCGTGCGCGCACGTCGCGGGGTCGGGGGCGTCAGGGACGCCTCGTCTTGGCTAGCGCGTATAGCCATCGTTATACACCGGGCGAGTGGTGACTGCGACTGGCGGCGAGCGCCTTGTCTTTCTTGCGAGGTGCGTATCACGATGGTTATACGCACTCGTTCTGTTCGCCCATCGGATCAGATCACCAGCGTCGCGCCGTGACGGCTCAGCCAGTCACGGTCCTCGCGGTAGCCGGGCCAGCGCCGCTCCAACAACGCCCAGAAACGCGGTGAGTGATCGAGGATCTCCAGATGGCAGACCTCGTGCCAGACGACGTAGTCGAGCACCTGCTCCGGAGCGAGCAGCAGGCGCCAGTTGAAGCTCATTCGCCCGTCGGCCGAGCACGACGCCCAGCGCGTGCGCTGCGCACGGATTGACAGATCGCGGTATGAGCTGCCGGCAAGCGCGGCGGCCCGGTCCAGGCGCGGCGCGATCTCGGCGCGCGCGGCGCGCCGGTAGAAGCGCTCGAGCGCTCCTCGTGCGTCTCCCGCGGGCACCAGCAGGCGCTCGCCATCGCGATGCACACGCGTGCGCCCCGGCTGTGGGACCAGCTGCAGCGGCGCGCCAAGGTATGGGACGGTGCCGGCACGGGCGGCGATCCGCGCGAGCACCTCCTGCGCCTCGTCCAGCCGGCGCTCGATCCAGGGTCGAAGCTCGCTCACCGCGGCGGCCGCCGCGCGCTCGGGGGCACGGGCAGGCAGCACGACCTCGACGCCGGTGTGGGCGTGCACGTTGACGCGCACGCGCCTCGCCCGGCCGGAGCGGCGCACGGTGTAGGCGATCTCGCCAACGAGTCGCGGCGCGGTCATCGGTCAATCAGGCTACGCGCCGGAGCGGCCGGCTGAGCGCACGCGGTGACGAGGGCGGCGCGGAGCGATAATCATGGCGCGATGACGAAATCGAGGATCAGGCTGCCGCGCGATGTGCGCGAGCCCTACGCGGTCTACCTAAACGGCGTACCGCAGCAGCTTGGGGCCGACTTCTCCGTGCGGGAAGGCGCGCTGGTGTTCGAGAAGGAGCTGCGCAAGGACAGGATCAGCGGATGGCGCTGGCTGCTCGGCGCATGGGGCGTCGGGACCTACCGCCAGAACGACTCGGTGGACGTCCGCTACGAGGCCGCCGACGGCTCGCCGCGGGTCGCCGAGGGACTCGAGATAGAAGCCGGGTAGACCGCTTCCTGCCATGGCTTGGCCAGCTTCAACGCGCTGAGGATCGCGCGCGTGGCGGGCGAGCGGTTGAGCGTGTAGAAGTGGATGCCCGGCGCACCGGCGGCGAGCAGCTCGGCGGACTGCAAGGTCGCATATGCGACGCCGAAGTCGAGCACCGCCTCCGGATGATCCTCGCGGGCACGAAGCTCGCGCCGCAAGCCCTCGGGAATCGAGGAGCCGCACATGCTCGCCATCCGCTCCACCTGGCCGGCATGCGTGATCGGCATGATGCCGGGGATGATCGGCGCCTGGATACCGATCGCCCGCGCGCGCGTCAGGAAGTCGAAGTAGAGCGCGTTGTCGAAGAACAGCTGGGTGATCAGGAAGTCCACACCGGCGGCCACCTTCTCGGCGAGGTACTCGAGGTCGGCCTCGGGGCTCTTAGCGTGGATGTGTGTCTCCGGGAAGCAGGCGGCGCCGATCGCAAACGGGTAGCCGCCGTCGATCAACTCGACTAGCTCGCGCGAGTACTCGAGCCCTCCCTCCGTCTTGACCCACGCCTCCTGCCCCGCCGGAGGATCGCCGCGCAGGGCGAGCACGTTGTCGATGCCGGCCCGCTCCATCTCATCGAGCGTTTGGCGCAACTCCGGCACGGTCGCGCCGACGCACGTGAAATGCGCCATCGCCTCGAGCCCGTACTCCTCGCGAATGCGCTTGACGATCTCGATCGTCTTCTCCCTGGTGGAGCCGCCCGCCCCATAGGTGACCGACACGAACGACGGCTCCAACGTCCGTAGCTCGGCCAGCGCCGTATAGAGGTTGCGCTCGCCAGCGTCCGTTTTGGGGGGAAAGAACTCGAACGAGAACACCGGCCCGCCGGCGGCGAGGATCTGGTCGATGCGCATCAGCTGATTATGCAGTCCAGCGCTCCGGCTCACCGGGAATCGGGCGCACGCGCCCGAGGACCTGCAGATGGGTTAGGTAGCCGAGGATCTTCGAGAGCAGCCAATGGGCATTGTGCTGCGAGAGCGAGTCGCCGTAGACGTGCGGAACCACCTCAAACGCGGTGAGCGGCTCCTCCTCGACCGCGCCCAGGACGCGCGTCAGGCGCTCCTCTACGAGCGTACGGTTGCCCTTGATGTGTGCCTGCACGTCGGTGAACGTGCGGCCGTGCCCGGGCAGGCACAGGCGCGCGCCGAGCTCTTGCACCACCTCGAGCGAATTCAGAAACTCGCCGACGGGGTCGGACGTGGAGCCGTAGTCGAAGTACAGCGAGATGCGCCCCAGCAGGTGGTCGCCGGAGATCAGGACGCGCCGCTCGGCCTGAAACAGGCAGACGTGCGAGGGCGCGTGGCCGGGGGTCTCGTGCACGCTCCAGCTGCCGAGGTCGGTGTCGATCGTGACGCCGGGCAGCAGATCTCGATCCGGCTCGATCACGCCGGCGATCCCGGATTCGCGCGAGCGGCGTTCTGAGGCGTAGCGGCGCAGGGGCTCCTCCGGAACCCCGCTCTGGCGGGCGACCTCGATCCGGCGATCGAACACCGCGTTGGGGTCTTCGGCCATGCGCGTCATGTGCTGATGGTTGGGGTGCATCCACAACTCGCATCCGGCCCGCTCCACGATCGTCGCCGCCTGGCCATAGTGATCTGAGTGCGCGTGCGTACAGACGACCAGGCTCACTTGCTCCAGGCGCAGGTCGCACATCGCAAGCGCCCGTTCGAGATGCGAGAGGGAATCCGGCTGGTGCATGCCGGTGTCGAACAGCACCACGCCGTCACCGGCCCTCAGCGCCCAGGCGTTGCAGTGAGGAACGCCGGGCCAGGGGAGCGGCAGGCGCAATCGGAACACGCCTGGGAGCACGCGCTCGCCCCGTCCCAGCTCGCGTTTGGGCGCCGGAGCGCCCACTCGCGCGGGCCGGACGGGCGCCGGCGCTCCGCTGGTCTGATCGGCCGCCTCCGCCACGCGGCGGAGACTAGACTACGGATCTTCGGCGGCGTTCAAAGGAGACCGGCATGGCCGAGGAGGAGACCGCGAGCAAGGCGACCACGAAGGTGCAGGAGGTCGCCGCGAACGTCCAGCAGGCGACGACGCGGCGACGGCGCATATCGGGCAGCCAGGCCGAGGCGCTTGCGCGTCGCTACTTCGCCGCGATCGACGCCCGCGACCTCGACGCCGCGGTGGCAATGTGGGCGGACGGCGGCCGTGAGAACGTTCGTGGTCAGATCGATGCCACGGCGCCGGAGGGCGTGCACGCATTCCTCGGGGAGCTGCTCGCGGCGGTGCCCGACCTGCGCTTTGAGATCGTGTCCACGACCACGCAGGACGAGCGCTGCGCGGTGCAGTGGCACCTGAGCGGCACGTTCGCGGGACCGGGGTCGCTCGGGGGGATCGAGCCGACCGGCCATCCGATCGTGATGGAGGGCATCGACCTGCTGACGGTACGCGACGGGTTGATCCAGTCCAACGACGCGTTCCCCGACTCGATCGCCCTTCCCCGCCAGATTGGGATGATGCCACCCCAGGGCTCGACTGCCGACCAGCGGCTGATGGGCGCGTTCAACGTCAAGACGCGCCTGACCTCGCGGTTGTCCCCGAGCGATGCCCGGCTCGTCGCGCAGGGCGTGTGGGTGGTGCAGGGTCAGCCCGGTCGCTGCAACGTGTACCTGATCGAGGACGACGGCGGCGTGACGCTGTTTGACGCGGGCGCCCGCACGATGGTGCGCGCTGTCGCGAGCGCGGCGGCCAAGCTCGGCGGCGTCCGTCGGGTGGTGCTCGGCCATGGGCATACCGACCATCGCGGCGTGGCGCCGGCGCTCGGCGTGCCCGTGTTGTGTCACCCCGACGAGGTTCTCGACGCCGAAGGCAGCGGCGGCTTCCGCTACTGGCCGCCCGATCTCGCCGGCGTGCCGCCGGTCGCGCGCCAGCTCCAGCGTCTACTGCACCGCTACGCGTGGGATGGCGGCCCGGTGAAGATCTCCGGCACGGTGGCCGAGGGCGACGATGTGGCCGGCTTTCAGGTCGTCGACCTTCCTGGTCATGCGCCCGGCCTGATCGGCCTGTGGCGCGAGTCCGACCGGTTGGCCTTGTGCAGCGACTGCTTCTACACGATCGACATGTGGGGGCGCGGCTCGGCCCCCACGGTGCCGGCGCCGACATACAACTTCGACACCGACCAAGCGCGGGCGAGCATCCGTAAGCTCGCGGCGCTCGAGCCCGCGGCGGCTTGGCCTGGACACGGAAAGCCCGCAACAGGCGACGTGCGTTCACAGCTCGAGCGCGCAGCCGATCTTTGATCCACACGCGGAGGCCGGTGCCGGCGCGGGGCGCCGACGGGCCGGTCCGACGGCGGCAGCTGCATGGGTAAGCGAGAGCGCGGGCGGGCGCGGCTCAGAGCTCCAAGCAGCGACTACGCCGATCCTGAGGGCAACGTGCTCAGCCTGCGCGGGTCGCTCAGCGCCGGCAGCAGGGTGGAGTATGCGCAGGCGCTCGCGAGCAACCCGCTCTCCCGCGAAGATGCTTGGCAGAGGGCGGTCGAGCTGCTGTTTGAGCGGTTGGCCGTGCGTTGGGAGATCGCGGGCGCGCCGATCGAGCGCCAGTGCGAGCTGCTGGCGCGCTTCCGCGCGGCGAGTCCGGCGGAGCGCACATGGATACGGTCGGTGTTGCGCGAGCACTGCGCCGAGCACTTTCCCGACGTCGACGCTCCATAGCCCTAGCGGTCGCCCAACAGCTCGAGCCTCGGCCCGTGGGCAGTCTCGGCCGAGACGAATCGAGCCGTCGCCGGGCTGAGGACGAACTCGAGCACCTCCCCTCCCTCGCTGCGCACCTGCAACCGCCGGCCGTCCTCGCGCACGGCAAGCACGACCCCCGCTTCGAAGCCGCCGCCGAAATGGGCGATGCGCGCCCGCGCGCCGACGCGGGGAACGGGTCGGGAGGGACCGAGCACGAGTCGATGCTACGCCGGCCTCGCGCCATGCGGCCGGCACGCCGGAGACTCGGGCCGAGCATGACCGGCGCATCCGGACGAACGATCGGCACGCGCCCGGCCCTGCGCGCAGGATCCCGCCGACCGATACCTTGCCGTCGATGCGCCGCACCAAGATCGTCGCGACCATCGGGCCCGCCTCGCGCGAGGCGGACACCCTGCTGCGCATGATCCAGGCGGGGATGGACGTCGCACGCCTGAACTACTCCCACGGCACGCTCGAGGAGCATGCCGAGACGATCCGTCGGGTGCGCAACGCGGCGGGACGGGCCGGACGGCCTGTGGCGGTCCTCCAAGACCTCCCCGGCCCGAAGCTGCGCATCGGTCCGCTGCGCGAGGACATCATCGAGCTCAAGCCCGGTGAGCGGCTGACGTTCATCTGCGGCGGCGAGGAGACCGCTGGTGACGCCCGTCAAATGAGCATCTCCTGGGCCGGACTGGCAGATGCGATCGAGAAGGACGCGATCCTCTATCTTGCCGACGGGTCGGTGCGGCTGCGCGCCGTCGGCGTGCGGCCGGCAACCCACGAGGTGGAAGTCGAGATCGAGGTCGGCGGCGCGGTCGCCTCTCGCCAGGGGCTGAACATCCCCGGCCCGGTGGAGTCGCTGCCGTCGGTTCCCGAGGAGGATCTCGAGCTCCTTCGCCACGGAGAGTCGATCGGCGTCGACATGGTCGCGCTGTCATTCGTCCAGCGCCCCGAGGACGTGGAATCCGTGCGCAGCCACACGCGCCTGCCGCTGATCGCCAAGATGGAGAAGCCGATGGCGGTACAGCGCGCCGCGGAGATCCTCAAAGCGGCCGACTGCGTGATGATCGCTCGCGGCGATCTCGGCATCGAGCTGCCGATCGAGCGGGTTCCGATCGTGCAGAAGCAGTTGCTCGAGCTGGCCGGGTGGATGGCGCGACCATCGATCACAGCGACGCAGATGCTCGACTCGATGGTCGTCTCGTCGCGCCCCACGCGCGCCGAGGTGGCCGACGTCGCCAACGCGATCCTCGACGGAACCGATGCGGTGATGCTCTCGCAGGAGACCGCAATCGGCGCCTATCCGGTGGAGGCCATCGCGACGATGGCGGCCGTTGCCGTTCAGGCTGAGTCGATCGCTCCGTACGAGCGCTGGAACAACTCGCGAGTGCGCCGCACGGAGTCCGATCCCGCCTACACGATCGCCCACAACCTATGCATCGCCGCGCGGGAGCTGCGGCTGGATGCGCTGATCGTCCCGACGCTGTCCGGGCGCTCGGCACGCCTGGTCTCCGCCCATCGGCCGGTGGTGCCGATCTACGCGCTGTCTCCCGGCAAAGAGACCGTCCGGCGGTGCGAACTGATGTGGGGCGTGCGGGCCGCGTCGATGCGACGCCACGAGACGACAGAGGCGCTGATCGCCGACGCCGCACGGCGGGTGGTCGAGCTCGGCTGGTGCGAGCCCGGCCAGCGCGTTGGCATCACGGCCGGGCTACCGTCAGGCAAGCCGGGCACGACGAGCCTCGTGCAGATCCAGGTGCTCGAGTGATCGCGTGAGGAAGCCGCTTGCTCGCGGAGCCGAGATGGGGGCGCGGGGACTCAGAGGGAGGGGCCCCCGCGCCCACTGGAGCGCGCTTGGAGGCAGGAGGGGACCTCCGCGCTCGCCGAGGACGGCGCCCGGTGGGGAGCGTGCGACCGTCCAAGCTGTTCAAACTGTTCAAGAGCGACTTCCGCTCAAACGACGCGGGTGAGCGGCTCGGCGTCCGAGTTCGGTCCGTCGATCGGCACGCGGCGACCGCTGCCATGCTTGGTCGGAAGCTGCGGCATCATCTCCGCGCGCCGCGGCACCACAGATGGCCACGCATAGCGTCGCGACGGCCAACCACGCTGCAGTCAGGACGAGTAGCACGCGACCAGATATGTCAGGTGCGTTCGTTCTCTGATCGAATGCCTGCGGATCGTTCGGTCGTGTCAAGCATCTCGCATCCCTTCTTACGAGTTGGCTGTACGGACCAAACACGGCGGCCAGCGTGTGACCGCGAACTCATTCCGCTCTATAAGGCGCAATCCCAAGGGTGGCCGCTGACCGCACATGTGGGATCGCTGTACGCTGAATAATACTGCAAGCGGCGGCGAGTGATGCCGTCGTCACGATGCCTTCTTGACCGCCCGGTCGCATTTTGCGGCGATTCGCCTGAGGTGCCGAGCGAGAGGTAGCTGACCGACATTCGCGAAGCGGCCCGGACCAGCGTTCGCTACGCTTTTGACGCGCGCAAGGATCGCAAGTGAATAGCTCGATGGACTGCGCCCAGGCACATGAACGACGGACCGACCGGGCCCCGCGAGCCCGTCGGCCGGGAGTGGCGAAGTGAACGCGAAAGCTGCCATCAGTGGCACCCCGCTTGCGGGCGGACATCTGCTAACGGCGATCTCAACCAGCATCGTCGGCATCCTGCGCGAGCATTACGGGCGCGGCCCGATGAAGGCCAAGACATACGCGCTCGACGACATCATCGTCGTCGTCATGCGCGGCAGCGGCTTCACCCCGCTCGAGCAGACGATCATGGACAGCGGCGAGCCCGATCGCGTCGTCTCGATGCGTGAGGACTTCCAACGCGTCATGGCCGCGCGCTACAAGGAGACGATCGAAGAGCTCACCGGGCGCAAGGTCCTCGCGTTCCTCAGCCAAGCCCACGTCGAGCCGGACATCACCATGGAGATCTTCTTCGTCGACGGCCCACTCGAGGGCTTCGGCGCGGTCGAGGTCACCGAGCCCGAATAGAGGCCTACTCGATCGACCGTGCCACGTGCTTGGCGACTGCGCGCCCCTCGGCGAGGTCGCGATAGTTTTTGACGCGAAAAGCCACGCCGTCCAGCCACACGCTGACGGCTGCGTGTCGCAGCCGAAGATGAGCATTGCTGCCAACCGGACGGGCGTCCTGTCGGGCCACGGCCAACACGACCCCGTGCCCGAGATCGAGCACCTCCTCGAGTCTCATCTCGAGCTCGTCGAACCCGCCGATCCAGTCTTCAAAGAAAGTGCGGATTGCCGCCAGACCCACGTAGGTGCCCAGCCCCCACGGCGCCATGTCGAACACGGAGTCGGGACCGTAGAAGCTCATCATCGCGTCGAAGTCACCGCTGTTGGCGGCTTTGAAGGAGCGACGCGTGAGCTCGAGCGCGCTGGCTGTCGACGGATCGCGTGACATCGCCCAGCCAGTATCACCCAGGCGACGAGGATTGGCCACGCGCTCGTCGTGACGCTGATCCGGCTTCGCATGCAACCCGGCGCCGGTCCACGGTCCCGGGCGACCGCGTCTGAGGCGCGGCAGGCGCGCCGGCCCGGGCCGCGGTCAGCCGGCGGCGCCGACGCCGGTGCGTCCGTAGAACTGCGCCTCCTGCTTGCCCAGCTCGGTGATCGGTTCATCGCCGTACATCCACTCCCGGGCGATTCGATGCCAGTTGGCCTGGGCGCGCAGCTGCGAGAGCACGGCCAGCGTCAGCATCTCCATCCGCCGGCCGAAAAGGTGCTCCGGGCGCATGTCCTGGTGGCGCATCTCGCGGAAATGGCTCGAGCGGGGGTCCGAGCTCTCGATCATGACGTTCGTCGCGATCTCGGGCGAGAGCTGGACGGTCTCATCGGCCGTCGTGTACCACCAGATCGCATCCTCGATGAACGCCAGCAGGTGCTCCGCGTTCACGCGCTCCGGCTCGGGCAGAAAGCCCGATGCCGCAAGCAGCCGGTGCAAGCTGGCCGCATCGCCCTCCGCGACCGCCCGCTGGCATGCGAGCTCCAGCTCCACCGGCTCGGCCTCCATGCGCTTGAACAGCCCGAAGTCTAGGAATGCGACGCGGCCATCGGCGAGCAGCAGGAAGTTGCCCGGGTGCGGGTCACCGGAGAACTGCCTGTGGCGGTACAAGCAGCCGAGGAAGAAGCGGAACACGATCTCGCCGATACGATCGCGCTCGGCCTGCGAGCGGCCCTTCAGCTCCTCGAACCCGACGCCTCGCACGAACTCGCTTACGAGCACGTGCTCGCGCGAGAGCGTGCTCACGACTTCGGGCACGACGATGAACGGATGGCCGGCGAAGATCCGAGCCAGCGAGCGTTGGTTCTGTGCCTCGAGCTCGTAGTCGAGCTCCTCGGCGATCCGCTCCTTGATCTCTTCGGCGATCGCCTTGACGTCCAACCCCGGAGTCATTCGCTTGAGCACGCGCATCAGCATGTCCAGGTTCTGCAGATCCGCTCTGACCGCGCCGGCGACCCCCGGGTATTGCACCTTGACGGCGACCTCCCGTCCATCCTCCAGGGTGGCCCGATAGACCTGGCCGATCGATGCCGCCGCGATCGGCTCCTCGTCGAACGACGCGAACACCGCTGAGATTTGCTCTTCGAGGTCGTCCTCGATCACGCGCCGCATCTGCTTGAACGAGACCGTCGGCGCGGCGTCGCGCAGCTTGGCCAGCTCGCGCTGAAACTCATCGCGGTGCTCCTCGGCTACCAAGCCGACGTCCAAGAAGGACATCACCTGGCCGAGCTTCATCGCCGCGCCCTTCATCGTTCCGAGCACCGCCACGATCTGCTTTGCGGTTTCCAGCTGGCGCCTGGCCATCGCCTCCTCGGAGGCCTCCTCGCCGCGGGTGACGTTCGCGGCGCGGGTGCCGAACTGCTTCACGGCCTCGCTCGCTGCGAGCGTGGCGACGGTCGCGGTGCGCCGCGCGCGCGAGGTGGGGATCTTCTCGCTCTCACGCGCCATGCCTTTCATCCTACGAATCCCGGGAGGCGCGAGGGCGTATCTGGGCCGCGATCACGCGCGAGGGGGCAGGCGGCCTGGATCGAACCGGAGCGATCTCCGGGCGCCCGGACTCAAGCCGTCCGCGCGACGCGCGACCCGGGAACGATGTCGTCGGAGCCGTCGGGCCAGCGCACCCAGGCCTTCGTGCCACCGTCGTAGTCGTTGCCCAACAGGACCAGCGTCGCCGGCTGGCCAAGCGCCGTGCACGGCTCGGCGCCCTCAGGGTCAAGTCCACGCCAGACGCGGATGAAGCCGTTGGAGTCCCACTCTCGCGCAACCGTCGTCGCGGCGGCATGACCCGGATAGATGACCGTCTCCGGCGGCAGCTCCATCAGAGTGCCCATGATCGAGTCTCTGAGATCCGTGTATGTCGTGTGGCCGGGCGCTTTCACGCCCCCGACCGAATCCTTGAACAGCGTGTCCCCCGTGAACACGACAGCCTCTCCTCCGGCGAACCCGCCGGGCGCTGTGCTCGACCCGGGGCGGGTCGCCGCCCGACCAGCGCCTCTCGCCGTGCCGCCGCCGATGCCCGATCGGTCGCCGACGAGGAACGAGAGCATTCCGGCCGTATGCCCGGGGGTGAGCAACGGGCGCACCTCCAGCGTGCCGAACTGCAGCGTCTGGCCGGCTTCGATCGTGCCGAAGCTCGGCGTGGCGATCTCAGCGGGCTCCGCGTGCTCTCCCGTGGCCGCTCCAGCGAGCAGCTCGCGTTCGAGCGGGCTGATCAGAACGTCGAGCTCGGGCCAGCGTGAGCGAAGATCGCCGACCTCACACACGTGATCGAAGTGATGGTGGGTGAGCAGCACGTGGGTCGGTGTCAGCGCCCGACGCTCGGCGGCTTCGATCAACGGCCCAACCGGACCCCCGGCGTCGACGAAGAACGCGGGTCCGCCCTCGCCGTCGGAGACGAGGTAGGTGTTGGACAGGAACTGTGGATGGGTTGCGCACTCGACGATCACTGGGGGGATAGTTGCACGAAGCCGGTCATGCCGGCTGGCGCCCGACGAGCCCGGCCAAGCCCTCCAGATAGCTTTCCTGGCCCACGTCCTTGCGCCACTCGAGGACGGGAATCGAGCGTGCACATCCCACGACGCGCTCCCTCGCCGCTTCGAGCGTCGGCGCGGTGGTCGCCAGCGCGACCGCCCGCGAGGTTCCGACGGTGCGATAGCGCCTCTCGGCCACGTTGACGGCAGAGGAGAAAAAGACGTGGCAGCCTTGCGCTTCGATCGCGTCCGCGTCGAGCGCGAACTCATACGGCCGACCGGCGGCACCGGCCGCGGAGCGGGTCCTCAACGCGTAGTCGGGGGACACGAGGTACAGCACGAGCGACGCTTCCTCGCGCAGCGGGACGTCCGCTGCGGCGAGCTGGCCGGCACAGATGCGCTCCATCGTCGCGGCCCAGTTGCCGCGGAACAGGCTCATGATGTTCATGCACTCGGGATCGCCGAAGCGGGCGTTGAACTCGATCACCCGGACGCCGTCGGCGGTGGCAAAGAAGCCGCTGTTCATCACACCGGTGAAATGGCGTCCCAGCTCGGCCAGCCGCTCGATGACGCGCTCGATGATCGAACAGGCCGCTTCGTAGTGCCGCGCGGTCATGAAGGGCAGCGTCGGGCCGGCCATCGAGAGCGAGCCCATCCCGCCCGTGCCCGGTCCCTCGTCGCCGTCGAAGCGGTACGGGTAGTCGTACGTCGAGGGTGGGAAGAGGACCGTCTTGCCGTCGCTGATCGCTTGGATGGTGAACTCGGCTCCGAGGATCTTCTCCTCGATCAGGACCGACTCCTGCGGCTTGCGGTTGGCGAGAAGGCTGAGCGCATATTCGCGGGCCTCGGCGTGACTCGCCAGGTGCGGGCCCATGACCTTGACTCCCTTGCCCCCCGTCAGACCGGACGGCTTGACCGCCAGCGGCGCCCCGTCAAAGGACGCGATCGCGTCGTCCACCTCGTCGGCCTCGCGCACCACGCGCACCATCGGCACGGCCTCGGGCGCCAATTCGGCCAGCAGCGAGCGGGCAAACGCCTTGTTCCACTCGATCTCCGCGCCAGCTCGCGTCGGACCGACGGCGCGCGTGCCTTGGGCCAGCAGTGCATCGACGACTCCAGCCGCCAGCGGCTCATCCGCGCTCACCATTGCGACGTCGATCTCACGCTCGCGCGCGAACGCCGCGACAGCCTGCGGGTCGCAGACGTCGCCGACCGCGTGGCTTCCGCCGGATGCGCCGGTGTGACGCACGAGCGACGGATTGGCGTGACCCATAAACGCGTGCACCTCGCTGTGCTCGGCCATGCGTAGCGCCAGAGCGCTCTCCCGCCCGCCATTACCGACGATCATCGTCCGCATTCCTGCACCGACCTCTCTTCGGCTGCCGCTTCGGGTCGCATCGCGTCCCGACCTCTCCTGCTAGCGCGGCAGGGTCCGTCGGGGGGTGGTCTCGATGCTATGTACTCGGAGAGGTCGCTGGAGTCACGCTACCGGAACGACACGATGCGGGGTCATCGATGAGGGCAACGTGATCGGCATCCCTAACTGGTTCATGACCCGTCGGCCATAACGCGTCGAGGTGAGACTCCGCCGCCCGACTTCTCATAGACTTCCGGCTCATGGCCCTCATCCACACCTGCTACCGGATCACCGACGTCGAGCGCTCGGTGGCCTTCTACAACGCGCTCGGCTTCGAGGAGATCGGACGGATCCCGATCCGCGATGAGGCCGTCAACGTGTTCATGAACCAACCCGGCGACGGGGACATGGCGCGGCTTGAGCTGACCTACAACTTCGGCGTGGACTCCTACGACATCGGCAGCGGCTACGGCCACATCGCGATCACCGCCGAGGACCTCGACGCCACCCTCGCGGGCCTGGCCGACCAGGGGATCGAGCCCGAGAAGCCGCCCTATTCGGTGCGCGAGGGCGGCTCGCGGCTGTGCTTCGTGCGCGACCCCGACGGCTACCGAGTTGAGCTGATCGAGCAGCCTCGGCCGTAAAGGCACGTCAGCATGAGAATGGCGGATCCCACCGGCGTATAGTCCTGCCTCCGGGCGGAAACACCCGTCCGGAGGCAGATCACGCCGAGAGGAGATGGGGTCATGCGGAACGGATTGGGGGTCGGGTTAATCGCAGCATTGATGCTAGGAGCCCTCGTCACTGGGGCATCGGCTGCGACCCCGAAGCTGTGGCTGATTGAAGGATCCAGCAAAGCTCGCGCCGTGCCCGGCGAAAAAGCGCTTGGAAAGCTGTCAGTTGGACAGTGCGTCAGCGGTCGCACCCAGCTGGTTGGGAGTAAATCTCCTGGTCCCGTAGGAAGCGTCTCGACGAACGGGGAGGCGACCGACACCCTCCGTTTTCCCACCGGGAGCGGATACGACTCCTGCAAAGAAGGCGGATACGCACTCCGCGGCAACCTGACCACGTGGAAACTCACGAGCAAAGGGACCGCGAAGCTCACGGCGTCGCCGAAGATGGTCTACGGCGAGCCGGACTGGTGCGCCTACGAACTCACCACGCTGAACGGCTCGTTTTCCACGACAACCGATGCCAAGATCGACATCCAGGGCTCCGTCACGGCGAAGCTGGACAAAGCCATCTCCCTCGGGGAAGAATGCGCCGCCACGCAATTGCTCGACTTCAGCGCCGAACCATTCTCCGATCCGGCGGCCGCGGAATATCTGGCCGAAGTGGAAGGCTGATCGACACCCTCACCGCGGGGCTGAAGACCGACATCGTAGATTCCACTCGCCAGGCCTCCGCGATGGGCGACCGGCGCTGGCACGAGATCCTCGACGAATACGACGAGGCCGCGGCCGGCGCGCTCGAGGTGTTCCGGGGGCGTCAGGGTGAAGACGACCGGCGACGGCACCCTGGCTAGCGGGCCGCCGACCAGATAGTCCTCTCAGGAGAGTACGCGCCCGCGGAACTTGCGCAGCCCGAGCGCGAAGAACGCGACGCAGAACCCGATCAGCACCGGATAGACGGCGTACAGGGGCATGTGGGAGGCATGCGTCAGACCGGCGCGCATCCCCTCGGTTACGTAGATCAGGGGATTGGCGAGAACGAGGATCTGAAGCCAGTGAACGCCGCCGACCTTGACCGGCGAGAGCTTAGTCCACTGGTAGTAGGTCCCGCCGAGGAACGTCAGCGGCAGGACCACGAAGCCGAACATCAGCCCGAGATTGCGCGCCTCAAAGACCGTTCCGAGCAGCAGTCCGAGCGAGGTCATGGTGACGCATGCCAGCGGGATCAGGGTGAGCACGACCGCCCAGTGGACGGACAGGTGGGCTTCGACCCCCTTGGCGTGAATGACCGCCGCGATCGGAAAGACGATCAGCGCCGCGATCAGCCCCTGGGTCGCGCCGGAGAGGACCTTCGCCACGGCCACAAGCCAGATCGGACATGGCGCCTGCACACGGTCCTCGATCTCGCGCGTGTAACCGAACTCCTGCGCCATCACCATCGCTACCGCCTGGATACCCTGAAACATGATCGAGATCCCGACCACGCCGGCGACCAGCACGGTCGCAAAGTTCGACTCGGCGGCCCTGCCGCCACCGCCGCCCACGCCCTGGCCGATCGTCGGAAACACGTAGAGGAAGACGAACACCAGCAGGAACGGCTGCACGAGGGTGCGGATCACGAACTCGCCGAAGTTCTTGCGCAGAACGACCAGGTCGCGCAGGATCAGCGCCAGCAGCGCCGAGCGGCTCGCGGCCATGGTCGAGCGCGTCGGCTCGATCCCGATGTGCTGCCTCGCCGGCGCGTCGGCGGTCGCGGTTGCCATCAGTCGCGCAGCTCCTTCCCGGTGAGGCTGATGAAGACGGTCTCGAGGCTCGGCTCGGAGACCGACAGGTCGGCCAGCTCGAAGCCCCCGCTCTCGGCCGCGTTGACGACGCGTGGCACGAGCCGCTCGGCTCCTTTGACATGGAGCTCGACGCCGCCGTCGATGACGCGCGTGCGGGTCACCTCGGGGATCTCGCTGGCAAGTTGCCCAGCCAGCGCCTCCATTGCGGCGCCTGGCGCCTTGACCGTCACGATCGTGTCGGCTCCCACCGAGCGCTTCAGCGCGTTGGGGCTGTCGAGCGCCAGGATCTTTCCGTGATCCATGATCGCCACCCGGTCGCAGAGCTCATCGGCCTCCTCCATGTAGTGGGTGGTCAGCAGGATCGTCTGGCCCTCGCGATTGAGCTCGCCGAGGATCTCCCACAGCGCCAGGCGGCTCTGTGGATCCAGACCGGCCGTCGGCTCGTCGAGAAACAGCACGGCCGGCCGGTGGAAGATCGCGCGGGCCATCATCAGCCGCTGGGCCATCCCTCCAGAGAGCGCGTAGACCGATGCCTTGGCCCATTTCGAGAGGTGCAGCTTCTCCAGCAGCTCGTCCGCCGTGCGCCGCGACTCGGCCGCCGAGATGCCGAACAGGCGACCGTGGAAGTAGAGGTTCTCCCACACGGTCAGCTGGCGGTCGAGCGTGTTCTGCTGGGAGACGATCCCGATCAGCTGCTTGGCCAGCGCCGGCTCCTCGCCGACGTCGATCGCGCCCACGTAGGCTGAGCCCGAAGTCGGGATCACCCGCGTGGTGAGCATCCCGACGGTCGTCGTCTTACCGGCGCCGTTCGGCCCCAGCAGCCCGAAGATCTCGCCGCGCAGCACGCTCAGGTCGAGTCCGTCGACGGCGGCGAAGTCTGTGCCGGCGTAGACCTTGCGCAATGCGACCGTGCTAATGACCTCGAGCCGATCGCGCTCGCCGCCGTTGCTCGCACCATCCCCGGGGCGAAGCGTGCGTGCGTCGACTGCTGGGGCGCCGGCCATGATTCCCAATCTACAGCGATCGCCAAGCTCCTCTCGCGCTAACCTGCCGTTGAGCGATGGCGGACACTCACAAGATCGCCCGGAACCTCGAGCGCTTCGCGCAGGCGGTGGCGGCGCACGACCGCGAGAACCCGACGCACACCGCCCACGGCATCGCCCTGGCCCACTTCGACATGGAGCGGCTCGGCTTCGACGAGGGCGAGGAGATTCTGCCCGGCATCACGATCCACGCCGACAGCGGCGTGACCGGGAACTTCCGCGTGCTCTGCGACGGCGAGCACGACGAGGGCCAGAGCGAGGTGGAGGAAGAGACGGTCGAGGCGGTCGCGACGCGATCGCTCCCGGCCATCGCCCCCGGCACCCAGCAGTTCCCCCACGAGCAGTAGCCGCCACGCAGATGGGAGCGAGTCAGTCGGGAACGACGGGGGCCGGTATCCCCGCGCGGGCGGCGATCATCGCGACGAGTCGCTCGATCGTCGGGCACTGCAGGCCGTGACGCGCTGCCGCGCGCAGGACGGATCCGGGAATCGCGTCCAGCTCCGGCGTGCGCCCGGCAGCGATATCGCGCTGCATCGAGCTCCCGAGCGTGGCGTGGGCCATGTCCAGCTCGGCGATCGCCCTCGCCGGATCGACGTCCTGCGCACCCTCGGCGCGACCGACCGCGCAACCCTCGTCGATCGCGCTGCGGAGATCGGCGCGCAGCCGCGGCGTGGAGCGAATCTCGCCCAGCAGCGTGTCGTACGCGCTCGTCGTGCACGCCAGCGCGTTCAGCCGCACGAGCTTTGACCACATAACCTGGGCCTCGGAGTCCAGCACGCGCGCGGGCAGCCCCGCATCCGAGAGCAGCTGTGCAAGCGCCTGCATTCCCTTCCGCGCGGCGGGGTATGCAGAGGCCATGTTCACGAGCAGGAACGGGCTCGTGTGCACGATAACGCCCGGCTCCGGCCGGCCGGCCTCCACGCGGATGCTGCCCGCCAGCACCGTGCCCGGGGCGAAGCGCTCGCGTAGCACCGTGATGTGGTCGAGCCCGTTGAGCAGCGGCAGCACGAGCTTCGGCTCGGCGGCGATTCGCTGCAGGGCAGGCTTCAGTCCGGAGGCCTTCGTGGCGACGATCAGCGCATCCACGGGCTCCCGCAGCCGGTCAACCGTGCGCGGGTGAGCCGTGAACTCGCCGAAGCTCACGCTGCTCACGCGCAGCCCCCGCTCGGCGATCGCCGCGATGGTGGACTCTCTGGCCACGACGACGACGTGCGTGCCCGCACGGTCGAGCACGCCCGCGAGCAGCCCGCCTACCCCGCCGGGGCCGAGGATTGCGATCCTCATGAAAGCGGGTCGATCAGCACGCCGGGGTTCATGATGCTCGCGGGGTCGACCGCGGCCTTGGCCGCGCGCAGAGCGTGCGCGAATGGATCGGGCCGCTGCATGTCATACCACGGCCGGTGATCGCGGCCGACGGCGTGATGGTGGGTGATCGTGCCGCCCTCGGCGATCACGGCGTCGGAGGCCGCGCGCTTGATCGCGGCCCACTGCTCGACCTCCTCGCCGCGCCGCGCAGGGGCGATCACGGTGAAGTAGACGGCGGGCCCATCGGGGTAGACGTGCGTGAAGCGCACCGATACCTGCCCGCCGGCGCCGCAGCTCTCGTGCACTGCCTCCCGGGCGGCGGCGGTGACGCGCTCGTGAAAGCCGGGGAAGCGCTCCCAGGTGATCGCCGTCTCGAACGTCTCGGACAGCACGCCCATCGCGACGAAGACGTCGCGCAAGTAGGGAGCGCCCAGGAAAGCCTCGCGCCATGAGCCGACGGCGTCGGAGCCGGGATTCTCGCGGCGCTCGGGGTTCACGCCGCCGTGCTCGGCGCATATCTGAAGCGCGCGCTCCATCGCCGCGTCGACCGGATGGTCGGTCGACTCGCAGCCGAGCACGAGCAGCGCGTGGGAGCCGTCCCCCGCCATCGTCATCCGCGCCTCGCGCGCGTCGATCAGACGGCAGTTGGCGGGGTTCAAACCCGACTGGCTGATCGCGCGCACGCAGTCCGCGCCGTGGGTGAAATCGGTGAACCTGATTCCGGCCGAGCGCCGGTGCGCCGGACGTGGCTGCACGCGAACCCACGCCTCGGTGATCACGCCCAGGGCTCCCTCCGAGCCGGCCAGCATCCGATCGGGGCTCACCCCCGCCCCCGAGCCGGGCAGCCTTCGCGACGCCCACACGCCCGCCGGGGTGATGGCGCGGACGGACTCGACGAAGTCCTCGATGTGCGTCCGCACGGTGGCGAAATGGCCGGCGGCGCGCGTCGCTATCCAGCCTCCGAGGGTGGAGAACTCGAACGACTGGGGGAAGTGACGAAGCGTGAGATCGTGCTCGGCGAGCTGCGCTTCGAGGACGGGTCCCGACGCCCCGCCCTGGATTCGCGCGGCGCGCGAGGTCGGGTCGACCTCGAGCACGCGATCGAGCGCGCGCAGATCGATCGAGACCGTGCCGTTGTAGCCACCCGCCACGCGCGGGGATACGCCGCCCACGACCGACGTGCCCCCGCCATACGGGATCGCCGCGACGCGTTCGTGCGAGCACCACTCGAGCAGCCGCTCCACGTCGGCCTCCTCGCGTGGGCGCGCGACGAGGTCCGGTAGGTCGTCGAAGCGTCCGCGAAAGCCATTGACCACGTCCACGTATGACTTGCCCAAGGCGTGCGACGCGCGCGCGTGATCATCGCTCGCGCAGATCGCCGCGAGGCCTGCCGGGGCTGCGACGCGAGGCTGGAGAAGATCCAGCGCGTCGAGCTCCACCGGCTTCTCCAGCTCACCGAGCGTCAAACCCAGGTGGGCGGCGAGCGCGCCGGCCGTGTTCTTGAGCGCCGCCGCCGTAGGCCGCTGGTCCTCGTAGCCCCAACCCCAGTGCTTGTATCGACGGATGTTCACCGCCGGCGAGTCTATGGCGACTAGCCTGCATTGCACTCACTAGCCTTCTCAGTGCATGTCTGCCCAGTCCGAGCCCGCCACCACCGAGCAACCCGAGATTCTCGCCCGCGGACCGTGGGCGCTTGAGCAGGTCAAGACCCGCTGGCTTTCCGAGCACTTCGACCCCTCGCCGGCGTACACCCAGGCCGCCGACGCCGCGATCAGGGGACTGCAGGAGCGAGGCTCTCCCAGCCACGACGGGATGGCCGCACGCCTGGTGGGCTACCGGCAGGGCGCCGGGGGCATCGAGATCGACCTGCAACCGCTGCGCTGGGCGCTGCGCCTCGTCGCCGGCGACGCCTGCCGCAGCGTCGCCGCGCTGTGCGTCACGCGCTCGGCCGACGGGCGCTGGCTGGCCGGACGGCGGGCGGCGTGGGTGTCCTCGTGGGCCGGTCGCTGGGCGCTCGGCGCAGGCGGCGCGGTCGATCTCGGCGAGAGCCCCGCCGACACGCTCGTGCGGGAGCTCAATGAGGAGTGGTCTGTCTCGCCGGAGCGCGTTCGCGGCGAGGCGCTCGTACGCTTGCCGCAGCAGATGGTGATGTTCGTCGGACAGGCGTGGCTGGCCGACGGCGCCGAGGAGGCGGTGACACCGGACCACGAGCACGACGCGTTCGCGTGGTGGCCGCGCGAGATCGACGAGTGGCCCACGGAGGCCGGCGAGGCGCTGCCACGAATGGCCCGCTGGTTGTCGGGGTGAGCGGACCCTCACGAGCGCCAGCGCCGCCCGGCGCGCACACCCCGACGCGCGCCGGTCTCCCCAACCTGCCCGCGCACTCACTCCTGCCGCCCGACCCGGCTCAGCCTCCCCCTGAGGGATCTGACTCACACGAGCCTCGAGCGGGCGCTGGAGCGTTGACGTTCGCACGCCTGAAGTGGACATCGTTCGCCCACTCCTGCGTCTACCTCGGCCTGCTCATCAGCGCCTTCGCGGCCGGAAAGCCGGAGCCGCTCACGTTCGTGCTCGGCCTCACGCATGGGGTGCTTTGGATCTTGATGTCGCTTGCCTGTCTCACCGCCGCGCGGCTGCGTGTCGTCCCTATTCGCCTCGCCGTAGCCGTCGCGGTGCTTGGCGGAATCGGACCGTTCTTCGGCAGCTTCGAGTTCATCCGCGAGCAACGCAAGCGCCCGCGCTAGAGTAGATAGTTGATGGCGACAGGCACCGCGGCTCAGCAGATC
>Ga0182024_10001266_pt1 | contig 65495 bp, 67 predicted proteins | sample P32metaG_FD_120480 | JGI IMG/M metagenome (GOLD analysis project Ga0182024, IMG submission 120480) | Permafrost microbial communities from Stordalen Mire, Sweden - P3-2 metaG (Illumina Assembly) | ecosystem: Environmental > Terrestrial > Soil > Wetlands > Permafrost | place: Sweden: Stordalen... | reverse complement strand
TTAACTTCCTTTACTGCTCATTATTTTTATTTGCCGGGTGCAGGAGCGCAGATCTTTCGCAAACAAAGATTATAGTTAAGATAAATGGAAGTAGTGCGGATTCCATTTATTTAAGGAACATATCAATGGCAAACAAGCCTTCCCGGGTAATAGATTCCGGGGTTCTGTATTCCAGGAAGGACAGCGTGGTTTTCCGTGTGGAGCAATCCGCTGACAGTTTATATGAGATCATTTCAAAATTTTCCAATAACCGGTTGTATTGCATTCCTGACAGAAATTCAATACGGATCCTGATGAATACGAAGACGGGCAGCAATGTCATTGAAGGCTCACCCGCATCTCTTGCTTTAATTGAGTTTAATAATGAACAGGAAAAATATTACAGACTGTCGCTAACCTTGCGCGAAGCTGTTAATCAGGCTAAAAATAAAAGTCCTGATGGCCATCACGTGGACTCGCTTATGCAACAATGGCGACAAAACCAGGCTCTGATTCGGCAAAGGTTTTATGATTTTGCGGATACTGTCCATAATCCCGCGGCCTTTATGGTCATTTATGATCATATTGAATTTGGAAATGATTATAAGAAGATGAAGGCATTCGTGAATAAAGCAGCTGCGCGTTTTCCGGGATCTTCTGCAGTGCAAAGGTTGAAACAACAGATTGCCGTCTTTTCCGGCATATACGAAAAGGAACTTCATATAGGTGATCTGTTCCCCGGATTGGAATTGCCGGATTTCGATGGAAATTTATTTTCGACAAGTTCCCTGAACGGAAAGTATTTTCTGATTGATTTTTGGTCGTCCTGGTGCCGTTCCTGTTTAGCTTATTCCAAAGTAAAAAAGGAAGTTTCACAAAACATACCGGAAAAAAAGCTTGAACTGATCAGCGTTGCCATGGACCATAATCTTCAGGCCTGCAGGGAAATTGTAAAAAAGAATAATGAAATATGGAAACAATTAATTGACACGCAGATATGGCAGGGAGAATCAGCCCAAAAATTGGCTTTTGACAGTATTCCTTTTAATTTTTTTATCGGGCCGGATGGCAGGATATTAGCCAAAGCCATTAAACCAGACTCTCTGATGCCCGTAATCAAACAGTATATCAATTGAAATAAATCTTAACTTACATTCCAATATAAAATGATAAAGATGAAAAGATTTACGGGATTATCTTTAATGATTATTTTCCAGCTTTGTTGCGGAATAATTTACGGACAGCATGTCACTGGAACGCAATTTATACCTCCTCCCGTCACGGGTCCGTATGCAGCAAATATGGCAACTACCACCGCCGAGACTACATTTAAGGATTTTGGAATGTATTCGCCTCATGACCTCCTGAACGGAGGCAACCTTACAGCATTTAATAATGCCGAAGGTGTGAAAGGAAGGAGGTTTTTCTTTGACGAATGGGCGAAAGGAACTGTCACTAATGCATTGGGAAAGGAAATAAAGGATGATAGCATGAAGTTCAATTTGGACAAATTGACCAATACGCTGCTGGTCACCAAAAATTATAAGGATATCATTGAGGTAGATAAGGGATCCATCAAAGATTTCACTCTCAGTCAGAATGGTAAAACTTTTTATTTTACGAAGGTAAACGGAATCAGCAATTATAAATTTGTTGAGGTATTGGAACAAAAGGAGAATGGGTATATTTTATACAAACTGATGAACACGCGTCTGGTTAAGGCTGACTATAATACGGATGGCATTGCAGAAAGCGGAAACCCTTACGACGAATATGTGGATGCGCCGGTTTATTATATCATGTACCAGGGAGAATTAAAAATGGTTGGCCTGAAGTACAAATCAATCAGGGATGCGGTGAAAAAAGACTCTCAAAAGCTGAATTCATTTGCCGACGACCATCGTAGCGATGAGATTGACGAGAACTATCTGAAAAACCTGGTTGCATATTTAAATCAGTAGATTTGAAAGTAAAAAGTAAAAAGTAAAAAGTAAAAATTAAAAAGTCGAGACTAATTTTTACTTTTTACTTCTTAATTAAATGACCTACCCGATGATATTGAAAAAGACTATTATTTCGATCTTTTGTTTATTTTCTTTTTATTCAATTGCTTTTAGCCAGCCTTCCACAATAGCCGGGTCGACTTTCAAAGACTTTGGCGTGTATTCGCCCCATCCTATAGCGAATGGATATACCTTCAATGCTTTTAATGCTGCGGAGAATACAAAGGGAAGACGGTATTTTTTCGATCAATGGGTGAAAGGATCCGTGATCAATAGTTCTAATAAGGAAATTACAGGGAACGATTATTTTTTCAATTTTGATAAGATCAGCAATTCATTATTGGTGACCAGGGACAAGAAAGAAATCATTGAGGTTAACAAGGAGTCCATAAAATCAATGAACCTGGAAGAAAATGGAGTAAGTTTTTATTTCGAAAAACAGGATCAGATCAACCCTGACCGGTTTGTCCAGGTACTCGTGAAAGCTGACAGTCTGAAATACAGTTTATACAAAAACCTCAATACAAAGCTTAAAAAATCTGATTACCATACGGATGGAATTACAGAATCCGGAAAGCCTTATGACGAGTATGTAGATGAACCTGCCTATTTTATTTTTCACCGGGGAGAAATGAAGCCTGTTACATTAAAGATTAAGTCTATTAAGAATGCAGTAAAGGACGATACAAAGAAGCTGGATAATTTTTACGGGGATCATAATTCGGAGGAGATAGATGAAAACTATTTGAAAAAACTGGTGCTTTATTTAAATGAGTAGTTTTCAAATTAAAAATTAAAAAGTAAAAAGAAAAAAATCGGGACCTATTTTTACTTTTTACTTTTTAATTAAGTAATACCTTTACTTCAAAAATGGAAGGACCCCAAAATACCAATCAGCTCAACATAGAGATCAGCGAACAGGTAGCTGAAGGGGAATACGCCAACTTGGCCATCATAACCCATAGTCATGCTGAATTCGTTATCGATTTTGTTAACGTGATGCCGGGCACTCCCAAGAGCAAGGTAAAATCCAGGATCATTTTCACGCCCCAGCATGCCAAGCGATTTATGAAAGCGCTCAGTGAAAATGTAAATCGTTTTGAAACTGCTAATGGAAAAATCCAGGACCTGGAGGATGTTCAGATTCCCATGAATTTCGGCGGACCCACTGCCCAGGCCTAGTAAACCCTTCACTTCTTTTGCATCTTTCATCCGTCACACCACGTGATGGGTGGTCTACCATTACATCATGCCATTATCTGCGAAACTGAAATAACCTTCATGACTTACAATGATATGATCGATTACTTTAATATCAAGGTATTTGGCAGCCTCGCGGATCTTAAACGTCAGGTCCTCGTCAGCTTTACTTGGTTTAAGGTTGCCTGATGGATGATTGTGGCAGAGGATTAGATTGACGGCATGCGCCTTCAGGCCCTTTTTAAGGATTATCCGGGGGTCGGCTACCGTTCCGGTAATCCCTCCCTGGCTGACCACCTCAAAATGGTTTACGCGATTAGCCTGATTCAGGTAAATAACGGCAAATACCTCATAGCAGTAATCCTGAAGCATGGTCCGAAGGTAGTTGGCCACCTGATGGCTATCCCTGACAACGGGCTTGTCAAGGGCCCCGATGGTCTGGCGGCGGCGGCCCAATTCCAGGGCGGCCAGGATGACGACTGCCTTTACCTTACCTATTCCTTTGATTTTCAGCAGATCATGAACTCCCAACCTGCCAAGTTCATTCAAATTATATTTTACGGAACAAAATAGCTCCTTGGCAAGATCCACGGCATTTTTCTGCCTTGTACCCTGGTTGATCAGGATAGCCAGCAGCTCGGAATCTGTCAGGTTTTCGGCATTTTTACTAAGTAGTTTTTCGCGGGGCCTGTCATCTGGCGACCAGCTCTTAATTGAGTAATTTTGCGCTTGCATGATCCAATTATAGGGACTATTTTTATTCCATACAATCCCTGTTCGTGGTATATTTCGGTAAGGATCGTAATACCCCGCACTGGTATCCTTTTTTGAAAAACTAATATTATATCCATGAAAGCCAAATCTACCCTTTCTGCCATAGGAGGCTGGAACTCCTTCTTCTTCTGCGTTGGCATGTACCTTGTAGCATTATTCTTTTCCATTTTTGTTTGCTCCTCCATATTTTATGTGGTGAACAGCAATAGCAAATCTTCTGAAAAAAATACCTATACTTTAAAGTCTTCCGCTAAACCTGAGTTGGCTTCTATTAATAAGTAGCTCCGAAAGCTGCTAAACTTCTTGTTGACGGTTGACAGTTGACAGTTGACGGCCTTTGTGTGCGGGTCCGCACCTGAATTCCGTCAACCGTCAACTGTCAACCGTCAACACTTTATTCCCGTTCTTAAATATTTACCCTATTCCTTCAGGCTTTTCCTTTAAGATTATATCTTCGTCCAACACTTTCGCCTATGCAAGGAATTGCCAAGATATTTTCAGGTAATGGTTCACAGTACCTGGCAGAGAAAATTACACGTCGTTATGGCTGTCCTCCGGGAAAAATAACCATCCAGCATTTTAGTGATGGCGAAATTCAACCAATTTTCAACGAGAGTGTCCGGGGCGATATGGTGTTCCTTGTACAAAGCACTTTCGCCCCAACAGACAATCTGATGGAATTGCTCCTCATGATTGATGCCGCCCGCAGGGCCTCGGCTTATAAGGTGGTGCCGGTGATACCCTATTATGGCTATGCCCGCCAGGACCGTAAGGACAAGCCCCGTGTTGCCATTGGCTCCAAGCTGGTTGCCAATATGTTAGTTGCTGCCGGAGCGGACAGGGTGATCACGATGGATCTGCATGCTCCGCAAATACAGGGTTACTTTGATATCCCAGTGGATCACCTGGACAGTTCCGCCATTTTCATCCCTTACATAGAAAATCTTAAACTCGAAAACCTTACCTTTGCCGCCCCTGATGTGGGAAGCGCCAACCGGATCCGGGAAATTGCGTCCTATTTCAATGCGGAAATGGTGATTTGCGATAAGCACCGCAAGCGTGCAAATGAAATTGCCAGTATGGTGGTGATCGGAGAAGTAACGGACCGTGATGTCGTGCTGATCGATGATATCTGTGATACGGGAGGCACCCTTGCTAAAGCGGCAGGACTGTTGAAGGAAAAAGGAGCGAGGAGTGTGCGTGCCTTGTGTACGCATCCAGTATTAAGTGGCAACGCATACGCAAATATTGAGAGCAGCGTACTGGAGGAACTGGTTGTATGCGACACGATCCCGCTGAAACAGCAATGTCCGAAAATAAAAGTGCTGACTGTCGCGGAATTATTCGCAGTGGCGATCCGGAATGCATTTGAAAACAGAAGTATTACCGGATTATTCATCCACTCGCAACTCAGGAACAAATAAGGCTCATTGAATAAATCAAATATAAAATGCAAACAATTACAATCGAAGGACAACTCAGGACCGGACTGGGCAAACAAGCCACCCGCCAACTCCGCTCTGAGGGAAAAGTGCCCGGTGTAATTTACGGGGGTGCAAGCGAACTGAATTTTTCAGCGCCTGTCACGGCTTTTAAGAACCTTGTATATACACCCAATTTTCAGCTTGCAGAAATCAAACTGGACGGGAAAAGCTATCGCTGCATCTTAAAAGAAATTCAGTTTAATAAGGTGACCGATGCATTGAATCATGTGGATTTCCTGGAACTGGTAGAAGGTAAAAAGGTTACGGCGACCATTCCACTAAAGTTCACCGGAGCGCCCATTGGAGTAAAGGATGGCGGCAAGCTGATCACCAAAATGAAAGCGCTGAGGATAAAAGCTTATCCGAAAGATCTCCGTGAAAACATTGAAGTGGATCTTACAAATCTTGAACTTAACGGAAACGTGCGTGTGGAAGATGTAAAAACAGAAAACTATGAGATCTTGAATTCTCCGCGAATACCGGTAGCATCTGTGGTGCTTACGCGGGTATTGAAACAGGAAGAAACCGCAACTCCTGCTGTTCCCGGAGCTGCTGCCCCGGCAACTGCCGCCGGCTCTGCACCTGCGGCTGCGGGCGCCGCACCTGCGACTCCGGCGAAAGCTGCACCTGGCGAGAAGAAGAAATAAAACCTCTTTATAGCGAAGGGCTGTTTCAAAACCAGTTTGAAACAGCCCTTCTTCGTTTCAGATACTGCTTGTTGTTTCACTTTCATGAATTCCATTACATTTGGTATATGTCATCGTTCCTGATTGCCGGACTGGGTAATATAGGGTCCGAATATGAAGGCACCCGCCACAATATCGGATTCGATGTGGTGGCTGCACTGGTGGCAAAACACCAGGGTTCATTTTCCATTGAGCGGCTGGCAGCTTTGGCGGAAATCAAATTCAAAGGCAAGCCGCTAACCTGCATTCTGCCTTCTACGTACATGAATTTAAGCGGCAAGGCTGTGAAGTATTGGCTGGATCGCAAAAAAATTCCATTGGACCAGTTATTGGTGGTAACGGATGATATTGCCCTGCCATTATCCCGGCTGCGGCTAAGGGCTTCCGGTAGCGATGCCGGACACAATGGACTGAAAAGCATGTACGATGAATTGCAAACAGACCAGTATGCCCGCCTGCGGTATGGGATCGGAAACGATTTTCCGAAGGGCATGCAGGTGGAATATGTATTGGGAAAATGGAAACCTGAAGAATTGCCCATGGTTAAAGCAAAGAATGAAAAAGCCATACAAATGATTGAAAGTTTCGTTTTTGCCGGCCTGGAAAGGACCATGAATGATTACAACAAAATGGAGATAACGCTATGATTTGTAATTGGGAATCATTATTTTAGCGGTCAAATCCGCAGTTCATGCTGCGGATGTTCATATTCAATCTCCTATGATACTATTTCATGCCTTTCCAGGCATACAGAACTGAGTTAATACCTTCTATCTAAAACCCTATTTGAATATGAAAATATTCTGCGTTGGCCGGAACTACGTTGCACATGCTGCTGAATTAAATAATGAGGTGCCTGAGGAGCCTATAATCTTCATGAAACCCAAGAGCGCCCTGCTTCAGGCTCATACTCCCTTTTATTATCCCGAATTTACAAATGAGCTGCACTATGAATGCGAGCTGGTATTGCGTATTTCAAAAAACGGTAAGTATATCCAGGAGCGCTTTTCTTCCAAGTATTATGACGCCATCAGCGCAGGCATAGATTTTACGGCAAGGGATATTCAGAATGAATTGAAAGAAAAGGGGCTTCCCTGGGAAAAAGCCAAGGCCTGGGACAATTCCGCTGCAGTGGGTAAATGGATACCATTTCAGAACGTAAAAAATAAGAAAGAGATCAATTTCTGCCTGTACAAAAATAAAGAGCTTGTTCAGCAGGGCAATTCCAGCCTTATGCTGAACAATTTTGATAAAATTGTCGCTTATATTTCTACTTTCTTTTCCATCAATATTGGTGATCTCATCTATACCGGCACTCCGGCTGGTGTTGGCGAATGCGTAGTTGGAGATGAGCTGGAAGCTTTCATAGAGGATGAAAGCCTGCTGGCTCTCGAGATAAAATAATTCCTGTTAAAGGAAGAACCTCTTTTCTCCTCAAGGGTTTTCAATTTAAGAATCTCCATGGCATGACCGATCCCGGAATTCTTCTTAAAGCTTACCAGTACATGTGCATTGCCCGGGCGATGGCTGCCACTTATGAAAATAACCGTTCCATCTGTAAATACGTTCATTCAGTTTCATCAGGCCATGAATCCATTCAGCTGGCGACAGCATTTCAGCTACGGCCTGCGGATTATGTAAGTCCGTATTACCGCGATGACAGTCTTTTACTCGGCCTTGGATTTTCTCCCTTTGAATTGATGGAACAACTACTCGCCAGGGGAAACGATATTTTTTCCGGAGGTAAAGCATATTATTCGCATCCCAATTACCGGGGTGCAGGCAAACCCACCATAATCCACCAAAGCAGCGCTACAGGCATGCAGGCCATTCCCGCAACCGGTATCGCTCAGGGAATTGCATTCCGGGAACAAGCCGGTATGGCAGAGCCGGGAGCAGTTGTACTTTGCTCATTAGGCGATGCAAGCCTTACAGAAGGAGAAGTAAGCGAGGCATTTCAATTTGCGGTATTAAAAAAGCTTCCAATTATTTATCTCGTTCAGGACAATGGCTGGGGAATCAGCGTTACTGCCGAAGAAGCGCGCACCATGGATGCGTTCAGCTATGCCGGAGGTTTTGCGGGTATGGAAAGAATTAGGATTGACGGGGCGGATTTTGAACAGTCATTCCAGTGTATGCAATTGGTGTTTGATGAAGTTAGAAAAAGCAGATGCCCTTACCTGGTTCATGCCAGCGTTCCTTTGCTGAGCCATCATACCAGCGGCGTACGCATGGAAAGCTATCGCAGTGAGGAAGACCTCTCTGTGCACCGCGCGTTGGATCCGTTAAAAGTGGTAAAGAAACAGTTATTCCAGGAAGGATTCAGTGATGGGCAATTAAAGGAAATGGAGCGGGAAGCCGGCGCATTGGTGAAAGCGGAATTTGAGAAAGCGGTGGCTTCTCCTGAACCGGATATTCACACGGCTGCAGAACATATTTTTGTTCCTGCGTCCGTAACGGAAGAACGCGGAGAAAGATCGCCCGGAGGAGCCAGGAAAATAATGATGGTGGATGCGGTGCTGTATGCGTTGCGGGAAATTCTCGAAGAATATCCGGAAGCCGTTTTATACGGGCAGGATGTGGGCAGAAGACTTGGCGGCGTATTTCGTGAAACCGCCACGCTAGCTGCGCAATTCGGCGATCAGCGTGTTTTCAATACGGCGATTCAGGAAGCGTATCTGATCGGATCAACAGTGGGTATGAGTGCAACCGGATTGAAACCTATTGTGGAAATACAATTCGGGGATTATATATATCCCGGGTTTAATCAACTGGTTACAGAAGTTGCCAAATCATCTTACCTCAGCTGCGGGAAATTTCCGGTACAGGCGCTGATCCGCATTCCCGTAGGAGCATACCAGGGCGGAGGACCTTATCACAGCGCGAGTATGGAAACAACCCTGTTGTCAGTAAAGGGGATAAAGATTGTTTACCCGTCGAATGCAGCGGATATGAAAGGCTTGATGAAAGCGGCTTTCCTGGATCCTAACCCCGTATTGATGCTCGAGCACAAAGGACTATATTGGAGCAAGGTGGCTGGAACGGAAGAAGCGCGGACGACGGAACCTTCCAGGGATTATATCATTCCGCTGGGTAAGGCAAGGGTGGCACTCGCTTTATCTGATGCTGATACTGAAAAGGAAAATACCTGCTGCGTAATCACTTATGGAATGGGTGTTTACTGGGCCATGGCAGCTTCGAAAAATCTTAACGGCCGAATAGAAATCATTGACCTGCGCAGTTTATTTCCGCTGGACGAAGTTTTAATATTTGAAACCGTAAAGAAGAATGGAAGATGTCTCGTGCTCACGGAAGAAGCTCAAAATAATTCCTTTGCTGAGGCTCTGGCATTCAGGATTTCAAGGGCTTGCTTTCAATGGCTTGATTGTGCCGTGGAGGTATTGGGCGCGCTGAATGTGCCTGCAATTCCGATGAATATGCGTTTGGAGAATGAAATACTCCCGGGCGCGCTCAAAACCGAAGCGAAGTTGCGTGAACTGCTGGAAGCCTAGGCTGTTTATACAATCAAATTGGAAACGATTATAATTTAACCAGGAAGGCGGTGGCAATGCGATTTTCGTTCCGGGAAGGGCAGTTATTTTCTTAATTGCGGAAAGCAAATAAAATTCCCGGCAGGCAGGATCTTAACTAAAGATATAAGAGCTATTTCGATATTTTATCCTAACTTGTTTGGATGGTGCTGGAATTTAGTTCTGGGCAGTATTTTATTTAATCATTTTAATAGCACTTTTTTTTATGGCTTTTATTGACGAGGTTCTTCAACAACCTTCTTATGGATGGATGGATGATCAGGGATTGTTGATAAAGCCGACTTTGCGACAATTATATGCCGAGGCTTTTTCACGTATAAATATCTTCAAAAGCAAAAAAAACTGGATTTCCCTCTTCAGTTGGGTTATGGCTGCCTGTATGTTTCCTTTCTTTCTTTTCTTTTTAATTGATTTTATTTCCTGGAAATTGGTTATTGTAGTAGCCGTTTATGCGATGATCATTATGAGCACGCATGGAACTGTTTGGTTTCATCGGTTCTGTACCCATAGATCCTATCGCTTTAGTCGCAGCATCTGGCGGATCATAACGCAAAACCTGGTGATCAGAACTTTTCCTGAGGAGCTATATGTGATCTCTCATCACGTGCACCATGTTAAATCTGATCTACCCGGAGATCCTTACAATCCGAAAGGGGGGTTCATGTACGTCATGCTTGCGGATATAAACCATCAGAGTATTTCCAGGGACCTCAGCCAGGAAAAATATGAACGGATCCGCCATTTTTTGGATCATACCGGAGTAGCACTAAATTCATATAAAGGTTACCTGGCCTGGGGATCCGTGTCGCGGCCAGCCTATGTTATCAGTTTGTTGCTGCTTAACTGGACCGCCTGGTATTTCATTTTGTATTTTATCGGCGGAAATGGACTGGTCTGCGCTTGTTTCAGCGGAGCTTTTTTGTGGCAAATGCTGGTAAGAGCTTTCAACTACACGGGCCATGGCAAGGGGGAGAATAAGCAAGTTGAAGGAATTGACTTCGACAAGTCTAATCTTTCTATCAATCAGACCCGGCCAGGCTTGTTCTCCGGTGAATGGCACAATAATCACCATCTTTTTCCAGGCAGTGCGCGGGCCGGCTTTTTACCCTATCAGCTGGACCTTGCCTGGATATATATTTACTGTCTGTTTAAGCTGCGAATGGTTTCTTCTTACAAGGATTCTAAAAAAGAATTTTTAAAGAAGTATTATGCCAAAATTCCGATGCGGGATGAGATGGCATCTTTGGATGCGGCGTTAAAAAATTAAACGATAAAGGATATACATGAAGTCGTTGGTTTGTACAACACCTGGACTTTTAGAATATAAAGAAACTAAAGAGCCGGATCTAAAGCCGGGATATGCTATCATCAGAATCAAACGCATTGGGATTTGCGGAACCGACCTTCACGCGTATGAGGGCACTCAGCCTTATTTTAATTACCCCCGCATTTTGGGCCACGAACTTTCTGGCGATTTAATAGCTTTATCCCCGTCAAATGGTTTTGTTAAAGGAGAGGCCGTTACACTTATTCCGTATTTTTATTGCGGGAAATGCATCGCCTGCAGATCGGGCAGACCAAATTGCTGTGTGTCCATTCAGGTTTGCGGGGTGCATCGGGACGGAGGCATGGTAGAATATCTGCAGGTGCCCGAATATTCACTTGTTCATGGAGAAGGCCTGAGTTACGATGAGCTTGCCATGGCGGAGCCTTTTGCTATTGGTGCGCATGGAATTTCGAGAGCAGCTGTCACCCCAGGCGAATTCGTGTTGGTTGTGGGTGCAGGACCGATCGGGTTGGGGGCAATGGAATTCGCCCGGATAGCAGGTGGCCGGGTGATCGCAATGGACATGAATCAAAGGCGGATGCGATTCTGCAGGGAAGTATTGAAGATAGAACATGTTATTGACGCGGCATCCTCAGGGATAATTGATCAGCTAAAAGAAATTACTCATGGCGACATGCCCTTGGTTGTGATTGATGCCACCGGAAACAAGAAAGCGATTTCTAAAGGAATAGACTGGCTGGCGCACACCGGAAGATATATACTCATTGGTTTGCAACGGGAAGATATTTGTTTTAGTCATCCGGAGTTTCACAAACGCGAGACGACACTGATGGGAAGCAGGAATGCAACAAGAAAAGATTTCGAACTGGTGATTGCCGCTATTCAGCGTGGAAGGATTAATCCTGCATCCTATATCAGTCACCGCGTTTCGTTCGATGAAGCAGGGAAAGAATTTAATCGCTGGCTCGATCCGGCCAGCGAAGCAATTAAGCCAATGGTTGTTATGGAACATAATTAACGCTTTTAAATCTTTTTATGGATTTACTGCTAAAGGATAAAATAATTATTGTAACTGGTGGAGGCAAAGGGATCGGCGAAGCAATTGCCCATGTTTTGGCGGCAGAAGGCGCGACCCCGGTTATCATCGGACGCAGCGCCGAGGATAATAAATCGGTTGCGGATATCATAGGAGCTAAGGGTGGACGAGCTTTCGCAATAACTGCTGAATTATCTGATCCGAAACATTGCAGAAGAGCGATTGAAGAAACAATTGCTAAGGCCGGAAGAATTGATGGCCTGGTAAATAATGCGGGTATAAATGACGGTGTGGATCTTGAGAATGGAACATACGAAAGGTTTATTAGCAGCCTGCATCAAAACCTTGTTCATTATTATCTGATGGCTCATCATGCTTTACCTTATTTAAAAATAAACTCCGGCAGCATCGTCAACATAACTTCCAAAACGGCCGAAACGGGCCAGGGAAATACATCAGCTTATGCAGCTTCTAATGGCGGCCGTTATGCGTTAACCAGGGAGTGGGCCGTAGAGTTATTGAAATATGGAATTCGGGTAAATGCCGTGGTCGTTGCAGAATGCTGGACGCCGGCCTATGCTGAATGGATAAAAACGCTCAGTCACCCCGAAGAAAAGTTACGTAAAATAAAATCGAAGATCCCATTGGGAAACAGGATGACGACCCCCGCCGAAATCGCACAAACGGTTGCTTTTTTATTGTCGGAAAAGTCAAGCCACACCACCGGTCAGCAGATTCATGTGGACGGAGGATATGTTCACCTGGATCGCGCCCTGGCAAATGCCGATTAATTTCCATTCAGCCTTCGGGCTTAATTCCGGCAACCGGACCGGAGGGCAGCTGCTGATCACTGATTACCTTCATAAAAAATGAGAAGAAGAAGCTGAAAAAAAAGATTCCTTTATTTACGTCCAGTATGTTCTCGGAAATGGAAACTACCGAGATGATCAGCAGGAAGCTGAAAAAAAAGAAATCCTTATACCGGATAGCATATTTAAATCCGAGAAATAAAACGAAGACATAAACAAATAAACCGACGATCCCGTTTTTTAGAAGCAGGCTTATATATTCGTTGTCTGCATTCAATTCGTGCAGAAAAGAATTATACAGTCGATGTTCAAAATAATTATTCTTTAAAAGATCCACTTCGATTCCGCTTCCATATCCCAATACGGGACGCTGACGAATCAGTTCTCCCATGTAATGCCATCGTCTCATGCGGGATTCTGATAAATTCTGGGGAACGCCGGCAAAGGTCAGGTCCTGCCTTAATGTTGTCAGGTATCTGGTTCTTAGTGATCTGCTAGTAGCAAGTAAGCCTATAACGATCAGCGAGAAACAAGCTGAAATAAAAATGAATTTTTTCCTCATTTTCCCTTTCAGCAAAAAGAAAGGAATAGATACATTAATTATCAAAAGCGTGGCCAGGAAAACGGACCTGGAAGCGAGTTGGAGAAGTCCTGAAAATAAGATCAGGCAAATGATGCTGTAAAAGATTCGTTCTTTCCGTTTCTCTGAATAAATGAGCAAATACAAATACGCCGCCAGGGATAGAGAAATATACATTGAAAAATAAGTGGCGTGTAATTCTACGGGCGATGAAAAATTATGGTTGGTAAATGCTGGTGTGAGGATGGTAGAAAATGGCAGTTTGTTATATTGTATTACCTGCCAGGCGTCAAAAAAAAGATACAGGATCAGCAATGCGCAGGTAAGGCCAAATGCTTTCAGCAAAGGAATCTTGTATTTTTCGAAATTCAGGGGGATGACACAAAATATCAACGGGAATAATAGGAGGCCAAGTTGCTTTTCGCAATCCATAAATGCCTGTGACACATCGCTTGAGTAGGATGCGCCAAAAACTGTCAGCATATAAAGTAGCGCGGGAAGGAATAATGCAGCATGCACACGAATCTTGCCGGGATTGGTAAGCTGGATGGCGGCGTGAATCAGGAAACTTGCGAGTACCAGCTCACTATAAAAGCGGTCAAAAGGCAATGCGATCAGAAAACCAAGTAAATGGTAATAGCTTATCTTATTCGCAGGAGTAAGCTTTACTGAGAATATTTCTTTCATTGATATGAATGTACAGGCATTGCATCATAAATCTTTCATATTGACCGATGATTTCGTCCCAATTATACCTGGTTTTTATTTTTTCCAGGTTACTTTTTACCATTTGCTCCCTCAGAGGTTCGGGACCCAATTCGCTAATCATACATTTTATGTCTTCGGCGCTTGAAAAATAAAAGGCATCATCCTGTAAAACGGTCCTGTTAAACATATTGCCGTGTGCGGCGATCAGGCATCCGCTGGCCATCGCTTCCAGGAGGGAGGGATTGGTCCCCCCGCTGCTGTGGCCATGAAAATAAAGTTGGGAATAGGTGCGCAGGCTGTGCGTTATCTGGTCATCATACAATGCTCCGGTAAACAGGATACGGGGGTCTCCGCCGAATTTTCTGACCAGGTATTTCCCGAATTTGGTTTTGACATTGCCTACGATCAGGAAATGTTTCTCCGTATCACTCATGGAGAAGCCATCCAGTATGGCTTCTATATTGTTTTCCGGCTCCAGGCGGGCGATCAATATAAAATAGTTGTATGGTGTAACGCCAAAGGCATCCAGGATCTCTTTCTTTTCATTATTGGCCAATGCAGCACCATAGGCAATATACTCCGTGTTGAGATGGTATTTCTCCTGGTAATAAGTCTGGATGATAGGGGAGTCCGAAATATGAAAGTCACTAAATTGAACGGCCAGCTTTTCTGCGTAAAGCAGGAATTTCCGGGTTTTGGCAGAATATTTTTTCCTTTGCCATTCCAGTCCGTCCATATTGTTTATGATCACACTGCCTCTGGGAAGCAGGCGGCCCCAGACGGAACTGCTGGTGTAGCCCAGGATCAACAGGATATCAAATTTCCTGACGCGCGCGTCGAGAATACAATTCAGATCATAAATAAACTGACCACTGCATCCGATCAGATATTCAGGATCATAGCGATGAATAATATGAACGCCTTCCCAATTACTTTCCCGGTATGTGTGGTTATGCGAATTATATACATATACCTCATGCCCTTTGCTTACAAGGCCACGGGAAAGTTGCTCAGCCAGTCGCTCAAAGCCACCGTAATGATTGGGAATACCCCTTGACCCTATTATTCCGATACGGATACTCATGTGTTTTATGTAAATGATAATAAGCTTTTGCTATTCGGACAGCGGCTTGCGGCCAGGTGTAGAGCGATAGAACTTTTTCGCGGAGAGCTTCGGGAAAATCTGCTTTAGCGGCTTCATCTACTGCATTGAAGATGGATTCCGGGGATCCGGGTTCACAATAGAACGCGTAGTTTTCATAATATTCTCGGGTATAACCTTTGGCCGTTATCACGAGATTGCATCCCATAGCCGCCGCTTCCAGAGAGGATAATCCGCAGGCTTCGAACCAACTGGGCAATACATGCACTTTTGCCCTCTGGTAGTACAGGACCAGATCGGCCTGGTCAATATATTCCATGAATCGTATATTGGGGGCAGCAATCTGCCGGCATTCCCGGTAATAAGATCCCTGATTCGGAGCCGCCGAGCCAATGATCAGTAAAGTATACCTTGTGTTGTTCATGGCCTTGATTAAATTTATCTGATTTTTAATGCCCTCGATTCGGGCAACACATAATACAAGGCACTCATCTTTTTCAATGTTTTTGTCATAGGAGAATATCTCGGGATCTATTCCGTTGGCAACGGGAATACAATGGGTCCTGCAGTCGTACCGCTGAACCAGTCTTTTTGTTTCCAAAGGGGAATTCGAAAATAGCACGGAGGCCCGCCGGAGGATTTCCTGAATGCATTTATGCTGTCCCATCCATAAATAGGGCCTTGTCATTAATTTATCCTGACCTTTAACGAAGCGGGCAATTGCCTTTACATATTCGAGGTGGTCTGCCGATAGAAATCGCATGAACATGCCTGGGATTCCTTTTCTGTAATGGTTATCGTAATCGCTGTAGTCAATTAATATTGTGGAAATCACAAAAGGCTTTCCTGCTTTTTGGATATGAAAAAGGATATCAGCGGGTCTTGTGATATTGAAAAAATGAAGTAAATCGTAGTACGCGTAGTTGATCTCTTCGTGGGTTAGTTTTACATCCACTGAAAAGCCAAGCTGTACGAGCTGTTTTGCCGTTTGCAATACTTGAATCGTATCCCCTCCTTTAACTGTATGTAGCGTGGCCCTTGTGATGAAAGCTACTTTCATAAATTATATGCCTCCCGTATAATCCGGAATCCTGTAATGAATTGGTTTTTCGAACGCATAGGACATTCCATGGATATACTTTTATTTTTTGAATGCGATCCGGAAATGGATTTGTTCCGGGCATTCCCGCCTTAAAAAAGTAGGGGAAATCGTTTTTCAGTATTTATCTTTTAACCCTTTCCGGAAATCGGCGGACCTCTTGCCCGATGAATAAAATATACAATTAAAACGCATTGCAAAAAGGAGGGGTTGCCTGCCAGCCGGACCATTTCCGCTATTTATGCTTTCGCTATGGGAGGACGCAACTACACACTTAAAAAACCCGTTTTATAGATAAATATAACTTACCAGCCGGTGGATTTAAGCCATAGCATATTGAAGGTGTTGGCCTATTTCGATCTCTTTGACTATCCGGTTTCAAAGGAAGAAATATGGTCCTATCTCGAACGGCCGGTAAAAATAGGGGAGCTTTCCGCTGTTTTACAGGAACTCCGGGACAGAAAAATCATTTTTCTGAGTAATGGGTTTTACACCATCCGGGATACGGATGTGCTGTCGGTCCGCAGGATTACCGGCAACCTGAAAGCAAAGTCATTATTGCGTATTGCACACCGTATCTCCCATTTCCTTTACCAGATTCCTTATGTGAGGGTGATTGGCATTTCAGGATCACTGTCGAAGAATTTTGCGGCCGAAGATGCGGATATAGATTATTTTATCATCACCAAGGCTAATCGATTGTGGGTTGCCAGAACCATGATGCATTTATTCAAGAAATTCAGTTTTCTATTCGGGCGGCAACACTGGTATTGCATGAACTATTATATCGACGAAGAGGCCCTCGAAATTGAAGAGAAGAATATTTTTACTGCTATTGAATTAATTACCCTGTTGCCCGTCCAGAGCAACGGCGTAATTCGCGATTTTTTTCTGAAAAATGATTGGGCAAGCCACTTCTATCCGAATTACAGAATAGGAATGAAAAGTCCGGATAAATCCGTCCAAGATTCCAGGTTCAAGAAGCTCATGGAATCCTTGTTTGACGGCCGGGTGGGCGACTGGCTCGATAACTATTTTATGCGCGTGACCACGCGCCGCTGGAAAACCAAGGAAGCAAAACAAAAGTTGTCCGTTAAAGGCACGAGGATGAGCTTATACACAAGCAAACATTTCTCCAGGCCGAACCCCGATTTTTTCCAGAAAGAGATCCTGGCCCTATACAACGAGCGGTTAAAAAAACTTTCTGTTAAATGGGATGCGGCGTTGCTTTGATTCAGCCTTTCTTTTGTAATGCTATAATATAATAATCTCCAATCCGGTTCCAGGGCCATTTATTTTTCAAACGGTTTTCTTCTTTTTTAAGAAAGCGGTAGACGGAGGGATATTTTTCCGGGAACTGTTCAATATAGGATGGAGGTACAAGACTGCAAAGGCCCTCGATACATAATAAGCGGAAAGATTTTTTCAATCTGCTTGTAATAAATGAAGGATTGTAATACCAGCATTTGAATTCTTCCCCTTCAACCCGGGCCTTGACGCCCTTGCTGCTTAAAATTCGTCTGAAGGCTGTGCGAAACTTTCCCCTGAACAATAAAAGGAATTCCCATAGAGATTGCCTTGGCAGGATTACCAAAACAACCAGACCTTCCGGTTTTAATAAACTTTCGAAACTTCCCAGAACCTTGCTTAATTCACCGGTACAATTCAAACCGGCGAAATTTGAAAAGATAAGATCGTAGGGCCCTTTTTGAGTTAAGGATTCCAATTGGGTGAATGAACAGATCTCTGTGCTGATCACCGGTTGCAGGCCCTTTATTTCCACCTTATTCCTTAACACGCCCTGCATACCGGTTGAAAGATCGGTTGCATGCACCCGGTAGCCCTGATCTGCAAACCAGACAGCGTCTTCGCCTGTGCCACTGTTAAGTTCCAGGATTTCTCCATGCAGTGGAAGGTATTTCTGCACAAGCCTCCTGACCCTTTCCCGCTTATATTGAACGATCGTATTTCTCCCAAATCGATCATCGAATACTCCCGATTGCTTCGTGAAAGCTGCCGCAGCGCGCTGTTCGTTCGTCTCCATACGCATGGGTTTGAATTGATCAGGATTTTTCCAGCTGGTTTAATTTTTTCTTTTCCAGGAAAGCTGCAGGTATATAATATAACCCTGACAATGCTTTCTTTACCTGCGCGAACTTACCACTGCCCGGATGAGCCAGCAAACGTCGGAAATTATCAAAAGCAATGTGCTTGCGATATGTTTTGTGCACATAGCTGTGTAATTGTTTATAAAAAGCGGGCTGAAATGTATTCCTGAACATGAGCGCCATTTCATCTGAGTCGGTCCAGTTTGTTTTTTGAACCAGTTCTTCCTTTACTTTTTCATAAAAGACGGTGCCGGGCAACGGATAAGAGACCGATATACCTATTTCATATGGAAGCAGTTGATTGATCATGCTGATGGTCATTTCAATATCTTCTTTGGTTTCACCCAGATAACCGAACTGAATAAAAAAAGAAGGTTTCATGCCATGCTTTCTGATCATCCGCGTTGCCTCTCTTATCTGCTGAACCGTAATGCCTTTATCCATGGCATCCAGTATTTTCTGGGATCCGCTTTCAGCGCCCATCCAGATATTATCACAACCTGCGCGGGCAAGTGCGGCCACGTTGTTGTCCTGCAAAAGCAGATCTGCCCTGGCCTGTATCTTGAATTTGAATTTTAACTTTTCCTGTTCAATCAGCGCGGCAAATTCATTCACCCACCCTGGCTTTAAACCAAAAATATCATCACAGAACCAGATATGATCGAATGGATGATGCGCTTTGAGCCATTTCAATTCCTGAACAACATGCCAGGGTGACCTCGCATTATACCTGTTCCCGTAGATTGGTTTTGCGCACCAGTTGCATTTAAATGGGCATCCACGGGTAGTGGCCATATTCAGAGAGAAAAAACCTGCATGATTCATCCAGGTTTCCCTGTATTCACTCAGATTTATCAGGTCCCAGGCGGGCATCGGCAACGCATTCAGGTTCCGGATTACGGCACGTCTTTCTGTTTTTATAAAATTTTCTTCTTCCTTAAAGGCCAATCCTTTGATCTGTGTAAATGCCGTACTCCCGCTTTGAATGGTGCCGACTAATTCCTTTAATGTTTCTTCCGCTTCACCCAGCAAAATGAAATCGGCTCCCTCGTTGAGATATTTTTTGTATTGATCTGTAGAATCCGAACTTGAAACGATCACGGTGCACCCGCGGTCCTTTCCAAGGCGGCACATTCGGAACGCGGCTTCCCTCATATTAGTCAGGCACATCTTCGTGAGATAATTGAATCCGTCATCATAGATTACCAGGAATCGGGGGTTGAATTCTTCTAATGCGGGAATAATTTCCTCCGGACTATGGGCAAACATCGTATCATACAGAGACACATCATTTCCTGATTCCCTCACTACAGCAGCTGCATACAGGGTGGCCAACGGCGGATAGGGCTGGCCCGTGGCCCATTGCTTCGGGTCAAATCTCAAAAAATAGGAATGTGTGAAAAGAATCTTATCCATGGCACACGGTTGAATATTTCAGGCGCTTCAATTTTGACTTTTATTTTTCAGATAAATCGCATATCCCTGCACGTGATCCTTCAGGGCATACTTACGGCCAGCAAGCTGGCCGATAAAATCCCGGATATCAGCACCAACATTTACGAGGTAGCTCGCAAATGTCGGAACACAGATCATTTCGGGTTGATGAGCCTGAAGGTCGTTAAATAGTGTTTTCCTGGCCAGCTGCGTTTGAGTCACATTAAAATAGATAGTTGGTGATTGCCGTTCAGAATATGCCTGGGCTATGGCCCCATATCCTGCAATGAGCACCTGGTCATTCGGAGCAGTATTTGATTTGATCCACAGGCCCAGTAATTTTTTTCCATAATCGCTCTCCTGATTATCCATCGCCTGCTGATCAATACCTTTCTTTTTTGGGGTAGCGGACAAAAGACCTTTAAGGCTGAAAACCGGTTCCAGCAGTTTCGGGAAAAAACAAATCCATAATACGATAATGATGGGCTTGTAGGGTAATCCGTAGAAGTCGATCAAATAAGTCAAGCACAAGGCATTCATTATGGATAATGCCGGCAGCAGATGTTTAAAATGTTGCGGAGTAAAAGTTCCTATCACAGTAAGGCCGACAAATTCACAGGCAAGCCAAATAAGAAAAATATCATTTCTTTTATTAATGAAGAAATAACCGATAAACCCGGGAAAGAGAAGGGTCATTTCCGAAAACAAAAAATGATTAAAAAAATTATTCAGCTCCCAGGATATGGAATGATCGGTTACGCTGCCTGCACCGAAATTGTCGTACAACGCAAAAAGAATAATATCATGAACATGAATACCGGCCATGGAAAGAATCCCTATAATAATAAATAAACTGGTCAGTAGTCCGCTTAAGAAACTAAGCGTCATACTTTTTTTTGAAAGTATCAGGTAAACCAGAATGGAGAAAATACCAAAAAAAGCAAAAATATTAAACATGAAGGCCAATCCTCCCAAAGCGCCACTGATAAAAAATGATTTGTTCCGGTATCCTGCAACAGAATAGTACACGGTCATTATAATGAAGGCAACACAGTATGACTCTGTAAATGAAACATATTTTCCACCGGTGCTGTGCCATACAAGGGAAAATCCGTAAATAGTAAGGGCAATTAAAGCTGCTTGCTGCGTGGATAAATGCCGCGCCATCTTGTAGACGTAATACAGACCGAGCGATTGGAATCCAATACCCAGCAAACGCGGGAACCAATAGTTGACCCCAAACAATTTATCTGAAAAACCGTATATCGCAAAGATCAGCGGAGATTTATTGTCAACCCCTCCTGAATAGGGAACCAGGCCATGCCGAAACCAGTTCCTTCCAATATACTGCCACATAGCTTCATCAAACCCCAGGGTATGCTCATAGGTGAAAAAGCCGGCAATCAACTGAAGTGCAACAATAAATAAAAAAATGGGCATAAGGCCTGATTGGCGAAGGTTATGCGTTGATGGTAAGGAGGTGCCGGGGGATGAGGATTTAATATTGATAAATGTTGAATTGAACATGATGTATGATCCTTCAAATGGCCAGATTCTTTCCCGGCGGCAGATTTAAATAACAAACACACTTGATACAGGTATCGTTGGTGGCTGTGTTCAGGTTCTTCCTGAAGTTAATGGAATCAGGACTATTCAAAATGGCCGCAAGTGAATTTTCATGAATATTTCCCAGCGCCTTATGAAAAAAACATGACCTCACTGTACCGTCAGCTTCAACTACGGTTGACACCCAGGGAGCATTGCATTTCTTGTACGGGAAAGGATTTAATCCATAGAATGCGGCGTAGTAAGTATATATTTTTTCCAGTTTCGCCGGGGATTCTGCAATAAAACCGTTCCTAAAAGATGCTTCAAATTCCCTGAAAAGGGATTTTATAACCAGGTTCAACTCTGGCAGATCCTCCTTGCTGAGAAGAATTTCGTGTTGCCTTGACTGATCCCAGCCCTGTTCGCGATTGAAAGCTTGACTGGTTACATCTGCAGGTAAAAAACTAATTTGATTCAGCCCGAGCTCCTGGGCGCTTTTAATGATCTCAGGCCATTGCCTGAAATTTAACCGGTGAATAACGGTTCGTCCCGTTATTTTATATTGAGGATTTTCAGACCGTATCCGGTCGATACCTTCCTTTAATTTTCGGTATGCTCCGGGCACATTCCGGATCTGATCGTGCACGGTTTCATCACCGTCAAGCGAAACGATGATATTATCCACCCATTCCAGCAGTGCTGCCGCATGCTTCTTCAGGAGGATGCCGGTTGAAAGCAGGGTGACTTTTATTTTTTCATTTCTTAACAACCTGCATAAGGCAAAGAAATTTGGATTCAGCAATGCTTCGCCGCCAGACATGACCACTTCCCGGGTTTCAAGTTTCTTGAGTGCGCCTAAAAGTTCTTCTACATTTGCTTCAGTAAGTTGTTTCGGGTTATTATTTCCTTTCCATATATCGCACATTACGCATCTGCAGTTGCAGGCACTGTGGGGCATCAGGATCACAATCGGCAGGCTGGTAATCCTGTTTGTCTGGAGCGTGCGGTATCGCTGAATAGTATGGTAGATGGATTGCGTAAACATGGTAGGTTGCTCATTTTTTGAGACAGATCCAATAGAAGCAATCTTTGGTTCCCCAAAGTTTATTAAGTATGGAATTGGGATTCTGTAAAATCTTGTGAGGGAATTCCTGAAGGCAATTTATATCATGGTGAAAATAGTATTCCGTCATTTCCGGAAAACCCAGGGAATCATAGTATTCGAAAGACCTTGCTTTTGCTGCTTCAATATCCCGGGTATCATACAATGGCGAGTCAAGCAGGTGAATTTCTCCGCCGGGTTTCAAATGTTCCAGACAGTTGCTTATTGTTTCAGATAAACATGGGAAATATTGTATAGAGGCAGCAAAAACAATCACATCAAATAGCCGGTCCTGCAGAATCCCGGATGCTATATCCCCGTAAATAAAGCTTAAGTGTGCATTGTCATTGAACACCCTCGCTGCCTGTTGAAGTTCCGTGAAGTTGATGTCGAGACCAATCACTTCAGTATGTGGAATCTCTGAAAGGCAGTGCGCCAGCCAGCCATTTCCGCATCCTGCTTCCAGGATAAGTAATCGTTTTTTTTTCTCGGTCAGATAATGGATCAGTCGCTGGCTGGATTTTTTGCGGATAACCCACTCGTTGAAATGCGTGTGATCCGTCGAGATATCAGGAAGATATGCAACTTCATCGTCTGAATATAACCGGTTTTCCATGCACCGGATAGTAATATATTTTTTTTCAAATAATGAATTGCCCGGGTTTTCATTTCCAGCAAAGCGTATATTTTTTAAAATGGATGAGTCGGGCAGATTCATAACCGGTTTTTAAAATCCCTGGGTTTCCGGTTGACGGTATTTCCAGAGTTTATGCAATAGTTTGATCTCATAGGGATATCGATAGAAATTGGCCTTGTAACGCAATCCCGATACCCATCGTACTACTTTCCGCTTCATGGCGCCCAACCTGATATCCGAGACGGTGGGATAATAGCCGTTCAGCACGGTTTCAAAATTCCGGATCTTGTCGATCATCTCAGGAGTCAGCCAGGGAGTAAGCGGGTTCTTGCGCATATCGAAATTTTCCCATTGCGGACTTACCCAGTCTTCCAGTTTTTGCGGGAAGGCAAAGCCTTTCGAGAGCACCTCGGTATACAATTCGGTACCTTCTGTGGGAACGGGACTGTATGTATACAGGATGATCTCCGTATGGGGATTGATCCCCTTGATTTTCTTAATGAATTCGATATCGAAGTCAATATGTTCCATCACCTCAGCCTCCGTCGGAGCTGGCGTGCCCAGTACAAAGGAATATTCGGGAATGATATCGAATTTTCTCATTCGCTCGGCAAAAAGCGCGATCTGATCCCCGGTCTGCGTGCCTCCTTTGTCAAGTTGCTTCAGCACTTTGTCATTGCCGCTCTCAGCGCCGAAAAAAATGATCTTGCAGCCGGCTTCTCTCATCAGGGCCAGCGACCTGTCCTTGAAACGGTCCATCGTATCGATGCGCGCCATTCCCCACCAACTCATCTTCTCCGGCATGATAAGTTGGGAAAATTCAACGGTTCGTTTCTCGGATACGAAAAAATTATTATCGTGGAACTCGATGGCATCTGCTCCCCACCGGTCTTTGATATATTTTATATCCTGATAGGTATGGAGCGCCGATTTGGCTTTCCACCTGGCTTCATAGGTTGGGACTACGGCGCAGAATGAACAGGTAAAAGGACAGCCGATGCTGGAATGATATGCGAGGGTCCTTTCGCCCAGGTAAGTCTTGCCGAGGTATCTTTCAATGGGGTAAATGCTATTCAGCTTATCATATGGAAGGGGTGGTAAAGTGTCCTGTTCTATGAGGTCATCTTTCGGCGTCTTTAACAGCTTATCTCCCGACCGGTAGATCAGGTTTCTGATCAATTCATAGGGCTTGTTATTTTCGAGGGCATCCACCAGGCGTGGGAAGGCATAGTCGCCGGGGCCGTTGATAACAAAGTCCACATAGCCAGATTGCAGGATCACTTTGAACTGATTCGTGGGAAAGTATCCTCCCCAGATCATCGTCGTTCCGGGAAAATCCTCCTTGATTTGCTTCGCAAAGGGAATGGCCTGTTTTGCCTGCGGACCGGGCATCACAGTGAATCCGATATATCGATATTCCCCGGTACTCAGGTAGGACGCAATTTTTTTATACGGATCAGATTCGCGGTTGCCATCCACGATAACCCAATCATAAATTCCTTCTATAGACGCAGCAATGTTTAATATAGAATTGGGTATGCGGTATTTGGAGGCAGCGCTTCGCGGGTTGAACAAAAGAACCTTAGCCATGTTTATTTGAAACAATGATTACTTTTATGTTTCTGCTTTCTATAATAAACGTTTTAATTATAACAAAGGATGCCTCTGTTCGAGCGACTAAGACAGGCTTATTTCCCCCAGCGCAAAAAGGAAACAGCTCCTCCGGAAGCTTACGATCAATGGTCCGAAGCCTATGACAGCCAGCCAGATAACCTGATGCTGGCGCTGGATGAACAAGTGACCTCAGCGTTATTGGAGGGAATCAGCCTGCAATCAAAAACCATTGCGGACATTGGCTGTGGAACCGGGCGCCATTGGGAGAAGATCAGGAGTGGAAATCCGGATAAAATTATCGGATTCGATGTTTCGGCAGGGATGCTGGCCATCTTAAAACAAAAGTATCCTGAAGCAGAGACCTATCTGGTAAATGACATCCATTTGCCTGTACTGGAAAATGAATCCTGTGATCTCGTAATCTCTACGTTAACGCTAGCACATATACAGGATCTTGAAGGCGCTTTAAATGAATGGAATCGCATTCTCAAGCCGGGGGCCAGCATGATGATTACAGATTATCACCCGGCCGCCCTGGCCCGGGGAGCTCAGCGTACATTCAGGGTAAATGAGCAGACGATAGCCATCCGGAATTATGTTCATTCCATCGGTAAACTAAAGGAACTTGCCGGGCAACTTCAACTTCGAAACCAGCGTTTTATAGAAAGGAAAATTGATGAAGAGGTGAGGCACTATTATGAAAAACAGCATGCGGTATCTATCTATGAAAAATTTTACGGAACACCCATTATTTATGGCATTCATTTAATGAAAGCCGATGCTGTTACATAATGTTAACATTATTGGTACCCACGGATTATCAGATATCCGGATAGGGCATGAGAAAATACAGGAAGTTTTTTCTGCTGTCGCCAAAGAAAATCAACAAGAGGAACTGTCTTTATCTTTCGGAGAATCGATTGCCTTTCCCGGCCTTATCAATTCCCATGATCACCTGGACTTTAATTTGTTTCCGCAATTAGGGAATAAAATTTACAATAGTTATACGGAATGGGGTAAGGACATTCACCGCGCCAACAAAGAAGAAATTTCCATGGTACTGAAGATACCATTGTCACTCCGTGTGCAATGGGGTGTTTATAAAAATCTTTTGAATGGGATTACGACCGTAGTTAATCATGGAATGGCCTTGCAGGTGGAGGATGAATTAATAACCGTATCCCAGCAGTACCGGTCCCTTCATTCACCAGCCTTCGAAAAAAACTGGCGATGGAAAATCAATATTCCCTTTTCCAGGCGCCATCCTTATGTAATTCACCTGGGCGAAGGAACAGACTATGCTTCCAGCCGGGAAATTGACCAAATCATTAAATGGAACCTCCACAAAAGAAAAATAATAGCGGTTCATGGTGTCGCGATGAATGAAAAACAAGCGCCTGCATTCCATGCACTGATATGGTGCCCTGCGTCTAATTATTTTTTGCTGAATAAAACTGCTCCCATCAATTTCCTGAGCGGGAAAACCCGCGTGATGTTGGGAACAGATTCAACCTTAACTGCAAGCTGGAACCTTTGGGATCATCTGCGGTTGGCCCGGAAGGGAAAAATGGTTTCCGATAATGGATTGCTGGATATGCTCACTGGCATACCGGCAAACACCTGGTGTTTTGAAAATTGTGGCAATATTGCAGCCGGGTGGCAGGCTGACATTGTTATCGCGGCCGCAAATACGGATAAGAGTGACATGGATAATTTTTATGCTTTGAATCCCGGGGATTTATTACTCATTCTTCACAAAGGAAATATCAGGATGTTTGATGAGCGCGTGGCTGATCAATTGAGGGCAGAAAATTTTCCGATAAAGGAATTCAGTAAAATTTCCCTCTATGGAAAAACGAAATATGTTAAAGGAGATTTGCCAGGATTGATGGATCGCATCCGGAATTACTATCCGGCTGTCGACTTCCCGATTTCTGCCGCATGAAATGTGGCGCAAACTAAAACCCGGATATTCCGATGGATATTTTAGCTGTCAGATGGAAGAAAGCCTTTGCCCCGAAAAGGATTCTCGCTATCCGGTTACAAGCCATGGGCGACCTGGTTATTACCCTTCCTTATTTACAACAACTGCGAAATACGCTACCACCCGATACGGTCCTGGATCTGCTTACACGAGAGGAAGTGGATGAGATCCCGAAGCATATCCATTTATTTAACCGCGTCTATTCCATTCGCGGAGGGCGAAATGTCAGGAAACAATTTCTGTATACCAGCTGGATGATCCCGAGGCTTTTCATAAAACGATATGATGTGGTAATAGATCTGCAGGATAATATCATCAGCCGCCTGGTGAGTAAAAGTCTGATGCCAAAAGCATGGTCTTTATTTGATCGACTATCACCAGTTGCCGCGGGAGAACGTACCCGAATGACGATTGAAGCCATCGGGTTGGGAAAATGTTTTCCCTTCACTCATTTCTCACTGACGAATAAGGAGGAAGCCATTCAATTGCTCCGGAACAATGGATGGAAAGAAAATCGTCAGCTGGTGATACTTAATCCTGCAGGTGCGTTTGAAAGCCGTAACTGGCCTCTCGAAAATTATGTGAAGTTTGCGGAATTGTGGCTTGTAAATTTTCCTGATACACAATTCCTCCTTTTAGGTACAGATTTCATCGCATCCAAATCCGCTTACCTGGCAAAACAATTAGGAAACCGAATGATCAATCTCGTGAATAAAACAACGCCTGCACAGGCATTTGCCATTGTGCAGGAAGTAAAATTTGTTTTATCTGAAGATTCCGGCCTCATGCATATGGCCTGGGTTTCAGGTATACCTACTATGGCGCTGTTTGGTTCAACGCAAAGTGAAAAAGCGGGACCCCTGGGTGAGACTTCCCGGTTTGTTGATTCTAATGATCTGGAATGCGGGAGCTGTATGCAAGTGGTTTGCAGATATGGCGACACCCATTGCCTGACCAGGTACACCGCAGAAATGATTTTTGAAAAATCGATTCCCCTGCTTCAACTAAAGCAATCTTCAGGATCCGCTGAAATCAAATAATTTCATTACCTGTTTTGCGCTATCATCCATCGAATAAACCAGGATTCGGCCGTAATCTGCTTCTGGATTCTGAATTATTTTATTGACAACGATTACCATTTCCTCTTCATTGTCCACAACATGCCAATGGGCAATCCGGCTTCCCGTAGGATCACAAAAGCTGGTTACATGAGCACCGGAGTAAAGGGCTTCCAGGCAAACGGTGCTGAATCCTTCATATGAGGAAGGGTGGAGCAGTACTTTACTACGGGCCATCCATTCCAGGATTTCACTGTGCGGTTTTTCTCCCAACAAAGAAATATTTTTCTGAAGGTTATTATCCAGGATCATTTTCCTCAGATGTTCTTCCTCCGGTCCTTTTCCGCAAATGATACAGGAAACCTCCGGAATGGAATTGTTTAATTTTTTGATCACGCGAATAAGCACTTCATATTGCTTTAAGGGTATTAAGGAGCCCACGGCAAGGACATCAATATCTCGTTTTTTGACCCGGTGCGGATACGACGAAATATCTATGCCGTTAGGGACTATATGTCCGGGTTTTATGCGGTGGTTTTTGTAGAACTCTTTTGAAAGAAAGCCAGACATGGCCATCAGGTTTTCCGCCTGCGGCTTTATCCACGGAATGAAACGGTTATTTTTACGGGCATCCTGTCCGAGGATCCAGCTATAATGTTTAATTAGATATTTTTTTCCAAAACGTGTACCGATCAGCGCGCATTCCGTGCACCAGAAACTGAGCAGGCCGATGATATCGTATTCTTTTTTTAATTTTTTCAGGGTTTGCCATGCCCGGAACCATGTCCATAGCCTTTTTATTTTTCCTTTTTCCCTCCCATGGAGGGGGATTACCAGGTTATTGTTCCAAGCATATGAATTGGAGATGAACGGATATTGGAATGAAAGAATGACGATGTTTAAGGATTCAAACCGGTGATTGAGTGCACGGACGAATACTTGTTGGGCCGGCAGACAGGTAGTATCCCCTTCATTTTCAGGAAAACCGGGGCTTAGAATAACCAAGGTTTTACCTACCATGTTCATTTATTATTTTTATGTTTTTTTCCGGTTTTCCCTTCAGACTCCGGATCCATTTGTGTGGGAAATAACTGGCGATCAGCATGAAATAATTTTCCAACCGGTATGGATTGAAATAAATGGCCTTTGTAGCGTGCCACCTGGCCTTTGCAGGCTGATAGTTGTCAGCAAGGAATTTTTTGCAGCATAAAGCATGGTAGGAACCCTCCTTTGTCTTTCTTCCTTCCTGTTTTGTAATTATTCTGCGCAAGGTATTGGCTTCCATTTCAGTAATTGTCCCTTTTCGTATAATCTTCATCTTTAGTTTTCTGAAAACTTCCCCTTTCCATTTTTCATCAATAGTAAGGGAATCCGGATTGAATCTCACTTTAATCAGGGCCTCCGGAAGATTACAGCATTTTCCTGATTTGACCAGGTTTACCCACAGGAAATAATCTTCGAAATGATGTGCAAAATGAGAATAACCGCCGGCACTCAATACAGCTTCCTTCCGGTACATCACGCTGGAGTGAATAAAAGGACAGTAATGATATAAGCGGTGCAGGATCTGTTCATAAGAATAGCTTATGCTCCGGAAGTCAAACAGATGTTCGCCGTTTTCCTGAATGTATTCTGCATCAGTTCCCGCGAGTACATAGTCGGGATGATCATTCAGAAAGCCAATTTGTTTTTCCAGACGCCGGGGAAGACAAATATCATCTCCATCAAAACGGGCGACATAACTCCCTTTTGCTTCATGAAGCCCCGAATTCAATGCATAAGAAATACCTTTTCTTTCCTCTTTGATCAACCGGATGCGTTGGTCGTTGAAAGTACGAATGATGTTTACTGTATTGTCGGAAGATCCATCATCCACGATCAACAGTTCAAAGGTTGTATATGTTTGGTTCAATACCGACCGAATGGCTTCGCCGATATATTTTTCCGCATTATAAACTGGCATCAGAACGGTTACTAGGCACATATTACATTCCCTGTTTTAACGCTGTTGCAAATATACTTTCTCCTTTGAATTTCATATCCAGCAACATCAGCAATTCAAAAAATACGACCACGGACAATTGTTCAAACCAATATCCGGTAAAAAATGCACCTGTCATGATTATAAGGAGTGGGACGCTATAGGAGGTTTTCCTATTGTATACGGTAAACCATCCAAGATAGAAAACCAGCAGGCAGATCACGCCTGCAACGCCGTATTCTCCCAGCAACTGATTAAATTCTGAATCGGGTGTATGAATGATGGAATGTACATCTTTATGCTGCGCGAAATAAAATAAATAAAGCTGAAGGTGATTATTCTGAAAGTCAGGATCGATATAGGCATACTTTTCAGGATACTTAACGGCAATATTTAATGCGGTTGCCCTGAATGCCAGTTTAGAAGAGAAATTTCCCATGCCATCACCTGTGAGTATCCGGGAAGGATTATTTTTCAGGAACCGGATGGTTTCCTCCATGGCAATGACCTTGCCCGGAAGCCTGGTAGTCCGCATTTTTTTTAAGTAAGTGGCAGTATCCGTATAATGGGTATTTCCGAAATTGATCATTTTCCTTTGAAACGGAGTCGTATCCATAAGACTCTGGTATTCCTTTCCATTAATATTCGGTACGGGAATCAGGGGCTTCGCCCAGGCATTCATTGCCGCTCCTTTTAGTTGATTTGATGCCCAGGTTTGTGTTACACTATCCAGATAATTGACCGCAAAACGGACCCGTCTTGTTTCCGGCGTAGCTATATCCGTTGCATTGATTACAGTTTTTGAATTGTCCACGTGCTCTTCAAGGTTAAACATTTTATTCGCAGCAGTCAGCACATACTGATTATTCTGAGGTGAAACCATGACCAGGAAAAGTGCAATAAATGTTAGGCAAAGCACAATAGTACTTTTCTGATCCCGGTCACTTTTAAAAACAAATGAAAAAATCAGGGCTATGATCAATATGAAATCCGTCAGGTTGCTGGCCGTAAGGATCAGGGCGATCATGCAGCATAAAGTAAGAGTGATCTTCTTATTGCTTAGGAAAAATACCACGCCAAATGCATTGATCAGAGCATTTGTCGTGGACGTGTCAAAAGAAAGCCCCTTGATATAGTCTCCGGTGCTGATAAAATATTTTTGAAACAGGCCCTGGTACCTGTATGGATTCAATGCGCCGGTTTCTATTACAATGGCGAGGAAATTGGAAAGGGATATGATCATATTGAATATGAAGAACAACAGTACGGTATTGCCTAATGCAACTACGGATGAACGTTCCACGGATAGTTTTAGCTGGTGGATTGCCAGTAAGCAAAAGATCCAAAAGAACAAACCGTTTAGCAGCACGAGTCCATAGGACAAATTGGAATAAAGGCCATACAATAGCCAGTCCAGGACTGCTATCCCCATAACCATGATATAAAACAGGGGCAGTCTGGATTTTTTCCACCTTAACCCAAATTTAAAATTGAACCGAAAGCTGTAAATGAAAAGAAGTGCAAAGATCTTGATCCAGAGCTTAACGTCAAGCAGAAGAGAAAGAAAGATGAATAATTTCCAGTCGACCTGCTGATACAGATTTTCAGAAATTGCAAAGCGGAATTTCTCATATAAGCGGGGCGACTTCATGCCTGGTTAGATTTTTTTTGCCGGACTGCTGAATTCAGGCCCACACCATTCTTTTAAGTCTGAATAGATCAGTAAAACGGATTTGGCGGCTAAGGACTAAGATAAACAGGTATATGGATACAGATATTAAAACCTGCATCCAAAGGATGCCACTGGCGAAGGATGCCAGGAATCCGCTAACCAACGCGGTTCCGATCCCAAGGAATAAATAATAATGAATTCTACCTGCATTTTCTAATTGCGTTTTACTGAGAAAGTGGATTGTTTGCACGCTTATGGCAATAAAATAGGCAAAGGCGGCCCCCTCGGCATGAAAGAAGGGAATGAGGATCAGGTCCCCACCGCAGGTGATTAGAAAAGTGACTGCGAAAACTGAAAGAATCAATTTCATCTGATTCCGGGCAAAATTTATAGACCAGAGCACATTGTTGACATATAAGAATGGCACGCATGCTGATAGAATAAGGATTGTATGTTGATTGACGCTTCCGTATTTATAATTGGTGATGCTGTCGACGAATGGCGACCAGATAATATTTAAAACAAGGGAACCGAGGCAGGCAAGTATCACTTCGAATCTAACCAGCGTGATCAGGTAATTGTTTTTATTATCCAAAGCTTCTCCCGAATCCCGACGGAACCATCTGGTAATCCGGGGCAGCAAAAGTGGCGCAATGATAAACAGGGGTAATGTGGAAATCTCAAATGCTTTATAAGCAAAGCTATATTCAGCCAGGATGGAAGTTGTCGAGATGAGCCCGAGCAGGACCCAGTCGAACCTGGCAATTCCGGCATTACAGATAATGACCCCAAGTTGAGGCAGGGATTCTCTGACCAGTCCCTTGTATTGTTTCAGGTCAAATGAGAGTCTCGGACTGATGTTCAGTGAACGCCGGCCCATATAAATGCAGATCATTAATTCAATTGCAGATGCTGAAATATATAATTCAATAAATGAATCAAGATTCAGGCGGTTGATATTGGCCAGGATAAGCAATCCGGCCACTTTGACGATATTGGCACCAACAGACATAACCAGCAAAGGCCTGAACAACTCTTTCCCATTTGCGATTTGCTTGAAAGGCATGGAAAGAAAGATCAAGAGCTGGCCTGCCGCCAATAGAAATAGAGTATTAGCTCTTGAAGCTGATTCTCCCATAAAAATCTTTATTAACCATAACAGGATTAAGAAGAAAACGCCTGTCAGCAGGAGATGAAAGGCATAAAGATAAGCCAGATTGGAAGCTTCTATTCCTCCTGCAGTTTTTCTGACGATTACCTGGTCAATGCCAAAACCGAGAACGGCAAATGAAAGTATTAATACGGCAACGCACCAGCTGATTTCCCCGAAAATGGATTTTGAAATGTATTTAGAAAGGATATAAAAGATTAATATGCCGCAGATCTGATTAATAAAGACCTGGACAGAACTGGCAGAAATATCATGAAAGATCTTTCTTTTCATTTTGCGAGCTTAGCGGTGTCAGTTGCATTTTTTGGATGGATGGCTAATAAAACGAATTTTATTTAACCGGCCATTCATATATTCCGGCCGGAGCCGAATAAAGGGATACTTCCCTTGTTCGTCCAGTGCACGCGCTACCTCTTCCCATTCAGCAGTTTTTATTCTGAGCGGATATTTTTCAGATGCCCGCCTGAATAATAGGTTCAAATCATTATCGTTCATAATAAACATGTGGCAAATGATGTTTTTCCCTGAGCAAGTTTCTTTTGCAGATTAGCTTTTGCTTTAAAAAGATTGGATTTGGAAGTGCCCACCATAATGCCCAGCATTTTTGCAATTTCCTGGTGCGAATATCCTTCTATCACATGGAGGTTAAATACCAGGCGGTATACCGGGGGCAGTTCACGTATCATACATATGATCTCTTTAAACTTCAAACTATTATCTGATAAAAGACTGTCATCTTTATATTCGTTTCCGGTTTGTGACAATTCACTTGTTTCCGGCGTATTTTTTTCCCTTCTTCTGTAATCAATACCGGCATTGATCACTATCCGGCGCATCCAGCCCAGCATCACAATTTCCATTCTATCCCTGTCCCTGATTTCAAACCTGCCGAAATTTCTGAAGATCTTAACAAATCCATCATTGGTAACCTCTACAGCCTGTTCATATGTATCCATGTATCGGAAAGCCACTTTCAGGCATGTTCCATAATACTGTTCATAAAGTATTTTTTGGCATTTGCGATCCTGGATAGCACAACCGGATATTATTTGGAGTAGTCTTTCCAATTTGGCGGATTATACGGATGTTAATAATTTAATTTATATAATAAACGCTGGATTTCCGGCGGGGGTTGCGTGGAATCCCCGTGAGTGCCGGATACATGCATAGATCCACTGGCGGGTGCTATAAAACGGAGGCCGGCAATATTGCCGGCCACATGCTTTCCTCCATAGAAAATGATTCTTTTTCTCCCATTTCGGGCAGAACTATTTTCTTTTTTTTCTTTGTCTTCCGCTATTTTTTTTAGCCACTTTTTTCTTTCCCGGAGCGATTCTTTTTTTTGGCGCTGATTTCTTTTTTCTGCCGCTGGTTTTTTTGACGGCTGATTTTTTCTTCGGGACCTTGCTTCCTTGTTTTCTTGCCTCAGACAAGCCGATCGCAATTGCCTGTTTACGGTTCTTGACAGATTTACCGCTTCTGCCGCTTTTTAATTCGCCTCTTTTCATTTCATGCATTGCTCTTTCTACTTTCTTCTGACTGCCTTTGGAATATCTGGCCATAATTGCATTTTTAAATATGAAGAATAATAAGTTGAACCTATCAAATTACTTGCCACCGGAACCCATATCTTTACTACTTCCCAGGATTTTTCGATTGTCGCATGTTCTTTTTAGGATACACAGATCCATGATGAATATTTTCCCCAAAAGAGCACGCAATAACGTTTGAATTCAGAATATAGACAGATTTAAGGTGAATTTTTGTTAGTTCATGGTAAGAAACATTATACTGCTGGCCCTTTATTTATTAATGGGTGAATGGTCTTTGTGCCAGAAGACCAGTCTTGATTTTTATATCCAGCAGGCAGTGGGGAATAGTCCGCTGTTAAAAGATTACGGTAATCAAATTCAATCCAACCGGGTTGACAGTCTCCGGATCAGGGCCGGGTATAAACCACAGGTGACGGGAAACAGCAGCGATGCCTATTTTCCGGTAATCAATGGATTCGGGTACGATGGCGTAATTACGAATTTTAATGAACTAAGCGCCGTGGTGACGGTTAATCAGACGATTGTAAGTAAAAAAAATCTTTCTGCACAATTTCAAAACCTGCGGATACAAAATGAAGGAATAGCAAACAATGCTAAGATTTCCGAACAGGATCTCATCCGTACAATCACGGCCCAATACCTCACCGCATTCGGAACACTGCAGGAACTGGACCTGGCCAAAGAAGTCAATGAATTACTAAAAAAAGAAGTGGAGGTATTGAAGACACTTACGGAACGTAATGTTTACCGGCAAACAGATTATCTCACCCTTCTGGTCACTGTGCAGCAGCAGGAACTTTCTATGAAAGAACTTGCGATTCAATTCAGGAATGATTATGCCAGCCTGAATTATCTAAGCGGAGTGGTGGATACCTCAGCGGTAGTTCTTCAGGAACCAGCCCTCACTATGAATTCTTTACCGGATCCCGATAATTCTGTTTTCTTTCAAAAATATACGATTGACAGTCTGCAAATAGCCCATAACCGCGTCCTGATTGATTTCAGCTATAAGCCAAAGCTAAGCTTGTTTGCCAATGGCGGATACATCTCGTCTCTTGCTTATCACGCTTATAAGAACTTCGGAACCGGTTTTGGTCTTGACTTAACGGTTCCGATCTACGACGGAAAACAGAAAAAACTTCAATATACAAAACTGGATATTGCCGATAGAACGAGAATGAGTTATAGAAATTTTTATCAATCCCAATACTATCAGCAGATCGCCCAGCTGAAGCAGCAGTTGCAGGCAACCGAATCACTGATCGGAGATATCAATGAACAGATCAAATATTCAGAAGGTCTCATTCAGGTAAACTCGAAATTACTGGAAACAGGAGATGCAAAGATTGCGGACCTGGTTATTGCACTCAATAATTATTTAACGGCGAGGAATCTTCTTACTCAAAACAAAGTAAGCCGTTTGCAAATCATCAATCAAATTAATTATTGGAACAGATAAACCCCGTTAATATGGTTGAACGGATAGAATCCTGCGCTCTCATTGCCTTTTTGTTTATGCTTGCCGGCTCCTGCAAGAGTAAGCAGGCAGAAACAGAAGGCGCGTCGGCTCCGGCAGCTGTGCAAACGCCTGTAACGGTAACGCATATTTCCCGGGATCCCATGACGGATTATATCGAATTGAATGCCTCTTCTACTTTTCTCCTCAAAAATATAGTTAAAGCTAACGCCAATGGATACCTCCAGTCGGCTGACATCAAACCCGGACAGTTTGTGGGTCAGGGGCAACTGCTTTTTTCGATAAAAACCAAAGAGGCACAAAGCATAGGGGACGCGGTAAATAAATTGGATTCCTCGTTTAGGTTTTCGGGTACAAACAACATCAGGGCAGGTGCCAAAGGATTTATAACGCAATTGAATCATCAGGGAGGTGACTATGTTCAGGATGGCGAACAACTTGCGGTAATCAGTGACGAGAGCAGTTTTGTTTTCTTAATGGAATTGCCCTTTGAATTAAAGCCCAACGCGCCTGTTGGGAAAGAGGTTCAGGTTTTTCTTCCTGATGGAACGGCTCTCACGGGAAAAATCATTTCTGCTATGCCCAGCGTGGATCCTGTATCCCAAACGCAAAGCATGGTAATAAAAGTAAACAGCGCCCAAACCATTCCGGAAAACCTGATTGCCAAAGTACGCATTGTAAAAACAGTAAAGACCACCGTGGTTTCTCTGCCCAGGGCCGCGGTTCTGACTGACGAAACCCAGTCAGATTTCTGGATCATGAAAATGACGGATAGCACAACTGCCGTAAGGATCCCGGTAAAAAAAGGCATTGAGACGAAAGACAGGGTTGAGATTCTTACTCCTATACTTTCGCCCCAGGATGAGATTCTATTAACAGGGAATTACGGATTGGCAGATACTGCAAAAGTGAAAATTATTCAGCCTTAGATCCATCCATTGTGAAAAATTTCTTTTTAGCATATAAAAATCCGGTCGCTGTTTTGCTGGTGCTGATTATCGCTGGAGGCGTGCTGGCATATAATAAAATGCAGACTTCCCTTTTTCCGGAGATCACTTTCCCGAAGATAAAGATCATTGCAGACGCGGGTCTTCAGCCGGTAGATAAAATGATGATTACCGTAACGAAACCGCTTGAAAATGCCATCAAACAGGTTCCGGATCTGAAGATGATCCGCAGCATTACCAGCAGGGGGACCTGTGAGATCTCCGCATTTATGAATTGGGACGCAGCGATCGACCTCAGTCAGCAACGCATTGAATCCAAAATCGGACAGGTCAGAAATCTTCTTCCGCCGGAGACGCAGATCACCGTTGAAAAAATGAATCCGTCCATTCTTCCTGTAATGGGCTATACCTTGGAGGGGCGGGGGCAATCGCCCATTGAATTGAAAATGCTCGCCATGTACACGATAAAACCTTTTTTATCGCAGGTGCAGGGGGTTTCAGAAGTTAGGATCATCGGTGGTAAATCAAAAGAATACTGGCTGCAGTTGGATGCCCGAAAGATGAGCGCGCTTATGGTTACTCCGGATACAATCAGCCAGGCTTTGGCGCAAACAAATTTTATCAAAGCAAATGGGTTCCTGTCGGATTATAAATTTCTGTACCTCAGCACCACGGATGCCCAGGTCCATAGCATTGAAGATATTAAAAACATAGTTATCCGGAATAACGGGAAAAGAATTTTGCGCGTACAGGACATTGCTGACGTTAACGTAAACGAAGCGGTAGAATACACCAAAATAAATGCCAACGGGAAAGAGGGGATACTGATCGCCGTAATCAAACAACCCAATGCCAATCTTGTAACGCTTTCGGGCCTGATGGAGCAAAAGATCAGAGAGCTAAAACAGATCCTTCCCGATGGCGTTACCATTCAACCTTATTATATCCAGGCCGATTTTGTGAATGCTTCGATAAAAAGCGTTACCGATAGCCTATGGATCGGACTGATCCTCGCCATGATTGTTGCGATTATTTTTTTGCGTTCCCTGAAAGCCAGCGCAACAATCCTCATTACGATTCCTGTTACGCTTTGCCTGACCCTGATCGTTCTATTCGCAGTAGGATTTACATTTAATATCATGACGCTTGGCGCAATTGCTGCAGCCATCGGACTCATCATTGACGATGCTATTGTTGTGGTAGAACAGATCCATCGCACGCATGAAGAAAATCCGGGGGAACAGACTGCTCCCCTGATTAAAAAGGCTATCCATTACCTGTTGCCGGCCATGGTAGGATCTTCCATCAGCACCATTGTCATCTTCCTTCCTTTTGTATGGATGAGCGGTGTTGCAGGAGCTTATTTTAAAGTGCTGACAGATACCATGATCATCACCCTGGTATGCTCTTTTTTTGTAACCTGGATCTTTCTGCCGGTCATTTATTTATTACTTACGCGAAAAAAACAGCGTCAATCAGCAGAGCCGGTGGTTGCACATACAGTAAAGAGGCAGCGCTGGGTATCATTTTTTATTTTTCGCCCGCTGATCGGCGTGATCATCATGGTTGCTTTGATTGTTGCGGGCATTATTATTTTGCCACAACTCGAAACGGGTTTTCTCCCGGAAATGAACGAAGGAAGTATCGTGCTGGATTATGCCTCGCCGCCAGGAACCTCGCTGGAAGAAACAGATGGTATACTGATGCAGGTAGAAAAAATAATCAAGACAATTCCCGAAGTAAGCGCTTACTCCCGCAGGACAGGAACCCAGATGGGGTTCTTTATAACTGAACCCAATACGGGAGATTACCTGATCCAGTTAAATGAAAAACGGGATCGGACTACCGATGAAGTGATTTCGGACCTGCGTACAAAAATTGAGGCATCCCAGCCGGCTCTGCGTATTGACTTCGGCCAGGTGATCACGGATATGCTGGGAGATCTGATGACCTCCGTGCAACCCATAGAGATTAAGATCTTTGGGGATGATCAGCAGAAATTACACGCACTTTCCACCCAGGTTGCCGCAGTAGTTTCCGGAGTAAAAGGTACTGCTGATGTATTTGACGGTATCGTGATTGCCGGACCGTCTGTGAGTATAGATCCGGATTACTCCAGGCTGGCACAGTTTGGAATTACGCCGGCCGACATGCAATTCCAGATGCAAACGCATATGGAAGGTAATATTGTCGGACAATTATTGGAGAAGGAGCAACTGACGCCGATCCGAATGGTATATCCGGGCAACAGGAGGATCAGCGTGGCAGATATAGGGACCCTCCAATTGTTCTTGCCCAATGGAAAATTGAATCCCATTTCTTCGCTCGCACATGTAGCGGTGAATCCCGGCGATGCCGAAATTCAGCGCGAAAATCTGCAATCCATGGGCGTTGTAACTGCAAGGCTGGAAAACAGTGACCTGGGGACGGTTATCAAAGGTATCCAGACGCAGATTAAAGAAAAGATAATTATTCCTGCAGGCTACCATATTGAATATGGCGGGGCGTATGCGGAACAGCAACAATCCTTTCAGGAGTTATTGATGATCCTGATCAGTGCCTGCTTATTGGTTTTTGGGACGATCCTTTTTTTGTTTAAAGATTTTAAAGTAGCTATCCTGATCCTGCTGGTTGCCGTCCTCGGCATTTCAGGAAGTTACCTGGCTTTGTATATTACGGGCACGCCGCTGAATGTAGGCAGTTATACCGGGTTGATCATGATTGTTGGGATCATTGGAGAAAATGCAATCTTTACATTTCTGCAATTCAAAGAGTCATTACTCACCAGGTCCGCGGACGAATCCATTATCTACGCGATCTCAACAAGGTTGAGGCCAAAACTGATGACCGCACTGGGAGCCATTTTTGCCCTGATGCCGCTGGCATTGGGAATAGGCGCGGGAGCGCAGCTTCACCAACCACTGGCTATCGCCGTGATCGGCGGCTTCATTATTGCTTTACCATTATTGCTTATTGTATTTCCTAGCTTACTCAGGCTTTTTTACAGAGTGAAAACTAAAAATTAAAAATTAAAAAGTAAAAAAAATGAAAAAGTATGCATTGATTTTCTTTCTGCTAACAAGCAGTTGCGTTTTGTGCAACCTTTATGCCCAGAAAGGCAACGGGTTTCGGGTTGTTAAGTCATTTCCCATAGTCAGCAGCGGAGGCTGGGATTATATAGCTGTCGGTCCGGGAAATAACAGGATATATGTTTCCCATGGTACTCAGGTGAACGTACTCGATGAAACGACGGGTGATTCCGTCGGGGTTATTCCAAACACTACGGGCGTACATGGAATTGCATTCGTTCCTGCTCTCGGCAAGGGCTACACGAGCAACGGACGCATAAACAATGTCACCGTTTTTGATCTGAAGACAAACCAAGTGCTGGGACAAATCGATGCCGGGCAGAATCCAGACGCCATTATGTACGATGAGTTTTCCAAATTCATCATCACCTGTAACGGCCGCAGCAGTGATCTCAGCCTGATTGATCCGGTTACGGCAAAAGTAGTGGCAACTATTCCTGTTGGCGGTAAACCAGAAACTGCTGTATCGGACGGCATGGGTAAACTTTATGTAAATATTGAAGACAAGGGCGAAATTGCTGAAATAGATATCAACAGCCGGGAAGTGAAGAATCGTTGGACCTTATCTCCTTCAGGAGGCCCTACGGGTTTGGCCATCGACGTAAAAACGGACAGAATATTTTCCGGATGTGATAAGACCCTGGTAATTATGGATGCAGGAAATGGTAAAGTGATTGACCGGGTAACGATCGGAGATGGCTGCGATGGCGTGGCATTTGACCCGGAATTGAAGGATGTATTTGCGAGTTGTGGAGAAGGTAAGCTGAGTATCGTTCATGAAGAGAATCCGGATAAATTTGTATTGGTTGCTGACTTGGCAACCAAACGAAGTGCAAGAACAATTGCTGAAGATTCAAAAACGCATACCGTCTTTTTACCTGCGGCGGAATTTGAAAAAACAGCTGCTCCTGGCGAGAGAAGGCCACCGATGGTTCCCGGTACATTTCAGGTATTGGTAGTAAAGGAATAGACGGTTAGAAATCCTTCTTTTCTTTCTTAAGGAAATTTAAATCCGATTTTAATTCCTTCAACAGAAATCCATATCCCTGACTGATCAGCTGGCTGTAGGATGCATGTTCAAATGATTTCATGCGGCCCGTAGTTTTGTCAACCAGGGTCAGTTTCATCAGGCATTCCTCTTCCATGGAAATTGCCAGATCATATTTCAGTAAAATCTGTTTTAGTTTTGTTGTATTTCGCATGGCGGCTGGTAAAATTACAATTTCGCATTTAAAACATGATCTTTATAGGCTATAACGCATATTATGCCTACTTGCATTGAAAGAATTGAAGCCTTTAACCGGGGCAGGATACCCGATATGCTTCGTGTGAAATATGGCCTCATGAGGAAAAACCTTTTTGGGTTTTACAGGGGAACCTGTCATCTGTTTTACGAGGACCTTCATGGGAATGATACGCTTCCCGCTTCGCCGCTGGTATGGGTTTGCGGAGATCTTCACCTGGAGAATTTCGGTAGCTATAAAGGAGATAACCGACTGGTTTATTTCGATCTGAATGACTTTGATGACGCCCTGCTTGCTCCTGCCGCCTATGAGTTGACGCGTATGATCTGCAGCATGTTTGTTGCATTTGATTCTCTTAAGGTAGAGGAGGCCAAAGCGATTAAAATGGGGCGGCTCTTCCTCAAAAATTATGCACAGGTTTTGAGCAAGGGCAAGTCTTATTATATCGAACCGCAGACTGCAAAGGGAATTGTACATACTTTTTTGATGGCGGTCAGCAAAAGAAAGGAAAAACAAATCCTGGAGAAACGGACAGTCAGAAAAAGGGACAGCCTTGCCATCCTGCTTGAACATCCGCGCCATTTCAAACTGGAGGATGAATTAAAATCCGAACTGATGAGGCATATCAATGAATGGATCACGCATAACAGTTATACTCCATATAATTTCGAAGCTGTGGATGTTGCCTTCCGCCTCGCAGGAACAGGCAGCCTGGGTTTGAAGCGCTATATCTATTTATTGAAAAGTACAAACAGGAAAAACAAATACATGCTGATGGAGATGAAACAGGCCGCTCCTCCTGCGCTGAAAAAATATCTTGGCTTTCAACAACCCGAATGGGAATCCGAAGCCCAGCGGATTGTGAATATCCAACAACGGATGCAGAATATTCCACCCGCCCTCCTGAGTTATACGCTTTTCAGAAAGGAATCTTTTATTGTCCAGGAGATGCAACCCATGAAAGACAGTTTTGATTTTAAGTTTGTGCGCGACCGCTACCGCGACCTGTTACAGATCATTGATGATATGGCTACGCTGACGGCTTCCGCACAGATCAGAAGCTCCGGATGGAAAGGGGCCAGTGTAGTAGATGAGTTAAGTACATTTGGCGACAATAAAAATTGGCAGGAAGCCATTCTGGAATATGCCAGGCAATACAAAAGTACCATGCAATTGTATTATGCTGAATTCTGTGGGGCAAGCCTCGGAAAAAATCCGGTGAAATTGAAGAAGAAAAAGCAGTCAAATGAACCTGGAACGGTCGCTGCGAATGGAGCATAGCAAGGCGCACCTGCTTTCCGAAGCCGGGCGAAAAGGATCCTAAATAAAAAATAAAGATTTCCCGCTTAAAAACAATCTGCAAAATTTATTATATTCATTGAAATTATTTTCATGGTAACGGTAAATGCGGCCCGGGAACTGGCACTGAGTTTTGAAGAGACCGATGAAAAACCGCATTTTGATCGGTTCGCTTTTCGTGTGAAAGGTAAAATATTTTGCACGCTCTCCGAAGAGAATAAGGATGTTAATTTGAAACTCTCCGTGCATGAGCAGGCAGTATTTTGTAAGGCCGGTCCTGTGGAACTTATCCATCCCGTTGCGGGCGGTTGGGGAAGAATGGGCATGACAACGATTCATCTGCCTAAAACGACAAAGTCTTTTTTCAAAGATGCGCTGACTACAGCCTATTGCAACGTAGCGCCGTTGAAGCTGGCGGAGAAATATACCTCTTTTGATTAATTGGATTCAAGTTCCCGAAAACGGAAGGATTTAATTTTCAATTATTCCGGATTGTTTGGGAACGATATGGTGAAGGGCATTTTGCGGAAGAATTATGTCAGGGATTAGCGATAATTGGGCAGTAAAGCTTACTTTTGCTCCCCGCGATAAAACACCGTTCGGGGCGTAGCGTAGCCCGGTCATCGCGCCTGGTTTGGGACCAGGAGGTCGCAAGTTCGAATCTTGCCGCCCCGACTTATAAGCAAATCAGATTACATCAAATGCTCGTAAAACTCAATGTTTACGGGCATTTTTGTTTTTGGGTTAGTCAAACAAATGCAAAAAAAGTCAATGTTCTGGTGAGTTATTCGGTGAATTACACCCGGCACAGAATTTGAGCTCACCAGAAGCTACGTAAGTCGCTGAATAGCATTTAATTGAGTCAATTTATTTTGATTCATTTTAATACGATTCGAAAACGATTCGAACGTGCGTCCCACATCTCAGGGAAAGGAAAGTGAAGAAAGAGAATCAAATCATTTCAAAACGCATTAAATGAATTCAAATGAAAGCAAATCAAACTTTTGGCATTGATTTTATCACCAGGCTCTGCAAATCTGACAGGACTTCAGCGCTTCTTTTTGCAAGAATAACGGTCGATGGTGAGCGAAAAGAAATCTCTCTGAAAGAGGCCATTAAAATTAAAGATTGGGACTCTGCGCGTGAAATCATGAAAGGGCAATCCATAGGCGCCAAAACGATCAATTGCCATATTGATGATGTCAGATTTCGCATTAAAGAGAAATACCGACTTTTAAAGGACCTGGAACTACTAATCACTGCAGAGTCGATAAAGGAAGCATATCTCGGAATACATATTACTCAAAAATCGAAGCACTCACTTTGCGAGCTGATGAAATATCATACAAAAATTGAAGGGGAAAAACTGAAAGGTGGGACCATGAAAAATTATGTTGCTACAGAAGAATACATAAAGAAATTCCTAAAAGCCAAATTCAGTGTTGACGACATAGCTCTCGGTAAATTAAACCGGGAATTCATAATAGAGCTGGAATATTATATCAGAAATAACCCTTTAAAGGCGCACGACCCCTGTCTCGGAAATGGTGTAATGAAACATCTGGAAAGGTTCAAAAAAATGGTTGCGTGGGCTAAAGTATTACAATGGATCACAGTTGATCCATACGACAATTACCAACTTAACCTGAAACGATATAAAAGACCCAAATTGACAATTGAAGAATTAATGACCATAGAGGCGAAAGAATTTAATACTTCCACACTTTTATATATAAAAGACCTTTTTCTATTTAGTTGTTATACCGGCCTTGCTTATGCAGACGTGATGGCGCTCAGTCGTGATAATTTCGAGATTGACCATGACGGTCAATTATGGTGTAAAATATATCGTCAGAAAAGTGAGGAGTTGTCATCCGTTCCTGTTCTAAATGTCGCGGCCATGCTAATGGAAAAATATAAGAATAATCCTAAATCGTTGAATACCGGAAAAGTGTTTCCGTATGTTAGCAATCAGGATGTTAACAGAAACCTCAAAATCATCGGAGAGGTTTGCGGTATTGAAAAATACATGAGCTTCCATCTGGGTCGTCACACATTCGCAACCGCCGTTACTTTAAAAAATGGGGTTCCCATTGAAACAGTAAGTAAAATGCTCGGTCATAAAAAAATAACTACAACGCAAATTTATGCCGAAGTGGATGAAGCAAAAATTGCGAGTGATATGTCTGATATTGGAGGCTTATTAAACAAAATAAAAAGTAAATATCAAGTACCATTCAGGAGATAATACTCAAGGAAAATTTGAATATAGAATAACTAGTAGCAGATCCAATTCGTCATAATTTTTTTGCCATTATATTTACTTATCTCTATTAAACCACTATTTTCTCTGAAAATTTGATCTGAGATACCGTCTCTACTAGTTTGAAAAATCAACCGTAACTTCTTTTAGTCTAAGCGTTTTTACTTAGTTCGTTGCCTTTTAAACGTTTATTTTCGCGACGCAATTTGCGCTAGCTTTACAGTTTTTTATAAAATCTAAATTAGTTTTTACAATGGAACATAAACAGGTAGATCTTTACATTGATAGGGTGGCACACAAAAGCCCGGAGCAAACTGATGGTGCGGCTCTTTACATTCTTGGAAGTATTGACCCCAGTACGCACGATTTATGGCATGAGGCGAAAGGAAAGGAAGATGATGATTTGATTGAAAACAATAAGACATCTATACACCTTACAGAATGGGAACATTTTTATAGTGCACAAAAGAATTTAAATCCGGGAGATGGAACATGTCGCCAATGAAGAACTAATACCCGAACTGGATAGAGATTTTTTAAAAGAAAAAGAATATGTATTCGAGATAATCCCATCAGAAGGAAATATTCTAGTGATTATACGAAACTTTAGTTTTCCAGAATTTTATTTACCCTCTATCGCTGATCTCTTAATTATTTTGCCCTCCGGATATCCTAATGCGGCCGTTGATATGTTTCGGACTAATCCCGATGTCAAGCTTGCGAATGGAAGTTGGCCTATCGCTGCCGAACCTCACGTTATGATCCACGGAATAAATTGGCAACAGTGGTCTAGACATATTGGCTGGCGAGTTGGCAGAGATAATATGCAAACCTTTGTTGCGGCGATCAAAAAGGAACTACAAAAAGGAGTATGAATTCGCAATGAAATATTCTCTAACTTTTTTAGAAACGGACTATTTAGCATTGGTTCAACATCTCTTTGTTGACAGGAAAAAGGAAAGGGCTGCATACCTATTATGCCGCATTTCAGTCAATACCCAAGAAACCAGATTACTAGTCAGAGAAATGATTCCGGTTCGTGACAACGATATAGAGGAGGCTTCCGAAATGCACATGAGAATAAAACCGCTCTCCTTTCTACGGCCCATGAAAAGAGCAAATGATACGAAACAACTTTTTGTATTCGTCCACTCTCATCCCTTGGGATACGCATTACATTCTGAGCAAGACGATATTGAAGAGAAACAACTATTCAAAACCGCTTATAATAGAATCCGAACAAAGGGTGTACACGGAAGTGTGGTTATTTCTACGGAAGATAATCCGATTGGTCGTATCTGGCTTGAAGACGGTTCAACGAAACCTGTTGAACTTATTCGTACCGTTGGCCATCGATTTAGGTTCTATTTTAGCGATCGAGATCGCCAGGCTGCTTTACCTATTTTTGACCGCCAAATTAGGGCATTTGGCAATGATATTCAGCAGCTATTACAAAACTTACACATAGCCGTCGTCGGATGCGGCGGGACCGGTTCTGCAGTAGCCGAACAATTGATCCGTCTTGGCGTCGGAAAATTAACACTGTCGGATGGCCAGAAATTTGAAATTTCAAATATAAACAGGGTTTATGGATCAACTACTCAAGATGAGGGTATTGAAAAAGTGAATTTAATAGAAAGACTTGCGCAGAATATTGGTTTAACTACGGAAATAAGTGCTATTCCATTTCCCGTAACATTTGCTTCTACAGTAAACCAAATAAAAAGCGCCGATATTGTATTCGGATGTACAGACGATGAGTTTGGAAGATCTATTTTAACGAAACTCGCAGTATACTATGGTATTCCGGTATTTGACATGGGAGTAAAAATAGATTCCCATGATGGTGTTATAAAATCTGTTCAGGGAAGGATAACTACATTAATGTGTAATAATGCGTGCTTATTCTGTAGAGAGCGTATCAGCGAAAAGGGTGTCCTGATGGAATCTTTAGCGGAGCTGGATCCCGCAGAACTCAGACGGTTAATTAAAGCTGGCTATGCGGATGAATTGCCAGACCCTTCCCCAGCAGTCATCAGTTTCACATCCACTGTCGCATCCTTAGCCGTTTCAGAGTTGATTCATCGCTTGACTGGGTATATGGGTAAAAATCGGCAAAGTAACGAAGTTTTAGTATTATTTGATCAATCAAAAATGAAAACCAATAATCGTTCGCCTAAAGAAGGGTGTTTCTGCGGCGATAATATTTATCAAATGCGGGGTGACACTTCACCCTTATTGGATTTAACCTGGAGACCTGAGCATGCATAAATTCAGAAATATATTTATTAGGTGGTTTAAAAAAAGATCTTCTAATCGTATCCGGTTTAGTGAAATCAAATTTGTCACATCAATTGCGGATGTGCCGAAAAAACCAGGTTTGACAATATATATCGTTCAAAAAGAAAAAACCAATAAATGGGTTGTTTTTAAGTGCCCCGATGATTGCGGAAATCGTATCGAAGTCAATTTGATGAAAAGCAGAATTCCATTCTGGAATTTAGTCATAAAAAGAAAAAAGATAACACTTTCCCCTTCAGTAGTCGTGGAAAGTTGTCATTCACATTTTTGGTTAGTTAATAATGAGGTTGAATGGTCGGCATAATAACTTTATAAATTATATGACACTTAGTAACCAGGTTTAAACATATGCATTTGTTATGAGTGTGTTTGGATGAATTAAGTTCGGAGTTTTTTCTTTTAAATACTTGCGATGCATTTTTCTTAAGTGAATGAAACTTGAAAAAAATCGCGGTTAAAAAAATTGAAGGGTCAGATTATATTTAAATACTCAACTTTTATCAAACAATCTCCTTCAATTTTTAAAAAGTTTATTTCTTCTGATCGTTCTTTATATTTCTTGGCGTCGATGTTTTGTACAAAAAGGTATTTGTTATCCTTTTCCAACTTATCTGATTCGTCCGTTCTGTCAGGAAAAAATCCTGTCAGAGAACTGCCATCAAGAAAACTCAATTTGACAGGCTTCGTAGTAACTGCATATACATCCGGATGTTCTGGATCAATAGTGCGACCAATCATAGTTCTTGTCATTCCCATCCGACTCAATTTATCCAAATATGCCTTAGTATAAATAGTTTTTGATTCTTCATTTAGGAAGGAATTCCGAATCAAATCAATGACCTCATCTTTAGAACTGAGTATCTGCGTTAGAATCCGTTCTGTGCGTAGAGGTAAAATGCCAATTTTTTCTGCCAATTTCCTAAAATCAGCCTGACCGTAAAATCCATAATGACTGTAGAACTCGCTTTCATGATCGCCGGTATATAAGTCAAGCGCCGTATCTGATTCATTTGGCATATGTAAGACTGTACAGATTAAATCATACGCAGGAGTCAGGTTGTAGTCACCCATATCGGTTTGATAAAGAGAGAAATTTTTTAAGTGCGCGTCGCCGTTAGAGAACAGATAATTGAAAAGAACAAGGCGGAAATAATTTTCAAGAGCTGGTGGAGCTGCTGCGACATGCAGCTGGATTAGGTGACCGATCTCTTCGTAGGTGCCTTCATATTTGAAATTTTCTCCGCGGGTCTGCCGGCTTTTACCACTGATCTGCGCCATATCCTCCTGCAGATATTTCTTACCGTCCGGTCGGATATCAAAACGTCGTGTTAGGTAAGCCGGACTCCCATCCTGGAAGTATATAATCGCACTGGCAGCCGTCTGGATTTTAAAAATTTTAGTCGCAATCTGCATGGTCAAATGTTCGTTCTCGGGGGTCTGCTCCCTTTTCTGCAATGTCACAGCAGGTGGAATGGGTTTCAGTATGTAGTGACCTCCTGTATCCGTGAGCACTAATTTATTCCCTTCTAGCCGTAATGAATATTTCAGCTGAACCCCTGAAATCGAAAGCCGTTTGGTTTTTTCCTGGTAAAGCGGCAGGTTTTCATCTTTAGGTGCGTCGAATTCAAGAACCGCGGACACCCGCGCGCCATCAAAAAGTGCTTTTCGACATGCGGGACAATAAAATTCGATATCCGGACGATAACATCCCTTACAAATACTCATGTCTTGATTTCTTTAACTGTGATTGCACCTATGCTGTCATTCCCGGCGGTTTTCAGGAGCCGGGTAAAATCGTCGTTTTCGTCAATTTTCAAGAGCCTACATTGAATGTCCTTATTAATACCCTCGGCCAACAGGCCGCTGAAGAAGGAATACAATACGGGGCTGACATATTCCTTTTCCGATTTTGGTAGGGTTAAACTGATAGCGTGAAGGCCGGGGTTGGACAGATAGGCGTCATCGTATATAAAGCGATAGTCGTCCGGTGCTCTTTTTTCCAAAATCCCCGCTAATGTATCATTATTATATATGGCTGCTTTTGCCATCAGTTAGATTTCTTAACTTGTAATAGCAACTCCATTCCTAGAATATTAACTAGTTTTTCCAGGGTTTCTATTGAGGGATTACCGGTACCTGTCTCGATAAGATGTATGGTCTTTGTAGTTATTCCGCTCATCTCTGCAAGATCTTCCTGTCGTAAATTCAGGAACTCTCGTCTGAACTTCATTGATTTACCCATTTCGATTAATAACATCGGAAATATATTTCTGATTATGAGCAAAATTACATCAAAAATGAGAATAGTACACTAAATCAGTAATATATTACTGATTTTAGCATAAATGTGTCAAAAACACGATTTTATCACCTAAATCGGTAATATATTTCTGATATCTATTAAATTAATGCCAAACAGTTATGGCGCAAACCAAAGGTGATTCAGACTATTCTTATAAACTATACGGCATTCCCACTAGCTTTTAGAAGTAGATTTACACCGGATACATTCCTCTTTCACCAATAATATTCCAAATGAAACCGATACCGCTCAGAGCGCTCTTTCTTTCAACTGCACTTACGACTGCTTGCTTTTGGCTGGGTTGCGCACCGACCATCGCCGTTTATGACCAGTATTCCTACACCCAGGCAACATCGGTCAAAGTTGACGCGCTGAATGTAGTTGCCATGGCAGCGGAAGACTACGTTACGCATCTGAAGGATGTAACAGCCCTGAAAGTGGAAATGCAAAAGATCTACGAGTATGATAAAAACCTTCCCAAAAATGTCATAACGACAAAACAATGGGAAATAATCATCGACAGCTCGGGCCATTCGATGGGCGGGTTTCTTTCCAGATGGCAAAAAGAGGGGAAGCTGGGTAACGCCTTTGTCACCGACAAAGCAAAACAGATCGGACTGGATTTCGATCAGATCATCCTGCTGGAAGCGGCAAAAATAAAATCTTCAAAATAAACTTTTGATATATGGCGGACATCAATTTTCAAAACGTTTTTGATACCCTGAAACAGGGGATCGTGGATCTGGCCAAGACAACCGGCGCTCAATACGCGACGCAGGCAGAGGCAGATGGGCAGTCTTTTTTGGATTCCTCCAAAGCCGATCTGCAAAATTGGTCGACGCAACTGGTTAATGGCACCCTCTCCAAGGATGATTTTACGGATCTCCTGCAGGGACAAAAGGACCTTTTCGAGCTGACAGCGCTAAAACAAGCCGGTATAGCTGCTATAGCGCTGGACACCTTCAAAAACGGCGTATTCGACCTAATTGAAAAGACGGTTTTCGCGTTAATCTGATCCTGCCAAACTCCCGGTATGAAAGCTACACTTTTTCGAAGTGTTCTTTTCCTGGCGCTGCTGCCGTTGGAGTTGTACTGCCAGCCGCTCATGCGGTAGCCTGCGACAGGAGCGGCGATGACGAAAGCAAGTGCGATGAGGACCACAAAATCCTTTACCAACAGACCGGCGACTTGGGAAATGCTTGCACCGAGGACGCGCGCTCTGCATTCCAAAAGGAGTTAGTAAAATCAATAAGTCTTCCGTTGTAGTTAGGTCCAATTTTTGCAAATTCATTTTTAGGTAAGATATCCTCTTTAATATCTCTCTTATTACATCTCCATGTTGAACATCCCAGAATACCATTTCGACGTAAGAGTTAGTGATCATAAACTTAAAAATTGTTGATAACAAATTCTGGAATAATAATTACCAAAACGATCCATAATTATTTTACTGAAAATAACAGGTAGAAAATAAAGAACAAGACATATAGTCCCGGTAGCCCTTAAACTTATGTTGTGATTAAAGCTGCCAAATACAATTAATGCTATTGAAAATAAAATCGCTAAAATGCTACCCCCAATAAGGTTTCTCCATAACCCATATTCCCAATTGTGTTGGAATAATAGTGGATTACCTTCCAATGATTTTCTTATTTGACCAACAGCCGTCATTATTAATCTTCTAGCTCTTAACTCTTCTGCTTTTTCTTCCTGTTCATTCAATAATGCCAATCCATATTTTTGTTGAATTTTCTTGCGGATCTTAATCTTTGTTTCCTTTTCATAATAACTATTCTTCCATAATAAATTCTCTGTAGTCGGCATGTGCAATTCATCTTTGAAATAAAATCTTTGTACAACCTCTTTTGCAATCAAGCGATTGATATGCACACACACATAAATGATTCCGATTGATAACCCAAAATGTGAAATAATTGGAAGAACGTCATAAATGTTTCTTAACGCTTCGGAATATTCTACAGTTAAAACTTTGTTGAAGAATATTAACATCGGTATTGAAGTAAGCACCGCAGGTAAGAGTCTAGCCCTATAGAAATAGATATTTTTAAACATATAGAATCGTTATTTAATTTGATATTAGCTTTTGATTAATAGTTCTCCGAAATAATATCGTTTTCCCGCAGGATGTATTGTGCAAGAAGGATTTCCCGTATTGGACAATATAATCATGACCGGCTTTTCTGTTAGATATTCATTTTGATTAGCAATTTGAATTAAACTTTTTAGATCGGTAAAACTGGGCATATTATTTTGACTGGGGTGTGAATGCCATTCACCGATATAATGAATTTTACTCCCAGATTCCATAGTAAGATCATCTAAAAACTTCTGACAAAAGGCTACATCTTTTTCAAAACGCATTGCAGAGAGGATTGCATTCGGTCCAGGGCCTGAAGCATGAGTAATATAAAGGCTCCCTTCTTCATCAAAATGACCTGCCAAAACTCCTCCTGTTTCAATTTTAGGGTCTTGAGCAACAAGTGTTTTCATGAATTCCATTACTTTACATGATACTGATACGCATAATTTCTGATAGCTATTACAGTATAAACAATTTGGATGAATGGGAATGGTTTGCTGATGAAGTTGAAAAGGAAGTAAAGAATCAAGTTTTTCAGTAGACCATATCCAGTGGTTCGCCTCCCCAAATCCCTTTTCCAAGTCATCTATAATAATTCTGGAAGCCAGCGAGGAAATGAGCTTCAAATCCGCTGCGCTTCCCGGCCGGATTGGGTTATTGCATTCGTTTCTCAAAGTTGGTAAGTTTGGGTCCTGCGGAATCGAAATAAATATTTCATTCTGCTGTCTGTACAGTTCAAGACAATGAAAACATGCATCTTTTCCAGGAATAACCCGGAATATCCTGGCCATTTTACCGCCCCTCAATGCTCTTACATAGTAAACCGGCTTATCTGCTAATACTGCCCTTTCATTCAAATAGGCTTCCACATTGTCATCTGCGATGGAGCTAATACCTATAGCACCTTCCATGATGGCTTCATGAAAATCTAAACCAAAGACGTCAATGTTAAAAGCATTGACCTGAATAAATGGATTATGAGAAGTAAGGATCTGTTTAACAGCGATTGCCTTAAATATACCCGAATTATCATATCCCACTAAATGACGAACGCTGTTTTCTATTTTTAATAATTGGTTATCGAAAAGATTTAGTATCCCTATCCCTGCTTTGGCTAAGCAATCACCAGTCTCACTACCGAGCGCGCCTACTCCGAATAGATTTATCACTTTTTGAGAAAGAATATTCCTATTAGCTCTACCTTTATTTCGAAGATGGAAATCTTTGTCAGAAAAGAGTACGGAAGGAACAGCTACAATTCCTTCATACGCATCTAACAAAAAGTCAAAAATAGCTTCATCCGACTGTCCAATCAATACTCCCTGATTCTGGCCCGTTTTGGTAATTTTGAGAACCTGGAACTCCTGTATTTGCCTGCGATTCGGAAATCTGAGAGCAACAAAGAACTGATCCGGCTTTACTTTAATTTCTTCGAAGCAGATTTTAATCAATCTTGATCTACCAACTTCCAAATTCCCGTCACCTATAATCTGAGACAGTTGTTTAAAAGACAGAAATGGAGCCGGTTCCTTTTCGATTTGAAACCAGAATATTTTTAATAATCTTTTTTCATCTATTAATCGATTGACAACATCAGAAAGTTCTATAATTTTTAATTCATTCAAAATTCCAACATCTGTAAAAATCGAGGGAAATATTCCACTGGATGGCATCTGTATCCCTGCAGCACTGGTACCGGTTAATAATGTGCCTATATAGTTATAATGCTGAGTGTGAGATTGTACCCCGTGATTATTGGAATATAATGAACCGTATGCGATCCCCCGCACTAGATGAGGCTGAAGGAAGTTCTCTGGGTACAAAAAATGCAGTTCTTCATCTACTTTATTGAAATGAGAAGTAAATTCGACTTCTTGGCTGTCCGGCGGAAATTCACCAGTCAAGGTTCCCCTGCACCAATTCTTTACCCTGTTCAACAAGGTGGTTATGCCATAAAATTTCTCTCCGTCATCGAGATTATCCCATTCAAGTATACATAAGGAACCTGAAGCATTCTGGTGTCGATATTCATAAAACCACCTGATATAATCTGCGATATGTGTACGAACTTCCTGTTGACTTAATAAACTGATGGCCTTGACTTCCTTTTCGATTAATTCCCTCTTTAAAGGAAAAAATAATGGTAAAGCAAAAGGGCTTGCTTCGGGATATACTATTAAAAAGGGAAATCGCTTAATTGTATCTAGGCGAACAATTATATTCCCGTGAGATACCAATAAGTTATTCCGGAAAAGAAATAATTGTTTGTAATTCGGATTATTTGATAGCCCCTTTGCTTCCCGGGAAAGATATTCAGGATGCATTATATAACCTCCCTGCCGCATCCTTACAAAAGTTTCATAAAAAGATTCTCGGTTTCAGCATTTTTTTTGCTGGTTATGTAAAACTTTTTTCGTGTATAAAAAAATGTCAGTAACAGAATTTGCACTTAAAAAACAAAGGACAACTACTGTTGACCGGTATATAACTCGAGTCTCTGTTACAATCGCTGACGATTTTTAGGGAAAAAGTCATGCTTTTCCGCATCACAGCTCAACTCGCGCAGGCAATATTAAAAATACTCACAATTTCATCAACCAAACTCCTCATTTCATAAAGACTTTTTTCGCAAACGCATACAAATTTGTGTCGACATCAAATTGCAAAATATGTTCAACACAATATCATGGTCCGAATTGATCTGGTTCTTAGCACTTACAATGGTTCTCTACTACCTGTATGTAGCAATAGTTTATTTCCATAAAAATATTTTTTCCCTTTTTCGCAGACAACAAGAAAAAACTGACTTCGCCATCAAAACGGTACAAACTACCACCCCGGCATCACCCAATAACCCTTCTCCCTCAAATGAATTGACGGCTGAAACTCAACTTTCCTTTATTTACGACTTACTGGAAGATCTGAAAAACCTGTTTGCTTCCGCATCAAAAAATAAAATGATTAAAGAGGAATTAATACAGGCAATCAGTAGCAAACTGAATAATTATCCCAGGTTAAAAGACAATGAAGTTTCGGAAGATCTGAATCAGCATATACGCCTGGAAGCAAAAGAACAATGTAATATTGAAATAAGTCCCGAAGACATTAAACGAATTTGGCATCCTTAAAATATTCCTCCATTCATTCCGAAGTGCAGGAGTACCAAGTGCATGAGGGAGTAGGCTTGAGTGGAGGTTTTTCTAGTTCTTTATTTATTCATCATAAAAGAACCTGAGTGTATGAAACTGAGTAGAAGTAATTCTTTTAAAAAACCGCTCGGACGAATTGGATCAAAGAAATTGAGAGTTATCGGAGCATGCATTGAGTCCGTATTATTCATGCTTTTAACAGTTGACAGTTTTGCCCAGGACGGAAATGCGGGTATCCAGGCAGCCACTACCAACCTGACCGGATATTTCGCGACCGGGGTAACACTGATGTATGCCATTGGCGCTGTATTAGGGCTGGTCGGAGCTATTAAAGTCTATCAGAAGTGGTCCCATGGCGATCATGACACAAGTAAAGTCGCGGCCAGCTGGTTTGGAAGCTGCATATTCCTGGTAATCGTAGCAACAGTACTCAAATCATTCTTTGGTGTTTAAAAACATTCCGGATGGCAAACGGCGTCTATAAAATCAACAAGGGAATTAATAAAAGCATTGAATTCCGGGGGTTAAAAGCTCAATATATCTGGTATCTCGGAGCTGGAATTCTTGGCCTGCTGTTGCTTTTTGCCTTACTATATATCATCGGGGTAAACTCCTTTATTTGTATTGGAATAATTGGAATTGCCGGAGCCGTGATATTCATATGGGTTTATAAACTGAGCAATACTTACGGTGAACACGGAATGAAAAAAAAGATAGCCAGACGGAACATTCCGAAAGTTATTAAATGTTATTCTAGAAAATTATTCATTAAATAATAACCGCAAGATTAAGTTATGGAACAAAATTATAAAACCAGAGCTGCCGCCTTATCCGATCTTGATACTATTTTCAGTTTCATCAGTCACCTGGAAGAAACATCTTTTGACCCCGAAAGTTTCCGGGAGCGTTATGAAGAAAATATCAAATCAACGTCAGTCATCTACCTGGTGGCAGTGAATGAGCGGGAGGATGTAACAGGTTTTATCAGTTGTCATGGACAAAGCCTGTTGCATCATGAAGGAAAAGTATTTGAGATTCAGGAAATGTACGTAGCTAAAAATTACCGGGATAGAGGAATCGGAAAGGTTCTTTTTGCAGCTTTGGAAGAGAGACTGGCAAAAGCAGGCTGTGAAATCCTGGAAGTAACGACCAAGGATAAACGTTCAGAAGCTAAAAAGTTTTACTTGAAATTAGGATTCGTACAGACTCATCTGAAATTTGTGAAGGAGTTGTAACGAGTATTATTTAACAGTGTAGAATGAAATGTGATGGAAAGAAATTTAAATGATATGTTGCCGATTCTGGCCGTTGAACACGACAGCATGCTATCCAAGCAGGGAGATGTTACAATGGGCTTTGAGCTCAGCCTGCCTGAAATTTTCACTCTTTCCAACGAAGATTATGAAGCATTTCATCAAAGCTGGATCAAGGCCATAAAAGTCTTGCCTAAAAGGTCAGTTTTTCACAAACAGGATTGGTTCATTGATTCAAAATATGCTGCTGATTTCTCTAATGACCAAAAAAGTTTTTTATCCCGCAGTTCGGAACTATTCTTCAATGAGCGACCTTTTTTATCCCATCACTCTTATATATTCCTGACTAAAAAACCAGTTGGTCGTAAACTGTCCAGTTCCGTGAGCTCGAACCTTCTACGCAGATCCATCGTTCCGCAAGAAACGATCAACCTCTTATTGCTGCAGGAATTTCAGGATGGCATCGGACAATTTCAGCGGATCATGGAAGACAGCGGATTTGTCCGTTTAAGAAGGATGAAAGATAAAGAACTAAAAAGTGAAAATAACAAAGCCGGCATAATTGAAAAGTATTGTTTCCTTCTTGAAAATGATGCTCTGATCATCAAGGACATCTCCTTCAGGGATGGGATCGGGATCGGTGACGCATTCTGCCATCTATTTACATTATCTAATCCGGATGATCTGCCTGGGCTTTGTGGATCAAGAATCAACTACGACCGGTATTCTACGGATAAAACCAAGTTCTCGATTGGTTTTGCATCGACACTCGGTCAACTTCTCAGTTGTAACCATATTTATAACCAGTACATATTTCTCGATGATTCGCTGAAAACGATAAAGCAGTTGGAAAGTAAAAGACTCCGACTTCAATCCCTATCCGCCTATTCCAGGGAGAACACTATCGCTAAAGACGCGACCAATGATTTTTTGAATGAAGCCATCGGAGAGCAACGGCTACCGGTAAAAGCACATTTCAATATCCTTTCCTGGACCGATGACAAAGATTCAGTAAAGGACATGAAAAACCTGGTATCATCCGCCCTTGCCCAGTTGGACGCGGTGCCGAAGCAGGAGCTGGCGGGATCACCACAGATCTACTGGGCGGGCATACCGGGTAATGAAGCTGACTTCCCGATGAACGATACGTTCGACACATTCGCTGAACAAGCGTCATGTTTTCTAAATCTAGAATCCAGCTATCAATCGTCTCTAAGTCCCATTGGAATCCGTCTTGGTGACCGGTTAACCGGTAAGCCCGTTCATGTAGATATTTCAGATGAACCAGTAAAGAAAGGTATCATCACAAATCGCAACAAATTTATTCTGGGTCCTTCCGGATCTGGCAAATCCTTTTTTACCAATCATATGGTCCGAAGTTATTATGAACAGGGCACTCATGTGGTACTGGTAGATGTAGGTCATAGCTATAAAGGGCTTTGCGATATGGTCGGGGGCTATTATTTTACTTATTCAGAAACCAATCCAATCCGTTTTAATCCGTTTCATATTGGACTTGGCGAAACGCTGGATACCGAAAAGAAAGAAAGTATCAAGACATTGCTTCTGGCACTCTGGAAAAAAGATAATGAAAATTTCAACCGCTCGGAATATGTGGCACTGTCCAATGCCCTTACCGGGTATTACGAAAGAAATAAGGATTTTGCCTGTTTCAACAGCTTTTACGATTTTCTGAAGAATGATTTTGTGCTTGTGTTGGCTGATGATAAAGTCAAGGAGAAGGATTTTGATGTATCGAACTTTCTTTATGTACTGAGGCCGTATTATAAAGGTGGTGAATTCGATTATTTACTGAATGCTTCTGAGAATCTCGACCTGCTGAAGCAACGGTTCATCGTTTTTGAATTAGACAATATCAAGGATCATCCAATTCTCTTCCCGGTAGTAACCCTGATCATCATGGAGGTATTTATTTCCAAGATGCGAAAACTAAAAGGTATCCGGAAGATGATCTTGATCGAAGAAGCCTGGAAAGCGATTGCTAAGGAAGGCATGGCTGAATATATCAAGTATCTGTTCAAGACAGTCCGAAAGTTTTTCGGGGAAGCCATTGTGGTCACCCAGGAAGTCGAGGATATTATTTCCTCACCTGTCGTCAAACAAGCTATCATTAACAACAGCGATTGTAAAATCCTACTTGACCAATCGAAGTACCAGAATAAGTTCGACCAGATCCAGGAACTGTTGGGATTGACGGAGAAAGAAAAAACACTTGTATTGTCCATTAATAAAGCCAATGATCCTTCGAAAAAGTACAAGGAGGTTTTTATTTCGCTGGGCGGGACGCTATCAAAGGTTTACAGGACAGAAGTATCCCTCGAAGAGTATCTTGCCTACACGACAGAGGAAACCGAGAAAATGAAGGTACAGGAATATGCGGCCCGGTTTGGAAGCATTGAGAAAGGGATACGGGCATTGGCTCTTGATATGAGAAATCCAGGCAATTAGAAATAAAAATCAATGAAAAAGATAGTTCTGATATGCGTGTTATTTTTTGGTTCAGTCCATATGGTGAGTGCACAGGTCGTGATCCTGGAAGTGATCAAGGCTGTCATCAATGCTGCTGATTTGGTTGTGCAGCAGATTCAGAATGAGACCATCGTATTGCAGAACGCCCAAAAAGAATTGGAAAATTTTATGTCTGAGCTCCAGCTGAATGATATCACGGGCTGGGTACAAAAGCAGAAAGACCTATATCAGGAATACTATAACGAACTGGCGACCGTAAAGGAAATAATCTCAGATTATGACAAGATCAAAAGCATTGTACAGATGCAATCGCGGATTGTGTCACAGTATCAGTCGGCGTATGCCCTTTTCAAGCAGGACAAGCATTTTTCAACGACAGAGATTGATTATATGTACAATGTATATTCCGGGATACTGGACGAGAGCCTGAAGAATCTGGATCAGGCCCTGCTTGTGGTGAATGCGCTGGTTACCTCTATGACGGACGCTCAGCGGCTGAATATCATCGATAATGCATCGAAGGGTATGCAAAAAAACTATGACGACCTGAAGCGGTTTAATAATCAGAACATCAACTTAAGCCTGCAAAGGGGAATGGCCGACGGAGATATTGAAACGGTTAAACAATTATATGGCTTGGAATAACACTTTTATGAAATCTCTGTGGCTTTGCATTTGCGCAAGTTTTACCCTTTTCGGATCTGTTCATGCACAGGCGGATATCCAGGCCATGATTAAACAGATTTTAAAGCTTGAAATATACATTGTCGATCTGGAAAAGGGATATAAGATTGCAAAGGAGGGGTTAACCACGATCGGAGAAATTAAAAAAGGGGAATTCAACCTGCACAGCATATTCTTTAATTCACTGGAGTCTGTGAATCCTTCTGTTGCAAAGTATTCAAAGATTGCTGAGATCATCTCCGACCAAGTCGCAATTGTTTCCAATTTTAAGAGTTTGCTGGCTCGTTCAGGGCGACTGACAAGTTCTGATATATCCTATATAAATGCGGTTTACTCCAATATGTCCTCTGAATGCACGAAAAATCTGAATGCCCTGATAACTGTTCTCAAGGATGGAGAACTGGAAATGACCGATGATGAAAGGATCAAACGGATTGACGGGATTTGGTTGGATATGCAGGATAAATATGTATTCACGCAGAGTTTTACGAGCCAAGCAGGTGCTGTGAATGGCCAAAGAGATAATGAATTGAATGAAATCCAGCTATTAAAATTACTTGAATAAAATGAAAAAAATATTGATTTGTCTGGTGCTTTCGCTGGGAATCGGATTTGTGCCGATTAAGACAAACGCTCAGGTGTATGAGCTTGAACGGCTGATCCTGGATATAGAAAAACTTGTGCAGCTGAAAGACATATTATCTGATCTCTATAAAGGTTATGAGATACTCAGCACAGGTTATAATGCCATCAAAAATATATCAGAAGGAAATTTCAATCTTCATAAAGCATTCCTGGACGGCTTGCTGGCCGTCAGCCCGGCAGTTCAGAATTATGCCCGCGTTGTCGACATCATTGATGACCAGGCAAGTATTCTGTCGGAATATAAATCGGCCTATAACCTCTTTAAGCAGGACAAACATTTTACGCCTGATGAACTGGTTTATATGTCGGAGGTCTATAATAATCTGATCAGTGGTAGTGAAAAGAATCTGACCAACTTGCTAAACATCATGACAGCGAGTAAACTGCGCATGAGCGATGCGGAAAGGTTACATGTGATTGACGGACTTTATTCGGATACGCATGATCAACTGGTTTTCTTGCGCCAGTTTAATAATAAAACGGGTTCTCTGGCACTGGAGCGGGCGACAGAAGAGAACAATTTAGAGTCTGTGCGAAGTCTTTATTGATTGCAGGAAGGAGATCATTTTTTGTGGGAGTGAAAATGAGGTGTATGAAAAATAAAATGATAAGAGGACTGTTTTGCCTATTAGTGTGCTTTGCGATACCCCATTTATTAAGGGCGCAAGACAGTTACGAGGGGTTTCACGGTCTGCAACAGGTTCTTGAAAACCTCTACGATCAAATGATCCCGCTCTGTTCCCAATTGATCGGAGTTGGAAGGGCGCTTGCTGGATTTGCTGCACTTTGGTATATCGCCTCCCGAGTCTGGGGACATATTGCGAGAGCGGAACCTATTGACTTTTATCCACTGTTGAGACCCTTTGTGATCGGTTTTTGTATCGCCGTTTTTCCGATGGCGCTAGCTCTTATCAATGGAATCCTGCAGCCAACGGTAGCTGCCACTGATGCCATGGTTCAAAATACCAACCAGGCGCTCTATGCCATGCTGGACGGTGAAGAACAACAGATAACGGCTCCTGCTAATCCAGCACTAAGTCCTGAAAATGATCCTTCAAGGTGGTACCAATATACGCATCCGGACGTCCCAGCAGGTCCAACGGTTGGTTCCTCAAATCCAATCGCCGACGCTTTTTCCGGATTCAGTTTAAAGAATTTGATTAAAACCTGGATCGCGGAACTTCTTGAATTCTTCTATAAATGTGCGGCACTATGTATCGACATGATCCGGACATTTAAACTCATTGTCCTGGCGATTCTAGGACCCTTCGCTTTTGGCCTAAGCGTATTCGACGGATTTCAACATACCCTCAGGCATTGGCTTGCCCGTTATATAAATGTATTTATGTGGCTACCGGTTGCTAATATTTTCGGAGCCATCACCGCAAAGATTCAGCTGAACATGATGCAGCTGCAGGCTGCCGGCGGTAATACCGATCCGTTCTTTGGGGACACTAATACAGCGTACCTGATTTTTCTTCTGATTGCCATCATTGGTTACTTCACAGTCCCTTCCATTGCAGGATACATAGTCAACGCCGGTAGCCATGCTTTATTTAATAAAACAGCCGCTATTGCGTCTACTGCCGTTTCGGCCTACACTGGGATGGTTGTCCGTGAGGGCGCAAACACGATTGCATCGTATCGGAATTCAAGCCGGATAGAAAAATCAGACGCAGGATCCGGTAACTCAACTAAAACTGTAAGCGACGACTATAAAACCAAAAAAATTACGGGTGAAACATAAAACATGCTTTTCCAGGATGATGCAGTCAACAATTATTCTCCAAACAAAACAGACATGTTTACAAAAGCCAAGAATATAGATACCGCTTTTCAACATATCCGGTCCTTCAGTTTTATTTTTCTAATCGGCTGCGTTATAATAACCTGCGTAACAGTAATTAAAAGTGTCAAGGCGATTAGTGATTCTCAAGCGCATATTTATGTACTGGCAAACGGTAAGATATTGGAAGCGTATGCCGGCGACAGGAAGGATAATATACCAGTTGAAGCCAGGGATCATATCGAAATGTTTCATCACTATTTTTTCACGCTTGACCCGGACGAAAAAGTAATCAATAGCAATATTAGCCACGCCTTATACCTGGCAGATGCATCGGCAAAGAAGCAGTATGACAATCTAAAAGAGAACGGCTATTACCGCAGTATCATTTCAGGTAATATAAGTCAACAAATTGAGATCGATTCCATTGATCTAAACACAACGAACTATCCTTATTCTTTTCATTGTGTGGCCAAAGAAAAGCTGATTCGTACAACATCCATTGTCACCCGCAGTCTTGTCACGGAAGGTTATCTACGCAATGTGTCCAGATCCGATAATAACTCACACGGGTTTTTGATTGAGAAATGGGCCATCCTTGAGAATAAAGATTTAAAAACAGAAAACAGATAAAATCAAAACCATGTCATTATATTTTAAAAAGAAAAGAGGAAATCTCGAAGAGAACGGATTTTCCAATCAACCGGCCGATTATTTTAGAGAAGCCATAGAAAAGAAGAAGATTAAATTGGCGGAATGGCTAAACCACAAAACAGGTTCATATTCACCCATTCAAAAAAAAGCCGCCCTGATCATATTCTGTATTTTTTTCGGCGGTTTAAGCTTTTATATTCTTACCGGGTCCATTCATTCTCACAATTTTAATACCCGCGCATTAATTATTACGCATCTCAAATCGGGTATGCCGCCATCACGAACCCAAGTCATATCTGATACTATATTTAGGCAGGCTCAAAGAACAAAGCGTTTCCTTGACAGTCTGCGAACAAATGATACTGCGAAATTCAAAGCCATACTGCTCGCAAAACCCTACTTGCTAAATAACCTGCAACTGATAGAAAGCATTTACAAATCCCAATTCAAGTAACCATGAAACAAGTTCAACACTCGGTCAGATTCTTAAGGCAGCGAAAATTTATGCTCATGCTGCCGCTATTGATTTTGCCTTTTATCATCGTTCTTTTTGCACTGCTTGGCGGAGGGAAGGGATCCATTACAAGTTCCATAGGTCAGCATACGGGTAATCTCAATGCCAAGCTGCCAGATCCGCATTTTAAAAAGGGTGGTGATAAATCCAAACTCTCACTTTATGAGGAAGCCAGTAAAGACTCAGCTATACGCCAGGAAAAAATAAAAAATGATCCTTATTATTTTATGGAGCATCATGATACAATGTTAACTGACCTCCCTCATCATAGCAATTTGGATGAAAATGAAACGAAGATTATGACTAAACTTGCTCAGTTAAAATCCGTCATTCATCAAAAAGAAGAAACACAGGAATCTGATGATAAGTCATTTATTCATTCGGATCCCAGAATGGAGCAGTTTGAAAAATTGATAACCAAACATGCACCTGAAAATATTCATGATCCGAAAATGGATCAGCTCAACAATATGCTTGACAAAGTGATGGCAATTCAACATCCTGAAATTCTCCGCGACAGTCTTGACCGAATAGCTAATGAACATCAAGAGCCAGTATTTTCGGTTAAACTAAATCAGGAGCCCTCAGAGCCATCAACCTTCGGAACCGCAATCGATAATGGGAGTGAAGGTCCTGTAATGGGGAACAGGTTTTATGATCTTTCGGAAAGTGTCCAAACGATTGGTGAACCTGACAATGCTATCGAGGCCGTTATTCCAGAAACACAAACCCTCGTTTCCGGGTCGTCTATCAAACTGAGATTATTAAATGATGTCCGGATTAATGGACATTTAATTGAAAAAAATCAGTTCATCTACGGCACCGCCTCATTAAGTAATGAGCGCCTGAAAATTGGGTTCAGTTCCATCCGTAGCGGTAATAACATTTTCCCTGTCTCACTTGAAGCTTTTGACCTTGACGGACTGGCAGGGATTTTCATTCCGGGCAGCATAAGCCGGGACGCAGCCAAACAATCTGGTGATCAGGCAATCAATAGTCTCGGCCTGGCTGCACTTGATCCTTCCATCGGCGCCCAAGCCGCCGGTGCCGGTATTCAAGCTGCAAAGTCCCTGCTCAGTCGGAAAGTAAAACTGGTCAAGGTTACTATTAAGGCAGGATACAGGCTTCTTCTAAAAGATTCAAAACAAAAATAAATCATTTTAAAAATTATAAAAACTTATAGTATGAAACAAATGTGGGCAGTCTGGTTGTTCTTTCTTTGTCTCTCCGCGCATTCTCAAACGGCGATACCTTCTTATTCCCTTTCTGTCACCTACCAGATGACAACCAATATCATATTTCCTTACCGGATCGAAAAAGCCGATATCGGTTCGGGGGATGTGATAGGACATAAAGCAGAAAAGCTTGAAAATGTACTATTATTAAAAGCTAACCGAAAAAATTTCATACCGACCAACTTGAGCGTTTATACAACGGACGGAAAGTTTTATTCTTTCATTGTAAGATATAGTGCCTATCCCGATACACTCAATTTATGCTTCTCCAATAATATGATCCGGTCGCAGAATGAGGCTGTGTTGGATACCGATGCAAATTTAATCGACCATCAACCAGTTTTCTTGCATAAGAGTGCCACCACTGAGGGAATGAAGGCAGTTCTCAAAGGTATTTTTATCAAAGAACAACTTATGTGGTTTAAAATAGAAATCGAAAACAGTTCCCCGATAGATTACGAACCTGATTTTATCAAATTCTATATAAAAGACCGGAGGGTGCCTAAACGAACGGCAGTGCAGGAAACTGAGCTTCCCCCCACCTGGCGAACTACCAACAAATTGATTCCCGGTCAGGGAAAAATCTCATTCATTTTCGGTATCCCTGCATTTACTATCGACCGTCAAAAGAAACTCCTTATCCAAATTAGTGAGAAGAACGGCGGAAGGGAATTGACTATACTGGTAAAAGCAAAAACTCTGCTTAAAAGCAGGAATACACTTCCGTAATGTAGACTCAAACGAATACTAGATCAATATTTATCACCATCTCAAATAAATTTATCATGAATCAGCAAAATGCAGAATATTTAAAAAACAATATCAAATACTTAGGTTTCAGTGACAGTATATTTCCAGAACTCATGAGAAACTTAGAGAACGGTCACCCTGAATTCGTTTTACGTCATGAAAGAGAATACGGATCAGAAAAACTGGAAGCACAATTAAACTTCAGGAAATCTCAGACTAGCGACATGTATTTTATAAATATGTATTCGGCTTCACTCGTTAAACCCAACCAGGAACGAGTCTCTCAAATGATCTATTTAGATAAAGGAAATGGCCTTACCCAAAAGGAAACCTATAATCTCCTGCATGGCCGGTCTGTTAATATAGATCTGAAGAACAAAGAGGGCGAAAAATATAACGCCTGGGTACAACTTGATTTTTCAGAAAAAGATCCCAACGGGAATTACAAAGTGAAGCAGTTTCATGAAGCCTATAAGTATGATCTGGTTGCTACACTGCAGAAATACGGAATCAAAGAACTTGGTGACGAGCAACAGAAAGAACGGCTCATTCAATCTCTCCAAAGAGGAAACCTGCAACAGGTAACTTTTGAAAAAAACGGTGTATCCGAAAAATTATGGATTGAAGCAAATCCACAGTTTAAATCCTTAAACGTTTTTGATGAAAATAACGTGAAAGTATATATCAATAAAGTCGCAGAAAAATACGGACAGGTTCAGGTTCAGCAACCGGCGCAAAAGCAAAATGTCGCCGATGACCAGAAACAGAGTCAAAAACTATCGCAAAAACCGTTGAAAGAAAAAATGAAGGCCGATGATCTGGGCATGCCTAAAAAAAAACAATCGCAACGAACCAAACTAAGCAATAATTCCTGAATGCCATGACGCCACAGACTTTACTATTCCATTTTCTGGCTGCATCGGCTGACGATCCGCGGCTTAGTCCCGGTCATATCAGCCTTTATCTCGTACTTATTAAGTGCTGGGTAGAAAGCGATTTTGAAGATCCCTTTCCAATAGTACGTGACCAGGTAATGCAAAGAGCAAAGATCAATGGACGTACAACTTATCAGAAATATATCCAGGAACTTCATAATTATGGATATATCGGTTACCAGCCATCTTATAACCATTTTCTGGGGAGTCTGATCA
>Ga0182024_10001265_pt1 | contig 65522 bp, 66 predicted proteins | sample P32metaG_FD_120480 | JGI IMG/M metagenome (GOLD analysis project Ga0182024, IMG submission 120480) | Permafrost microbial communities from Stordalen Mire, Sweden - P3-2 metaG (Illumina Assembly) | ecosystem: Environmental > Terrestrial > Soil > Wetlands > Permafrost | place: Sweden: Stordalen... | reverse complement strand
TGAGTGGCACGAGGGCTACGACGGTCCGGTCGTCGGCGCTACTTTCGACGGTCACAACCGCAACGGCATGCACGAGTGGACGACGCAAGGCAAGGTCATCGAAGCCGACCCGGGCCGGACCTTCGTATTCGAGTGCTCAATGATGGACTTTCACTATTCGACGTGGGGTTACCGCATCGACCCGACCAAGTCGGGGAGCCGTGTCACGGAATGGAGTGAGGACCTCCGGCCCGAGTCCGTCATGGAGTTCAGCAAGGAGACGTCGGGCGTCGATGACCGGGAGGAACAGAACCGCCGGAACATGAGCCTCACCCTGGAGCGGCTCGCCCAATCCCTCGAGGGCTAATCGGATCGTGGGGGTGCAGTGATTGCGGCCGGCGAGATTTGACCGGCTGCCGCTCTACAACCGCCGGCTGGCATCCTCGTCCCAGAGCGAAGCCACTCATCGAGATGCCGGTACCTCCGAGAACCTCGCGCTCCATGTTCTTCTGCTTCACGGTTCACGGCTCCCGAAGAACGGGGGAGTGCCGGGGTCAGCAGCCGGCGTCGAGAACCTTGTTCAACGCCAACTCCAGGGCGGCGCGATCACCGTCACCGAGGTGGGCCACCAGGTGGCGGTCGATCCCGTCGATGTGGGCGGCGACGGCCCGTTCGAGCACCGCCTGCCCCTGCGGCGTCAGCACGACATAGATACTGCGCCGATCGCTCGGGCAGTTCTCCCGTGCCACCAGTCCCGCCTCGACCATCCGGTCGACCAGTCGGGTCACGCCACCGGTGGTCAGTGCCACGTCGGCGCTCAGTCTGCTCATGGTGAGCCGGTTCTCGGGAGCGCCGCCGACATGAATCAGGACATCGAAGAACACCAGCGGGATCCCGACGTTCTGCTCGAGCTCGCGGCCGAGGCTGTCGGTCAACCGGCGATGCGTGCGGACGATGAGGCCCATGAGGTGGATGCGGTCGTCGGACATCTGGTCCAGGACTCCGCAGGTGCCCCCGGGCTGGTCTTCCCCCGGCTGGTCGGCACCCTCGACGGGGCGCACTTCTCCCCGATCCTGGTCACCGCCCTTCGCCGGGATGGTCGCCGTTCCCATGTCGCTTTCCTCAGTCTCCCTGAAATCAACTGCGATTCCTATTCTATCTGATTGACAAGTATCTGTATAGTCAGATATAATACACGCAACGAAGGTTACGAGCACAAGGAGAGCACCGAAATGTCCACCACCACGAGCACCACCAGCCTCCCGAAGGTCGGGACCTACACGATCGACCCGGCTCACACCGACGTCGGCTTCGTCGCCCGCCACCTGGTCGGCACGAAGGTACGAGGCCGCTTCACCGATGTAGAGGGCACCTTCACGGTGGCCGAGAAGCCTGAGGACTCCACCCTCCAGGCCACTGTCCAGGCCGCCAGCATCTTCACCGGGCAGGAGCAGCGGGACGAGCACCTGCGCACCAACGACTTCCTCGATGTCCCCAACCACCCGACCCTGACCCTGGCCGGAAAGGGCCTGCGCCGGGTCGACGACACCAACTGGGTGATCTCGACCGACCTGACCATCCGTGGCGTCACGAAGTCGGTCGACTTCGACCTCGAGTTCCTCGGGGAAGGAGCTTCCATGCAGGAGGGCAAGACGGTCGTGGCCTTCTCGGCCAGCGCCACCATCGACCGGCGCGACTTCGGCGTCAGCTTCAACCACTCGCTGCTCGACGGCAGCGTCGTGGTGGGCAACAAGGTCGTGATCGAGATCGAGACGGAGGCCGCCCTGGCCGAGTGACCGACCTCGTCGGAGATCGAAGGAGCATCAGAGGCCGGCCCGGGAACGGGCCGGCCTCGCTCTGTACGCTTCCTCGCCATGCACGCCCCCGCCCCTCGCCTCCATACGAGGTCGGCCACCGAGCTCCGCACCACCGAGTCGGCCAACCCGCACGTCCTGGCCGTCGACCTCGGGACCGGCGGTCCGAAGGTGGCCGTTTTGGCGTCCACCGGCCGGATCGTGGCCCACGCCTTCCAGGCGGTGGGAATTGATCTGACCGACGACGGGGGAGCCGAGCAGTCCCCGCAGGCCTGGTGGGACGCCATCGTGAGGTCGACCCGGCAGGCCATGACCGACAGCGGAGTCTCGCCGGAAGACATCGTCGGCGTCGGCTGCACCTCCCAGTGGTCGGGCACAGTCCCCATCGACGAAGGTGGGATCGCCATCGGTCCGGCCATCACCTGGATGGATTCCCGGGGCGCCAGCGCGGTCCGCGAGACCGTGCGGGGCGCGCTCAACGTCCAGGGCTATGCGGCTTCCAAGCTGGCCCGGTGGGTGCGCCGCACCGGCGGCATCCCGAGCCTGTCCGGCAAGGACCCGGTCGGCCACATCCACTTCCTGCGCCAGCAGCGCCCCGATGTCTACGCCGCGGCCGCGGTCTTCCTCGAGCCGGTCGACTACCTGGGCCTGCGACTCACCGGCCTGGCCCGCGCCTCGCACGACTCCATCACGCTGCACTGGGTGACGGACAACCGCGACATCAACGCCGTCGCCTACGACGACTCGCTGATGGGGCTGGCGGGCCTCGAGCGGACCAAGCTGCCCGAGCTGGTCCCGACCGGGACCGTCCTCGGCGGGCTGGCCCCCGAGGCCGCCGCCGAGCTCGGCTTGCTCCCCGGCACGCCGGTCGTGGCCGGCACGGGCGACCTGCACTCGGCCGCCGTGGGCTCGGGCGCGGTGGCCGACTTTGACGGCCATCTCTACATCGGCACCTCCAGCTGGATCAGCTGCCACGTCCCCTTCAAGAAGACCGACGCGCTGACCAACATCGCCTCCTTCCCCTCCGGTATCCCGGGCCGCTACCTGGTGGCCGACGAGCACGAGACAGGGGGCGCCTGTCTGACCTGGCTGCGCGACAACGTCCTGTTCCCCGACGACCCCCTGTCCAGCCCCCCCGCCGCCGCCCCGCCCCCCGACTTCTTCGGCACGCTCAACGACGTCGCCTCGTCGGTCCCCGTCGGCTCGCACGGCGTCATGTTCACCCCGTGGCTCAACGGAGAGCGCTCGCCGGTCGACGATCACACCATCCGCGGCGGCTTCCACAACATCTCGTTGTCGTCCACCCGGGCCGACATGGTGCGGGCCGTGTTCGAGGGCGTCGCGTTGAACTCGGCCTGGCTGCTCGGAGCGGTGGAGAAATACTGCAAACGCCCCTTCCCGTCGCTCGCCTTCGCCGGTGGCGGCGCCAACTCAGACCTGTGGTCACAGATCCACGCCGACGCCATGGGCCGCACCATCCGCCAGATCGACGACCCCGTGCTGGCCAACGTGCGCGGCGCGGGACTGCTGACGCTGCTCGCCCTCGGCCACCTGTCGGTCGCCGACATCCCGGGCACCGTGACGGTCAAGGCCGTCTACGAGCCCGACCCCGCGGCCAGCGAGGTCTACGCCACGCTGCTCAAGGAGTTCGTCAATCTCTACGAGAAGACGAAGGGCATCCACAAGCGACTGAACGGTCGTCGCCTGCAGCAGTCGTCCAAGGGCTGAGCCGGCTCAAGGCCGACGCCGACGCAGCAGTCCCCGTCCCGGCCGATCACCCTTCGTCACGATCAACGCCAGCGACGTGGTGACGTAGCCGGCCAGCTCCGTGCGCAGGTGCACGTCCGTGTAGGGCGGCACGTCCACATGCACGTCCTCAGGGGCAGAACCCAGCGAGTAGTCCATGTCGACGTCGTGGCCCGCCCGCCGCAGCCGTCGCACCAGCGCCTCAATGTCCCGGCGCCGGTAGAACACGGTCCCGCCCGCCTGCACCGTCTCGTCGTTCGACGACACCAGGTACTCGGTCGTGTGCACCGCCACGCCACCGGGCCGCAGGCAGTCCATCTGCGCGACCACGAAATCCATCCCGGCGCCGAGCGTCCCAAGATGCTCGAGAGCGCACGACGACCACGCAAAGTCGAACCCCTGCAGGTCCGCCGGGATCGCGTTCATGTCGACGGGGCGGAACGCCACCCGCTGCTCGAACGCATCCGCCGCGCTCAGCCCGAAGTCGTTGAGGTGCTCGAGCCCGCCGGCCCACTCCACCTCGGAGTCCGTCCAGCCCGAGGCCACGGCGGACTCGTGCGGCTGGTCGGTGGCCACGATGTCACAGCCGGTGTCGGCGAAGAGCGCCACCAGCGGCTCTTGCCCGACGCCGAACCCGACACCCCGGTGCCCGGCCGCCAGCAGGCCCCGCTCCCGCAGCGCCTCGGCGATGAAGAGCCACTCCCACATCTTGCGGTGGAGCATGACCTCGCGGGCGTCGTCGCCCGCCGCCCACATCGGCCGCAGCCGCTCGGCCCAGGCCCGCAGGGCGGGCGAGCGCAGCGATTCGGCCGAGCACAGTTGCGAGCGCAGCATGACCGGGCGACCTTATATGGGAGCCGGCCTCGCCTCGCCGCCGGGCCGCTCCCGGAGGCGACCGATCAAATCCGCTCGAAGTTCCGGGCCAGCTCCCAGTCCGTGACGTGGCGGTTGCTGGCCAGCCACTCCTGCTCCGCCGTGTTGAGGAGATGGTGGTGCACGTCGGGCCCGAACGCCTCGAGTGCCACGGCGGAGTCGCGCAATTCGGCGATGGCCTCGACCAGCGTCGAGGGGATGCGCGGCACGTCGTCCGCCTCGTAGGCGTTGACCGGGTAGGGGTCGCCCGGCTCGAGCTCGTGGTCGACGCCGTACAGGCCTGCCGCGATGGCGGCCGCCAGCACGAGATACGGGTTGACGTCCGCTCCCGGGATCCTCGACTCCACCCGCCGTCCCGCCCCGTGCCCCACCAGGCGGAAGCCGCACGTGCGGTTGTCCTCGCCGTAGACCGCCGCCGTGGGGGCCCAGCTGCCGGGCACGTAACGCCGGTACGAGTTCACGGTGGGCGCCGCCATCCAGGCCAGCTCCCTGGCGGCGTGCAGCTGGCCCGCCAGGAAGTGGCGACCCAGCTTCGACAGGCCGCTCGGGTGCGCCGCACCATCGTCGTCGCCCGCGCCCGGCGCCATCAGCGCCTCGCCCCGTTCCATGTCCCAGAGGCTGGTGTGCACGTGACACGACGAGCCCACGTCGTCCATCGTCCACTTCGCCATGAACGTCGTTGCGCGGCCCTCCTGTGCCGCAATCTCCTTGATGCCGTTCTTGAACACAAGATGACGGTCGGCTGTGACAAGCGCCTCGTCCCAGACGACGTTCACCTCGTGTTGGCCGCGCCCCGCCTCGCCCTTGGAGGTTTCGACGGGGATGCCGGCGGCGCACATCTCGTTGCGGATCCGGCGCAGGACGTACTCCTCGCGGGTCGTCTGCAGCAACTGGTAGTCCTCAATGGTGGAGGTGTGGGGCGTGAGGTTCCGCCACCCCTGGGCGTCAGCCTCCTCGAAGGACTCCTTGAAGAGGAAGAACTCGAGCTCGGTGGCGCTGCACACACGCAGGCCGTGTTCGGCCGCCCGCTCCAACTGGCGTCGCAGGATCCGGCGGGGTGACACCTCGACCGGCATCCCGTGCTCGTCGGTCAGGTCGCAGATGACGAAGGCCGTGCCCGGTTGCCAGGGGATGAGCCGGGCGGTGTCGTAGTCGGGCCGGGCGACGAAGTCGCCGTAGCCGGTGTCCCAGTTGGTGAAGCGGTAGCCGGGGAGCGGGTTCATGTCGACGTCGACCGCCAGCAGGTAGTCGCACGCCTCCATGCCGTGCTCGGCCGCGTGTGCCTTGAAGAAGTCCGCCGTCACCCGCTTGCCCACAGGCCGGCCGTGCATGTCGGGGAAGGCCATGACGACGGTGTCGACCGACCCGTCGGCGATGGCGGCGTCAATGAGCTCACGTCCAGGTGCTGGCATGCGCCATGTTGACCTCGCTTTCAGGCGAGCGTCCAGTACGGCCACGCTTCGTGCGTCGGTACGCTGGGCCGATGCTCCCGTTGATCGGCGTCTCGACCTATGTGGCCGACGTGGCCTGGGCCAGCTGGGAGCGCCGGGCCGCCGTCCTGCCCGAGTCCTATTTCGAGCTGGTCGCCGCGGCCGGCGGGCGACCTCTGCTCCTGCCGCCGCCCGGCAGCGCCCCGGGCGGACCCGAGGCGGGGGCGGCCGAGGTGATGGCGGTGCTCGACGGCCTGGTCCTGACCGGCGGCGGGGACGTTGACCCTGCCGCCTACGGGGAGGAGCCCGATCCCGAGGTGGGCGGCGTCGACGCCAACCGGGATGCCAGCGAGCGGGCGCTCCTGGCCGCCGCGCTCGAGGCCGACATGCCGGTGCTGGCCATCTGCCGGGGCTGCCAGGTGCTGAACGTGTATCTGGGCGGCACCCTCCACCAGCATCTGCCCGATGTGGTCGGAAATCTCGACCACCGCCGGGCCCCCATGGTCTTCGAGGACGTCGACGTGACCACGGTGCCCGGCACCAGAACGGCTTCTGTCTTCGGCCCGACGACCACTGTTCGCTGCTCGCACCACCAGGCCATCCACGACCTGGGCCGGGACCTCGTGGTCACCGCCCGGGCCGGCGACGGCGTGGTCGAGGCGGTCGAGCTGCCGTCCGCCCGCTTCGTCCTGGCGGTCCAGTGGCACCCCGAAGAGGCCATGGACCAGCGGCCCTTCGACGCCCTGGTCCAGGCCGCCCGGGACTACAAGGCAGCATTGTCGGCACCAGCCACGGTCTGACCGGCCGGGCGGACCATCGGTCGGATGGTCTGCAACACCCTGATGAGGTCCCGTCCCCGGGTCGTTCCCAGCCTCGCCGGGTAAGGTGCCCGCCATGGCCGAGAGCGGTGGGCACAAAGTCGTCAAGCCGGTGGCCGCCGCCGCGGTGACCCTCGGCACGATCGCCAGTATCTGGTGGTTCGCGCTCAAGCCCCGCCGCAAGGCCAAGGCCGATGCGACGGCCAAGGCCAACGCCGCCGACGCCACCGGCGGCGGCGGAGCTACGACCGAGCAGTCGTAGGGGTCAGCCCCTCCACGAGTGCCGGCAGGCACTCGCTGATGGAGTCGCGCAGGAGTACGTCGGCCAGGCCGTCCATCTCGGTCGGCTCCGCGTTCACGATGATCGCCACCGCTCCGTGCTGCACGGCCACCGGCACCACGCCGGCGGCCGGGAACACGGCCAGCGTCGAGCCCACCGCCAGCAACAGGTCGCAGTTGGCCGCGGCCTGCTCCGCCCGGAACAGGTCCTCGGCCACCAGGCTCTGACCGAAGCTGATGGTGGCCGACTTGAGGATGCCGCCGCAGACGGCCCCATCGCCATCGCCATCGCCATCGCCATCGCCGGCGCCGACCATGGCCGTGCAGGACGGGTCGGCCTCGCCGGCCCGGACCCGCTCGTGCACCGGCTCGGCCGGCTGGCGGTCGCCGCAGCTCAGGCACATCACCTCGAGCGACGTGCCGTGTATTTCGACGATGCGGTCCGGGTCGCTGCCCGCCTTCTGGTGCAGCCCGTCGATGTTCTGCGTCACGAGCAACTCGAGCCGCCCGCTGCGCTCCAGGTCGACCAGCGCCCGGTGGCCGGTGTTCGGCGAGGCCGACCACATCGGAGAGGTCAAGCGGTTCTGCCACGCCCGCGCCCGCAGTTCAGGATCCGACACATAGGCCTGGAGCGTCGCCATCTTCTCGGCCTCGGGGTTCTTGGTCCACACGCCCTGGGGCCCACGGAAGTCGGCGATGCCCGAGTCCGTCGAGATACCGGCGCCGGTCAGCACCACGACCCGCCTCGCCTGCTCCAGCAGCGCCCGGGCCCGCCCGACGTCGTCGTTCTGTGCGGTCATCACGAAGGAGCAATCGTACGGGTGAGTGGGCGTAACCTGCCCCGATGCCCGGGGACGCTCCCACCGTCGAGCTCCTCCACGCCGCCGACGCCGAAGACCGCCAGCGCAGGGCGGCCGGCGCGCTCTTGGCCCGGGGCTGCACCCGGGGCGACCGGGTGGCCTTCGCCCTCGGCTCCTCAGCCGACCTCATATGCGCCGCCCTCGGTGCCGCCCGGATCGGCCTCATCCCGGTCATGCTCAACGCCACCCTCACGCCGGCCGAGCGCGACGACCTGGCCGCAGACGCCCGCCCCACCATCCGTGTCTTCGACCACGCCGAGCTGCACGACCTCGTAGAAAGCGGCGATCCGACCGATCTCGCCCCGTACCCCCTCACGCGGCCCATGCACTACACGTCGGGCACGACCGGCCAGCCCAAGGGGGTCACGACCGGGCTCTGGGACGAGACCACCGCCAAGCGGGTTATCGAAGACGAGGCCGCCGTGTGGCACTTCGACCCCAAGGACCTGCACATGGTCTGCTCGCCGATGTACCACACCGTGTCGATCAGATTTGCCGGTTGCACCCTGTTGGCGGGCGGCTCATTGGCCATCCTCAGCCGGTTCCATGCCCCGACCGCCCTCCAGACGCTCCGGCGCCACCGCCCCACGACCGCCTTCCTCGTCCCGACCCACCTGCACCGGATACTGCAAGACCCCGACCTCGGCGCCGACGAGACGTTCGACTCGTTGCGCCTGCTCGCCCACGCCGGAGCGCCCTGTCCGGACACGGTCAAGCGCGCCATCATGGAACGGGTCCGCCCAGGCGCCGTCTGGGAGTTCTACGGCTCCACCGAGGCCCAGTTCTCGGTGTGCTCACCGGAGGACTGGCTCGAGCGCCCGGGCACCGTCGGCCGGGCCCGCCCGGGCCGCCGGCTCCACATCGTCCCGGAAGACGGCAGGGACACCGCCGGCACCGACCCCGACGCAGAACATGTCGGCGCCGGAGGCACCATCTGGTGCGACATGCCCGACTTCGCCCGCTTCAGCTATTGGGAGAACCCCGAGGCCACGGACGCCGCCTGGAACGGGTCGTCGTGCACCGTCGGCGACCTCGGCCGCCTCGATCCAGACGGCTTCCTCTACCTGACCGGCCGGCGCCACGACCTCATCATCAGCGGAGGGGTCAACGTCTACCCCGCCGAGGTCGAGAACGTGCTGGCCGCCGTGGACGGCGTGGCCGAGGTGGCCGTCTTCGGGCTGCCCGACGACCAGTGGGGCCAGCGGGTCTGCGCCGCCTACGTCGCCGACGGCCACGGCCACGGCCACGATCGGACCTCATATGAGGAGGCCCTGCGAGCCGCCGCCGCAGCCCGGCTGGCCCCGTACAAGCGCCCCAAGACGTACTTCGCCGCCACGGATCTGCCCCACACGGCCACGGGGAAGCTGATCCGACGGGCCGTCCCCGCGCACCTGGGCCTGCCGGGCTGATCCGAGCCCAGCCGAGCGAGTCACCCGCACCAATCCGGGCCGCGAGCAGGCAGACTGACGTGATGCCTTTCGCCACCATCAACCCGGCCACCGGAAAGACGGAGAAGGAGTTCCCGGCCCATACGCCCGCCGAGGTGGACGCCATCCTCGACCGGGCCGTGGCCGCCTTCGCCGACTACCGGACGACGACATACAAGGAACGGTCCCGCCACCTGCTGACCGCGGCGGAACTTCTCGAGAGCGAAGTGCCGGACGTGGCGCGCATCCTCACGACCGAGATGGGCAAGACGTTCGCCGCGGCCAAGGCCGAGGTCTCGAAGTGTGCGGCCGGCCTGCGCTGGTTCGCCGAGAACGCCGAGGAGCTGCTGGCCGACGAGCCGATCGCCACCAGCGCGTCGCAGTCCTACGTGCACTACCAGCCGATCGGTGCGGTGCTGGCCATCATGCCGTGGAACTTCCCGATGTGGCAGGTGATCCGCTTCGCCGCGCCGGCCCTCATGGTCGGCAACGTCGGGTTGCTGAAGCACGCGTCGAATGTGCCGCAGACCGCCCTGGCCATAGAGGACCTGTTCCGGCGGGCGGGCCTGCCCGACGGGGCCTTCAGCAACCTCTTCATCCCGTCGAGCGAGGTCGCCGCGCTCATCCACGATCCGCGTATCGCCGCGGTGACGTTGACCGGGAGCGAGCCGGCCGGCATGTCCGTGGCGGCGGCCGCCGGCGACGCCCTGAAAAAGACGGTGCTCGAGCTGGGCGGGTCCGACCCTTTCGTCGTCCTCGCGAGCGCGAACCTCGACGACGCCGTGCGCACCGCCGTCACCGCCCGCGTGCAGAACAACGGCCAGTCGTGCATCGCGGCCAAGCGCTTCATCGTCGTGGACGCGGTGGCGGACGAGTTCGAGTCACGTTTCATTACGTCGATGGATTCGCTCGTCGTGGGCGATCCGTTCGACCCCGCCACCAACGTCGGGCCTATCGTCAGCGAGGCTCAGCGTGACGAGCTCGTCGGTCAGGTGGCCGCGGCGCTCGAGCAGGGCGCCACCGTGCATGCCGGCGCATCGCTGCCGGAGGGGGACGGCTGGTGGTTCGCCCCGACCGTGCTCTCGGGCGTCACCACGGACATGCCGATCGCCCAAGTCGAGATGTTCGGGCCTGTGGCCATGGTGATCCGTGTCCCCGACGTCGCCGCGGCCATCACGGCGGCGAACGACACCACGTTCGGTCTCGGCTCGAGCGTGTGGGGCGCGGACGAGGGCGAGATCGCGCAGTGCATCGAGGGGATCGAGGCCGGCGCCGTCTTCGTCAACGCCATGGTGGCCTCCATGCCCGAGCTGCCCTTCGGCGGCATCAAGAAGTCGGGCTACGGGCGCGAGCTCTCGGAGTTGGGTCTGAAGGAGTTCACCAACGCCAAGACCGTCTTCGTCGCTTGACCGGCGCCGTATGACCGGATCGTGCTCGTCGTTGGGAGCGCAGTGACCTACCTCGATCACGCCGCCACCACGCCGCTCCGACCCGAGGCGGCGGCCGCCATGGCGGAGGTGCATACCGGCGCCGGCGCCGGCGGGCTGGGCAACCCGACGGGCAGCCATCCGCCGGCCCAGCGAGCGCGGCGCCTGCTCGAAGAAGCGCGCGACGAGGTCGCCGCGTTTCTCGGCCGCGATCCCGGCGACATCGTCTTCACGTCGGGCGGCACCGAGTCGGCCAACCTGGCCGTGCTCGGGCCGGCCGAGGCGGCCCGCCAGGAGCGGGGAGAGACCGTCGTCCTCTACTCCGCCGTCGAACACCCGGCCGTGCGCGAGTCGGCCCGCGCCGCCGCCAAGGCCGGCTTCGATACCCGCGAGCTCCCTGTGGACGAGTACGGCGTCGTCGACCCCGACGCACTGGCCCGCACGCTCTCCTCCCGGGTCACGAGTGTCGCCATCATGACGGCCAACAACGAGACCGGCGTGATCCAGCCGCTGCCCGACCTCATAGAGACGATCCACCGTCGTGCCCCCAACGCATATGTGTTCACCGACGCCGTGCAGGCCGCGCCGTATCTCGACCTGGCGGAAGTCACCGCCGGCGCCGATCTGGTCTCGCTCAGCGCGCACAAGGTCGGCGGCCCCGTCGGCGTGGGGGCGCTCGCCGTCGCCCGCCGCGTGGTCCTCGAGCCCCGCCAGTACGGCGGCGGGCAGGAACGTGAGCGGCGCAGCGGCACCCAGGACGTGGCGGGCGCCGTCGGGCTGGCCACCGCGCTCAGAGTGGTCACGGCCGAGCGCGCCGCGACCGCCACCCGGGTGGCGGGCCTGCGCGACCGCCTGCGCGACGGGCTCCTCGAGTCGGTGCAGGGGGCGTACCGCACGGTGCCGGCGGCGGCCGCCGACGCCGGGGTCGACGTGCTCCCCGGCCACCTCCACCTGTGCGTGCCGGGCGTCGAGCGCGAAGAGCTCCTGGTGGCGCTGGGGGCGGAGGATGTGAGCGTCTCGGGCGGGTCGTCGTGCGCCAGCGGCGCGCTCCAGCCCAGCCACGTCCTGTCCGCCATGGGGGTCGCGCCCGAGCTGGCGGCGGGTGCGCTCCGCTTCACGCTGGGGTATGGCACCACGGATGCCGACATCGACCGCGCCCTGGCCGTCGTCCCCGCCGTGGTCGCTGCACTGCGCCGAGGGGGTTGAGTCCCGGTGGCACACTGGTCGCATGCGGGTGCTCGTGGCCATGTCGGGAGGCGTCGACTCCTCCGTGGCGGCAGCGCTCCTGGTGGAGCAGGGCCATGAGGTGGTCGGCGCCACTCTGAAGCTGTGGGGTGGACCGTCGGACTCGGGCTGCTGCTCCGTGGCCGACGTCGATGACGCCCGCCGGGTGGCCCAGCAGCTCGGCATCACCCATCACGTCTTCAACCTGACCGAGGAGTTCGACCGCCACGTCGTGGCGCCCTATGTGGGGGAGCATGCGCGGGGGAGGACGCCCAACCCGTGTATCGAGTGCAACCGCTCCATGAAGTTCGACCGATTGCTGCACCGGGCCGACCGGCTCGGCTTCCATCGCCTGGCCACTGGGCATCACGCCCGCGTCGGCAGCGTCGGCAGCGTCGGCAGCGTCGGCAGCGTGGGTGACGTACCGGCGCCGTTCCAGCTCCGTCGCGGCGCCGACCCCGACAAGGACCAGTCGTACGTGCTCTCCATGCTGGGCCAGGAGGCGCTGTCCCGGGTCGCCTTCCCCGTGGGTGATATGACCAAGCGTGAGGTGCGGGCGCACGCCCACCGTCTCGGGCTGCGCACGGCGGACAAGCCGGACAGCCAGGACGTGTGCTTCATCGGCAGCGCCGAGGGCCGTGAGGGGTTCTTGTCCCGCCGGGTGGAGCTGCACCCCGCCGAGGTGATGGACGGCGAAGGCCGGCCGTCCGGCTCCGTCAATGCGGTCGAGCTCGTCACGGTGGGTCAGCGCCGCGGCATGGGTCACGGGAGCGACGGCAAGCGGCGCTACGTGACGCACGTCGACGTGGCAGCCCGGCGGGTGACCGTCGGCAGCGCGGCCGAGGCGCTGCGGTCCTCGGTGTTGCTGGCGGGGCCGTCGCTCACCTGGGTCGACCGGCCGCTCGCACCCGGGACCCGCGCCGTGGCGCAGGTCAGCGCGCACGGCCGCCCCGTGCCTTGCATCGTGCTGGCGCAGCCGGACGACGGCGACGGCATGGAAGTCCGCTTCGACGACCCGCAGCGCCCTGTGGCGCCGGGCCAGACGGTGGCGCTCTACGACGCGTTCGACCCCGATGCCGTGGTCGGCGCGGGCATCGCCGAGTGACGGGGACGGGCGACGTGGCCAGTGCCGACGGCGTCCCGAAGGAGGCTTCGGCCCGGGCCGCGGAGCTCCGGCAGCTCATCATCCATAACAACGAGCTGTACAACGTGCTCGATGCGCCCGAGATCCCCGACGCGGAATATGACCTCCTCGTCGTGGAGCTGCGGCAGCTGGAGGCGGACTATCCGGCGCTGGCGACACCCGACTCGCCGACGCAGGCCGTGGGCGCGGCGCCGTCGGGCCTGTTCCAGGAGGTGCGCCACCGGGTGCCGATGATGAGCCTCGACAATGCGTTCAGCGAGGACGAGTTGCGGGCGTGGGCGGCGCGGCTGCAGCGGCAGATGCCCGACGCCGACCTCGAGGCGATGGCCTTCTCGTGCGAGCCCAAGGTCGACGGGGTGGCCATGTCGCTGACCTACGAGCGCGGCCGCTTCGTCCAGGCCGCCACCCGGGGCGACGGCGTCAGCGGGGAGGACGTGACGGCGAACGTCGCCACCGTGGCCGACGTGCCGAAGGAACTGGCCAAGGCGGGCGGCCCCTATCCCGCCGTGCTCGAGGTCCGCGGCGAGATCTACATGCCCGTCGCCGAGTTCGAGGCCATGAACAAGCGCCAGGCGGAGATGGGGGAGCGGCTCTTCGTCAACCCACGCAACTCGGCTGCCGGCGCGCTGCGCCAGAAGGACCCCGCCGTGACGGCGCAGCGGCCGCTGCACTTCTGGGCCTATGCGCTCGGCGTGGTGGAGGGCGCCACGGCCCGGAGCGAGGTCATATGGCCGGCGGCCACGCAGAGCGACACGCTGGCCCAGCTGGCCAAGGCGGGGTTCCCGGTCAGCCCCGACGCCCGCCGGATCGTTGGGATGACGGCCGTGGTGGCGCGCTGCGAGGAGCTGGCAGAGCTACGGCATTCGCTGGCCTACGAGATCGACGGCGTGGTGACCAAGGTGGACGAGGTGGCCCTGCACGACGTCCTCGGCGCCACGTCACGGGCGCCCCGGTGGGCCATCGCCTTCAAATTCCCGCCCGAGGAGCGCACGACCCGCCTCATCGACATCATGGTCTCCATCGGGCGCACCGGGCGGGCCACGCCCTTCGCCCGGCTGGAGCCCGTCTTCGTGGGCGGTTCCACCGTCGGTGTGGCGACGCTGCACAACCAGGACCAGGTGGCGGCCAAGGACGTGCGACCGGGCGACCTCGTCATTGTGCGCAAGGCGGGCGATGTCATCCCCGAGGTCGTCGGGCCGGTGCGCGAGGGCCCGGGGGTGCCGAAGCGCCGCAAGCCGAAGTGGAAGTTCCCGGCGTCGTGCCCGTCATGCGGCACGCCTCTCGTCCGTCTCCCCGGCGAGAGCGACACGTACTGCACCAACATCGACTGCCCGGCGCAGCGGGTCCAGCGGATCTCGCACTACGCGTCGCGTTCGGCCATGGACATCGAGGGGCTGGGCGAGGAGCGCGTCCTCCAACTCGTGGCGGCGGGCCTCATCAATGATGCAGCCGATCTTTACGACCTGGCTCCGGAGCAGCTCGCCGCCCTGGACCGTTTCGGCGCCCTCTCGGCGGCCAACCTGGTGGCGGGGATCGATGCCTCGCGGTCGCAGCCGCTGAGCCGGCTCCTGGTCGCGCTCGGGATCCGGCACGTGGGACCCACCGGGGCCAGGGCGGTGGCGCGCGCCTTCGGCACTTTGGAGGCGATTGCCGCCGCCAGTGTCGAGGAGCTGGCGGCGGTCGACGGCGTCGGCGGGATCATCGCGGCCAGCCTGGCCGAGTTCCTCTCGGCCGAAACCAACGTGGCCGTGGTGGAGCGCTTGCGCCGGGCCGGGGTCTCCATGGAGGAGCCGGGTGCGGCCGCCGGGAGCGATGGGAGCGGAACCGGGGCGGCGACCCTCCCCCAGACGCTCGAAGGCAAGACGGTGGTGGTCACCGGGGCGATCCCCGATTACACGCGGGAGGGGGCCGAGGAGGCCATCATGGTGCGGGGCGGGAAGTCCCCCGGGAGCGTGTCGAAGAAGACGTTCGTGCTCGTGGTGGGGGAGTCGCCCGGCGCCAGCAAGCTGAAGAAGGCCGATGAGCTCGGCATCCCGGTGCTCGATGCGGCGTCGTTCCCGGGGCTCCTCGAATCCGGGGAATTGCCCGGGTGAGCGCGCCCGTTGCAGGTAGGGGGGTGTCCACCGGCCGTGTGTTCGGGGTCGGTATCCTGAGTTCGCCCCGATGCCCCTGATATCAGACTCCATCGGCCGGGTCCTTGGGAAGCGGTACCGGCTGCTCTCCGCTTTGGGCACCGGTGCCTCCGCTCACGTCTATCTCGCCGAGGACGTGTCCCTCCAACGTCACGTCGCGGTGAAGGTCCTTCAACCCGGGTTGGCCACGGACGAGGCGTTCCTGAAGCGTTTCCGGGCCGAGGCGCGGTCCGTTGCGTCCCTGAACCACCCGCACGTGTTGCGTGTCTTCGACTGGGGTGAGGATCAGGACGGGCCGTACCTGGTCTTGGAGTATTTGGGTGGCGGGTCGCTGCGTGATCTGTTGGATCGTGACATCCGGTTGTCACTGCCACAGGCCGCGCAGTTGGGGACCGAGGTGGCACAGGGGTTGGCCTACGCGCACCTGCGGGGCCTCGTGCACAGGGACATCAAGCCCGCGAATCTGCTGTTCGACGAGGAGGGGCGGGTCCGGGTGGCCGACTTCGGCGTGGCCCGTGCCTTGGCGGAGGCGGCGTGGACCGAGCCGGCGGGAGCGATGATCGGGACGGCTCGTTACATCTCTCCCGAAGCGGCGGAGGGGAAGCCGGTCGAAGGCCGGGCGGACGTGTATTCGTTGGCGTTGGTTCTCTATGAGGCGGTGACGGGTGTCGTCCCCTTCGTGACGGACACCATGATGGGGACGCTGGCTGCCCGTATCGGCCAGCCTCTGCCGCACAATGACCTGTTGGGCCCGTTGGATGACGTGCTGGCCCGTGCCGCTGCTCCCGACGTTGCATCTCGGTTGGACGCGGCCGGGTTGGCTGCCCGTCTGGGTGCGCTGGCTTCGGCGCTGCCGACTCCCTCCGCGCTGCCGCTGATCACGCCCAAGCTCGAGGACTCCGCTCCTATCGCCGGGTTCCGCGCTCCCGGGGTGTCGGAGCTCACCGACTCGGGCATCGCCCTGGGCGCCGCGGCCGCGGCGGCGGGCGTCATAGCGGGAGCCGCCGTGGGCGACGGCACGGCGATCGCGCCGGGACTGGCGGCTGCGAGCACTCCGATCGGGACGAAGGCGGGACCGGGCGAGCTCTTCGATGCCGAGCCGGGCGGCGGCGCGGCGTCAGCATCGTCGAAGCGCAAGCGCCGGCGTGATCCGGTCCTGAGCACCGGGGGCCCGCCAGAGCCGTACAAACCCCGGACGAGCAAGAAGTGGTGGTGGATCGGCGGGGCCGCCGCTCTCGCGGTGATCCTCGCGGCGGGGCTGGTGACCGCCTTCGCGACCAATGTGTTCACGCCGTCCCATCCGACGCCGGCGGTGGTCAATCTGCCACTGGCCCAGGCCAGGACGGCGGTGGACAAGGTCCATATGACCTTGAAGGAGGGCGTACCGGTGACGTCCATCGTCGTGGCCGCCGGCAGCGTGGTGTCGCAGAGCCCGAAGCCGGGCGTATCGCAGAAGCAAGGCTCGACGGTCTCCGTGGTGCTCTCGAGTGGGAAGCCGGACGTGACGGTGCCGTCGTTGTCCGGTATGACCTGTGCCCAGGCCTCGACGACGTTGCAATCGGCTCACTTCCAATCCGTCTGTGCGCCGGGCACCTACAGCGACACCGTGCCGACCTCCGTGCTGGTGCTGTGGTCGATCAACGCGACGCAGAACCCGACGAAGGCGCCGTACGGCGCAACCATCACGCTCGTTCCCTCGCTGGGTCACGAGCCCGCCACCGTGCCGAGCATCCCGAGCAGCTATTCGTTCGCCCAGGCCCAGGCCGCGTTGCAGGCAGTCGGGCTGACGGCCACGCAGAACCCCGAGCCCAACGCCACGGTGCCGTCGGGACAGGTGATCTCGACCTCGCCGGCCAGTGGAGCGCAGGCGCCCTACGGCTCCGCCGTGGCGGTCAACATCTCGACCGGACCTCCGACCGTTCAGGTCCCCAACGTCGTGGACGACACGGTGAACCAGGCAACGAGCGCGCTGCAATCGGCGGGGCTCGTCGTCTCGGGTGTGTCGGGCAGCCCCAACAGCAACGTGGTCGGTACCCAGCCGTCGATCGGGTCGACAGTGAATACCGGCTCTTCCGTCCAGCTCTTCACCAACTAGCTCGAACTCGCCGGATCGCACCCCTTCCCATTCCGTGGTGGCGCTCCCGTCCGACCCAAACTGCGACCTCTGCGAAGCGGCGCATCTGTCGGAATGGCACCACGAGGATGAGGTGTGCTGGGTGGCCGACTGCGAGGTGTGCGGCGTGCCCATGGTGGTGTGGAAGCACCACGGCCCGACGCCGCCCGAGGGCGACGTCGACCACATGGTCGCCCAACTGACCCTGGTGGCCGATGCCCGCTTCGGCGAGGGCGAGTGGGCGGTCGACCGGGTGATGCGCCAGATCCCGAATCACTTCCACGCCCATGGGCGCGATCCGAACTGGTGGTTCCGCCTGCGCGGATTGCGCTGACGACGACGTCGTCCGGCCGGTGCCTCGGTCATATGAGGTCCGGATCGGGCGGAAGGTGGCCTGAGGTCGCCACCTAGGGTGTCCCAGGTGGAAGAACCCGGGGACGAGCAGGCCGACGTCCTGCTCGACCCCAATTTCGACCCTGGTGGCGGCGCCATGGGGACGATGGGGGCGGACGGATCAGTCGAGACGAACTGGTTCGCCCTGCTGCACAGGCGGGTCACGGACCGGGCCGTACGCAGCCCTCGCTACCAGTGGTGGGCCCTGGTCGCGTTGTTGGCCGGGCTGCTCTCCCTGAACATCACGTTCACCGTCTTCGTGGTGGCGCTTCCCACGGTCAAGGCGGACTTCAACACGAGCTTCTCGGTGCTCGCCTGGGCTTCGACGGGTCCGTTGCTGGCCTTCGGCGTGGCGGCGCCCTTCTTCGGCAAGGCCGGGGATCTCTTCGGCCACCGCCGCCTCTATCAGTTCGGCCTGCTCGGGGCGATGGTCAGTGCGATCCTCACTGCGACGGCGCCCGACGTCGGGATGTTGCTGTTCGCGCGGGCCCTCGACGGCGTCCAGGGGGCGGCGACCGGCACGGCCTCCATGGCGATCATCCTGGAGTTGTTCTCACGCCAGGACCGCGTCAAAGCCTTGGGGTGGTGGTCGCTCGTGGGTGCCGGTGGCCCGGTGCTCGGCGTGACGCTGGGCTCGCCGGTGATCCAGTTCTTCGGGTGGCGGACATTGTTCTGGGGCCAGCTGGTACTCCTCGTCGTCGCCTCGGTGGTCGTCGCCCTCCTGTTGCCCTCGGACCGGCGGGCGATCGCGGCCGAAGCCGAAGCCGAGGCCGAAGCCGAGGCCGGCGATGGTTCCCGGCGATGGGGATGGCGGTGGCGAGGTCGAGGGCGGCAGGAGCGGCGAGTGCGGCGCTCGGGCGTCTGGGACGGCATGGACTGGGTGGGAATCTGGAGCCTGGCCGGGTCCGTCACGGCCGCCATGCTCGTGTTGAGCATCGGCCCCATCGTGGGCTGGACCTCGCCGGCGGTGATCACGTGCGGGGTCGTGGCCGCCGTGCTGGTCGTCGTCTTCGTCCGACAGCAGCTGACGTTCGCCACCCCGCTCGTGCCGATGACCTATTGGCGGCGCCGGAACTTCATGTTCCCGATGGGCACCAAGGCGTTCTCGAGCTTCGCCTACTTCGGTGGCTTCTTCCTGTTCCCGCTGCTCATGGAGCAGGTCTACGGCTACAGCGTGTCCCAGGTCGGCTTCATTTCGGTGGCTCGACCACTCGTCTTCGCCATCAGCGCGCCCATTGCGGGCTATATGACGGTGCGGACGGGAGAGCGGACCGCAACACTGTTCGGCACGGGGTCGCTGTTCCTCTCCATGATCCTGTTCGCCACGCTCAGCCCGACGGCCGGCCTGCTGATCATTCTGGTCGCACTGGCGCTCTCGGGCCTTGGTATGGGTGTCTCCAACCCCGCGACGTCAGCGACCATGTCCAATGAGCTGGCGGCATCGGAGTACGGCGTCATGAGCGCGGCACAGCTCCTGGCCACCCAGGTCGGTGAAGTGGCGGGGATTCAGGCGGTCTTGACGATTCAAGAGTCGATCGCCCGGCGATCCGGCCTCGCCAACGTGCACCACAGCACCGCACTGCTCCACAGCTTCAGCGTCCCGTTCTGGGTCGGCGCGGGCGTGGCAGGACTGGCCGTGATCTGCGGGCTCTTCATCAGGTCGATGCCCCGCGAGGCGCGGGCCGCGCAACGATTGGCCGAGGCCACCTGACTACTTGAGAAGTGAAGGGCTGGTGGCCGGTGGACTGGGCCCGCCGGCTACTCCGTGATGTCGCGCAGGCGGGCGGCCATCTCGGCCGCGCTGGGGTCGCCTGCGGCGGGCCCTGCCTGCAGGGCCATCAGCTTGGCCATGTCGCCCTCGACGCGCACCTTGCCGGCCATGAAGGCCTGCATGCCCGCCTGGGGGTTGCCCTCAATGAGGATTGCCTTTGCAGTGTCGTAGTCGACAGTGACCTTGAGGTCCTGCGTCTCGAGGTGTCCGGTGTCGAGGACGAGCTCGCCGTTGGAGGTGTCCAAGTGGGCGACGATGTCCTCGTCGGAGAAAGGGACGGCGGTCACCACCAGGTTCATACGGACGATATGGGGGATGGGAGCAGTCTTGCCTTCGTACTCGGCACGGATCTTGCGGGCCTCGTCCAGCCACTCGTCGCTCAGGAACGGGTACGACGGCATTGCAGTGCTCCTTCGTCTTCTTCGGTCTCGGTCGTGGTGCACGACCTCGCTTGCCCAGCCCCGGACCCATCCGGGCGCCGGAACCCTACCGTGCGCGCCGGTAGGCTGCCCCTCTGTGGCCGCCTCCCTTATCCCCGGTGCAGAGCCGTATTCCACCACTGGTGACACCCGCGGTGCACTGGTCCTGCACGGGTTCACCGGCAACCCGCAATCGATGCGCGGATTGGCACTCGCATTGGCCGATGCCGGGTTCACCGTCGAGATGCCGCTGCTGCCGGGTCACGGCACCCAGATTGAGGACATGGTCGACACTCGGTGGGAGGACTGGTCGGCCGCGGCCGAAACGGCTTACACCGAACTGGCGGCGCGCAGCGACGGCGTCGTTGTCGTCGGGCTGTCCATGGGCGGGTTGCTCAGTGTGTGGTTGGCCGAACATCATCCCGAGATCGCCGCCATCGCCGTGGTGAACCCGCTGCTCTCGCCGCCTGACGCCGACACGCTCGGCTTCATTCAGGCCATGATCGACGGGGGCGACGAAGTGGCGCCTGGCATCGGGTCGGACATCGCAATGGAGGGTGCGATCGAGGCGGCCTATCCCGGTCTCCCGCTGCGAGCCACGCTCTCGCTCTTCGCCGCGGCGGCCGATGTGGAGGCGGAGCTCGAGTCGGTGAGCTGTCCCGTCCTTGTCTTCACCAGCGTCCAGGATCACGTGGTGGACCCTGTGTCGAGCGAGAAGTTGGTGGCCCGCGCCAAGGGCCCGGTGGAGCAGGTGATGCTGGAGCGGAGCTTTCACGTGGCCACGCTGGACTGGGACAAGGACGAGATCGAGGCGCGAACGGTTGCGTTCGTGACCGGCGTGCTTCCTCCGCGCTCGTGACCGATCTGAGCCGGGAGGACGTCGTGCACGTGGCCCGCCTGGCCCGGCTCGACCTGAGTGACGAAGAGGTCGAGCTCTTCACGGCGCAACTGCGGACTGTGCTCGACCATGCCGCCGACGTGGCATCGCTCGACCTGTCGCACCTGGAGCCGTCGTCGCACCCGATTGCCCTCCGGAACGTGCTGCGGGCCGACGAGCCCCGTCCGAGCCTGGACCGGGACGAAGTCTTGGCCGTCGCACCGGCAGTGGAGGACCACCGCTTCCGCGTGCCCCGCATCGGAGGGGAAGCCACATGACGACGGCGATGGCCGTAGCGGAGGCGGTGCGCTCCGGCAAGCGCTCGGCCCGCGAGGTGGTGGACGAGGCGCTGGCCGCGGTGGCCGCCGGAGACGGTGAGTACCACGCCTTCCTGTCGCTGCTGCCCGATGAGGCGCGGGCCGAAGCCGACGCCGTCGATGCTGCGGTCGCCGCCGGTGGCGACCCGGGCCCGCTGGCCGGCGTTCCGGTGGCACTGAAGGACAACCTCTGCACGCGGGGAGCGGTGACCACATGCGGCTCGAAGATCTTGGAGGGGTGGCGGCCGCCCTACGACGCCACCGTGGTGGAAGCGCTCCGCCGTGCCGGAGCCATCGCGTTGGGCAAGACGAACATGGACGAGTTCGCCATGGGCAGCTCGACGGAGAACTCGGCGTTCGGCCCGACCCGCAATCCGCGCGACACCGGCAAGGTCCCGGGCGGCAGCAGCGGGGGATCTGCTGCTGCGGTGGCTGCCGGCTTCACCCCCCTCGCCCTCGGGTCGGACACCGGTGGTTCCATTCGCCAACCGGCCGCCTTATGCGGGGTGGTCGGGATGAAACCCACCTACGGACGCGTCTCCCGGTATGGGTTGGTCGCCTTTGCCAGCTCACTCGATCAAATCGGCCCGTTTGCCACGACCGTCGAGGACGCTGCGTTGCTGTTCGACGTCCTGGCCGGCTATGACCCACTCGACAGCACGTCATTGCCGTCCCAGGCGGAGCCGGCGTTGGCGCAGGTGCATGACGGGGTCGAGGGCATCCGGGTGGGGCTCTGCCGCGACCTCGTCGACGGCTGCGCACCCGACGTGGTGGCCCGGGTCCAAGAGGCCGCCGACGCGCTGGCCGGCGCCGGCGCCAAGGTGGAGGAGGTCTCGGTGCCCGAGTTCGGGTACGGGCTGTCTGCCTACTACCTGATCGCACCGGCTGAGGCTTCGTCCAATCTCGCCCGCTACGACGGGGTGCGTTACGGGCTGCGCGTTGACGCGGAGGACGTGGCCGCCATGAACACGGCGACGCGCACTGCGGGCTTCGGCGCGGAGGTCAAGCGGCGGATCATGCTGGGGACGTACGCCTTGTCCGCCGGCTACTACGACGCCTATTACGGGCAAGCGCAGCGGGTCCGGACGTTGGTGATGCAGGCGTTCGACCGCGCCTACGAGTCCTATGACGTCCTCCTCGGTGCTACGGCGCCGACGACGGCGTTCGACGTGGGGGCCAAGGTGGACGATCCGCTGGCGATGTATATGAACGACGTCTGCACCATCCCGTCCAACCTCTCGGGGCATCCCGCCGTCTCGGTGCCCTTCGGGACAGGCGCCGGTGGGCTGCCGGTGGGGGTGCAGGTCCTGGCGCCGGCGCTGCAGGAGGCGCTGCTGTTCCGGGTGGCGCAGGTCGTGGAGGCCGGAGCCCCGTCGTGAGCTCGTCGGACTGGGAGATGGTCATCGGGCTCGAGGTGCACTGCGAGCTGCAGACCGCGACGAAGCTGTTCTGCGGGTGCCGCAACGCGTTCGGTGACGAGCCGAACGTGAACATCTGCCCGACCTGCCTGGGGTTGCCGGGCTCGTTGCCCGTGCTCAACGAGCAGGCGGTCGAGTTCGCCATGCGTATTGGCGCGGCGTTGCACTGCGAGATTCGCCCGTCCGAGTTCGCCCGGAAGAACTACTTCTATCCGGACCAGGCCAAGGACTATCAGATCAGCCAATATGACCTCCCGCTGAATGCCGACGGGTGGCTCGATCTCCCCGACGGATTCCGGGTCGGCGTGACCCGGGCCCACATGGAGGAGGACACCGGCAAGCTCACGCACATCGGGGCGAGCGGTCGCATCAACTCGGCCCTGCACGCGCTGGTCGACTACAACCGCTCGGGCGTCCCGCTGGTCGAGATCGTGAGCGAACCCGACATCCGCACGGTGGCTCAGGCCCGGGCCTACGCCAGCGAACTGCGGGGGATCCTCGTGGCAACCGGTGCGTCTGACGGGCGCATGGAGGAGGGATCCATGCGGGTGGACGCCAATGTCTCGGTACGTCCGGTGGGTGCCGAGGCCTTCGGCACCCGTTGCGAGATCAAGAACCTCAACTCGCTGCGTTCGCTGGGCAGGGCGATCGAGTACGAGGCGGCGCGCCAGATCGCCCTCCTCGAGTCCGGTGGCACCGTGACCCAGGAGACCCGCCACTGGGACGAGACGGCGGGGCGCACCGATTCGATGCGCTCCAAAGAGGAGGCCAACGACTACCGCTACTTCCCCGAGCCGGACCTGGTGCCACTGGCGCCGGACCCGGCCTGGCAGGAGAGAGTGCGTGCCGGACTGGGCGCCATGCCGGCGGACCGCCGGGCCGTCCTTGTGTCCGCGCTGGGCGGGTCGCCGACCGACGCCGAGACGGACCAGATCCACGCGGTCGTCGACCTGGGTCTCGACTCGCTGGTGACGGCGGCGGCCGATGTCGGCGCGCCCGTCGCTCTGGCCCTGGCCCGTGCAGCCAACGAGGTCGCGGCGCAGAGCGAGGCCGCGCTGCAGCTGGACCCCGCTGCGTTCGCCTCCACGCTGGTCATGGAGTCGAGCGGCAAGCTTTCGGCGACCCAGTCCAAGGCGGTGCTCGGCGCGCTGCTCGAGCGCGGCGGGGGAGATCCGGCCACGCTGGCCCTGGAGATGGGCTTGGAAGCACTTTCGTCCGACGCCCTGGGCGCAGTCCTCGACGAAGTGATTGCCGCCCACCCAGACGAGTGGGCGCGCTTCCTCGAGGGTGAAGACAAGTTGATGGGCGTCTTTACTCGCGAGGTCATGCAGGCGACCTCGGGGAAGGCGAACGGGAAGGAAGTAGCGGCGGAGCTACGGAGGCGCCGCGGCTGACCTGCCCCGGTCCGACTCGGCGAAGCGTCGGAGGGCGGTCGCCCTCGTCCACAACGGCGAGGGGCGCGACGTCATACGGCGCCCGCTTGGTCCCACGATGTGTAGCTCCTCATTGGCGCTCCCGGTCATGGTCCATCCATTGCTATGCACCACATGGTGATGATGCAGACACAGGAGCGCGAGGTTCTCAAGATCGGTCTTGCCTCCAGGTTCCCACGGAGCGATGTGATGCACGTTGGTGAAGGTCACGTAGGTGCAGCCGGGAAACCGACAGTGGCGGTCTCGCCGCATCACCTCCCGGCGCTGAGCGTCCGTCGGGGATCGCCGGGCCCGGCCCTCGTACATCGTGTGCCCGACGTCGTCATCGATGGCGACGGCGATGGTCGCATCGCACGCCATCCGCTGCACGGTCTCCCGATCGATCAGGCCGTCATGCTCGAGCTCTCCGGCGAGCTCCGTGGGGTCGACTGCGTCATCGACGAGCGAATCAAGGGGGACATGGACGACGACGAAGTGAGGGCTGCCTGCGACGCCCGGAACTGAACCTCCTGAGTTCGACGTTCTGACCATCCCGGTGAAGCCGTCGCAGACGCGCTGGTCCCAGGGCGTCTCGCCGTCGGTGGGGACCTCGCAGGCCAGGGCTTCCAACGTGGTGCGCACTTCGGCATAGGTATCCCTCGGCAACTGCGCCGTCATGGTACGGGAGGTGTCGTTGAAGCGGAAGAACCGTCGATCGTGCTCGGAGCTTGAGCTTGAGCTGGAGGCGGTGGAGCCACGGGATGCTTCGATCTGGGCGATCGTGCGGGCAACGTCTGCCAGCTCCCGCACCGTGCAGCGCTGGGCCTGATCCTTCAACTCTTCGTCCATCTCCGGCGTCGCCACGTCGGCGACCGCTCGCACCTTGTCGAGGGAGACGTCCCCGGAACAGAGGGCGCCGATGAGGTGAGGCATGTCCCACGCCTTTTCGCCCACACGCGTCAGCGCCCGTGCCGTCGCGGTCGAGACCCCGAAGCGCTCCACGACCCAGGACTCCGTCGAGGTCGCCCCCTCGTCTCGATACGCCTGGTTCCGGTCGGACTCACCCAAGTGGACGGTGATCTCGGCCTCAGCCGCTGCCCTCACGCGGAAGAGCTCATCGAGACGGGCCCGGCGCTGCTCGTTCGACATGGCGGCCGACGCGCTGATGAGGTCGGCACCGGATCGACCATGATCTGCGGGAGCGTCGGGCGGCATCAGAGTGAGAACGGTCCCCGCCCACAGGGGAGAGTCCGCACACTTCGGACTTAGTCGATCGGGCCAACCATGTAGCGATCCAACGTGGGCCCCGCCCAGCGGGCGATCTCCGCCGGCGTCGTCGTCGAGATCGGCGGCACCCGCAGGATGTAGCGGATGAAAGCCAGCCCCATCAGCTGCGAGGAGACGAGCGCACGCCGCCGGCGGGTGATGTCGTCACTCTCTCCCTCGTTGACCGGGGTCTTCTCCCAGATCCGGTCGGCGACGAACTCGCGCATGGCATCGGCCACGTTGGTTGACGCCGCCATTCCCGCGACACAGGAGGCGAACGAGGAGCCCGTTCCTTCTGCGTGGTCCCACATCGTGAGGAAGCTCGTGATCACGGTCGTCCCGACGCTCGAGTCCGCCAAGTCGGGGTGCTCGTGCATCGCCACCGTACGGGGGTCGAAGGGCAAGGCCATGGCGGCCACGAAGAGGCTGGCTTTCCCGTCGAAATAGTGGTGGACGAGGGCAGGGTCCACCTCGGCCTCCCGGGCGACTGCACGCAGGCTCGCCCCGTCGTAGCCCTTGGCTGCGAAGACGCGCTTGGCCGCCTCGACGATCTCGCCCCTTGTGTCGACGTTGCCGGGCCGGCGCCCCGCCGCGGCCGCCGCGGCGCTCATAGAAAAAACCCCCCATAGTGGTATTCACCAGTAGGGAATTCTGTGTTACAACTCATCAGTGGTGAATCTTAGTGGTGCATCGCCGGTGAGAGGCGGGAATGGGAAGGATCAGCCTCCTGAACAGGCCGAAACCGTCCTGGGACGCCTGGCCGGTGCCTGTTACGACCGCCGCCGGACGGTTCTGACCCTGTGGATCCTGGCCATCATCGGCGTCACGGTCGTCGCTCAGATGGTGGGCACCCATTTCGAGAACAAGTTCACGGCGGGGAACACCCCGTCGCAGCAGGCGACGAACATTCTGCAGGAGAGGTTCCCGTCGAAGTCGGGTGACACCGCCGACGTCGTCTTCCATACGACAGCGCCCATCACGAGCGCGTCGAATGAGGCGGCAATCGGCAAGGTCGTCGACAGCCTGGAGCCGCTGCCCTACGTCCAGAGCGTGACCAGCCCGTTCTCGGCCGCCGGTGCGCACCAGATCGCCCAGCCGGACAAGGGGAACATCGCCTTCGCCCAGGTCCAGTTCACCACTGACACCGCCGACATCCCCGTCCCGGCCATCAAGAAGGTCATCACCACCGCGCAGGCCGCCGCCACGAACGGCTTCCGGGTCGAGCTCGGCGGCAGCCCGATCAGCGCCGCCGCCACCGCGGCGCCGGGCCCGAGCGAGGGCATCGGCATCACCGCGGCCATCCTCATCATGCTGCTCGCCTTCGGATCCGTCGTGGCCATGGGCCTGCCGGTGATCACGGCGCTCGCCGGGCTCGGCATCGGCATCGCACTGCTGGAGCTGCTGACGCACGTCCTCACCGTGCCGAACTTCTCGCCCGAGATGGCCGCCATGATCGGCATCGGCGTGGGCATCGACTACGCCCTCTTCATCGTCACCCGTTACCGGCAGGGCATCTTCGAAGGCCGGGATCCCCGCAGTGCCGTCATCACATCCCTCATGACGTCGGGCCGGTCGGTCCTCTTCGCCGGCAGCACGGTGGTGATCTCGCTCTTCGGCCTCTTCCTCATCGGCCAGGCGTACATGATCGGCCTCGCGACGGCGTGCATCGCCGCCGTCCTCATGGTGCTCATTGCCGCCCTGACCCTCCTCCCCGCCATGCTGGGCTTCGCCGGCAACGCCATCGACAAGCTGCACGTGCCCCGCCTGCTCCAGACCGGCGGGCCACCGCCGCCGAACGGCTTCTGGTACCGCTGGAGCCGCCTGGTGCAGCGGCGGGCGTGGATCACCGGAACACTGGCCGTGCTCGTCCTCATAGGGCTCGCCCTCCCGTTGTTCAGCATGCGCCTCGCCTTCACCGACGCCGGCAACGACCCGACGTCCCTCACCACGCGCCAGGCCTACGACCTCCTGGCGCAGGGCTTCGGACCCGGCTTCAACGGCCCCCTCGTCATCGCGGCCGACATGCACGGACCAGCCGACCGGGCCACCGCCACCGTCGAGCAGCTGCAGCAGCACATCGCGGCGCACCACGGCGGCATCGCGTTCGTGACCCCGCCGGAATTCAATGCGGCGCATACCGGGGCGGTCATCATCGTGTATCCGACGACGTCGCCGCAATCGTCCCAGACCGAGGCGCTGGTCCAGACACTTCGCAACGAGGTCATACCACCAGTGGTCGGCGGCACCGGCGTCGACGCGCAGGTCGGCGGGCAGACGGCCGCCAGCATCGATGCGGCGAACTTCCTCGGTCACCGTCTCTTCGTCGTGATCGGCGCCGTGCTGATCCTGTCGTTCATATTGCTGATGGTCGTGTTCCGCTCGCTGGTGCTGCCGCTGAAGGCGGTCATCATGAACCTGCTGAGCGTCGGCGCCGCGTACGGCGTCATGGTGGCGGTGTTCCAGTGGGGCTGGGCCGGGCGCATCATCGGCATCGGCGAGACGGGGCCCATCGACCCGTGGATCCCCGTGGCGTTGTTCGTCGTGCTCTTCGGGCTGTCGATGGACTATGAGGTCTTCCTGCTGTCGCGGATCCGGGAGGAGTGGCTGCGCACGAACGACAACTCGCAGGCGGTGGCAGACGGGCTGGCCGTGACGGGGCGGATCATCACGGCCGCCGCCGCCATCATGTTCTGCGTCTTCGCCTCGTTCGTGATCAAGGACCCGTTGCACATCCTCAAGGTCTTCGGGCTGGGGCTGGCGACGGCCGTGCTGGTCGACGCCACCATCGTGCGCATGATGCTGGTCCCGTCGATCATGGAGATCCTCGGGCCGGTCAACTGGTGGATGCCGCGCTGGATGGACCGGTCGATCCCGACCATTGGGGTGGAGGTCACGCCGGACCCCGTACCGGCGCCCGAGCTCATGCCCGTCTGACCAACCCGCACCGGGTCGGCCCGTATGCTGGGCGCCCATGAAATCGGACGAGTCACGCACGCTCGTGTCCATCAACCCGGGGCGCGACGTGCAGCGGGTCGGCACGGCCAACTTCCTGGGTGAAGACGTCCAGAAGATCCACGATCCGGTCTGGGCGGTCATCGGGAACCTCGGCGACAGCCAGTGCTACCTGGGCGTCACGGCCAAGGTGCAGGCGGTGCAGGCGGCGCTGTCCCACCGCATTGCCGTGGACGACCTCGAGGTCCGGCTGATCTCCCCGGCGTTCACGTTGGGCGTGTCGGACGGCCAGCTCAACGGCACGCCCCAGATGCGGTTCTCCCTCATCGGGCGGGAGCTCGTCCACGACGTCGCCGACGTCCACCTGGCCGCCAACGGCGTCGCCGGGCTCATCGCCGTCGTCGCCTGCGACAAGCCGCCCGTGGGGACGCTCGCCGCCGTGTTGGAGAACAACACGCCCGCCGTGATTCTGTCGGATGGCTCCATCCATCCCGGGATCGACCCGGCGACCGGCGACCCGATCGATCTGGTTTCGGCCTTCCAGATGGCGGACCAGCCCGACGAGGTCCGGACCCGGTACGCGCTGCACGCCTGCCCCGGCCAGGGCAGCTGCGGCGGCATGTTCACCTACAACACCATGCAGACCTTCATCGCGGTCCTGGGCCTCGAGCCGCTGCACATGGTGTCACCCGCGTCGGACGACCCTCGCCGCATACAGGACTTCCCCGACGAGATGGTCGACTGCCTGCTGACCATGACCGAGAAGTCCATCAGGCCGAGCGACATCGTGACGCCCGCGTCACTGCGCAACGCGGTGACGGTCGCCATCGCCATGGGCGGCTCGACCAACGTCGTCCTGCACAGCGTCGAGATCGCCCGGGCCGCCGGCATCGACTTCTGGGCTGAGGCGATGAGCCAGCAGGAGTTCAACTCGCTGGCTCGCCGTTTGCCCGTCCTCGTCAACATGCGGCCGTTCGGCGAGTACTCCATGGTCGACGTGGACGCCGCCGGTGGGCTCCAGGTCATAGTGAAGGAGCTTTTGGCTGCCGGCTTCCTCGACGGGTCCGCCATGACCTGTACAGGAGAGACTCTCGCCGACCAGGTCCAGAGGCTGGCGCCACCGCCGCCGGACCACCAGGTGATCTTCAGCGTGGAGAAGCCGTTCAAGGACACCGGCGGGCTGCGCCTGCTGCGGGGCAACCTGGCGCCCGACGGGGGGGCGATCCTCAAGGTTGCCGGCGTCGAGGGTGGCGTGACGGACGGGGTGTTCACCGGCCGGGCCCGGGTGTTCAACGGCGAGCGGTCGCTGATAGAGGCGCTCGACCTCCACCCCGACTCGTTCGAGGACAACGACATGGTGGTGATCCGCTACGCCGGGCCCCGGGGAGCGCCCGGCATGCCCGAGCTGTTGGACCCCACTTCCCGCATCACGGCGCTCTGCCGCCACCGCAACATCACCATCGCCCTCATGACCGACGCCCGCTTCTCCGGCGGGTCGGTCGGGCTGGTCATCGGGCACGTGGCGCCCGAGGCGTTCCTCGGGGGGCCGATCGCCCTCGTCGAGGACGGCGACAGCATTGTGATCGACGTCAACACGGATCGGATCGACTGCCCGCAGCTGGCCGACCCCGGCGAGCTCGAGCGGCGATCCGCGGCATGGCGGGCGGCGGTCGAGGCCAACGGCGGCGTCCACCCCGACGTGACACCCGTGACCGACCGGGTCCTCACCCGGATGCGGGCCACGGCACTCCCGGCCCTCCTGGGTGGAGGCATGGCGGCGGGGTAGCCGCCGGCTGCCCTGGCGAGGGGGGGGGCTTGTCGGGCGGCGTCCGGCATGCCACAATGTTCCCTCATGCAGGCACGCAGCTTCCGTCCCGAGATTCTGGTACTCGTCACGTAGGCGCGCGCCCACCATCGGAACGCGCGCCTTACGACCTCCCAACCTGGGGGGTCTTTTCAATTTCGGGACCGAATCCAAATCGGCCATCGCCATACCGCAATCAGCAGAACAGGGGAGTCATATGAAGATGACAGGGGCCCAGGCCCTCATAAAGAGCCTCGAGATGCAGGGAGTCGACGTCATGTTCGGCCTGCCCGGCGGCGCCATCCTGCCCGTCTACGACCCGATCATCGACTCGTCCATCCGCCACATCCTGGTGCGGCACGAGCAGGGCGCCGGCCACATGGCCGAGGGCTACGCCATGGCGACCGGGCGGCCCGGCGTGGCCATCGTCACCAGCGGGCCCGGCGCCACCAACATCGTGACGCCGCTCGCCAACGCCTACATGGACTCGACGCCGCTGGTCGTGGTGTCGGGCCAGGTGGCGACCGCCTCCATCGGCACCGACGCCTTCCAGGAGTGCGACATCACCGGCGTCACCATGGGCATCACCAAGCACAACTGGCTGATCAAGGACGTCGATGACATCCCGCGGGTGGTCGCCGCCGCCTTCCACGTCGCCACGACCGGGCGGCCGGGGCCGGTGCTGATCGACCTGCCCAAGGACATCTCGAACGCCACCATGGAGTGGTACTGGCCGTCATCCGTCGACGAGCTCGACCTGCCGGGCTACCACCCGGTGACGTTCGGCGATCCCGTGCTCATCGGCCAGGCCGTCGAACTGATCGCCCAAGCCCATCGGCCCGTCCTCTATGTGGGCGGCGGCGTCCTGAAGGCCCGGGCCGCCGAGGCGTTGCGGGTGCTGGCCGAGCGGACGGGGATCCCGGTCGTCACCACCCTCATGGCCCGGGGCGCCTTCCCCGACTCACACCCCCAGGCGCTCGGCATGCCCGGGATGCACGGCCACTACACCGCGGTCACCGCCATGCAGCGGAGCGACCTCCTGATCAGCCTCGGCGCACGGTTCGACGACCGCGTCACCGGCAAGATCAGCGCCTTCGCCCCCGAGGCCAAGGTGATCCACGTCGACATCGATCCCGCCGAGCTGGGCAAGGTCCGCATCCCCGACGTGGGTATCGCCGGCGACTGCCGCCAGGTCATAGAGGAGATGTTGTTGGCCATGGACGCACGGGGCGACCTGCCGCCGGTGCAGGACCTGACCCAGTGGTGGCACAAGATCAACGAGTGGCGTGAGAGGTTCCCGCTCTATTACGAGGACGTCGAAGGCGGCGCCATCAAGCCGCAGAACGTGGTCGAGCAGCTGCGTGATGCGGCGCCGGTCGACACCGTGGTCGTCGCCGGCGTCGGCCAGCACCAGATGTGGGCCTCGCAGTACTGGAAGTTCGAGCACCCCTACACCTGGGTGAACTCCGGCGGCGCCGGCACCATGGGCTTCGCCGTCCCCGCCGCCATCGGGGCCAAGGTGGGCCGCCCGGACCGCACCGTGTGGGCCATCGACGGCGACGGCTGCTTCCAAATGACGGCCCAGGAGCTCGTCACCGCCAGCTCCGAGCAGATCCCGGTCAAGATCGCCATCCTCAACAACGCCTACCTCGGCATGGTGCGCCAGTGGCAGGAGATGTTCTACGAGGAGCGTTACTCGGAGGTCTACCTCTCACCCGACCTGCCCGACTACGTCAAGTGGGCCGAGGCCATGGGGTGCGTCGGCATCAAGGCCGAGACGCCCGAGGACGTCGGCCCCGCCATCGAAAAGGCGAACTCCATCGACGACCGGCCCGTCGTCGTCGACTTCCGCACCGACGCCTTCGAGAAGGTGTACCCGATGGTGGCCGCCGGCTCGTCCAACGACGACATCGTCGTCCACCCCGACCAGCTGGCCGCCCGATGACGCCGGCCCCGCTGCACGCGCTCACGGGAAGCCCGAGCCGTGGTCGCACCCCGGCGCCCGGCCAGCGCCACCACATTCTGTCGGTGCTGGTCGAGAACAAGGCCGGCGTCCTGGCCCGGGTCGCCGGGCTCTTCAGCCGCCGTGGCTTCAACATCTACTCGCTGGCCGTCGCCCCGACGGACGAGGACGAGCACTTCAGCCGCATCACGATCGTGGTCGACGTGGAGTCCGCGCCTCTGGAGCAGGTCATCATGCAGCTCGACAAGCTGGTCAACGTCGTCTCCATCGGCGAGCTGTCGCCCGCCGAGGCGGTCGAGCGCGAGCTGGTGCTGGTCACCGTGGCGGTGGGTCCGACCGAGCGCTCGCAGGTCATTCAGCTGGTGGGCGTCTTCGGCGGCGAGGTGGTCAGCGTGGGCGCCGACCGCCTCACCGTCATGCTGGCCGGCCGCCCCGAGAAGATCGACGACTTCGAGGGCCTGCTGGAGCACTACACCGTCGAGGAGCTCCAACGGACCGGGCGTGTCGCCCTGCCTAAGCTGGAACGCCACTAAGACCGCCGTACCGCCAGAACTGAACACATAAGAGAAAGAGTCGACGACATGGCCACGATGTACTACGAATCTGACGCAGATCCCACGCTGATCGCCGGCCGCAAGGTGGCCATCCTTGGTTACGGCTCGCAGGGCCACGCGCATGCGCAGAACCTGCGGGAATCCGGGGTGGACGTGCGTGTCGCCCTGCGCGACGCCAGCAGCAGCAGGCGCAAGGCCGAGGAGGCCGGGCTGCGCGTCCTCTCTCTGGCCGACGCCGCCGCCGAGGCCGACGTGATCATGATGCTGCTGCCCGACACCGAGCAGAAGGCCGCCTACGACGAGTTCGTGGCGCCCAACCTCAACGACGGCGACTGCCTGATGTTCGCGCACGGCTTCAACATCCGCTTCGGCCAGATCGTGCCGCCCCCGGGCGTCGACGTCACCATGGTGGCGCCCAAGGGGCCAGGTCACCTCGTCCGCCGTACCTACACCGAGGGCGGAGGGGTCCCGACGCTGATCGCCGTGCACCAGGACGCCACCGGTAAAGCGCGGGAGCTGGCGCTGTCCTACGCGCACGCCATCGGTTCCACGCGGGCAGGCGTGCTGGACACCACATTCGACGAGGAGACAGAGACCGACCTCTTCGGTGAGCAGGTGGTGTTGTGCGGTGGCCTGACCGCGCTGGTGACCGCCGGCTTCGAGACGCTGGTGAACGCCGGGTACCAGCCCGAGTCCGCCTACTTCGAGTGCCTGCACGAGCTCAAGCTGATCGTCGACCTGATGTACGAGCAGGGGATCGCCGGCATGCGCTATTCGATCTCGGACACGGCCGAGTACGGGGACCTGACCCGCGGCCCGCGGGTCATCAACGAGGCTGTCCGGGCCGAGATGCAGACGATCCTCGACGAGATCCGCAGCGGCGCCTTCGCCGAGGAGTGGATCGCCGAGAACCGAGCCGGGCGCCCGCGCTTCGAGGCGCTGCGCAAGGAGGGCCAGGCCCACCAGATCGAGTCGGTGGGGCAGGAGCTGCGGGACATGATGCCCTTCATCTCCGCCGGCAAGACGAAGGTGCAGGACGCCTCAGGGGGCTGACCAGGGGGTCTTGACTATGACATCAAAGTGATGTCATAGTGGCGTCATGAAGATGTCACTGGTGGTCGACGGGCTGCGTTCCGACGTGGTCGCGGTCGGGGAGCTCGGGGACGACACGGTGGCCGAGGTGGCCGAGCGGATCGCCGATGTGCTCGGCTGGTCCGTGCCCGGGCGCATCCTCGACGTCCTGTCCGACGCCGCAGCCGAGCTGACGGCGACGCTCCCCGACGGGCGGGTGGACATCCGGGTGGCCGGCGACGACGTCGATATGACCTTCGTCGAGAACGACCTGTCGGCGGCACCGGCGGGGGACGGGGACGAGCTGTCCGCCCGCATCACCCTGCGCCTGGGCGAGGGACTCAAGTCGCGGCTCGAAGAGGGCGCAGCGGCCGACGGGGTCTCGGTGAACACCTTCATCGTCCGCGCCCTCGAGCGCGGCACCTCGAACAACCGGAGCCGGAGCGCCCGGGCGGGGAACCGCCTGCGCGGCTACGGCACGACCTGAAGGGAGCAGCAGACATGGAGAAGACATTCGAGACCCCGGGAGGCGTTCGCCTCTCCGTGGAGAACCAAGTCGGCCTGGTGGTGGTCACCGCGCGGGCCACGGACAGCACCGTCGTGTCGATCGAGGCGGACACGCCGGGGGCGGAGGAGCTCGTCCAGAGGTCAGTCGTGGAGTGCCGGCCGGCGGGAGCCCGTCACCTCGTGGCGGTGAAGGTCCCGCACCTGCACGGCATGCGGTTCTTGCGCCGCAACGCCGTGATCGTGCGGGTCGAGGTACCCGAAGGCGCCCAGGTCGCCGTGGTCACCGCCTCAGCGGACATCGAGATCGATGGACCGGTGGGCGAGGCAGACGTGAAGACCGGGAGCGGGGACATCTCGACGGATGATGTTGCTGCGGACGTGACGGTCAAGACGGCCAGCGGAGACATCACCATCGGCAGCGTCGGGGGCGACATCCGGGCCCACACGGCCTCGGGCGACCTGCGCTGCTCGAGCGTGGCTGGCACCGCCGTGTTCTCCACCGCGTCGGGTGATCTCGAAGTCGGCGCGGCCGGCGCCCGGGTCGAGGTCAAGGCCACGTCGGGCGACGTGCGCCTGGGCGAGCTCGCCCGGGGCGCCCGGGTGGTCAACGTCTCGGGGAACGTGCGCGTCCTCGCGTTGGGCGAGGGCACCCTGCACGTGCGCTCCGTTTCGGGCGACGTCGCTGTGGGCGTGGCCAGGGGCGTCGACCTCCACGTGGACGTGGAGACGGTGTCGGGCGTCGTGCATTCGGACATCCCGCTCAACGACGCGCCGGCGAGTGGCGGGCGTCCCGAGGCCCGGGTGGACCTGAGCGTCCGCAGCGTCTCGGGCAATGTCGAGATCGGGCGGGCGCTCGAACACGTCGCCTGACGACTGGCGTACCCGAGGGGCAAACGTCCCGATGGCGTTGCTGTCCGGCGTCGTTCAGTCGCGGTCGTGATGGCATACGGCCTCGAGCATGATGCCGAAAGGATCGAGCCAGAACGTGGCGAAGTACGGCGGCGGATACTGCCGCCACTCTTGGGGTGGATGCAGGACGGTGCTGCCCGCCCCAACGACGTGGGCGTGGACGTCGTGCACCGAGCCACGGGTCGGCACCATGAAGGCAAGGTGCTGCAACCCCGTGGCTTCCCGCGTGTAGTCCCGGTCCTCCGCCGCTTCGTACAGGAAGAGGTAGGTGCCTCTCTTGCCCTCGGCCGGCATGAAGGCGAGCGCGTCCTCTGTGGTCAGGAACGGCTCGTAGTCGAGCAATGGCATGAGCGGGCGGTAGTACGTGCCGGCCCGTTCCAGGTCGGGGACGTTGACGCCGATGTGACCGAGCACGACACCATCTTCATCGACCTCCGTGGACTCATGAGTACCGAGCGGACCAACGTGCCCGGAATGAAGGCCCCGGGGGCGCGGTCAACGGGCAGGGGGCGGGGGACAGACTGTCCGCCGTGCGACGTCGATCAGCTTTCGTCATCCTGCTGATCGGGCTGGTCGGCGCCACCCTGCTGGGGCCTGGCACGGGGTCGACCACGACCACCCGGCGATCCACCCACCCCTCCCTCTTGCCGAGCTTGTCCTCGCCGACCTTCCGTCCGCCGAGCGAAAGTGGCAACGCCACGGTCTCGGGCCGGATCTCGGCGCCGGGCGGGCCCTACCTCTACGACAGCCGGGGCCGGGTCGTCTTCTTCCACGGCGTCAATGCCGTCTACAAGTACGCGCCCTACGAGCTCTATCCCGACAAAGGGAAGCCTTGGAACTTCTCCGCCGCTGACGCCTCGCTGATGGCGCGGCTCGGCTTCAACGTGGTCCGCCTCGGCATGACGTGGAGGGGACTGGAACCGGGCACGGCCCCGGCCAACGACCCGGCCATTTGCAAGCCCGGCGCTCCCACCAACCCGCATCAAATGAACCGAGCGGTGCTCGACCGCTACGTGGCACGGCTCACCAAGACCGTCGACTTGTTGGGTCGCTTCCACATCTACACGATCCTCGACATGCATCAAGACGTGTACAACGAGATCTTCGAAGGCGAGGGCGAGCCGGACTGGGCCGTCTGCACCAACGGCGTCCCGAGCGCCGACCCACCTGGTCGCTGGTCTCTCGAGTACGCCACCAGAGCAGCCGGGATCGCCTTCAGCCACTTCTGGCACAACAACGTCCGGGGCGATTTGCAAGGCCAGTACGACCAGGTCTGGGGCGACGTGGCGCACGCGTTCAAAGGGAACCGCTGGGTGCTCGGCTACGACCCCTTCAACGAGCCGTACTCCACGTCGCTGATCCGTTACGGCGACGAGCACTTCGATTCCCAGCTCGAGTGCTTCTACACCGGGACCGCACATATCGGCGCTCCGTCGCATGGAGCGCCACCGCTGCGCTGCCCCAAGGCGGACCCGGCCAATGGCGTCGTGGCGACCATTGAGGCCAACGATCACACTCATCTCGTCTTCGACGAGCCGGACAACTTCGCCAGCCGCGGCCTGCCGACCTACATCGGCCCCATGGACTTCCCCAATCTCGTCTACAACGTCCACATCTATTGCGGGGCCCGGAGCCCGGTGACCGGGAACCCCACCGACATCGCGGCCTGCGCCGCGCAGGAGGAGCACTCGCTCGGGGTGCGCTCCGAGGACCGCTCGGAGATGGCCTCGCCCGCCCAGCCGAACGGGCCGGCCTGGATGGTCACCGAATTCGGCGCCTCCAGTGATCCGCAGCTCCTGGCGCCGATCACGGCCGGGCTCGCCGCGCAAAAGGTGAGCTGGATCTACTGGGCGTGGAAGTACTACGGGGACCCGACGGGCAGCGCCGACGAGTCGCTCGTCATGGCCGACGGGCGTCTGCGCTCGACCGTCTACGTCCTGAGCCAGGTGTATCCGCAGGCGGTCGCCGGCACCCCGCTGCGCTTCTCCTTCTCGCCGGAGACCGACGTGTTCGACATGGCGTACGTGCCCAATCACCGCATCCACGCGCCGACGCTGATCTTCGTACCGACCGAGGTGCACTACCGCCACGGCTATTGCGCCCGCACGACCGGCGCCAGCGTGACATCGGCCCGGGGGAGTGACGTGCTCGAGGTGCGGAACAACCGCACCGGGAGGCGCGTCACCGTGGAGATCAGCCCGGGGCGCTGCGTGGCCGACGGGTTCAACTCGACCCGGACTTAGGGTGGTGGCATGTGCCGAAACATCACCACACTGCGCGGGCTCGAGCCCGTCGCCACCCCGGAGGAAATCGAGGCGGCGGCGCGCCAGTACGTCCGCAAGGTCAGCGGCGTCCAGAAGACGTCGGCCGAGACCGAAGGGGCGTTCGAGCGGGCCGTGACGCAGATCACTGAGGCGACCATGGCGCTCCTGGCCACCTTGCCGCCGCGCAAGCAGCCCCCGCCGACCCTCCCGCCGCTGCGCCGGATCGCCGCCAAGGCCGCTGCCTCGACCTGACCGGAACTCTTGACAGGCTATATGCCTCTGAGGAAATATACCCTGTGTGACAGCCACATTTGGGGTCCTGGCTGAAGAGAGCCGTCGCCGCATCCTCGACCTCTTGGCGGAAGAGGAGCGCCCGGTCGGCGACCTGGTGGCCCTGCTCTCGCTCAGCCAGCCGGCCATCTCCAAGCACCTCAAGGTCCTACGAGAGGCCGGCCTGGTTCAATCGCGTCCGGACGCCCAGCGCCGGATCTACCGGGTCAGTCCCGAGCCGCTGCGTGAGGTCGACGAGTGGCTGGCGCCCTACCGGCTGCAATGGTCGGGCCATCGCACCGCCCTGGAGCGTCATGTCGAAATCATGGAAGCCAACGAAGGGGAGCCGTGGGCCTGAGCGGTGACGCCGCAGCGCAGGTGGGCACCCTCGAGCGCAGGCCCGGCGGTCAGGGGCCTTGTCTCCCGGGTGCGGCCACTGGGTTGTGATCGCCGGGCGGATCGGGGCTGAGAAACTCATCGCACCGCCTCTCCAGATTGGACGTCCCCTATGAGCATGCAAGGCAAGGTCGTCGTCGTGACGGGATCCAATGTCGGCATCGGCTTGGAGACGGCCGTCGGCCTGGCCGCCCAGGAAGCGACGACGGTGCTCGCCTGTCGGAACCGGGCCAAGGCGAAGGCAGCTGCGCACGAGGTCACGCGGCGGACGTGGCGCGACGACGTCCAGGTCGTCTCCCTTGACCTGGCCGACCTGGCCTCGGTCCGCCGGGCCGCGGAGGAGATCTTGACTCGATGGGATCGTCTCGACGTCCTGGTGAACAACGCCGGTGGGACATGGTCGGCACGCCAGGAGACGGCGCAGGGCTTCGAGTACACGTTCGGCGTCAACCATCTCGGCCACTTCTACCTGACGAACCTGCTGCTCCCACGACTGTGCGCCGGCGCGACCTCCCGCATCATCAACGTGACTTCGGTCGGCCACCACGCGGCCCGGCGCGGCATGCGCTTCGAGGACCTCCAGAGCGAGAAGCGCTACGAGGCCATGGAGGCGTACTGCCGGTCGAAGCTCGCCAACATCCTGTTCACCCGCCAGCTGGCCAAGCGGCTCGCCGCCGAAGGCGCCGGCGCCGGCGCCAACGTCACCGTCAATGCCGCCCACCCCGGCCCCGTCCGCAGCAGCTTCGGCATGGACGGCGACCTGCACGGGTTCATGGGCTTCGGTATGCGCCTCGTCCGGCCCTTCGAAATAAGCCCCCAGCGCGGCGCCAAGACCTCCATCCACCTGGCCACGTCCACTGCCGTCGCTGGGAGGACGGGCGAGTACTGGGTCCGATCCAGGCCAGGTCATATGAGCCGCCAAGCCCACAACGACGAAGCGGCGGCGCGCCTTTGGGACGAGAGCGAGCGGCTCCTCGCCGCCGCCGGCTTCCCCCTGCCCTGACGACACCAGTCACCAGCCGCCGTCCCGCCGGCCGACAGTGTCCGGCAGCCGCTAGGCGTCCCGGGTTTTCATCCGCCACGCCCCGATGGCAGTCCAGAACACGATCCAGCCCACGATCACCAACGACGACGCCAAGGTCGACTCGGGGATCAGCGGGTTCCCTCCCGGTCCGCCACCGCCACCGCCCCCGCCCCCGCTGAACGGGGTCGGGAGACCTCCGGGCTCGATGTGGGCCATGGCGACCCCAACGATCCCCCGCTGGACGTTGAGCAGGTGCGAGATGATGTGGCGGCTGAAGAGCGGCGTCAGGATCAGCTCCAGCACGATGAGGATGACCACCGGTACCGTCCGTTGACCCATCAGCGAGGCCAGCCCGAGGCCGACGATGAACCCGATGGACGCCTCGAGCGCGATCCACAGCCCGACGTCGACCATCAGCGTGGTGGAGGGGACCAGGAAGTTCGTGTGGTAGTCGGCGTAGTCCTGGTTGGCGACCGAGACCGCGAACGCCCGGATCTGGGCCGGCGATTCGTTGCCGGGCACGGTGACCGTCCCCCCGCCCTTGGTCTGGAGCACCGTCCCCGGCGGGGGGCCGATGGTCTGACCGTTGGGGCCGCACGGGACGTTCGGCGGCGGGCCGTTCAGCCCTTCGCCCCCATTGAAGTTGAAATTGCAGATGACCTTGTCGGCGTGCGACGCCGCCCAGCTGTCGAGGGCCGGACGCGACAGCCCGGCGGGGACGTTGACGCCGTCGTAGTTGAGCTGCGTCGGGGCGGCGAAGACGCACACGGCGCAGACGATGGTGTAGCCGACCGCCACCATGGCGATGACGATGGCCAGCCCGGCCGGGATGCGTGCGAAGTACAGGGCCAGCCGGGAACGGCCCGTGATGACCAGATGGCGGAACATCCCCTCGGTGAGGTCGACCGACCCCGCCGTGGAGCCCACGACCGCCGCCACGACGAACCCGAAGACGTACATGAAGCCGGCCACCAGTGTGGTGAAGATGGTGTAGCCGCCGGCGGGCCCGTAGGACTTGGGGGCGACGGCGTGGGAGACGAGACGCACGCCGAGGAAGACGACCGGGATGCCGATGTTCACCGCGATCAGGGCGATCATCAGCCCGCGCCGCCTGCGCAGCTCCATGAAACGCGTGGCGACCATGCCCCAGGTCGGGATCCACGAGCCGCGGTGATCGCTCCGCGCGTCCGCCGGGATGGGAGCGGGAGCCGGACCTGGAGCCGCGGCCCCCACGTCGGTGATCGTCGTCATTCGGGCGCCCCCAGACGCTTCGTGACCTCGAGGAACCACGACTCGAGCGAGGCCTGGATGTGCTGGAGCCGGTACACCGAGATCCGGCCCTCCACCAGAAGGCGGTTGATCTCCGCGATGGCATCACGCTCGGTGCCCTCGGGCAATGAGATGGCGAGCCCGTCCGGACCGATCTGCACGTGGGCGCCGAACGCGGTGCCCCCGAGCAGGCCGCCGGCCCGGTCGGGCTCGGAGCACTCGACCTGGACCTCGAAGGAGGAGCCGGCCAAGAGCTGGGCGATCGGCCCCTGCCGGATGACCTTGCCCTTGTCCACGATGGCCACGGCGTCGCAGGTGCGCTCGACCTCGTCGAGGAGGTGCGAGGACAGCACGACCGTGCGCCCCTCGGCGACGAGGGAGAGGATCATGTCGCGCATCTCGAGCATGCCGCCGGGGTCGAGGCCGTTCATGGGCTCGTCGAGGATGAGCAGTTGGGGGTCACCGAGCAGGCAGGCCGCCACGCCGAGGCGTTGGCGCATCCCCATGGAGTACTTCGACACCTTGTCGTCGGCCCGGTGGAGGATACCGACGCGCTCGAGCGCCGGGTCGATGCGACCCTTGGCCGCCGGCTCTCGCGCCGCGGCGAGGATCTGCAGGTTCTGACGACCGGTCAAGTGGCCGTGGAAGCGGGGCTCGTCGACGATCGCCCCGACACGGGCCAGCGCTTTGTCGCGATGACGGGGGACGACGTGGCCGAGGAGCGACATGGTGCCGGCGTCGGCGTGGGTCAGGCCGAGCAGGACCCGGATCAACGTCGTCTTGCCGGCCCCGTTGGGCCCCAGGTAGCCGAAGGCACAGCCGCGGGGGACCAGGAGCTCCACGCCGTCGACGGCGACATTGTCCCCGAACCGCTTCGTGAGCCCATGGGTCTCGACGGCCCACTGGTTGTCGCTCCCGGCCGGGCTCGGCCCAGGGGAATCGTCCAAAGTGAGCGCGGTCATGTCAGATCTCCAGACCAGGTGGGCGCCATATATACCGAGTATGCACAATGCCGGGGGGGAAAACCAGCCGGGCACCCCCATTTTTTTTCGACCGGGTAGCACCAGTTGACGCGCCGAGCCGGCCGGGGAGCCGGACTCCCGACTCAGCCCGGCCAGGCCGCAGTCAGGTCAGGCGAGTGCGCCCACCACGTGGGTGACACAGGCGCACAACGACGCCACGTCGTCGGGCTCGATCGCGGGGAACATGGCGATCCGCAGCTGGTTGCGCCCGAGCTTGCGATACGGCTCGGTGTCAACGATCCCGTTCGCCCGCAGCACGGCAGCGATCGTCGCCGCGTCCACCGCATCCACGAAGTCGATGGTGCCGACGACGTGGCTGCGGTCGGCCGGGTTCTCGACGAAGGGCCGGGCGTAGCCGGACTGCTCGGCCCAGGTGTAGAGGATCTCGGCCGAGCGGTCGCAGCGCGAGGCGGTCCACTCCAGGCCGCCGTTCCCGTTCATCCAGTCGAGCTGCTCGGCCAGCATGAAGATGGTGGCCAGCGCCGGCGTGTTGTACGTCTGGTCCAGCACCGAGTTGTCGACCGCCGTCTTGAGGTCGAGGAAGGTGGGGATCCAGCGGCCAGAGGCGGCGATGCGCTCGACCCGTTCGAGCGCGGCGGGGGACATGAGGGCGATCCAGAGGCCGCCGTCCCCGGCGAAGCACTTCTGCGGCGCCAGGTAGTAGGCGTCGAACTCGGCCGCGTCGACCCGGAGGCCGCCGGCGCCTGAGGTGGCATCCACCGCGACCAGTCCGCCTCCATCGGCGGGGGCGGCCGCACCCGCCGGCCGCCGGATGGGCATCGACACCCCCGTGGACGTCTCGTTGTGGGTCAGGGCGTACAGGTCGACGGTGGGGTCGGCCACCGGCTTGGGATGGGTGCCGACCTCCGACGTGATGACCTGGGGGTCCTTGAGATGCGGCGCCGCCTTGGCGCAGGCGGCGAACTTCGAGGAGAACTCTCCGAAGCTCAGGTGCTGGCTCTGCTCTTGAATCAGCCCGAAGGTGGCCGCGTCCCAGAAGCAGGTCGTCCCCCCGTTGCCGAGCACGACCTCGTAGCCGTCGGGGAGCGAGAAGAGCTGGCGCATCCCGGCGCGCACCCGGCCCACCTGAGCCTTGACCGTTTTCTGGCGGTGGCTGGTTCCCATGTAGGTGGTGGCCACGCCGGCGAGTGCGTCGATCTGGGCCGGTCGGACCTTGGAGGGACCGGACCCGAAACGACCGTCGGAGGGCAGCAATTCGGGCGGGATGGTGATGTTCGGGACGTCTGGCACGTATGAGATCATGGCACTCGTGACGACCTCTCCTTCGACGACTGAGCTCCGCCGGATCTCTCGCCGGGCCGCCGCCGTGGCGCCCTCGGCGACCCTCGCCGTGGATGCGAAGGCCAAGGCGTTGCAGGCGGCAGGGGAACACGTCATCGGCTTCGGAGCGGGCGAGCCGGACTTCCCCACGCCGGCGCACATCGTCGAGGCCGCCGTCATCGCATGCCGCGAAGAGGCCAACCACCGTTACACCCCGACGGCCGGTATCCCGGCCCTGCGCGAGGCGATCGCGGCCAAGACCATGCGCGACTCGGGCTTCGAGGTGGCGGCCAACCAGGTGCTCGTCACCAACGGCGGCAAGCAGGCCGTGTCGAACGCGTTCGCGGTGCTGTGTGACCCGGGCGACGAGGTGCTGGTCCTCGCTCCCTACTGGACGACCTACCCCGAGTCGATCGCCCTGGCCGGCGGGACGCCGGTCGTGGTGTCCTCCGACGAGACGACCGGCTTCCGCTCCTCGGTCGAAGACCTCGAGCGCGCCTGGACGCCGCGCACCAAGGCCCTGCTCTTCGTCTCGCCGTCCAACCCGACCGGCGCGGTCTACCCGCGCCACGAGATCGAGGCCATCGGCCAGTGGGCGGTGTCCAAGGGGATCTGGGTGCTGACCGACGAGATCTACGAGCATCTCGTCTACGGCGGCGCCGAGCACCACTCCATGCCCGTCGTCGTGCCCGAGCTGACCGACCGCTGCCTCGTGGCCAACGGCGTGGCCAAGACCTACGCCATGACCGGCTGGCGGGTGGGGTGGCTCATCGGGCCGACCGACGCCATTGCCGCCGCGACCAACATCCAGAGCCACGAGACCTCCAACGTCGCCAACGTGTCCCAGCGCGCCGCGCTGGCCGCCGTCTCGGGGAACCTCGACGACGTCGCCATGATGCGCGCCGCCTTCGACCGCCGGCGCCTGACCATGACGTCGATGCTCAACGACATCGAGGGTGTTGTGTGCGTGGAACCCGAGGGCGCGTTCTACTGCTATCCCTCCGTCAAAGGGCTGCTCGGTCGAAGCCTCCGGGGACAACGTCCGGCGAGCAGCGCGGAGTTGGCCGAAATCTGCATCAACGAAGCCAAGGTGGCGGCAGTGCCCGGAGAGGCGTTCGGCGCGCCGGGCTACTTCCGCATGTCCTACGCGCTGGGCGACGAGGACCTCGTCGAGGGAGTGAGCCGGTTGGCCTCGCTCTTCGGCGAGACGCAAGACTGACCGACCTTCGGGCGGGGGGAGTGAGGAGACCACCGCGGTGGCACGGGTACTGGTAACGGAGAAGATCGCGCAGAGCGGGCTCGAGCTGCTGACAGAGGCCGGTCATGAGGTCGACGTGCAGGAAGGGCTGAGCCCCGAGCAACTGCTCGGCGCGGTAGTGGGCGCGCACGCGTTGATCATCCGCTCCTCCACGCAGGTGACCGCCGACGTGCTGTCCGCCGGGTCGTCGCTGGTGGTCGTGGGCCGGGCCGGCGTCGGGCTGGACAACGTCGACGTCGATGCCGCCACCGAGCGCGGCGTCATGGTGGTCAACGCGCCGACGTCGAACATCCTCTCGGTGGCCGAGCAGGCCATGGCCCTGCTGCTGGCGCAGGCCCGCAACATCCCGCAGGCGCACTCGGCGTTGGTGGCCGGGCGCTGGGAGCGTTCGAAGTGGGAGGGTGTCGAGCTCCACGGCAAGGTGCTCGGTGTGGTCGGACTGGGTCGGGCCGGTTCGCTGGTGGCCCAGCGCGCGCATGCCTTCGGCATGGAGCTCATCGGCTTCGACCCCTTCGTGTCCCAGGAGCGGGCGCGGGCCATGGGAGTGCGTCTGGTCAGCATCGAGGAGTTGGTGGCTGAGGCGGACTTCGTCTCCATCCACACGCCCAAGACACCGGAGACCATCGGGCTGTTCGGCCGTGACCTGTTGTCCAAGGCCAAGCCGGGCATCCGCATTGTGAACACGGCCCGCGGCGGCATCGTCGACGAGGACGCGCTGGCCGAGGCCATCCGCAACGGCATCGTGGCCGGGGCGGGTCTCGACGTGTTCGCCAAAGAGCCCTGCACCGAGTCACCGCTCTTCGAGCTGCCGCAGGTGGTCGTCTCGCCGCACCTCGGCGCGTCCACCGAGGAGGCGCAGGACAAGGCCGGCGTCACCATCGCCGAGCAGGTGCTGCTGGCGCTGGCCGGCGACTTCGTTCCGTACGCCGTCAACGTGGCGGCGCGCGACGTGTCCGAAATGGTCCGCGGCTTCATGGGACTGGCCGAGCAGTTGGGCCGCTTCTTCGTCGGCCTGCACGACGGCCTGCCCGACGCCATCGACATGGAGTACCAGGGCGAGCTGTCGGGGGAGGGTACGGGCATCCTCACCCTGTCGGTGTTGAAGGGGATCTTCGGCGGCTCCACCGAGGAGCCGGTGTCCTACGTCAACGCGCCGCAGCTGGCCGCGCAGCGCGGACTGCAGGTGCGCGAGTCCTCGACCGCAACGTCACATGACTACAAGTCCCTCATCACCTTGCGCTCGGGCTCGCACTCCGTCGCCGGCACGCTCATTTCCGCCGGCCTGCGCACCGAGCCGCGCATCGTCATCGTCGACGACCATCAGGTGGAGGTGCCGCCGTCGGCGCACATGCTGGTGGTGCGCAACGACGACCGCCCGGGCGTGATCGGGATCGTGGGGACGGCGCTCGGGACGGCGGGCATCTCCATCTCCTCCATGGCCGTGGGGCCGAGCCCCGAGTCGACGACGGCGATGATGGTGATCTCGACGACCACGGCGGCGTCCGATGCCGTGGTGGATCAGCTCCGGGGCGACGAGGGCATCCTCGACATCCACCGCGTCACGTTGTAGATCAGGTCACGACTGCGGCTTGCGCGGCACGGCGGGCCAGGTGTCGAGGCTGCCGATGACGGGCTCGCCCCGGTGCAACTCCCGCCGCGGCGCCCGGTCCAGAAGGACGGCGCGCACCACCGCCAGCACCCCGATGACCAGAGCGGCGCGGAAGAGGGTCGAGACGAGCCGGCGCATCCGACCACGGTAGCGTGAGCGGGCATGGCCTCTCTGCAGCACATCGCCCCCATCTTCCCCACCGCGGACATGGACGCCATGCGGGCCCACTACGAGGCGCTCGGCTTCGCCGTGCACGTGCACGGCGGGGGCTACGGGACGGTGGCCCGGGACGGCATCCGCATCCATTTCAAGCAGGTGCCCGACATGGGGCCGACCACCGAACGGGGCGCGGCGTATCTGGGGGTCGACGACGCCGACGCGTTGCACGCCGAGTGGCGGACGGCGGCGGTGGGCGAGACTTCGGACCTGTTCGACCCCGGATTCGGCGTCTGGGAGGCGGCCCACACCGACGGCGACGGGAACCTGCTGCGCTTCGGTTCCCCCGTTGCGCCTTGACGCCCGCCGTACCCGATGGGACAATTAGGCTCGTGTTGATGAAGGCCTTCGCGTCCGACCTGCTGCTTACCTGACGGCGAACGCCACATCGCGTTCGCTCGCAACCTCCTGCGCCGAAAAGGCCAGGGGGTTTTTTGTTGGGCCGGTGCCGGTTCGGGCCGATGATTCACGAAGAAAGAAGGGAAGAAACCGATGGCAGAGGGACAGAAGGGGAATGGTGACGACACGGAGCGGGGTCATCTGGCCCTGCCCTGCGACCCGTCACCCATGCCCTTCCACAAGTACCGCTCGCACGTGCCGCTCGTGCTGCACGACCGCACCTGGCCGGACCGCCAGTTCGTCCAGGCCCCGCGCTGGGCCAGCGTGGACCTGCGCGACGGGAACCAGGCCCTGATCGACCCGATGGATTCCGAGCGGAAGCTGGCACTGTTCCAGACGCTGGTCGACGTGGGGTTCAAGGAGATCGAGGTCGGCTTCCCCTCTGCCTCGCAGACGGACTTCGACTTCCAGCGCCTCATCATTGACGAGCACCTGATCCCGGACGACGTCGAGATCCAGGTGCTGGTGCAGTGCCGGCAGGAGCTCATTGAGCGGACATTCGAGTCGCTGGCCGGCGCACCGCGCGCCGTCGTGCACTTCTACAACTCGGTGTCCGAGCTGCAGCGGCGCGTCGTGTTCGGCCTCGACAAGCCCGGCATCATCGACATCGCGGTGAAGGCCGCCGAGCTGTGCAAGAAGTACGAGGCCCAGGTGAGCGGGACGGCCATCCGCTACGAGTACTCGCCCGAGAGCTTCACCGGGACCGAGCCGGAGTTCGCCGTCGAGATCTGCGAGGCCGTGATGGACGTCATTCAGCCGACGCCCGAGTCGCCCATGATCCTCAACCTGCCGGCCACGGTCGAGATGTACAGCCCCAACGTGTACGCCGATGTGATCGAGTGGTTCGGCCGTACCATCAAGGACCGGGACTCCATCGTGCTCAGCCTGCACCCGCACAACGACCGGGGCACCGCCGTGGCGGCCGCCGAGCTGGCGGTGCTGGCGGGCGCCGACCGGGTGGAGGGCACGTTGTTCGGCAACGGCGAGCGCACCGGCAACGTCGACATCGTCACCCTGGCCATGAACCTGTTCTCGCAGGGCATCGACCCGGCCCTGGACTTCGGCGACATTGAAAAGGTCCGTCGCGTGGCCGAGTACGCCACGCGGTTGCCGGTCCACCCGCGCCATCCCTACGCGGGCGACCTGGTGTACACGGCCTTCTCCGGTTCGCACCAGGACGCCATCAAGAAGGGGATGGCCGCCGTCGGGGACGACTACGACGAGTGGGAGGTGCCCTACCTGCCCATCGACCCCAAGCACACCGGGCGCACCTACGAGGCGATCATTCAGGTGAACAGCCAGTCGGGCAAGGGCGGCGTGGCCTACCTGATGGACACCGACCACGGCCTCGACCTGCCGCGCCGGCTGCAGGTGGAGTTCTCCAAGCACGTCCAGGAGATCACCGAGGCCAGCGGGACGGTCATCCCCTCCGGGAAGATGCGCGATGTCTTCGAAGAGACCTACCTGCCCGAGGACGCGGGGCTGCGGCTGATCACCAGCGAGGTCTCCGCCGGGCAGGGTCAGACCAGCGTCACCGCGCAACTGCTCGTCGACGGCCAGCACCAGACGGTGTCGGGGCAAGGCAACGGGCCGATCGACGCGCTCGTCAGCGCCCTGAAGTCCGACCTCGGTATTGTGCTGGAAGTGAAGGACTACTCCGAGCACGCGCTGACCGAGGGTTCGGGCGCCTCGGCGGTGGCGTACGTGGAATGCGCGGGCGCCGACGGGTCGACCTGGTGGGGTGTGGGTCGGGACTCGTCCATCCTGGATGCCTCGTTGGGCGCCGTGGTCTCCGCGGCGAACCGGGCCCGCAACGGGTGATCCGTCCGGCGGTCGAGGAGGACGTCCCCGAACTGGTGGCGATGATCCGCGAACTGGCGGACTTCGAGAACCTGTCGGACCAGGTGGCGATCACCGAGGATGGCCTGGCCCGCACGCTCTTCGGGCCCGAGGCCATGGCGCACGACTGGGTCGTGGAGGAAGGCGGGGCACTGGTCGGCCATGCCCTGTGGTACCGGACGTTCTCGACCTTCCTGGGCAAGACGGGGATCTGGCTCGAGGACATTTACATCCGGCCGGAGCACCGCCGGCAGGGCTACGCCAACCAGATCCTCACCCGGCTGCGCCAGGAGACCGAGGGCCGCCTGGAGTGGGAGGTGCTCGAGTGGAATGTCCCCGCCATGGACTTCTACCAGCGCCTGGGTGCCCGGCAGATGGCCGGTTGGACCCGCTACCGCTGGTTCGAGGGGTAGCTCCCGCTAATCTGTAAGGGAGATAGATAGTATCTTCCCCAACTGCTTGACAGATCATCCGTCCAGGCGTCACTCTGGCTGTGGGAAGAGTGAAACGGAAGGAGCACCAATGCGTTTGCTCAAGGACGATTTGCGGGAACTGGATCTGTTTTCGGAGGCCAGCCGGTCAGAGTTGGCGGTCATCGCGAGGCAGCTGACGAGGTTGAAGGTCAAGGCGGGAAGGGTCCTCGTGCGTGAGGGCGGCATCGGCAACGAGTTCATGATCATGGTCAGCGGCATGGCCGAGGTGACCCAGGGTGGCCGCAGCATCGCCACCCTCGGCCGGGGTGACCTGGTGGGCGAGATGGCCCTCCTGCAGCCCTTCGGCTCGGGCCGCCGCAACGCCACGGTGACGGCCATCACCGATTGCGAGATCTACGCCGGCTCGCCGAGCGAGTTCCGCCGGATCATGGAGGTCGCCCCGTCGGTGGCCGAGAAGGTCCAGGAGACCATCGCCTCGAGGACGCTGGTCGCGGCCTGAGAATTCACCCGACGGCGGGGCCGACTCGGCCTCGCCGCCGGCTGCGGTTTGCTCGTTGGTAACCATTCTGTTACGGTAACGAACGTGTTACCGCTGCTCGCCGTCGGCCCCTCCCGGCCGATTGGCTGAGCGGATGCCGAACGCCGATCCGTTCGATGCGTTGGGCGATCCGACCCGTCGCGAGATCCTGCGCCTGCTGAGCGAGGGAGACAAGCCGGTCCACGAGATCGCCTCCTCACTGCCGATCAGCCGTCCCGCCGTGTCGCGCCATCTGCGCCTGCTGAAGGACGCCGGATTGGTGGCCGAGCGGGCTGAGGGGAACCGGCGGATCTACCACCTGGAGGGCGGGGGAGTGCGGGCGGTGCAGGACTACCTCGAAGGCGTGTGGGGTGATGCGGCGGCGCGGTTCCGGCTGCTGGCCGAGAACACGGCCCCACCCCCACCGTCATGACGGCGCCGCTGCGCATCAGCTTCGACGTCGACTGCCCACCGGACCACGCGTTCACCGTGTGGACGTCGAAGCTAGGGACCTGGTGGCCACGTGACCACACGGTGAGCGGGCACCCCGAAGAGATCGTCCTCGAGGGCGCCCCCGGCGGGCGGATCTACGAGCGCACCGCGGCCGGCGAGCAGCACCAGTGGGGTGAGGTGACCGTCTGGGAGCCGCCCCGTCGTCTGTCCTATCTCTGGCACATCGGGCGCGAGCGCGCAACGGCGACCGAAGTCGAGATCACCTTCGTCGACGAGGGCGGCACGCGCACGCGCATTGAGATCGAGCACAGCGGGTGGGACGCGTTGGGTGACGAGGCGGACGCCTGGCGGGACACGAACCGCGGTGGGTGGGATGCACTGCTGCCGCACTTCGTGGCGGCCGTGAAGGAAGGGGACTGACTGATGGCGACGGGGAGCAAAGAGGATCCGTGGGTGCTGAAGACCCCGCCGGGGAGCTCGGAGTTCACGATGTACCGGGACGAGCAGGCGGTGCCGGCGCTGCTGGTCTGCCAGGTGGGCTCGACCAAGCTCACCTACGACCTGCGGGCGATTGAGGACCTGCACCAGTGGCTGACCGAGCAAGGCGACTGGGTGCCGCTCGGGGCGACCGACGAGAAGAAGGATGCGGCGGACGGAACCGTGGAGGCATTTGGCCGCTCCGCCGACAACCCGATCGGCGGCTGGTACGGCCAGCGCAAGGGTTACCGCGGCCGCTTCGGCATGTACCTCCCGCCCCTTCTGGAGGCGCTCGGCCTGGGCGAGGTGACCCACGAGGCGCGCAACAACAGCATGCGCGCCATCTGAACACTGCCCGTTCCCGAAGAAGAGAAGGAGGACGATGTCCACGACCAAGGTGATCCGTTACCGCACCAAACCCGAACACGCCGACGAGAACGAGCGGCTGATCCGCGGCGTCTTCGCCGAGCTGGCCGAGGATCGTCCAGACGGGCTGCACTACGCGACGTTCCGCCTCGACGACGGCGTGAGCTTCGTGCACGTGGCCGTCACCGACGGCGAAGACAACCCGCTGACGTCGTCGCCGGCCTTCGCGGCGTTTCAGGCCGCCATCGGGGAGCGCTGTGCCGAGGGGCCGACGCCGGCCGACGCCACGGTCATCGGGAACTTCGGGTTGCTGGCGTAGCACGACGAACCGTCGGGAGCTTGGGGAAGTGGGATCCAGCCAGTTCGTTATGCCGTCCGGCAAGGTCTACGGGGTTTGGTCGTGCGACTCTCAATCAAGCAGGCACTTCGGGGCTACCCGTCTCCTCTCACCCGTCGGAGCCCTGGTTTTCGCGCAGATCGGTGTCTCTGAGCGGCCATCGGCCAAGGCATCGGCGTATCACCTGTATAACGCGGGACAGTGAGACATCTCAAAGATTCTGCTGTTCTGATCTTGGGGTGCAGAAGACCGAGACGGGCAACAGACAAGGGCCTCTTCTGCGCGGCGTGATGCGCCCGAGTTTCTAATTCCTCGCTCCGTCCACATCGCCTTGGGTTATTCGAATCGAACGCGGCCAGCCCCGAGCAACTGAGAGTCGGACCCAATATGTGTCCCCGTCGAAGGAGATCCACGACACGGAAGGCGGTGACCCCTCGGGTCCAGATAACGCTGGAGGGTTGGACCGGTACTTTGGGTTGACTCGAAAGCCGCGAATCGGGAGGTCAACTTCGGCGGTGCAAATAGCCCCAGAACCCCGAGCCCGCCATGACAAACTCGCCAGTTTCTTCATGGGCCCCTTCTTCCGGTTCGGCAGCCTTAATTGGAGTGTACGCCCTCATCACAAGATGTCGGGTCCGGGAAAGTGTCTCCGGACGCCGGATCAACGGCGCAGTTGCATCTGCTGCTGAACCTTCCTCCGGACGCTCACGAGGTAAAACGCAGCGAGGAAGAGGCCAACGCCCAAAACGAATGTGAACACGAGCAGCACGATGACCCAGGCAGTCTTGTTGGAGCCTGCCGCATAGAAGGCCACGGCCGGCCGACTGAGCGCATCAACGATCGCCCACAGCGGAAGGGCAAAGGCCAAAAGGACGACGATGGGAACGGCAGGGCCAAATGCGGTCGCCAGCATCATTCGGCCTCACTTTCGGCACTTTCGGCGTTGTACGGAAATCATACGCCGGATGGCTTCAGCAGGCTCATACGGCTGATCGGGCTCCCACAACTCGTGCCCCCTCGCTGCCGTGTCAGAGGGACACTCCGGCCCTCCGGTGGCACGGAGTTCTCACCCTGCGGGGTCACCTGAGCGTCCGCACGAATGTCTCCCTTGACGCGTGCCACCACCGGAGTCGGCGCTCGTACCGTTCCATCCCACCCATCTCGTCGAGCATCCGAATGAAGTTGAGGTCGCCAGCGTCAACCCGTCGCTGGACGAACGACCCTCCGTTCTCCATCGGCCGGTCGAGGAGTTCGACCAGGGTGTGGCGGCCCTCGGCATTGAGTCCGTAAGTTTCGGCGACGAGCCGAAGGCGGGCGGGACGATCGAGCTCCCTGAACCCCAGGCGGCTGGCGCTGAGGTCGTCGTCGATGGGCACGCACATCCGAGCGAACGCTGCGAGGTCGAAGAGCGGGCGTCCTGGTGCGGCGAAGTCGAAGTCCAAGAGGGCGACGGCTTCGCCATCTCTGAACACGACGTTCTCAGGGCACACGTCGTTGTGGCAGATCATCGTCCCGCCGCACGGATCTGCCAGTTCGTCGCTCCACTTCGCTCGGATGACGGGCAGTCGGGACGAGGCCTCGTGGAAGGACCTCATCAGGTCGGCGATCGAGGAGAGGGCGTGGTCGGTCTGCACCCAGGCCGGGAAGGGCGGGACCGCAACGTCCCCTTCGATGAAGCGCAGCCGTTCCCGACCGTCGGCTTGGATCTCCACTGGCAGCGAACCTCCTTCGAATCCAGCCGACCTGAGTCCACGCAGGAAGGCATGTACGGCCTCGGAGTTCGGGTTCGAGGGCCGAAGGACGAAGTCACCCTTTCGGACGACACTTCCGGCGTTTGCGACTCCTCCTGGCAGGATCTCGTCCACGGGACCAGTCTCTCAAGGACTGCCCTCTGTCCGCGGGACCGGGACGCCATGGGACCTTCTTGCTATGGAAGAGTCGGCGGCGTGCATCTACCTGATCCGTACGACTGGAGGGCCTGCTATCCGGACATCCCGCCGCCAATGGACCACCTCAGGGAAGTTCTGGTCTGGACGTGGCCCGACGCGGTGAAGTGGGCTCGAGCGACGGGACGGTTCAAGTGAGCGAAGCCTCAGATCCGCAGGTCCCGGAGACGACCGTCAGTACGAGTCGGCTGGAGGCCTTCAGCGACGGGGTTATGGCCGTCATCATCACCATCACGGCACTCAGTCTCAGGGCACCTCTCAGCGGGTCGTTCACCGCGTTGAGCCGACGCCTGCCAGAGCTGCTCGTCTATATCCTCAGCTTCACCTTCATCGGGATCTACTGGAACAACCACCACCACCTACTTCGCGTCACGCGTCACATCAGCGGTGGCGTCATGTGGGCAAACCTCCACCTGCTCTTCTGGCTCTCGCTCATTCCAGTCGTTACGGAGTGGGTCGGCAGTTTCTACGGCGACCACTTGCCCGCCGCAACGTACGGCATCGTGGCCCTGGGTGCGGCGATCGCCTTCTCGATCCTCGTGTTCGCAATCATCCAGGCCAACGGCCGGGATTCCGCGGTCGGTCGCGCCATCGGATCAGATCTCAAGGGAAATGTGTCGATAGCGTTGTATGCATGCGCTGTTGGGCTGGCATTCCTCAGCCCTTACGTGGCGTATGCCTTGTATATCCTCGTCGCCGTCATCTGGTTTGTCCCAGATCGACGCTTCGAGCGGCCGGGAGTCACACCTTCTGAAGACTGAGAGGCCAGGGACCCAACTGGGTCGTAGTGAGAGACAAATGGGTGCCACCTAAACGCTGCCGGCTCTGGAACGCCTCGTTCGTAGGCGTCGACTAAGGGAGAGGTTCCCAAGCAAGGTGGACGCTCTACGATCACGACAATGAGCACGATCTCCGTTGTCGGCGTTCCGAGTAGTGCCGGCAGCTATGCCGCCGGGCAAGAGCAGGCGCCTGCTGTGCTCCGGTCTGCCGGGCTCATCGATGCTCTCAGAACGTCGGGACTGGAGGTGCAGGACCAGGGTGATTTGCCCCTTCAGATCTGGCGTCCGGATCGCATCAGCCCTCGGGCGCAGAACATCGACCAAGTGACCGAATCCATTCGGGAGCTGATCGAGCGCCTCATCCCGCTGTTCGCACGCGGCGACGTACTGCTCGTCCTGGGTGGGAACTGCACCGTTGCACTTGGTGTGGTCGCCGCTCTGCGTCGCGTTTCGGCAGATCCTGTCGGTGTGCTCTATTTGGATCGCAACTATGACATCAATACGCCCGAGAGCACGAGCGACGGTGCGCTTGACTGGATGGGCATGGCCCACGCACTGTCCCTTCCCGGGTCACTCGATGTGCTTGTCAATATGCTCGGTCCCCGACCGCTCCTTGAACCAAGGCAAGTTGCATGGCTAGGAGTTGACGACAGATTCGCTACCGAGTGGGAGAAGACAGAGGCCCGAAGACTCGGATTGCGCGTGATTTCGAGCAGTGCCTTCGCGAACGATCCCGCCTCATCTGCTGTCGAATCCCTGAACCACCTACCGGCCGGACCATTAGCTGTGCATCTCGATGTCGATGTGCTGGATTTCATCGATGCACCCCTCGCCGAAAATACGGACGGCCGCAACACCGGACCGACACTCGACCAGGCCGCAGTGGCCCTCGGGATCGCAGCCCAAGACTCGCGTTTCCGGACCATGTCAATCGGAGAGTTGAACCCCACTCGAAGTGCCGGGGATCCACAAGCGATCCCCCGATTCATCGCCACAATCACCAGGGTTATGTGTGGTGTGAAGAACTAGTCAGTTGGGGTGAGTTCCTATCGTCGGCTATGAGCCATCGCATCCCCAGTAGGCTCAGCCAGCACAGAAATCTCCCGTGGGTGCCCGCACGCACTTCGGGACATCATTCGACTGAACATGGGATAAGGGAGGTGCTCGGCGGATGAGTCGACACGCGGCATGGGTAGGGGGTGGCGTGCTCCTGCTGGCCCTCTCGGTGGCCCTCGTCCCGGCGACGGTGGCTTCGGCCGGTAGCCACAAGTCCAAGACGTCACACCACAAGCCGAAGGGGGGATCGTCCAAGGGCGGGTCGAGCTCGGAATTCGTGAAGGTCGGTCCCATCAAATGCCCGAAATCGTCGATCATCACCACCGCCACCGGCACGACGTTCAAGGGCCCGAACTCTCAGAATGGCGGCACGGCGGCTTGCATCTACCAGGATCAAGCGGGCAACGAGCTGAACGTGATCTACGACTCGCCCGGCGAGCCCAAGAGCAAGTGGGTCGCGACCGATCCGTCAAACATCGGCCAGCCGGCTCCGGCCGTGTCAGGCCTGGGCGAGGCCGCCTTCGACACGACGACCCTCGGGCACGCCGAGGTCGATATCTACGAGTCGTCCTCAAAGGAAGTCGCCGTGACCCTCGACCCCTCCAACGGTGCGAGTGTCACACCGTCCGAACTGACCGAGGTTTTAGCGGTCGGTCACTCTTTGGTCAGGTTGCCCTACCCGGGCTGACCGGGCGCCTACCCGATTCCGATCCATCGACTTCAGGTTCTTGTGGACCTGATCGTCGACTGTCCCAAATGGACCGTCGGTGTTGTCAGGGTTTGGTGTGGTGACATCGCCCAGTCGCCCGGACCTGGTGGGGCGGTTCGGCCCATCGGGGCTGCAGTCGTCTCAGACTGCCGGGGTGATGAGGGCGAGGGCTGATACGAGCTTGGCGAGGTCGTGGTCGCTGTAGCGATGCCGGAAGTCCTTGAGATCGACCGGGCGACCGACGAACCCGTCGTCTGGTTGACGGGGGAACAGGTGCATGTGCAGGTGGGGCAAGGTGTTGCCATGAATCTGGTAGTTGAGCTTCACGGGCCGATACAGCCGGTTGACCACCTGGGCCACGGCCATCGCTTCTAACCAAAACGCCGCCCCCTCATCGGGCAGATCGAAAGGCTCGACTGCGTGGACCTTGGAGATGACGCAGACGTAGCCAAAGATGGCGACTTCGGGATCGGTGGTTACCCAGGTGTGGTCCAGGTCGGCGATGATGCCGTACGGGCGCCCCGAGGTGCACACGATGCAGCCCTCCGGTCGGCACCGCCTGGCCCAGCTTTCTCGGTTTGACCAGGCGCCTCCATAGAGTTCGGCGATCATGTCGGCTTCGTTGGGCCAGCGTTCAAGTTCCATGCTCACTTTGTAGCCAACTCGACTGTTGTTCTCAACAGCGGGCGAACGGAGGTCCGCTAATCGTGCTGAGGGTGTCTCCGTACGCCGGAGCGAAGTCACGTCATCCGTCGATTATCGGCGAAACGGGAGTGTCCGCGTGGGCTACCCAGGCGCACCCAGTCCAAAAACGCCAGCCGTCACTACGTGGATCGGGATACCACGCTTGCTCAGAAGAGATGACAAGGATTTCACTGTGAACCGACGGCAGCGTTCAGTCAACCATGACTTCCACTACGGACTTCGTCTGGGCGGGGACGCAGCAGGAACATTGGGTTTTCTTTTGGCGGCTGCTGGGTTTTGGATTGCGTCGAATGCTCGTCCCGCTGAACCGGAAACAGAACAGGTTCAGGCGTCCGTGACCGAAGGTGGGTCATACTCCGGGCGGCTCTCGGAGTCGGCCAACGACGTCATGATCTGACTGTCCAGTTCGTCGCCGCCGAAGGTGGGACAGTCCGGCCCTTCACGGACAGGCGGCCGGGCTTCGCTCGGCGTTAGCGTCAACCAGTTGCATATCGCAAATCACCCAAGGCTTCGGAGGCCGCCATGTCCCAGGTTCGTGTCCACAACTTTTCGGTCTCCCTGGACGGGTTCGGGACCGGCGAGGGCATCACGTTCGACGCCCCGTTCGGCCACGCCGGCCATCGCCTGCACGAGTGGTATTTCGCCACCCGTTTCTGGCGTTCGATGGTCGGCGATGCTGGTGGCACCGTCGGTGTCGACCATGCGTTCGCCGAACGGATTGAGCTCGGGTTCGGTGCGGAGATCATGGGCCGGGGCAAGTTCGGTGCGCAGACCGGCCCGTGGACCGATGTCGGCACCGACGACGAGTGGCGGGGCTGGTGGGGGCCGAACCCGCCGTTCCACACGCCGGTGTTCGTGCTGACGCACCACGCGCGGACCCCGATCGAGATGGAGGGCGGCACCGTGTTCCACTTCGTCGACGCCTCTCCGCAGGAGGCACTCGACCTCGCCCGAGAGGCCGCCGGTGACCTCGACGTGCGCATCGGCGGTGGCCCGACGGTCGTCCGCGACTTCCTCGCCGCCGACCTCATCGACACCCTCCACGTCGTGCAGGTGCCGATCCTGCTCGGCCGCGGCGCTCGTCTCTGGGACGGCATCGAAGGCGTCGAGGAGCGCTACAACATCGAGGCAGTCTCGTCACCGAGCGGCGTCACCCACCTGACCTTCACACGCCGATGACCGATCCTGCGGACGAGCTGACGACCCTGCCCCAGTGCGCGGGACCTGGGCGCAGCGAATGACAAACGGGCACCTTGGCCGGTAGGCAGCGCGTTCCGACTCCTCGGCGCTGAACATTCTGGGGCAGTGGTTTGATGGGCGGCTTCCGCGATCAGACCTTTGTGAAGAAGGCGCTCACGATGACCTTGTTCTTTAGGCCGGCCCCGAACGGGCGCAAAGTCAGCCCCCAGGCACTTCGGTCGATATCAACCTCGGTGGAAACGGTCACCGTGTTGGCGGCAACGCTGAGGTCGGCCGCTACGTTGAGCGGCCTCGTCTGGCCGTGGACAGTAAAGGTTCCGGCCAGCTCGAGCTTGCCCGGACCTGCCAGACGGCCGCTGGTCACCTCGAAAGTGATGGTCGGAAACTTCTCGACCTCGAAGAAGTCGGCCGTCCGCAGGTGGGCGTCGCGCTTCTTGTTCTTGGTGTCGATCGATGCGGCATCGATGACCAATGCACCGCTGAGGGCGCCGTCGGCGCCCACGGTTCCTTCTCCTTCGATCGCCTTGGCCGTCCCCTTCGCCGGAAGGACCCACATTGCCTTGGTGTGCAAGACGATGGACGTCCGATCAGGATCGAGTACCCATTTGCCAACGAAGTCATCCAAGTCGGTCGAACTCTGGTTGGGGAGTGTCACAGGATTGCCTCCACAAGGATCGGAATCACCTCATCTGAGCACAGGCGCCGCCGCGGTTGAGATCCAGTCCACAAGTCGGTTCTACCCCGGGAGGTGCAGCTGTCCGTCGGCCGGAAAAGAGCTCTGCTCACGCGTTCCCAGCCCGGGGTGATCTCGCAGTCACCACGGGCCCCAGTAACTCTCAGCCTGCGGGCGGACTGAACGGGACGTCCCGCTTTGCGGCCTCGTCAATCTCGCTCGGGGTAAGCAGCACAACGGTGCGCGAGCTGATCATTCCGCTGCCGTTGACGGCCATCTGCACCGCGGCGACCGTGGCGTTATCTGGCAAGTCCGCCACGATGAAGGCGTCGGTTTCTCCGAACGCGAAGTAGAAGCACTCGAGGGTGCCCCCCAGGCCTTCGATGAGCGCCTTTGTGGCTGCGACGCGAGCGGAGCCCCCTTCGGATTTCAATCCATTGATCGCGTCAGCGGTATAGCTCGCCTCGACCAAGTACTTCGGCATGTCCGAGCCTCCTTTCACGGGTTTTGGGAACTCACAACGGATCGTACCGGGAACGACGTAAGTCCTGGCTGCTCCTGAAATCGGTGCCCGACAGCGGGCGCGACGAATCCTGGTTGAGAGCGAGTCGGCCAGGCCCTCACGGCCACCTTTGGCAATTGGCAACAGCCGTGACTAGCGTTTGATGTCGGCGGTCCTGGGGAACATTTCAATGCCGAGGGGCTCGGAGAGTGGGGGAGGATCATGAAACTGGTGTTGCGAACGATGGTCGGCAGCGCTGTGCTTGGAGTCACGCTCATGGCGTCGACGACCTTGGGGTCGGCGCCTCCCGCCTCTGCGGCAACCTCGTATCCCATCGACTACACGGTCAACGCGACCACCACCCTGGCGAAGCTGCACCAGACGGTGACGGTGCCGCCAGGCTCTTTCATCGGTTCGCTCAATCTCAAGACGTTCGTGCTGACCGGAAACTTGAGCCTCCCGCCCGCGTCGACCACGGTAAGCCTGGCCGGCATCGGTCTCGCAACCGCCACGTTCGAGCTCTCTGCCACGAAGCCGGTGACGGGAAAGGTGGACATCAAAACCCTGCAGGTCACAGCCACCGCGTCATTCAACGTCCTGGTGACTTCGGTGAAGCCGCTCGGGTTGCCCATAAATCTCGTTGGGAACAGCTGCGGAACCTCGACGCCGGTGTCAGTGACGTTCAGCGGCAAACTCTCGCTCAAAGCGAGCTCGGCCTTCTCCGGCACCTACACCATCCCACCGCTCAAGACGTGCGGGCTGGCGACTCCAGCTCTCAACCTGCTCATCCCTGGACCGGGCAATGTCTTCTCGGCCTCGTTCGTGCCAGCGACCTAAAGGCGGGATTGGGAATCTCAGCCCTGAGCCGGCCTGTCTGATCGTTCCGAGAGAATCGTCCCAAGCGGTCGCGGATTTCGCTCTTGTGGCTCGTCGGTGCAGAGGACACTGAACGGACCGGACAGGCGGCCGTTCGCTCTTGGTTACATCCTTGAGTTGGCGGGTAAAGATCCATTGGCGCCGTCGAGAACCCATGGATGATGGGGGATCAGGCAAGAGGAACGATTCGGTCCCGCTTCTGCGGGGTCGTTTCGCGTACTTGGTCCGGCCGGCACGTCGGGGTTACGAGTTGATTGCAGAGGCGGGTGGCAACGAGCGGTCGTCTACCTCATGGGTGGACGACCCCAACACAGATTCACCGTCACATTCAAGAGTAGGGAACTGAGCGGAAAGGCACGGACCCGGCGGATTCCAGAAGTCGGTTGTATGCCGATTCGCCAGGTTGCCGAACGACCGGAGGCTTTTCGGCTCGGTCGGACGCTACGAACTGGTCGAACGGATGCATCAAGCGGAACTCTGCCCCAGATGGCCGCCAGCGCCTCCGCTCGCTGCCGGATCGGTGAGGCATCACGGGAGAGAGGACGGGCGTAGTAGTCACGTCCGGGACCATTGATCCCGATTAGCGGCGTCTTCCGAGTTGGTATATCCATAGCGCAATGGCGGACCTCCCCAATGCCGAGATGACCAAGCTGCACAATGAGGTGCTCGAGCAGGGCAGGCACCTCTTTCAGCAACTTGGGACACGCGACATGCCATCCCCCGAAGGTCACCTCGTGATTGAGATGGACGTCGGCCCCCAGTTCTCGAACGTGCGTGGGGGGTTACAAGGCGGCCTGATTGCGGTCCTCATCGACCTCTGTGCCGGACGTCTGGCGTATCAGTCCTGTGATCATGAGAACGGCTTCAGCACGGCGACCTCTGACCTCACGATTCATTTCTTGTCTCCGGTTGTCGTGGGCCCCGCGCGCGCCGACGCCTGGATTGTGCGCCAGGGGCGGTCCAACTTTGTACTGCAGGTAGAAGTCACGGATGTCGGTCGCGACGATAAGTTGGCGGCCGTTTCGACGATCGCGTTCACGGTCCTGGCGCCCCGCTGAGCCTTCAGCGAGGCTTCGAGACAACATTGGCGACCCGGGCTTTCGCCGTCCCTCCGCCGGGAGCCGTCGGATCCTTTAACCGAGTCGTCGGAGCTCAGCCACGTCGGCCGGCAGAGCTGCCACCTCCTTGGCAGAGAGATGCGCGAGGTGTCCACCTGAGAAGCGATCCTCCTTGGTCACGTCTGCGAGGGCAAGCGGTGGGGTGGCGAGGTCAGAGTCATCCTCACTGAGCTCGACCTCGGCAAGGATCAAACCTTCGAGGCTGCCTCTGAACTGGTCAACCGAGATGACACGATCGCCATTGGGCCAATGCCAACGAATCTTGTAGAGCGGCGATCCTGCCAGTGCGGCGAGTGAGTCGAACTCGTGCCGGGTGAGGTACAGGTTGGTGATCGACACCAGTTCCGGGGAGCCTGGCACGACACGCACCTTTTGGCCCAGCTTGTAGACGACTTCTGATCCCAGACGTGCTTGGCGTAGTCGCAGCGTTGAATCATTGAGATAACGATCATGGATCTCGACCGGCTCGGTGATGTCCTCCGGTAACCCGCCAAGGATCCATCGCTGCTCTCGCTCAACCCTGGCGTAGCGGCCTTCTCCCGGCCTTCTTCGGATCACGAAGGCATTATGCCGTGGTCCCCTCGGATGGCGTCGATAGCAAGGTGTTGACGACCCGAGGTGCGCCGGCACGCCGGGTCAGCGAGAACAGTCAGGTGTAAAAGGAGACCTGACACGAGGTCGAAGGACGCCAGCGCATCCCTCCACACCAAGTTGCTCGATGACGTCCGAGCTCAGACGCTCGAAGTGCTCAAGGAGCCGAGTTCCATCAGATCGATGATGTAGAGCTCGTCTTCGGAGAGGCCAACGAATTCGATCCCTGCGCGCACGATTCCATCCGGGCCGGGTCTTACATTTCGCACCTCACCCGTCAGCGTCATGTCGACGGAATCACCGACCGGAAGACGGAGGGAGATGCGACGACCTACGAGATCGGATGAGCCAGGGTGGCGAAAGTCCATCCCCACACCGAGCGTGGAGAAGTCGAAGACTCCGCAGTCCCGCCACTGGTGGGAGGATTCGCCCTCGACATGGCAAGAGCCCATCCACACAGCGGATTGGCGTTGTGCTCGTCGGCGATCCTCCATGGTCCATCCTCCACGTGCGGCGCAGGGTCGATTCCCGGACGCGACGCGTCCTTCGATCAGTGTCGACCAAAATCTGGATCGACTTGAACCCATCCCGAAGAACACGTCCGAAATGCCTGTTGGCGCCCCCCGGATTCTGTTCGGATCTCCATGCGGTGATGTGAGCCGAACGTCGCCGGGCGGGAGCGGCCGCATCGCCCAACCGGCGACGGCGTCGAACGGGATCTGGTCGCACTGCTCCGATGGCCTGAGCAGGAGGAGCCAGGCCGACTCGCCTACAGCGGCGAGGAGTGCTCTGACCGGGCGGCGGCGTGACGGCCAGCCCGCCGGCCGAAGAACGAGCCGTCTCCGAGGCTGATGCCGCTGGCGTAGTGGCTCGTCGCGAGGCTGGCCGAGGTCCGGCCGACCGCATAGAGGCCCGGGACGTGCCCACCCGCAGTGTCGAGCGCGACCCCGTCGGCGTCGGCCGCGAGACCGCCGAGGGTGAAGGTGGCATAAATGGCAGCGTGGTCGACACGTAGATCGATGGCGCCAATGCCGATGGCCGGTGGCACGCCAATGGGCTGCAGGAAGGGCGCACGCTTGTGAAACTCTGGGTCCTGCCCCATGGCGGCCGCCTCGTTGTAGTCGCGCACGGTGCGAGCCAGCGCGTTGGGCGGCATGCCGAGGTCCACCGCGAGTTCCTCGGCGGTCGCCGCGGCGAATGCGACGCGAAATCCGAGGAGATTCGGCTCGTGAATCACGTCATCCGTGATCATGTAGACAAATCCGTCCTGGTCGCGGAGGGCGTGAAGCCCGATCCGACCCGTGTAGGCGTCCTCGTTGATGAATCGTTCACCGTGGCGGTTGACGAGGATTCCCCGGGCCAAGCGGTGAGGCGGCCCCAGCGGCAGAGCGCATTCGAAGGCATCGAGCCGCGCTGTCGCCGCGCCTGCTCCGACGCCCATACGGATCCCGCGGCCGTCGTCGTTGGGGGTACCGATCCGCCAGGCCGCGTCGGGGACATGGGCCAACGGGCACTGCTCCGCGACCATCGCCTCGTTGTGGATGAACCCGCCGGCGGCCAGAATCACCCCGCCCCGAGCCCGGATGGTTCGGGGGCCGTCGTCGGTCCGCACTTCTACGCCGACGACCTCACCGCTGTCGACGACCAGTGCCTCTGCCCGGGTGTCCGTCACGACGCGAGCGGCGCTCGTCGAGACAGCCGCAGCGAGACGCTCCATGAGGAACCCACCGGCGGCGTCGATGTACTGCGGCTTGTGCCCACGTGGCACCGGAACAGCAACTTCGTCGAAGGGGTAGGAGTCCTCACCACCGCTGAAGAGCAGACCCGCGTCATCGGCTGATTCACGGTTCGGCTCGTCGCAGAACGCGGCTCGGAACGGCACGCCGATGGAGACCAGCCAGTCAAAATGGTCCGGCGATCCCTCGCAGTAGGCGTCGAGGCGGGCGTCGTCCACGCCGGGGCCGAGCGCGGCTCGGAGGAACGCCACCATGTTGTCGGTGGAGTCCTCGAAACCGCAGGCGCGTTGGAGCGCCGTGCCACCGCCCAGGTAGATGAGACCGCCGGAGTTGGCCGACGTGCCGCCAGGCGCAACACCACGTTCCACGGCCAGCACCTCCGCACCAGACTGCCGAGCCGCCATCACTGCCGACGCACCTGCCACGCCGAGGCCTACCACGACGACGTCGACGGTCTCGTCGAAACGAACCTCACTGACTTCATGCGCCGGGATGGGCTCCATGTGGGCATTCTGTCCCGAACGGTGTCACCTGTGCCGGATAGGTGGGGGGTCGAGAACCAGGGGGTGTTCTCGAGCGTTCTGCGGTCCGTTCTTCGGATTGGCGTATCGACCGTCTCTCTAGAATGCGGCAATGACGTCACCCAGCCTCGCTCAGCAGGAACGCAACACCCTCTGCGATCTCTTCGTCGAGCATGGTGCGAGCGCTCCCACGTTGTGCGAGGGCTGGCTCTCGGCCGACCTCGCGGCGCACCTCGTTGTCCGTGAGCGGCGGCCAGACAGTGGACCCGGGCTGGTCTGGCCCCCAATGGCCGGTTACACGGACAAGGTGCGGCGGGCCGTTCGGGATCGCACACCGTGGGAAGAGCTTGTTGCGACGGTGCGAAGCGGGCCGCCTTTGCTCCTGCGTCCTTTTGACGGGCCGATGAATACGGTCGAGTTCTTCATCCACGTCGAAGACCTGCGTCGCGCGCAGAACGGCTGGGAACCTCGCGAGATTTCCCCGGAACTCGCCGATGCTCTCTGGGCACGCGTGGGGCCCGGTGGCATGGCGAAGAAAGTCCCCGCCACCATCGTGCTGACCTCGCCGGGACGGGCCGACAAGCAGAGCGGCACCGGGCCGCGGCTGACCGTGGCCGGGGATCCTGCCGAGCTGACTCTGTTCGGCGCCGGTCGCCAGGGGGCAGCCAAGGTCGAGATCAGCGGCGACGCGGCGCTCGCCGCCCAGCTACGTTCCGCGTCACTCGGTGTCTGACCGCCGAGTTCGGCGCCTGTGATGTCTTTCCGGCACCGGTGCCGTCGACATGTACGCCGACGGTGACGACACAGACAGGGTCTACTCGAGTTCCTTCCACTTCTCCCTTCCGAAGAGTCGTCCGAATCGCGCCGACAGTGACGGACCTTCGTCACGGGCCGTGTCGGGATGCAGCACCAGGGTGCCTTTCGGCGCCGGAAGGTTCGCAGCCTCCTCATCGGTGAGAGAACACCGCACCAGGTTCGTTGTGATGTCTGTGATCTGGTCGCGATCCACGAATCGCAGACCATGCTTTGTGTTGACGGCAATGCCGTCGAACAGGTCCTCCTCGGGGATCTGCAAGACGTGCTCGACCGTTCCGAACTCGGCGCTCGTCGAGCTCAGGACCGGCGTCCCGACCGACAGGGCCATGTAGGAGATTGGGCGACCTTCATCCACGGGATACCCCTTTCTGATTGCCGTGCAAAATCTACTCAGCGGCACCGGCCCAGCTCAGATCGGCTTGCTGGCCAGAACCACTTCGGTGTCACCGGGCCGGTCCCGAAAGGGCCGTCCCCATCCCATCCGCTGCGGCCGGTGCATGACCACGATGTCACATGCGATGGTCGCCGTGCAGAGGAAGCAAGGGACAGACACCCACGCAAGAGCTGTCAGTCAGCTGGGTGCCACGAACCCAATCCCAATTCAGCTTCGGACGGGTCTCCTCTTTGCGCCGGTCCGCCTGTTTCAGCGAAACATGATGACGATTGCTTTGTCAGCCCCCGTTGGCCATTGCCCCCAAACGGCTCGGTCATCGAGGGGACGGAGCGCGAGAAGACTGTGCGCATCGAATCGACGGCGACGGCGACGGCGGCAGACACCGGTGTGCCGGCCGATGCGCGCGGTGCCGTGTCCCCTGGGCCTTCTGTCCGAATTGCACCTAGCATCAGGAGTGGCGGTTCGGATCGGCTGCCTCGGGCAAAGGAGCCCCACGACATGTTTGGTCGTCACGGAGAGCGAGCGAGCGGCGAGGAGCCGCCCATTGCGGTCGAAGCGACTCTCGAGGACGACATCGCGCAAGTTGAGCAGTCGGTTGCGGACTACCTCACCAATCCGACCGATGCAACCCGGCAATCGCTCGTCGCGGTGTTGGAAAGGCTCGAAGAGCAGACGGACCAGAGCGACGCATTCGAGAGGTCGGTGATCGGCTCGGCCGCACTGGGCTATGCGTCGAAGGGTGAGGTTCTCGGCGAGACCAGCATCGATTCAGTGGTCGCTGAGATACCCGGCTCAGAGCTCAATGCGCAGTTTGCCCTCGTCAAGGCGGCCAAAGAGGAAGTGCGTGGGCCGACGTCCGACACCTTCGCCTCGCTGCAGTCCGCCAGTGCCGCCCTTGCCGCAACGAGGAAGCAAGCGCAGTCCGGACAGTGAGACGGTCCTGCACCAGGCCCTGAAGGTCGGACCCGCCGGCACGTCGGCGCAGCACTGCCTCCAGCGGGCCTGACCGGCCGACTCGGTACAATCCGATCGGATGCTCGCTCTCACGCAGCACACGACGAAGATTCTTTCGGAAGTCGGATTCCTCCTCATCGTGTTCGCCGGTGTCTGGCTCGTCGCCTCCGAAATCCCGAGCCTGAAGCTGCACAAGACCAGGGTGATTGTGGCGGGCGTGGCGCTGGCACTGGCGGGCATCCTTCTCATCGTCGCGACCCACTGGGGCCGGCTCGGATAGTTCCTTCCCCCGCTGCGGCGCCCTAGCTAGGTGTGGGATCCACGGACCTTGTTGACGCAGAGACCGTGTCGTCGGCGATGATCGATGCAGATCGTCTCTTGACCGGGATCTTACCGTAAGTTACAACTTACGGTAAGTGGAAACTAACTCGCTTGCCCTGAACGCTCTCGGCGACCCGACCCGAAGAGCGATTTTCGAGCATCTCGGCAATCACCCGTCGGCCGTCGTCGACCTTGCTTCGCTCGTGCCGGTCAGCCGGCCGGCAGTCTCACAGCACCTCAAAGTCCTCAAGGAGGCCGGCCTGGTCCGCGACCTCCAGGTCGGGACCCGCCGGAT
>Ga0182024_10001264_pt1 | contig 65525 bp, 60 predicted proteins | sample P32metaG_FD_120480 | JGI IMG/M metagenome (GOLD analysis project Ga0182024, IMG submission 120480) | Permafrost microbial communities from Stordalen Mire, Sweden - P3-2 metaG (Illumina Assembly) | ecosystem: Environmental > Terrestrial > Soil > Wetlands > Permafrost | place: Sweden: Stordalen... | reverse complement strand
TGCCTCGTTCATAGAGTTGAAGAATCCGCTCACGCATGGGGACAGGTATGGCTCTCATGGCCACACACTCTGCCACATAACTGCGTTTCCGTAAAGCTACATAACTTATGGAAATGCTCTAGTAGCACAGGCCTCAGCCTGTGTGAATTTTGCCGTGGGAAAATCAAACTCACACAAGCTGAAGCCTGTGCTACTGAAGGGCCGCCGAACTGAAGTTTGAGAATCGGTAGCGTAGGCTTTAGCCTGCGCGCATTTGATTTTATTTAAATATAAAACCACCCGAATTGCAAAAGCCCGCAGACTGAAGTCTGCGCTACTAATTGCCTTCCTTCTTTCGTTCCAGCGAACCGCCGAACTGCACTTTTGAAAATCCGAAGCGGTCCCGCAGGCTGTCGGTAGCTTGTGCAAGCTTTTCCATTTTTTCGCGGCGCGTTGCGTCCAGCAGGTCGAGCTGTTCGCCGCCGTGCGTGAATGAAGACAGCGCCACGCCCAGCAGGCGGACTTTGCGGGTGCGGTCCCAGTGGCGCTCGAACAATTGGCGCACACATTCAAACACGATCGGATCGAGGTGCGTCAGCTCGCGAAGAGTTTGCGCGCGCGTGATGGTTTCAAACCCGGCATAGCGGATCGTGAGCGTCACGGTGGATGCGCTCAGGCTGGCGTCGCGCAGCCGCTTCATCGCTTTCTGGCACAGCAGGCTGACCGTGGCGTCGAGCGCGGCACGGTCCTGTGTGTCGAACGAAAACGTGTGATTGTGGGAGATGGATTTCGGCTCCGCATCCACAAAAAATTCGTACGTGTCGCCGCCTCGTGCCTTGCGATGCAGCGCCGTGCCCCATCGGCCGAAATTGTGCTCGAGGTTCTCCTGCGTTGCGGCGGCAAGTTGCGCTACCGTTTCAATTCCCTGGGCCTTGAGCGCCGCCTCGGTGACTTTGCCGATTCCTGGAATGCGGCGGACAGCGAGCGGCGCAAGGAACGCCTCTTCACTTCCCGCAGGCACCCAGAGCAATCCTCGCGGCTTGGCCTGATCGCTGGCAACTTTTGCGACGAGCCTTGTGCGGGCAAGCCCAGCGGAACAGGGCAACCCCGTCGTTTTCGTGATTTCGCGAAGTAGCGCATGCGCGGCGGCAAACGGCGGACCGTGCAAGCGCTCAGTGCCAGCTAGATCCAGATAAGCCTCGTCCACCGAAGCCATTTCCACGATCGGGGAATATTTGCCAAGGATTGCGGCCACGCGGTCGCTCCATTCGGAGTAGAGATGGTGCCGCGGTTCAAGAAATATCGCATGAGGACACAATCTCGCTGCCGTACGCAACGGCGTCGCAGACTGAATCCCATATTTTCGCGCTTCATAGCTTGCCGCGGAGACGATGCCTCGTTGATCCGGCTGCCCGCCAACAACTACCGGCTTGCCGCGGAGTTCCGGACGATCGAGCAGTTCGACCGAAACGAAGAAAGCGTCCATGTCCACGTGGAGGATAGAAGACGCCGAGGAGGCAAGGGAAGCGGAGGATGTGGATTCCGGCTTGGAAGAATCGTGCTTGGCTCGAAACGTGGCGAGCTTCGGCATGGTGGTTAGCCGCTACTATACACCAAGGCGAATGTAGGGCGAAGGAATTGCTACTTCTGAGCGTCCAAAAGTTCGACCGTCAGGAGAATCGTCCGCCCCACGATTTCGAGACTGTGCTGCGACACTTTGTCCATGGTGTCGGCGTTACTGTGGTGGAATTCACCCATGGAATCGAATCTCATGTCCATACGGCCATACTCGGCGTCAACCACATCGACCGCCGGAATACCAACCTGTATGAATGATGCGTGGTCATCAATGATATTGGTTTCATACTGGAAAAAATAATGACCGTACCCGAGTTGATTGGCGGCTTGCGAAATGAAATTTTGAAGCCAACCACTTGAGCCAGTTTCACGCGCAACGTTTAAATCCTTATCGCCGATCATATCGAGAAGAAACAAACCGCGAATGCGGGAGACCATTCCATTACTCGCTAGTTTTTGGGCCAAATGACGGCTTCCGTAGAGGCCGTCGCTGCCACCGAAAGAATGGATCGCTTCCTCCAGGTCAGTCCAGACCAGCCAGATTTGCATCCTAGCCTTTTGGTGGGCGAGTGCATTTGCAAACGAAAGAAGAATTGCCGTACTCGACGCACCATCGTTTGCGCCGATGAAACCGGGCTTAAAGAGAGTGTCGTAGTGGCCGGCGAGGATAAAAATGTCCTGCTTCGGGTCGGCGCTCATGTTGAACTTGCCAATGATGTTGTGCACAGGTACAGGGCCGCGCGGCGTGGTGGCTGTAAAGTCATCCGTCTCGATCTGTGCTCCGTCCTTTTGAAGAATTTGGTGAATCAGGTCCTCCGTTTTCTTATGGCCGGGCGATCCCGGCCAGCGTTCTCCGAAGCCTGCGACATCCGCGGTGTATGCATAGGCTTGTTGCGAGTTGAATGCGTCGTGCAAGGAGATAGGCGCAGCGGGCGACATGGACGCTGTCACCAAGGCCATGATCATGCAGAGTCGGACCAACATTGTTTCTCCGTTGCGACACCACGTAAGGTACAGCAAACCTGGGGGAGGTCACAATAAGCGCAGATTTAGAAGATTGGCGTGATTTTGCAGCAGACCTTGGTGCGCGATGCTCGCTAGCTCGGAGAAGTGAAATGAGTGGAAATAATTAGGACCAAATAAGAAGCACCCCTCGCGAGAAAATTCTCGCGAGGGGCGCCCTTCATATTGAGGTTAGTCAGCGAGTGGATTCGGGCGAAGCTGGAATCTTACCAGCTTCGGTCTTGATCCGATGCCGCCCTCCATGTGCCAGGTCATGTCCGGGCCATAGGTCGCGTAGATGCCGCGGCCTTTCCAGCCGCCGTTCGGGTTATCAATGCGGCCGTCCATGCCACGGGAAAAGAAGCCCATCGGATACGGCACGCGCATGACCGTCCATTTTTTCGTTTTAGGGTCAAACGCCTGCAGCGAATCCGAACTGGTCCCGGTAACGATGGGAATATTCTCTCCCATGCCGAGCGTATTGAATTGGTCCACCCAGTTGTAATACTCGTAGTCGGCGCTGCTGTCGGTCGTGACGCCTTTCATTTTTGGTCCGGGAGTGGTGTTCAGCGTCCAGCCTTCCGGGCACTGTTGGCCAGTTGCGGTGGGCCCGTTCAGCACTTTGCATTTGCTGCGGTCGAAACTTGCAAGCTGGCCGCTGCCGGAGAGCGCCGTCCAGATCACGCCGTTGCGGTCCACATCAATTCCGCGCGGCGCATATCCAAACTCGCCGGGCGCTTTGGAATTGTAGAACGGCGGCTCGTAGACTTCCGCCATGCACGTGGAGGGAGGGCTTGACCCCAGCGTCATGCGCAACAGATGCCCGGGAGTCGGGCCCGTCGTCGCAAACCAGACCGAGCCGTCCACCGGATTCACGATCGCGCCATAGCCACTGACGGGGATGCGCTTGTCCGTGGCCGGGTCGATCTTTCCGGTCCCGTTGGTGTCAAGATACGCGGGGCACCAGCCCTGCGCTTTTTTGGCGTCTCCCGTCTCGTCATACACCTTGGTGTTGAGCCAGCCGAAGGCCTGGCCGCCCGGTCCGCTGAAATACAGCGTGTTGTCCTTGTCAAAGCCGAACTGGAGGTGGTGCGTATTGAAGCACGTATCAATGGGAGTGAATTTTTTCGTTTCCGGATCGTAAACGGCAGCCTGCTTGCCGGCCGATGCGATCGGGAAATATTGGGCGTAGGGTGAATCCGATCCCTGCTTGCAGAAATCCGGATTCGCGGACGGGCGAACATTCGAGGTGACCCAGACTCTTCCCTTTTCATCCATCATCGGATTATGCGGGCCGCCAACGCCGGTCCACAGAACCGCGTTCGCGAAGAATGGCGACGGGACATCGATTTTTCTCGGCCATGTGGGCGTCATGGTGGACCGGTCCGCGATGGTCGGAACCTGAATCGCGCCCGAGGTATTCTTAAGCGGATCAACCCAAAGCAGATCGTCGTCGTTGTAATCGGCCGCGTAAACCAGGCCGTTGGCGTTCACCGTGGGGTGACGCTTGTCGGTGCTGATTTCATCGTGCGGGTGGCCCGTGGGTTTTCCCCAATCCCACATCGTGATCACGATGTTACGCTCGGCGCCCTCGGGACGCGGCGGCGCGGGCGGCAATTCTCCGGCAGCGATGCGATCCGTCCAGTCCGCGAACATTTTGATGGCGCGTTGCTGATCAACGAAGCGTGGCAGCGTGCCGCTCATGCGGTCCGTGCCGGCCTGGCCGAAATGTATGCGCGTCGCCCAGGCTTCTTCAGACGACTTGAATTTGTAGTTCGCCAGATGGTCGAGGTTCCTGGTCATCTCGTCGCCAAGCTGATGGCACTGCTGGCAGCCCTGCTTCATCACGTCAATCCATTGCTCCTGATTTTCGATGGGCTTGATCGCGAGGGCTTCGTCATTCGCCACAGCTTGCCGGCTGGCCTCGGGAGCGCCTTCGCGCTGCGCGATCGGAGTGATTGCGTTCGGCGCGGCAGGACCGGGACCGGCGGATTCCTTCTTGAACGGAGGCATCGCCGTGGCCCTCATGGGGAATTCGCTTTTTTCAGGAACATGGATCAGCGAGAGCCAATACACGGCCGGATAATATTTCGCGGCATCTTTCGCGGTGGGCGCAACCACTGCGGTAAGGTTGAGCGCCTTGCCGGGCGTCGCTTTCACGGCTTGTGAATCCACGAGCCCGTATCCTCGCACCCAGACCTTATAGGTGGCATCGGGGAGCTCCGGCATCAGGTAGCGCCCTTGATCGTCGGTAACGACGATCTTGACGAAATTTGTCGGAAGGCCGGAGGTTTCAGCAATCACCCACACACCCGCCTCGGGACCTTTCGCGCTGGTCACGACGCCGCCAATTTCACCTGATTTCACCTGCTTAGACTGCCCGGTTTGCTGCGCTTCCACTCGGGCGATTAGCCCCGCGAATAAACACACCATTCCCAAAATGACCACCACGCGAATATTGAACATCTTTTTCATGATTGGCTCCGTTGCGAACGATCGTGATTTACTGCCACTGGGCCGGAAATCCAAATCTTTCAAATACTGGAATATGCCGTTGGGGTATTTACGCGCAACCTTATGTTGTGAAATCTATTCCTGCAGGCCTGCCGTGTCAATGGAATTCCCCGCGCGCAGAATCGGGAATGGTCACAGCGAACTCACATGCTAACATTAACGCAAGGAGTTATTGCCGTGGGAGAACGCCCTGCAATCATCGACGATTCCCTTGGGAAGTTCATTCTGGAGCAACCTGTTTTCTTTGTCGGGTCGGCGCCGCTCGATCCCTGCGGCCATATAAATGTCTCACCCAAAGGCACGATACGTTCCGCATCTTGTCGCCCTCGACGGTTGCGTACCTGGACCTGACAGGCAGCGGAATTGAAACCGTCGCTCACCTGAAGGAGAACGGCCGAATCGTCATTATGTTTTGCGCTTTCCAGGGACCCCCTAGAATATTGCGCCTCTACGGGACGGGTCGTGTGATCGAACCTGGACAAAGGGACTTTCCGAAGCTCGCCGCGCAATTTCCGGACCAGGAAGGCACGCGAGCGATCATCGTACTCGAAATCTCCCGCATCGCCGATTCATGTGGATATGCCGTTCCTCTGCTGAAATATGAAGGAGATCGGGATCAACTTTCAGCCTGGGCCCATAAAAAAGGAGTCGAGGGCCTGAAAGAATATCGCCTGAAGAAGAATCAAATGAGCAATGATGGCCTGCCGGGCGTTGAGACAACCTGAATTATTTTTGCGGCGATACCCAGAGATGGCTGTAATTTCTATATCCGTATGTCAAAAATTCACTGATTTCGGTGCGCTTCCACTTGAGGCTCCGGGCCACTCTCAGTGCCGGCAGCTTCAAAGAAAAATGAAGGTGACCAAAGCGATACTGTCCGCGGCTTCTCCAACTCGTTTCCGGCGAACAAAAACTGCGCGCTCGGTACATTTAGAGAAATAATTCTCTCCCCCGCCGGATTGTGCTGGGTTTATGGCCCTTCAACTGCAAACAAAAGTACACTCAGCCAATCACAAATCAGCAGGGGGCCTACTCCATGTTTGAGAGCTCGGTATTTGGCAATCGGGATTATGGGACTGCGGAGGAAAAACTTTGGCGAGCAGTGATTGCAAGGACCCTGGAAGAGTGGGTTTGCGGGCCGCTCAGCCGTAGCCGCAAAGCGGAGCAATTTCTTTTTAACGACGAAAAAGATTTTCAGGCGGTGTGCTCCTCCGCGGGGATGGATCCTCTGAATTTCAGAAGGCGCCTTCACGTGATTCGCGCTCGAGGAATTCAGAAGGAAATCAGCCGGCTTCGCTTCCGGCGTAATAAGAAATCGAGTTTTCAGCCGTCGGGAATTTGGGGCCAAAGCGCATTCGGCGTTTAATTCTCAACTCAATCAGACAGCGATTAATTTTGCGACCTCTGGCGGAAGCTCGTCCTGCAGCGCCATCAACGCGACGCGCAGCAGCGACGCAACGCTGATGGAATCGCGGATTTCCCCGCGCTTGACCCGCGCGACGGCCTCCCAGAAAGGTACGCGCGCGATCTGCAGCTGCTCGGTATCATCCGGCTGCGCGGGCGCTTCGGAAAGATCCCAGGCAAGAAATGTGGTGGCGCGTTCGTCCGTCACGCTGTTGGAAAGATCCACGCCGAGAATTTCCAGCCAATTCCGCGCCACAACGCCGCACTCTTCGCGAAGTTCCCGCTGGACGGTTTCGAGAACGGGGACATCTCTCGCACCGCCTCCTTCGGGAATCTCCCAACTGTATGCGTCGAGCGGGAATCGGTACTGCCCCACCAGGATGACGTTGCCCGCTTCGTCGATGGGCACGACGCCTGTAGCGTAGCTCTTGATATGGACCGTCCCGTAAATCGTGGGATTTCCCGCAGGGCTCAGAACTTCATGGTGATCCACGCGAATCCATTGATTTTCATAAACTGCGGCGCGAGAAATTTTCGTCCATGGGTTTTTCGTTTCGTCCATTTTGGCTCCGGCGTTTCTGGATGTTGAGGAAATTTAGGATGCTGAGGATATTAAGGACATTGCCCTCGCTCCCGCGAGCTTCAGGGTGATCTCTCCCTCTATACGTTGATCACGGGCTTTATTTTCGCAGCGCCGATGCGATGCGAGCAATTCCCGCCAAATCGTTTGTGATTCTGACGTCACGCCATTCGGGAGCATCAAGCAGGCGTGAGACATGCTCCGCAGAGTTGTGGCCCAGTTCCAGAACCAAGATTCCGCCGGGCTTGAGCAACAATGCTGCCTGCTCGATCAGCGGCCCGTAAATCTCTGTGCCTGTTTCGCCGCCGAAAAGCGCCGCTTCCGGTTCGTGCTCGCGAACTTCGCGCGGGAGCGTCACGGCTTCGCAGCGGCCGATGTAGGGAGGATTGCTGGCGATCAGATCGAAAGCAGGTGACTGGCTTGCCCTGAGCAAAGGCGAAGGGTGACTGGTGGCTGGCTTGCCCTGAGCGAAGGCGAAGGGTGACCGGTGTAGGAACAAATCGAGTAGATTGCATTCGATGAACTCGATGCGAGAGGAAACATCATTGCGCGCGGCGTTGCGGCGGGCGACTTCGATTGCGGCGGCGGAAATGTCTGTGGCTACGATTTGCGCGCCCGGAAATTCTTTCGCGACGGCGATGGCAATGCATCCGGAACCGGTGCCCACATCGGCGATCCGGAGCGGCACGTGGCGGCGCTGGGAATCTTCACCCACGCGCATGCCCAGCCGGTCGAGCGCGACTTCGATGACGTGCTCCGTCTCGGGGCGCGGAATCAGCACATCGGGCGTGACTTCGAAATCAAGTCCCCAGAATTCCTGGTGACCCGTAAGGTGTTGCGTCGGCACGCCGCTTGCGCGTTGCGCGATCAAGGAGAAATATCTCTCGCCCGTTGCGGCGTCGAGTTCCTGTTCAGGATGCGCGTAAATAAATGCGCGGTCGCGGCCAAGAGTGTGCATCAACAGCAGTTCGGCGGCGAGTGGCGCTGAATGCGTGTTTTCGCGTTCGAGTTGCGAGATGCCGTCGCGGAGGGCGGTGAAGAGTGACTTGTGACTGGTGATTGGTGACTGGTGACTCATTATGCCGATCCACTAGCATTCAGGCTTCAGGGGCTGAAGCCCCGGTATGGCAGTCCCTGCGATGTCGCAGCTAAAGCTGCGACCCACAAATCAATTCAAACTTGAAATCAAGCGTGAAATTTCAGTCGCCTCATTTTCATGAATAAGGCTGACTGGATTTGTGGGGCGTGGCTTCAGCCACGCCATTAGGCTCGCTAGAATCGAGGGGCTTTACGGGTTGCGGAAAAAGTCTAGTAGCACAGCCACTCTTGGCTGTGTGCTGAATGTAAGTGCTGCAAATTCTGCACAGGCAAGAGTGCCTTTGCTACTAGAACCCGCTCTGAATCGACTTTTCCCGCAACCTGTTTAGCCGCTGGCGTCGGTGGACCATGGTTGCCGCGGTCACCTACACCTCGACCAACTCCTGCTTCAGCCGTTCCGCCTCGAAGTGCGTCATCAGCGCATCCACGAACGGGCCGAGCTTGCCTTCCATCACTTCGGTGAGCTGGTGCGAGGTCAGGCCGATGCGATGGTCGGTGACGCGGTTCTGCGGAAAATTGTACGTGCGAATTTTCTCGGAGCGGTCGCCGGTCTTGATCTGACCAAGACGCTCGGCGGCGATGGCTTCGTGTTGCTTGGACTGCTCCATTTCGTAGAGCCGCGCGCGCAATACGCGCATGGCCTTGGCGCGATTCTTGATCTGCGATTTTTCGTCCTGCTGCGAGACGACCAGGCCCGACGGTATGTGCGTGATGCGCACCGCGGAGTACGTCGTGTTCACCGACTGCCCGCCCGGTCCTGAGGAGCAGAACGTATCAATGCGCAGGTCCTTGGCTTCGATCTTGATGTCAATTTCATCGGCCTCGGGCAACACCGCAACCGTCGCCGCGGAAGTATGTATGCGCCCCTGCTGCTCGGTCGCCGGAACGCGCTGCACGCGATGGACGCCGCTCTCGTATTTCAGCTTCGAGTACACCTTGTTGCCCTGAATCGAAGCGACCACCTGCTTCAGCCCGCCCAGAGAACTCGGCGAACTTTCCAGGATTTCGACCTTCCACTTCTGCGACTCCGCGTAGCGCGAATACATGCGGAACAATTCCCCGGCAAAAAGCGCGGCTTCGTCGCCTCCGGTCCCCGCGCGGATTTCGACGATCACGTTTTTCTCGTCGTTGGGGTCTTTCGGCAGCAATAAGACTTTCAATTCCCGCTCGACGTTCTCCTTGCGCGCGGCCAGTTGCTTCTCTTCCTCTTCCGCCATCTGTTTCATTTCCGCATCGGCCGATTCAGCAACCATCTGCTTCGCCCCGGCGAGCTCCTTGTCAATCTGCTTCCACTGGCGGTATTTTTCGACCATCTCGGAAAGCTCGGAATGCCTGCGCGCGAGCTTCTGGTAATTCGCCGAATCATTCAGGATTTCCGGCGAAGAGAGTTCCGTCGTCATTTCGACGTAGCGGTGTTCAATCTGGTCGAGCTTTTCGTAAAGCGTTAACCCTGCCATGGCTTGCACCTGTCCAATTGATTTCTAGTTCAGATTAGATATTCAATTCGGGGAAACGGATTCGTGCGTAGACCCCGCCGGGCGGGATCTGGATGAGGTTGCGGCTAATAGAAGGAGGAAAACATTTTTGATCGTCACCAAGCATAGGCTCAAATCGAGCGAAATGCAATGTCACGGAGCATTACGAGGTGGCACGTACGGCCGCTAACGCTTCGGAGACAATGACTTATAGTTTCGCAACTCGGTCAAAGTCGCTCTCCGTGATTATGCGGATTCGCTGCCCCATTGCGATCAACTTTTCCACCTTCCGGTGTTTCGAGCTTTTCTCATAGCCGGCAAGCTTGCGAATATCCTGATCTCCCAAGACTTAGGATGGTGGTTCGCTTTGTGACGCTGGCGTCCACTTCGCAATCTGCGTCTGCCGCCGCTGACGCTGCCTCGCCCCTTGAAACTGACAATGCACCTGTGAAAACCAATACTTCGCCATGCAGTGGCCCGTTCGGATTTGTAGCTGGCGTTCTTGCCAGGCGACTGACAGGGTGAATTGGCTGTTTCACACGCTCAAGCCACTCATCAAGGCTTAATCCAGTCTCAGTAATCGCCTTTAGCAGAATTTCGCCCGCACAGCGGGCATCTTCAAAAGCATCATGTTGCTTGTATTGAATCCCAAATTCCGATGCGACGTTTGCCAAGCCGTACCCGGACTTGGAAAAGGAAGGCCATGTGCGTCTCACGACTCGGGCCGAATCAAGCCACTGACAATTGGCTTGGCAGAGTTCGTACTTCTCACACGCTCGGGAGACGGCAACGCGATCAAAGAATGTATGACTCACAACGATTTTGTCTTGCATCAGACCGTTTACGTCAGGGTAGACCTCAGCCCAGTTCGGCGAAGCCCTCACTTTCTCTTCATCGATTCCGTGAATCGACACATTCATGTCGTCAAATTCGTCTTCGGGATTGACGAGGGACTCATATTTCTGGATAAGTCTCCCGTCGACAAATCGCGCTATCCCGACTTGACAAATGCTTGACAGATCAGCGTTTGCGGTTTCGACGTCGATCACCACAAAATTCACAGTTACGCCTCCCCTAACCCACCAAATCGCCTTGAAAGCAGGTCTCCAAGAAAAGACGTGATAGCCATCGGCCAAAATTAGGTCCATCCGAGCGCTAGGCGCGGAAGCTGATTTCCGCCCAGTTCCGGAATTGCCTCTGAAGGCATTGTCAGTTCACAGCGTCGGTATATCATAGTCCTTCGATCAGTTGCGATGACGAATCAATCTCAATCCATCCCTGGCGTAACCGCCTCAAACATCGACGGCGAATTGCTGTGGGGCTTCTGGTACCCAGCGCTGCGGAGCGACGAAATTCGCGGGCGCGCGCTGGCGACCTCGACGCGGCTCGACGCTCCGCTCGTCCTCGGGCGCGATGCCTCGGGGAAAGCGTTCGCCTTGCGCGACGTGTGCCCGCACCGCGCGTTTCCGCTATCGGCCGGATCGTGCGATGGGCAGACGGTCGAATGCACCTACCACGGCTGGAAATTCGATGCGCACACAGGACTGTGCCGCGAGATTCCTTCGATCACGGCGGATTCGAAGCTCCAGTGCGACCACATCTACGCGGGCAGTTTTCCTTGCGAGGAGCGCGACGGCTATGTGTGGGTGTATCTCGCGAATTCGGAAGGACGCACGATAGAACGCGCCGCGATAGCCCCCGTTCCGGAACTGCCGAAATTCAGCGAGCGCTTTCGCATCGCGCATCTCACCGCCGACATCACCTGCAGCATGGACACCGGCATCGTCGGCTTGATGGACCCGGCGCACGGGCCATTCGTGCATCAATCATGGTGGTGGCGCAGCCGCCGCAGCATTCGCGAAAAGCAGAAAACATTCGAGCCGATCCCGCAGGGTTTCCGTATGAGTTCGCACGCGCCGTCGGCCAACAGCGGGCCGTACAAGCTGCTGAAATTTTATGGCGACGAAGTCACGACGCAGATTGATTTTGTGCTGCCGAACGTGCGCACCGAAATCGTGCGTTGCGGCTCGCGCTGGTTCACGAATCGCACGACAGTTACGCCGATTCGGCGCGATTTGTGCCGCCTCGATTTCGTCGCGGCATGGAATCTGTTCCCCTGGTTTCCAGTCGCGCCACTGCTGCATTTTTTCGGCAAGCGGTTCATCGGGCAGGATCAGGACGTCATCAATCGACAGGCCCCGGGGCTGAAAGTCCAGCCGCGCATGATGCTGATTGACGACGCGGACAAGCAGGCGCGCTGGTATTTTCAGTTGAAGGCGGCGTATCTGGCGTCGCAGCAGACCGGCGCGCCAATGGCGCATCCGCTCGATGGCCCGGTGACGCTGCGCTGGAGGAGTTAAGTAGCGTAGGCTTCAGCCTGCGCGCATTTCTGACAAGAAAAAATTCAAAATCGCGCAGGCTGAAGCCTACGCTACCTAAGGCCTGCTACGCTTCTGCTTTCTGTTCAAACGCGCGATGGATCAGAAATAGAACTATCGACGTCAACGCTGCTACCGGCAACCCCAGCCAGACATGATGTTCGGCAATGCCGCGCACGCCTAGAAACAGGAAGATCGCAATCTCATGCCCCGCGCCTTGAAGTCCAATCGTGTCGGTCACGTGAGACGCCCAGCGAACTCCCCAAGCCATGGGAAGGGCGAGGATTGTTCCGGTCAATACCCATTGCCAAAGATTTTCCGCATGAAACAACGCCATGAAGCGGCGTAAAAGGAATGCAAACACAAACGATAAAAACGCGCAAAAAACCAGAACGAGAAAGTAATTCGTGATGATGGCGGCGCCGGCTGCCGAGGGCCCAATTCCCATTCCGGTCGGAGAGGCCAATTCCTGCAGAAACATCGCAACGGTCAGGAAAAGTCCTCCGCAGATCCAGGAGGCAAGGTAGTAGACGAGGCTTCCGCGGCGCGTCATTGCGGATTTATGTGCTCGCCGAAGTTTTTCTTTACGTTGTCATTCCGAGTCCCGGCCCTGCCGGGGCGAGGAATCCCTCTTGGATTCTCAATCGAAGAGAGATTACTCGCTCCGCTCGGTTCACCGTGAACGTTCACCGTGAACGGAATGACAACGGGGTGGTGTTCTTTGCTGGTGTGGCGTCTTTCGCTGGGGTCGTGTTTTCCACTAATGTTGAACGGCTTCATCAGATCCGCCGCTCGATCCTCGGAAATTCCTGCCAGACTTTCACGCCGCAGAAGTGCGAACCCTCTGTGCAAATCGGGGTGGCGATTCCGGCGCGGATGTAGCATGGCGGTCCCAGATAGCGCCCCAGCGACGGCAGCGCCGCGCGGACCTGCTCGACCTCTTCCATGGACGCCTGGTAGATCTCTTCCTGCGCGTTGAAGCAAGTCCGCATCGTCCACTTATGGAGCAGGTGGAGCAGCGAGCCAGTCTCGACCAGGCGAATCGCTTTGGCATTCGGCAGCAGGTAGAGCGCGATTTCGGGCGGAGCGCCGTGATCGAGCAACACGTTTTTTGCTTCCCAGGCATCGTTCATCGCGCGCTTGTAGACCTCGCGGGCGCGTGCGTTTCCTGCAATCAGCATGGGAGTGATGAAATCGGGCGCGCGCGTGTCGGTTAGAGCAAGGAGCGGGCGCGAGCCGGGCACCATGCGGTGACGCTGGTCCTGGCTATCGGCCGTGTGGCTGATTTTTTTTGCGAACGTGAAATTCGCATGCTGCAGCGCGCGCATGATCGGCGCATGGACTCCAATGTTGAGCGTCTCCAGTCGATAGGGATTGCGAGCGGGGTTGAGCAGGCGATCGATCGCCTCGTCGTCCGAGCACGCGCTTTCGGTGAGGCCCAGAACGGCGCGATATGCTTCGGCGACCACGCGCGGGGAATTCGGCGAATAATCCGTTAGCAAAGAGACGCGCCCTGAGAGACGCGCGTCAAATTCCCGCGCAAAAGGATCAGGGTCACGAGCAGATTGCATTGATCCCAACGAGGACCACTCCGGCATTTCCTCCTGCTCCATCGGCGCGTTGTCGAAGCGGTCGAAGAACTGCGAGTCAATTTCTCGAACGCGCGCGACCATTTCCCCGATTACCGCGCGCGCCTCGGTAGGAGTATCCGACGCCGCGGCCATGCGCCACAGGCGATGCAGCACGATGCCGGAGAGCGTATGGACCATCGTGGTCGCCGCGGCGACGGGCAAAACGTAGCGCGCGACTTCGATGGCGCGCTTCCCTGCCTGGCGGTCCACTTTTTCGCCGCGCTTGGGATGCGACATCGCGCTGATGTGCCAGATGTCGCCCAGAATTTCGCGCGCGTCGCCTTCGAGCAGGGCGGTCAGTTCGCGATAGTAGCCCCAGGCGCGCGCTACAGCGTTTTCGTAAATCGCGCGCTCGGCCGGGCCGAATCCCGGTCCCTGAGGCGGCAAATAGGCGGAGGCATGCGTCAGGCGCACATAGCGCTGGCTTTGTTGTTCGGAGTTGTAAAACGGATGCGCGTGCAGGAACGACCACACAAATTGCCGGCTGACGTTTTCCAGGCCGAATTCAAAATGCGCGTGCTGATAAACCGTGTGGTGGCCGCCGTAAAACGTGGACGCGCCGATCTGCAGCCGCTGCTTGTCGGTGACTTCTTCCGGGCCAATGATTCGCGGCGCGTAACAAGTACGCGCCGCGGCAATGGCTGAATCGTAGGGATGCGCGAAATGGTTCCGCAGTGTGACGCGAGGCGCAGCGGCTTCGAATTGCACGCCATCCGGTTGCGGAGAAGTCATCGGGTGCGATGCCATGGGTTGCGCGCAATTCTACAACGTAATTCAATTCCATGTGTCACCCCTGACGGGGTTTTTTTCCGGTTATCGTTGACACATTTACCCACCGGTTCCCCGGTGGGCTACGTTCTTACGCCCCTCCGGGGCTATCCATGGAAGGATTCTGCGAACGTCCCCGGGTCATGAAATCAGTAATGGCCCGGCGCCCCAACTCGGGCTACCTCTTCTTGTTCTTGTTGGCGTCCTTGATCGCTTGCTGAACTTCCGCGGCCTTTTCGTACTTCTTGGTGAAGCGCTCGACGCGGCCTGCCGTATCCAACAGCTTCTGCTTTCCAGTGAAGAAGGGGTGGCAATTCGAACAGATTTCGACGCGCAGGAAATCGCCCTTCATCGTCGAACGCGTCGGGAACGTATGCCCGCAGGCGCAATGGACGGTGACAGGATGGTAGTCAGGGTGAATATTGGGTTTCATTGAAGGTTCTCCCGCCGTCTGACCGGTCTGCGCGGCCCCCGGCACAGTGCCGGGCCTACAACCGCGTCGCTTGGTCAGCGGACAATTTAATATCATACGCGACTCGTCAAGCCCTGCCAAGCAGGTCGGTAATCTAGTAGATTAGTGGCATGAAGGAAGTCCTTGTTGAAAGTCTTTGGATGCTCCTAGGTCTAGCCTTCCTTGCTGTAGTGATCATGCGGATAATGAGAGTGGGAAGGCATGGGGCCAGATTGTATAGGAAGCTTTTTGGAGATCAGAAAAAATCAAACTGAGTCACTACCGGGAACCTTGTCTTACCGTGCATGAGGCACATTTACACGCAACCGGCGGAACTGAATCGCGAAATCGCTTGTGATTTCGCTTGTGCGCGCACCTGAGAAACGATAGCGTTCCGTTCATGCGCGTTGTGATTGAGGACGAAAGTGAAGCCCTCGCCCCGGTTCCGGCTTTCCCATCGGGCGAAAGTTATATAGACCTGCGCCAAAATCCGCGCGCCATCGAGCGGATCGCCCCGGCCCGCGCGCATCTGCCGCTTCGCAATTTTCTCTCCGCCATTAATTGCACGAAATCCGTTTTTACCAGCGCGGCAGTGGCCACCGAATCCAGGGCGTCATCCGACCGGCTATCCGGCGAAAGCTTTGAATTTGTCTCGCGCATCCGCCTGGTGTTTGCAATCCTGTCGCTCAATTTTGACCGGATCCAATATACGGAAATCATGGCCGCCCTTAAGGAATTGCTGGAACGCGATTCCGCGGAATCGATTCGAGCCGTATTGCACGTTTCACTTTGCGATTTTCCAGAGCAGGACCGCCGTGGATTTTGCCTGGAGATTCAACTCATCGCGCGTGGAGATTCGCCCCAGCAGGCGGAAGTGCGCTGGGACTGGGGCTGGCTCGCGTGCAGCAGGCTCTTCTATTCCGTGCTCGAGCGCTGGGGCAGCAGATCGGCGCGAGAGATCCTGAAGAATTCTCTCCCCCGAGTGAAGTCATCAAGTAAGTCGATCAAGTGACAAACGAACAGCCGACGCGCGCCGCTCCGGCGGTTCCCTGCATTTTGTAAACCCGCTTCAGGCTGACGCGGACGGGAGGCAGAATCGGAACGTGCAGGACCGCATGAAAAGCCTCGTCAAACTCCTCCGGGCGCGATGTCTCCAGAGCGACTCCGCCATACCCCAGATCGAGAACGCGGGCCGTGTGTTCAACTCCCTCGCCCACCAGGGCGTAGGCATGCGTGGTCGCGAGCGAAACGCGTTCCCAGCGCCGGCGTTCCGGATTTCGACTTTTGGCTTCACCAACCGGTGGTGGCGGGATCAATGGCCTCGGAGAAGGTGCGGGCTCTTTCGACTCTTGATTTGCGTCACGCAGGGGTGTAGCAGTCGCCAGTGATGGCGAGGACGTACGCAATCCATTCTTGAGGAGGTAAAGCCGTTCGTCCGCCACTCGAATCAAGACTTCTTCGAGTTCGCCATCATCCGGAAAAACAGCGAGACCATAATCGAGCGCCAGTGTGATTCCCAATTGCAAGTGGTCGATCGCAGTTGCATATGCTGTGCGCAAGCGGCGGCTGAGCGCCGCAGCCTGCTCGGTATCGGTTTGGGGAAGCAGGAGCGCGAACTCATCTCCGCCGATGCGGAAGGCATAGTCTGAAGTACGCAACGACTTCCGCAGCGTAGCTGCCGCGATCTGGAGTAGAACATCCCCTTGAGGGTGGCCGAAGCGATCGTTTACATCCTTGAACCGGTGCAAATCGAAAACGACGAGCGCAAGTTTGTGCGAATAACGAATGGACCGGTTGAGTTCCTTCTCAAAGTAATCGTCAAAAAATCGCCGGTTGTAGAGCCCGGTCAGCGGGTCGGACGCAGCGTTGATCTGAAGCTTCCGCAGCTCCTCATATTCCATCAGGATGGGAAGGCGCATCAGGTTTGAAGACGCCAGGACATCCACCAGCGCAGCTTGCAGGGAGACCTTCTTGCCGATGGTTTCACTCAAGTCGCGTTTTCGCGCCAGTGCCTGGTCCCAGAGATCGAGTCCCTGGGTTTCGGTGAGTTCGACGTGCGCAATCGTCCTGAAAAATCGCTGCAGGAATTGTCCCCGTGGCGGACGCTCCATCGTTTCGAGCGTATCTGTAAGCAACTCGAGGAAGGCCTCCTCGGTGGACATGCGCGGCGGGTTGGGATCGCCAGGCTGTGGCATCGAAATAAAGTCTTGGTTCCGGAATATCTTAAACGGTGAAAAAGGCTCGAGGACGCCACCATAAGCTTTGCACGGGGACTACCATCGGTGCTAACGGACCGGGTGCATAGCCGTAGTTATGCAGGTCACTGATTCTAAAGGAGTAGAAATATTTGCTCGAGGTGCCCCGAAACCCGAAACCTTGCAATGGCAAGTGGAATGCAAACTATTGCACATTGTTTCGGGATATTCAGGTACTTTAATTTCCTCGAAAACCTCTCGCGGCCTCAATCCAACGCTTTAAGGAATTCCACCCCTAGCAGGTGAATTCCATCTGTCGCGTGGTGACGCCGCACTCGAGCCTGGATCGGCGGTGTCTCTGCCGGAAACGTGGAAGACGGCGACGGCGGCGCTGGAATTGTGAGGTTCAAGAGTTGATCGGAACGTAGAATCCGTGGACTTGCCAAGTACGCCCCGGTCGAACTGATGTCCAGGGTTTTCGTGAGGTCGATGAATTCAACACCGGCAGCATCTACACCCCGAACGAACATGGGAATTTGCACGTGAATTCTCTGAGAACGCCGGCGCTCTGCTGGAGTCAAGCGCATTCCTTCTCTTTCAAAACGAGATATGGGAAATCAATTTCCCAAGGTCGAGACGTGGTACTTTCGCTCTAGTACTTAAATACGTGTTGCACAATGAATGCCAGCCCTTGTTCAAATCTCTATTTCTTGTATCTCACACATTCTTTAGTTGCTTATTTGTCCCAAATCGAGACGCGGAAAGTGTTTTCCACAGGCCGCCGTTCACATTGGGAAACTCCTTTCCTACATATGTGCAAAATAGAACCCATTTACCATTGACACCGTAGTTTCGTTTTGACAATATCCGTGGGGGTTCCCCGCTATTAAACCGCTTGGAATCAAATGGAATGGTCTGCTTCACACAAGCGGACAAGTGTCCTGAGGAGAGCGAATTGAAGCGTGGATCAGCAATCGAATCGTCGGCGAATGACGCCCTACCTTTGGGCGTTACTGCCAGTCTTCTCGACTTGCTGGAACAACCCATCCTGGTCTTCGATCGGGCTGGGAGGATCCTCCTGGTAAATCTGCGGGGCAAAAAAAGGTTAGCGGATTTCGGTTTCTCTTCCGATACAAATTTGAACCTTTTTTCCGACCTTTTGCATGTTAATCCCAGCATGATTCTCGATCGAATCGATGGTGGGGATCAAGAAATCGATTCGAAGTTCGATTGCTGCTCCGGCGAGGCTGTAGCGCGAATTCAGTGGCTTCCCGAGGCAGATTGGCTCGTTGTCCGTGTGGAGGACAACGAGAACGAGAAGGCCACGAACCTCACGGCCATCACAAAACATACCGTGCAGGAATTGCTCCAGGAGCGGGAGATTACTTACCGAAATCTGCTCGCCGCCTACCTGCGTTTGCAGGAAGTGAACCGGCAGAAAACGGTCTTTTTAGCGTCCGCAGCTCATGAATTGAAAACGCCGCTCGCGGTGATCAAGGGCTACTACGACCTGCTCCTTTCGGGATCGCTCGGCAAGCTGACGGACAAGCAACGTGACATTTTGCAGGAGTCGAAAGAAAGCTGCGAACGGCTGGTTCGCCTGGTTTCGATGTTCCTGAATTATTCCGCGCTGGAGAGCGGCAAGCTGGTCCTGCATCTGCGTGAGAATGATTTGCGGGATTGCCTTGGGGAACTGGCTGCGCGCTGGCATGAGGCGTTCACGCGCAAGCACGTGCGGCTGGACAGCACGCTGAACGCCGACCTCCCGATTTTCAAATTCGATTACCAGAAAGTGCAGCAAACCGTCGCGAACCTTCTCGACAATGCGTTGAAGCATACCGTCGCGGAAGGCCACGTAGTTTTGCGCGCGGAACTCCACTTCTGGGAGCGCCGCTCGACGGAAGAAGTACAGTCTCTCGACCGGCGACGGGAACGCGTGCACCTCCCCAACTGCATCAAAGTTTCCGTGTCGGATACCGGCCCGGGAATCGCTTCCGAACACCACCAGGAAATCTTTGAGGATTTTGTGCGCGTCGATCGCACGTCCTCGGGGATGGGCCTGGGACTCGCGATTGCCAAGCGCCTGGTGCAAGCGCACCGGGGGAAGATCTGGGTGGAAAGCGAACCGAAACGAGGCTGCAGGTTCACGTTCTTATTGCCGATAGACAATACGTAATCGAATAGGGAAATCATGAGGTGGGCCGATGGCTGAAAAAGAAAGAATTCTGGTGGTCGACGACGAACCCAGCATCCGAAAATATCTGGGGACGCTGCTTGAGGTGGATGGCTACGAAGTAGAAGCCGTGGTTTCGGGCCAGCAGGCGATCGAGAAGATCGAAGCCGGCGACCGCCCCGACTTCATCATTCTGGACGTCCTGATGCCGGGACTCAACGGCCTGGAGACCCTCAAGCATCTGATGCAGATTGACCGGTCCCTCAATATTGTGATGCTCTCCTGCTCGAATGAAGTCGGCACCGTTGTCGAGGCCATTCGCCTGGGTGCGCAGGATTACCTGACCAAGCCCTTCGAAAAGGCCGAGCTGGACGTGGCCATGTTGAAGTGCCGGCAAAAGCAGGCGCTTCGGGCTGAAAACAAGGCTTTGCGTGAGTATTGCGATACGATCACGGAAGACCTTTGCTTTCTTGCCGCGAGTCCACAGATGGTGCGCATCCGGCAGCAGATCCTCCAAATCGCACCGGTGGATGTGCCCGTTTTCATCTATGGTGAAAGCGGCGTCGGCAAGGAAGTCGTTGCACGCATGATCCACCTGCGGTCGACACGCCGCAACCAGCCCTTCGTCAAGGTAAATTGCGCCGCGCTACCCGGGGAACTTCTCGAATCCGAGTTATTCGGTTTTGAACAGGGCGCGTTTACGGGCGCCGTGCGATCCAAGCCAGGCAAGTTTGAACTTGCTACCAAGGGCACCATCTTCCTGGACGAAATTGCGGAGATGAGCCCGCATCTGCAGGCCAAGTTGTTGCACGTTCTTCAAGACCACCAATTTTCGCGCCTCGGCGGGCGCCAGTTGATTGATGTGGATGTTCGCGTCCTTGCCGCGACCAATGTGGAAATTCAGGAGGCCATGAAATCAGGCCGGCTCCGCGAGGACTTGTATTATCGCCTCAACGTGCTCTCCATCAACGTGCCTCCGCTACGCGAGCGGACTTCGGAAATCCCGCTGCTTTTCCGTCATTTCCTGCAACAGTACAGCACCAAATTCAACAAGGAACCGATGACGCCCTCCCAGCACTTGCTCGAAGCAGCGGTGCGTTACCCGTGGCCGGGCAATCTGCGCGAACTCGAAAATTTCGTCAAGCGCTATGTGATTCTGGAAGATGATGAAGGCAGTTTCCGTGAACTTCTGGAAATGTCCGCCACGCGGCAGCGCATTTCGCCCCGAGAGGAAGCTGCTCCCGCGCGCGAACAGGGATTGAAGGCGCTCGTGCGCAGCCTGAAGGACGAAGCCGAAATGGAAGCCATCGCCGATGCTCTCGAGAAAACTCACTGGTGCCGAAAAGATGCCGCCAAGATGCTGGGCATCAGCTATAAAGCATTGCTTTACAAGGTTCGCCAGTTCGGGCTTGACTCCGGTCGTGCGGCCCGCGGAGGATCCAAGGAGAAATCCAAGCCGAAAGATGACGCCGCCGCGAATTCGGCACCGGCGGGGCTGACGCCTGCCGGGCGGCATAGCTAGCCGAAGTCGCATCTGCAATTGTTTGCAAATTTAGGGATATCGAAGTTTCTGAATACCTTTCACGCGGGCATCGAGTTAAGATGGCCTCGCGTGGCGCAATCGGAAATCGTATCAGGAGATATCCGCAGGGGATAGTCGCTGGGGAGAACTAACTGTGACATTTTCTGCCGGCCAGCCTCCTGTCAGGTACAAGTGGGATGGCAGAATCTTGTTTACTAATTCTTGTATTACATTGAGTGATTCCCTTTTATTAAGTATGAAGAGCATGCTGGGAGGCGGTTTAGCGTTGCAGGTAATCGGGGTTGTGACATAATGTGCCCATCAAAGGTAAATGATCGGTTTTATGGGGGGACGGCCACTGGCGATTGTGAAATAAACTGGTCAGACTAGTTTGGAACGTCAATTGCACCTAATTCATGCTCGGGGATAATGCTCATGAGTAGGAAATTGGGGTCCAGGGGAAAATGACAGAGCGTCGCACGGCACGTCGATATGATTTGTCTCTTCCGGTGATCATTCGGACGCCGGTAGAAAAAGAAACTTCCCCTCGGAACGGGAAAACGCGGGACATTTCCACGCGGGGAGTTTACTTCACCATTGACCAGGATCTCGGCGCAGGGGCCGAACTGGACATCACTCTTACTCTGCCCTCCGAAGTCACGCGTGGCTCCGAAGTATTTATTCGCGCGATGGGCAAGGTAGTCCGCGTTGACAAGAAGCCTGAGAATGGGTCCTCCCGAGTGGGCGTAGCGGCAGTAATTGAACGCTACGAAATTATTCGCAACGAGCCCGCCACGCACTAACGCCAGCGCGCGTTAAGTTCTCAAATTGTTAGATTCCTGTTTCCATGCAGAGTTTCTGCTTCTGCGTGTGAATCGACGTGCCTTCGCAACAACCGGCCTGGGGTCGCATGGCGCGCGCTCATCCGAAACCGCTGCGCAGGACTGGCATGGACGAACACCTCATCGGGCGATATAATCACGCCGCCGGGGGAGAGTAAGTCGGCGCACAAATCTGCGTTGTACCATGTCAGGTGAACTTGCATCCACTGGACCTTTCCATCATCATTCCCGCGTTTAACGAGGAACGCCGCCTGCCGAAAACCCTCGATTGCGTCGGAATGTATTTGAAAACGCAATCTTTACGGGCGGAGATCCTTGTCGTTGATGATGGGTCCTCCGATGACACCGCCGGTCTGGCCGCCAGCTATGCGAGCAAATACCCTAACCTGCGGGTCCTTTCGAATGAAAAAAATCGAGGTAAAGGGTATAGCGTGCGTCACGGAATGCTGGAGGCCCGCGGCGAATATGCTCTGTTTACCGATGCGGACCTTTCCACGCCAATTGATGAACTTGGCAAGCTGCTGGCAGCCCTGCGGGAACAAGGGAACGATGTGGCAATCGGGTCCCGCGCTTTGAACAGAAATCTGATTCTCGTCCACCAGTCAAAGGTTCGCGAACAGGCGGGCATACTTTTCAATTATTTCGTCCGCTGGATCATGGGAATCGAATTTTCCGACACGCAGTGCGGCTTCAAGGCCTTCCGTATGGACCGGGCGCGGATCATTTTCAAGCAGCAACGAATGGAGCGATTCGGGTTTGACCCCGAAATCCTTTTCCTGGCCAAGCGGTATCACTTGCGAGTCGCGGAAGTACCCGTGCGCTGGTCGCACGATTCGGGAACAAAGGTGAACGTCGCCGCCGACGGAATACAAATGTTGTTTGATCTGCTGGTGATCCGCTGGAACGCATTGAAGGGACTCTACACGCGGGAGGATAAAATCTGACACGCGGGCGCAAACTGGCACCCGCCCGGCATTGGAATCCACCGCGAGCGGACGTATCTGGTGAGAAACGCTGCGGGCAAATTGTTTGCGTTCACCGTGCTGGTAACCGATTATGATGACCGAATCGGGTTCGCCGCTGAACCGCGACGTCCGGTACCTGACCTTATCCTCTGAATGGAGAAGCTTGAACCTGAATGAAGGTGTCCATTGTCATCCCGGCATACAACGAGCGAGCGTTCATTGAGGAAGTGTTGTTGCGTGTGCAGGCTTCGCCCATTGACAAAGAGATCGTTGTTGTAGATGATTTGTCCACCGATGGCACGCGCCAGGTCCTTGAAGACCTGGACAAGGCGCAGTCCGAGGGAGAGCACGAAGCGCTCGTGCAGAACGGCAACGCCCGGCTTCCTCTTGGAAACATTCGCTTCCTGTTTCAGTCCAAAAATGGCGGCAAAGGGGCGGCGTTGCGCCGCGGCTTCGAAGCCGCTACCGGAGAAGTTGTGCTGGTACAGGACGCCGACCTCGAATATGACCCCAAGGATTACGAGAACCTTCTGGCACCGATTTTTGACGGAAAGGCCGACGTGGTGTACGGATCCCGATTTTCGGGTGGCCCCCAGCGCGTTCATTACTTCTGGCATTATGCGGGAAACAAGTTCCTGACCCTGCTCTCCGATGTCTTCACAAACCTGAAACTCACGGATATGGAGACCTGCTACAAGGTTTTCCGTCGCGAAGTCCTCCAGGGGATCACGCTGAAATCGGATCGCTTCGGTTTCGAGCCCGAAATTACCGCCAAAATTGCGAAGGGCAACTGGCGGATCTATGAAGTTTCGATTTCCTACTCCGGCCGGACCTACTCGGAAGGCAAGAAAATTACCTGGCGCGATGGCATCTCTACGCTGTGGTGCATTTTTCGATTCAATTTATTTGATTGAGGACACCTTGGACGACCAGCTATGACCGATCGTCCAGGTTCCCACACAAAAAGTGAAATACGCACTACGAGAGCACTTAGTTCTCGTAGACCATGACTGCGATTCGATCCCCTGGAAACAGACGGTTGTACAGATAATATCCGTCCCCTGAGTAGTCGATATAGACGTCATCGTTTTCGTACCAGTTGCCTGGCCAGTATTCCGGCCACGGGTCAAGGAGACTGATCCAATAGCCTCCATACTGAAAGGTGGGATACCCGCCAAAGATCACCAAATTGAGGCTAAAGATACGGAACCCGTGACTCGGACCAAAATGGCCACGAAAATTGACATCAGGAATACGATAGCCGTTGTAGCCGCCGCGCTGTTGCCAGGTGCGGTGCTCGGACTGCCAGTTGGATGCGCGGTGTTGCTGCCAGACGGCCTGCTGTTCGCCCTTCTGGACACGTTGCCCTTGCTGTGAAGGCCGGCCACCAGATTGTTATTGCTGGGGTTGCTGGGCCCGCTGCTGCGGCTGTTTCTGTTGCTGCTGTGGTTGCTGCTGAGCCCGCTGTTGCGGCTGCTTCTGTTCTTGCTGTGGATGTTGCTGAGTTCGCTGTTGCGGCTGCTTCTGTTGCTGCTGTGGTTGTTGCTGGGCCTTCTGTTGCGGCTGTTGCTTTTGCTGCTGTGGTTGTTGCTGGGCTCCTCGCTGTGGCTGTTTGTTCTGGGCTTGCGGTTGCGCCTTCTGTTGGCCTTGCTGTTGTTGCTGTCCATCTTTCTTGTCTTCCTGCTGCATTGAGTAGATTGGAGCAGTGCTCACGAAAAGCAACAGCAGACCTGCCAGACTGACAAATCTGATTCGTCTTATGTATGCACCTTTGTCACAGATTGCTTTGTACTTAGTGGTTCGCCACATGAATTCCCCCTTCGACTCATTCTGCGAGTCTTCGCGAAGAGCGTTTTGACGTCGGTGTATTTGCAAATAATCTTTCCCCGATTTCAGGTCGATCCCAAAGAACATCAACGCAACCCGCCGAACAAGTACAAGATCATTACGATAACCACGACCGTCCCGACGGTCCCCAGGCCTCCGCGTGGCCCCCATCTGGAATACCCGTAATAACCGCCGCCTCCGCCGAACAACAAAAGCAGAATAATGATTAGAAGCAACATCGCATTTCTCCTTTCCGCTGGTTACTTGCTTCTGGCCCCGATGACCAGCAAGGCGACTCCTCCAACCATTGCCAATCCTCCGAGGACTGGAGGAAGGGGAATTCGCTCATGAGTTTCTGAAGTGACATGGACCGAACCCACATCGAGGACATCTTTCTGTCGCGTGTAGTTGATGCCTTGATAGGCGAGAACCAGCGCGCCCGCAACGATTAACAAGATCCCAATCCAAATCATCGATTTCATGTGAACTCCTTCCCAAGCAGACATTTAGATAACCACGACATACTCCTTTTCGGCTTTATGAAGATCAGCTACCCATAGGTATTGAACACGCGTTTTCCACCGCCTACCCACCTTATATCTGCGATTCTTTTTCATTATTTCGTCATCCTCGGTGACACATGTCATTCGTCGCTGTGACATTGATCACGACTCACATCGGATCCATCACGGCCCGGCTTGGAGGACTAAGGGTTTCGGCTTGTCAGTTTTCACTGACGACTTCAAGGAGAGATTTATTAATTCGCAGCCCCTGGAGCTTGCTGCCATATTCAATAAACCCTTGTTTTCTAAACTTGTTCATGAAGAAATTGATTCGGGACCGTGTTGTACCAACCATCTCCGCCAGAATTTCTTGTGAGATGTCGGACACCATCAGCGCCGGCTTTTCTTGTTGGCCATAGTGCGCCAGCAGCAGCAAAGTGCGGGCCAGCCGTTTTTCGCTGGAGTTAATGAGTTGATCGGTCAGATCTTGCTCGAACCGGGCGTTTCGCAAAAGGATATGCTTGATGAACCGGTCCGAGAGAGCCTGTTCCGCATGAAGCCGTTGAATCATCTCCGACTTTTCGATCATCAGGATTGTGCTCCGTATAGTTGTTGCCGCCGTGTTTACACGATATGATTGGCCCGCCAGGCAACCTTCGCCAAAGAAATCCCTCGGGCCTAATACGGCCACCACCGCTTCTTTCCCGGATTCATTGACGACGGTGAGCTTCACGCCGCCTTCTCGGATGTACAGAACGCTAGTCGCAGGATCGCCTTGCGTGAAAATGGCCGCATTGCTTCCATATTCCACAACGCCCCTATAGTCACTCCCCGAATCGAGAACTTTCTCGATAGTGAAGATTTCTTTTCCCTCGAACTTTGCTCCGAACGCGGCGTTCGTTTGCCACGGCCGGGGCGCCGCAACCTGGATAACTTTCTCATTAGCTAACCTCAGATCAAAAGCAATTGGGTTCCCCATGATTAGCTCCTTAGCTTGTCTCTTTTATGATGAAGATCGCGATTGCACAGCCAAACGGATTACGTCTGATCGGCCCGCTCCGCGCAAATCAACATTCTGTTTATAAGCATTTAGGTAGTCACCGTCAGTGCCTGTTATCACAACCGGAAGTGATGAGGGTCACGACGTGGTCATGGACGTATCGCTCAAAGGAGGATATTTGCCAGATGGCCGCGATCAGTTATCACTTTGACCAGCAAGCGAGATGGATGGAATCGCACGGAAATTGGATTGGGGTAGGGCCGAAACATCTGAATTATTACTATCAGGTGTAATCAACAATCTGTGAAGCCGATCGGGAGCGCATTTGAGGCGGGATCAACATTGGTGCCCGTTGGTCCGCTATGGTGATGGTGACAGGTCTTGATTTGCTAGGCGGGGAATCAGTCGGACTTTCGGACGAAGCTTATGGCTTTTGTTCGCGGTCATTTTCCGCTGCGGACTCGGCCTGGTTCAGGCGGTCGACAAGGGTATTCAAGGCCTGCAGGAGCGACTCGACGAGCGGGGGCTGGTCGCCGTTGCCGTTGTGGGCTGGCAGAAGAGGCTGAGCCGGCGCTTGCGCCGTGGGATCAATGATATCCAATTCGAAATCGCGGGCCACTTCCTCAACGATTTCAGCGGGGACCGGATTCTTCTGGTCGACAAAGGCACTAACCAGCGAATGTTCGCACAACATGTTGGTGACCCTCGCGATTCCACGGGAGTAGCGATGAACGGCCTCAATGGCTTCCGGGCTGAAGATATCGGCATTTTCCGCCCCCGCGATGCGCAACCGCTCGTGAATGTAGCCGTGGGTTTCCTCGAGCGTAAGCTGGCGCGTTTTTGCGCGCAGCGTGATCCGCTGGCGGAGCTGCCGGAGCTGGGGTTGGTTGAGCTTCTGATCGAGCTCGGGCTGCCCGGCAAGCACGATCTGGAGCAGTTTTTCGGTGGACGTTTCCAGATTGGTGAGCAGACGAATTTCTTCCAGCATCTGCAGCGAAAGGTTTTGCGCTTCGTCCACGATCAGCACGGCGCGCTCGCCGGCCTGATAGCGTTCCAGCAGCCAGCTGTTCAGCTTAAGGAGCAACTGGCCTTTCTGGCGCGATTCGCAGGGAATGCCGAAATCGGCCATCATGAAATCGAAAAACTGCGAGACGCTGAGGCGGGGATTGAAAATGAAAGCTGTGGATACGCGCTCCTTGTGAAGCCATTCGAGCATTTTGTTGATCAGCGTGGTTTTTCCTGTACCCACTTCGCCAGTCAGCAGGATAAAACCCTTGCGAGTCTCAATTCCATAGGTTAAGCAGGCCAGCGCTTCCTGTGTGTGATGCGTCAGGAACAGATAACGCGGGTCCGGATTGACGTTGAACGGATTTTCCTTGAGTCCGAAAAACTTCTTATACATTCAACAATCCCCCTACTAAAGCCTGCGAACCGCAATCGCGGGAAATCTCCTCCGTGTAATCAGGATCGACCGCCATGCTTACCATGTGGGACGCAAATGCCAGTTCAAAGTCATGCCAAATGTCTGCGAAAAACCAGCGCCACCGCAGCTCGCCACCGGACAAGCTACCGCGCCTTGATGCTGGAGGCCATGTTAAAATTGATCGTGGCGTGCTGCCCCATTATCTGACCGAGATTTGCGCCGAGGAACCAGTTGTTGAAGCTCGTCGTCGCCATCCCGGCGGCCGCCAGACTATTATTCAGCGCATATCCTCCGTTGACCGATCCCGTCAAGAAACGGTTGAACCGGTAGTTGCCCGAGCCGGAAAAGGTGTTGGCCGTGGATCCCAAAAATACGCCCGAGCCTGCCGTGAGGCTGCGATTATAAGAAAATTGAAGCCGCTTCTTCGCCGGTTATAGGTCAAGGCAGTGTTGGCGGAAACAAACCAGAGCGCATAATTTCCGATTCCGGTTCCGTCGCTCACGCGAATTTGCTCAGGTCCCACTTCCGCTTGAAACGCCACACGCCCCGTGATCTTCCTCCCGTACGCAAGCGCCGCCATGTAGCTCGTCGTGGAACTGTTTACGTTGCTGGAACCGCCAAGAGGAAGATAACTATAATCAATTTTACCGTAGCTTGCGAGGACCGCAATTGAATTCGTGGGATCCAGCAGATAGTCATAGCCGGCTTGCGCGTCCAGCATATGGCTATTAACGAAACCCGTGCCGGCAAAATCCAGCAGGCCATACGAGCCCGCAAGAGTGACAGCAGACCTTCGGCTGAAGGAGTATTCCGCGTGGCCCAGGATGGAGTTCCGGTAGCGCATAACATTCCCGGTTTCGATCGTTTCACCGGGGGTGAATGCCTGCGTGGAGCCCAGTTGAGAGGAAAATTGAGAGATGAGGCCGGGGCCGCCCATGCCGGTTCCCGTAAAGGCGGCTCCGGGGGAAGCGGTGAAATCGTCGCGAATCAAAACGTGCCATCTTGCCCAGGTCATCTGCTGCGAAAAGGTCAGATTATGAAACTGAGAATGCGAAGAGTTCGTGCTCCCCAACACAGGTCCCACAGTGAAGTTTTCCCCGCCGTTATAAAAAAGAGTCAGGTGGTTGATGCTCCAGATACGATCGAAAGCGAGGCTACCGCTCAAAATCATTTCACCCGCCAGGTTTGTTTGTCCCGCGGTACCAGGGCTGGTCAGGCCCAAACCTGAAATAGAAATAGAAGGGTCGAAAATGTCGTGCGCGTGGTCCAGAGAACCCAATCCGAATTGTTGGGCTCCGGAAAGCGTATTGTCATCGGGCGTAACCTGCGAAGGGTCATAGGACACGGGATCGCTCGGGCCGGAGACGCCGCGAGCGGCCGCGGCCGGAGGCTTCCCGTTCCCTCCGGCCCCGGACGAATTCGCAGGGGGGAGAGGAGCAATGGGAGCGGCCGACGGGGCCCCCTGATCCTGCGCTTGCACACCAACTGCGGTGGCACTCAACAGCAGAGCGAAAGCGAAGGCCCAAATTGTTTTTCGCATCTTCATGATTTCACCTCTTACGGGACGACAACGGTGTCGCCCGGCTCCAGCTTGATATTCTGTTCAGGATTGTCGCCCCTCAAGACGTCCCGGTAATTAAAGGGCAGTTCGACGTGCTTGCCGTCGCGCAGCCGCATCACATGGATTTTTTCACGTCGGCAAATGTCGTGAAGCCGCCCGCGCTCGATAGAGCCTGCAGAACCGTCATTCCCGGTATCAGCGGAAACGCGCCCGCACGAAGCACTTCGCCCACCACGAACACGCGCTGGCTATTGATCGCCGTGACGATGACCGTCACCTGCGGCTCATTGAAATACTTGCGCAACTTCTCGGTTACCAGCGCGGCCAATTGCTGTGGCGATAATCCTCCGGCCTGCACATCATTGATCAGCGGCAGGGAAATTCTTCCGTCGGGACGCACCGGCACGACGCGGCTCACATCCGGCTCCTTCCAGACGTTGATGTCCAGAACATCCTCGGGACCAATCACGTAGGAGGGATCCGTAGTGGCCGGCACCGGAGCAGCCTTGCTATCCGCCGCGGGTGCAGCCGCGGCGCGCGCCGTGGTTACATCAGGGTCCTTCGCCACGTCCTTTTTGTCCTGCTGAGCCGCCTGCGTAAATCCGGCGCTGGCCAGAAAAACCGCAAGGACAAGAATAATTGTTCGATTCATGATAATTCTCCTTATTGCCCACCCGTTTGATCGGAGCCGTCGAGGCCTAATTGCTTCAGTTTGTAGAGCAGGGCCTTATAGCTGATTTGCAGCTCGCGCGCGGTCTTCTTGCGGTTCCAATGGGTGCGTTCAAGCTGGTTCAGAATCATTGCGCGTTCGGCATGCCTGGACGCTTCCCGGGCCGCTTCCTTGAGCGATCGGGCAGGAGCATGAGCCTGCTGTATGGCGGGAGGTTTCACCGGAGCCGGTGCAGGCTCCGGCGCTCTCTGAGCATCGCTGCCGGCAAGATCGTGGGATGCCAGCAGTTCGTTTCCAAGCGCCACCATTTTCCGCGCGAAATTTTCCAGTTCTCGGATGTTTCCCGGCCAGGCGTGGCGCAACAATAGTTCCATGGTTGGCGCGCTCAGGTCCGGAATGGGCCGCTCGAACAGGGACGCATATTTCCTGAGGAAAAAATCCAGCAGCTCGGGAATGTCTTCTTTCCGGTTTCGAAGCGGAGGAAGCCGGAGGTGCACACCGTTTATCCGGTAGTAAAGTTCCTCGCGGAACCGCCCGTTGCGCATCTCGTCCTCAAGATTGCGGGTCGTTGAGGAAATGACTCTGACGTTTAGGCATCCGGGGGATAGAACGCCGCTGCCATCGGGCAGAAGGTTAAGCAGCCGCCCTTGTGCTGCCGGGTCGAGCTGGTTGATCTCATCCAGAAAAAGCGAGCCGGCGCTCGTCGCACCTTCTTCAATTGGGACCTCACCGCATTGCAGGCGAGCGGCAAGAGAATCCGCCGTTAATCCAGCGCAGCAATATTTCATGAACGCTTCATTCCAGCGAGAGGAGAGGCGATGAATTTCCTGTGCCACCACCTCTTTGCCCGTCCCGCTTTCCCCAACAAGCAGGATCGGAATATCCGTCGGGGCAATATCCGCGATGGTGCGCTCCAGCGCCCGCATGGCTGGGCTTACCCCATGGACGAAATGATGATTGAGGCCGGAGGGTGAGCCCGAGGCGCCAATCGAGAGGAGATTTTCGTCTGCCTGGATAACCATGCCACCTCATCAAGAACAACAAGGAATTAGTGTCCGCCGTTAAACGTGCGGCTGATAGGCAAGAGCAACGTACGGGCCATGCTGCATATTCGAAAACGGCTGGCTGCAAACTTGCAATAAGCTTATATTTATGTGTAATTTACAGCTTTCATAGGGCTGCCTGCAGTTCACTGAAATCGAGGTAGGTGTTGAGTCTCCGGCTACCACAATGTGGCAAAGTATTTCCATATTTTTCGGAATGGATCGAATCGGGCTCTAAGTCACAGGGCCAATTGAAGATAAACCGATCCAGATCAAGCTAATCGCCGAAAAACCCATGGGAATCGATTGGCACGACGTGGAATATGTTTTCCACGTGCTTCTTTGAATTTAGACTCCAAGCCGACTGAAGCTGACGGTCTAGACCATCACTCCAAGTATTACTGGACGCATGTAGTGGAACCGAATGGTTGTGGCCGTAGCTGAACTTCAATCGGCAGGGACGGAAGGTGGCGCTGATTTCACGCGCTGGATATTCAATCCGCGCTTTGGAGGAAGTCCCGCGCGGCGAATTTTATAGAGCAGGGCGCGATAGCTGATTTTCAGGGCGCTCGCGGTCCGCTTCCGGTTCCACCGGTTTGCTTCGAGCACATTCATGATGATTTTCCGCTCGAACTCTTGCACCGCTTCCCTGGTTACTTTCTTCAAATGAATCTGGCCATCCAGCGGAATATCGGGTGTCGCGTGTGTCTGGTCCCAGCTGAGCAGTTCACTCGCGACGGCTTCCTCAGAGCCAAGAATGACGTAACGTTCAATCAGATTTTCCAGTTCCCGGATATTTCCCGGCCACGGATGTTTTTCGAGCAGCCGTAACGCGGCGTGCGAAAGAGGTTTCGCCGGAAGGTTGTGGCGCGCTTTATGAGCTTCCAGAAAATACCCCACTAGATCGAGGATATCTTCGGACCGTGCGCGAAGCGATGGGAGTTGGATGCTGACGACGTTAATTCGATAAAAGAGGTCCTGCCGGAAGCGCCCTTGCGCGATCTCTTGATCCAGCCGGCGGTTGGTTGCGCAGATTACGCCAAGCTGCACGTGCCGGTCTTCCTGGCCGCCGATCCGAGTGAACTGGCCATCCTGCAGCAGTTGAAGCAATTTGGCCTGGAGCGACATGTCAATCTCATCGATGCCATCCAGGAAGAGCGTGCCACCGTTCGCCTGTTCGACCCGGCCGGGCTTCACCGCATGCGCGCCGGTAAACGAGCCTTTTTCGTAGCCAAATAATTCGCTTTCGAGCAGCGTGCCGGGAATTGCGGCGCAATTCACTTTCACAAATGGAGTTTCGGGTGCGACTGAGGATTCATGGATGTATCTTGCCAGCAGACCTTTCCCGGTACCGCTGTCGCCCTGGAGCAGGATCGGCACTCCAGATGAGGACACCTTGTCTATTTTTTGACGGACGGCCTGCATAGTCGGCGAACGGCCGAAAATGATGTTGGCAGGAGGTAAGGCAGTTCCCCGGTTCGCCGAACCCGCCTTGGAAATCGCAGTGGTGGCCATAGGTCTCTTTTAACGGCAGTGTGGATCATCCCCGTGTTTTACAAATGCACACAGCGAACCAAACTTTCGACCACGTTGGCAGGTGAGTTGTTTGGGTGCCGTATCCAGCGGGAATTTGAAACTGCATTAGATTGAGTGAGTTACTGACTTTCTGGCTAAGCCCATTACTTGGAGGACTATCACCGGGAACGTTGTGGAAATGTCAGATAGCAGGAAAACTCTTTCTCTTCTAGAGCACCATTGTTCCAGATTAGAGCACATTGTAATGGATTTAATGGGTGTGAAGGGCTCCCTGCTCCGTGGTCGTACCAAACGATTGGGACCAGACGCAGATTGCGTCCGATTCCGGCTGCGTAAGTTTCACATTCTTATGGGCGATCCGGTACGTGAACGGTGGCATGCCATTCTGGCGGATTTCCTTGCAGACGTCGGTCAGAACGTCGTTTGCCTGTTTTGGTGACGGCTGGGCTTCCCAATCCTGAAAATTCATGTGGCGCCGTCCTTGATTCACGTCGTCAACCACCATCCAGGATACGGGAGCGATGTGGCTGTACCAGGGCCACACCGTCTGGTCGGAATGGCAATCGCCGCAGGAGCGCATCAAACTGGCCCGAACATTTTCAGGAATCTTCACGTGAGAGGAAAGCGCTTTGGATGGAACAGCCGGCGGGTTCGTTCGCTCCGGTTGAAAAAATTGTATGCCGATCAGAAACACAAGCAGGGCGAGCAGGACCATCTTCACCCGGGCCTTATTCATCTCGACATTTCCATTTGTAGCGCCTCAATCATGCAGGTCCGGTTGAATACGTGATTTTTGGTCACAGAATATACAATTGCAAACTCCATCTTAGTTTAACTTGCTTCTAGTAATTTCGGAATTTCGAAAGACCCTACAAAGGAACCTCTACCGGCAAACTTTGAGTTAGGCTAAGCGCAAAGGAACGGCAAGATGACCAATGCTAAACCACCTGAGCCATGGCTCCGGGGTACATTAACGGAAATTCCGGCTGTCGCAAGGGCAGTCCTGCACGCCCTGCAAATGGCTCAGGAGGATCTCACCGCCTGGTGCGGCGGCCTCAGCGATGAGGAATTGAATGCACGTCCCGGTGGAATCGCTCCCGTGGCATTCCATCTGCGTCACATTTCGCGGAGCGCTGATCGCCTGTTGACATATGCCGAGGGACGGTCTCTTGACCAGAAGCAAATTGACGATCTGAATTCGGAACTCCTGCCGCCGGTTACGCAGAGCGAGTTGTTCGCCGAGTTGTCCTCCGCCTGCGAGAAGAGTGCGGATCGCATCCAACGGCTGGTATCAGCCGATTTGGAAACGGTCAGAAGCGTCGGATCCAGGCAGTTGCCAACGACAGTCGGTGGCCTGCTCGTGCATGTGGCCGAACACACGCAGCGTCACGTAGGCCAGGCGATCACAACCTCGAAAATTTTGGTCGCGCAGCGGCGCGCATAAATGTAAGAGAAGGCCGGTCTCGTTTAAATGATCCGGGCCAAGGGCACTGATGTAGTAATCTTCAACGCGTCCACTTTCCCACCCTCCGCCGATTCCTGTTGCAAGGTTCATGGAACTAAGCCTACTATGCGTGTAAGACGTCCCACCCCTTTGGAGGCCTAGCCGATGAAAGTTCAGGATCTGGTGCAATCGCGCAAGGAAATTTTCTCAATTCTGGAGGAAACCACAGTTCACGACGCAGCGCGCTATCTCCGGGACCATAGAGTTCGATCGGTCGGAGTGCTTGACGCGGCGGCTCGCCTTACGGGAGTTGTTTCTCAAAGCGATATCTCCGATAAGGTCGCGGCGGAGAACAGGTGTCCCGCCTGGATGCGCGTTTCCGAAATCATGTCGCGCGATCTGATCACGGTGCGGCCCGGGATTTCACTGGATGAATGCCTTCGGCTGATGGAAAAGCACGACATCTTTCACTTGCTGGTCGTGGAAGAGACGGGGCGTTACCTCGGAATGATTTCCGTTGCAGACCTGCTACAGGTCATCGCTTCCGACGAAAAGGCGCGCGCGGACATGTTTGAAGCGTTTGTTTTTCCGCAGAGGTAGAAGAAGCGATTGGCTTTGGAGCCGTTTTTCCTTCGATGCGAATTAGGACACCGCCTTGGTCCGCATCAATCCCATTCGTTGATCCAGTCCATGAATCAAGTCAGAAGCCCCAGCCTTAAAAAACCGAAGACTGGGGCACCCCACACATCAGAGTCATTCAAAGCCCGGGCCACCCGCTCTCGCGGAGGTAAACACAAATTTAAGACGCATTTCTCGCGGACAAATCATATAGTATCCTCACGCAATGGCGAAAAATGAGTTCAGGCGCTACGCACTTCACTATCTAAATTTTTGGGTATCCCAAGATCGAATGTTGTGCGAGGCATTAGCTGGTTCCGATGATTCGGAGAAGTTGAAATTTCTTGCAAAGGCTGCTGCGTTCTACAGAATCGCCAGAAATCTTCCCAGACGTTATGACGAGGGTAAGGGGCTTCCACGGTACGGCCCTCTCCTGGAGATCATCGGCGCTCTGAATCCCGCAGACTTTGAAGGCGAAAATCTTTTGCCGTCTATAAAGAAGGTGAGAAAGAAAATCTCAGGTCGGTACGGTCACCGGGACGTTCTCTCCGCGACGACAAAGTTTCTCTGGCTGAAAATGCAAAGCCCAATCATCATCTACGACAGCCAAGCCAGAAAAGCACTCGGTGCCGCGCCGGGTAAAATTGATGAGTACTACTCGCTATGGCGCGAAAAGTTTAGCACCAGTGAGCAACAGATCAGAGAAGCCTGCGATTCTCTACAAGAAGTGCATGAATACACGGAAAAGCCAGAGATAACCACACCTCAATACATCGCCGAAAAAGCATCACAATCCTGGTTTAGAGAAAGGGTATTTGATGTCTACCTTTGGCACACCGGATTGGCCCGCAAAAATACCCAGCATTAAGCCTGAAATCCATTTGTATGGAAAAGCCTCCACCGCCAATTCTTAAACTCATATTCTAGTAAGGGTTTTCATCAGATGATTCAAGCGCGCCCGCGCTTCCTGACCCATGGCTGTAAATTCAACGCCCATCCCCTTGCGGGGCTGGCTGTCCCGTACGAGAGCGCGGGCGCGCACGTCGCCCCCGGGGATTTCGAAAATCAGGCGGATGGTATCGCCGTTCGGAGGAGGATGCGCGGTTGAAATAAACAGTCCGCCCAGCGCCAGTACGCTGACTCTTGACACTCTGCGAATGCCGGAATGCTCCCAGGCAATCAAAATGCCCTTCGGCAATCCAACTCGGGAATGGCGGCGTGTTGTTTTTTCAGCAGCCACGAAGCACGCTCTCAAGGAATCGGTTTCGCGCGCGAACTCTTGCTACTCGGTAAAAACGATTCCGACGGCGGTTCTGTCTTTCTCGGTCCGGGTATCAATTCGTACGACGTAGCCGCGAAGACGAAGCGGCCCCTCCGAAGCGCCACCGATTCCGGGATTGTCGAGTTGGACCTGCAGTTCGGACTGCAGCTTCGGACTATGATCCAGGTAAATCAGCGCGCCGTGCAGGCTCAAGTCGCGAATGATCGTCTCTTCTTCAAACGCCATGCCTGAATCGGTGAAGCCCGTCACTCGCGCGTTGAAATGCGTGTCTCGTCTTAACCCCTCGCGAACGTTCGGGATCACCACGTCGACATTTTCTTCTCCAAGCGTCATCACCATTCCCTCGGCAGCTGCCCACACGTTTTGAAAATTATCCCGGGCATCGCGCAGGATGGCGTCCACGGACTTGTCGGTTGAATCCGGATCATGATGAAAGAGCACGAGGTTTTTGACGCCTACCTCCTTCGCGATTTTCACGCCTTCAAGCCACGAGGAGTGTCCCCAGCCCTTGCGCGAAGTCGCCAGCTGTTCAGGTGTAAATTGCGCATCGTTGATGAAAATGTCCGCTCCCGCGGCAAGCTCCCGCAGGCTCTGATCGAGTTTTGGATTGCCCGGCTCGTTGTCGGTGGCATAGACGACGGTTCCCGCCGAAGTCTCAAACCGGAATCCGAGGCATCCCTGCGGGTGGTGCAGCCAGCGCGCCGTCACTCGCGCGCCCGGAATCTGAAATTGATCCCCCCCGCTGACTTCAGTAAATTCCCGCGCCGCGGACATGGCGCTGAGGTCCACCGGAAAATAAGGATGCGCCATTTGAGCCTCGAACACGCGCTTTAGACTGTCCGTTCCCAGGTATTCCGAACGGAAACTATAGAAATGGAAGTGATTTCGTTGGACGTACAACGGCGAAAAAAAAGGGATGCCCTGAATGTGGTCCCAGTGATAGTGGGTCACAAAGATATGGGGTTCGATTTTCTGAGATTCTGGCGCCCCTTCCGGGTGCCGCCCCAGCATGCGCAGTCCGGTGCCGCAATCCAGGATCACGCGCGCCCCGGAGGGAGTGGTAAGTTCGACGCAGGCCGTGTTCCCGCCATATCGCCAGGTCATTTTGTCCACGGTGGGAGTGGACCCGCGGACGCCCCAGAAACGCAGCTTTGCCCCAGGGTTCTGAGCGACCTTGCGTGACGGTTTGGCCGACGGTTCGGCCGCGATGGTGTTGGATGGTGGCACGAGAGCTCGAATAAGTGGCTTTTTTTATACTAGGGAGCATAGTAGGTTAAGTCAATTATCTTCCCGCGAACGTGTGCGCTAGTTATACGCGGCAGGCGTGACGGGGATTGAGGTTCGGCTGTCCATCCGGGAGTAACTCCAAGTACAATGAGCAGGATGCACGTCCATGCACATGGGGGTTCGCGCACGCATTCGCACTCCAACTCGGAGATGGCGAGCGGTGTGCTCGCAGCAGCTGTAGCCGCCACGATCCTGCTGGTGGCCGCCGAGTTGTTTGGAGGTTACGCAGGCCATTCGATTTCGTTGGTCAGCGACGCCCTTCACAATCTGTCGGACATCCCCACCATGCTGATTTCCTGGTTTGCGCTGCGGTGGGCTGCACGTCCGGCGGACCATGAGCGGACGTATGGCTACCAGCGAGCTGGAGTGCTGGCGGCGTTCACCAACGCGATCCTGCTGATCCTGGTGGCGCTGGGTCTTTTTTACGCGGCCATCGAACGCTTGCGCCATCCCGTCACGGTTCATGAAAACTGGATGATCGGAGTCTCGCTGCTGGCGCTGGCCATAAACGGCGGGATTACGCTGGCGCTGGTGAGCAGCCGGCGCGATTTAAATCTGCGCAGTCTTCTACTGCATAATTTCGGAGACGCGATTTCAAATCTTGGCATCCTCGCCGGGGCTTTCGCGATTCGAATGACCGGCGCGCAGTGGCTGGACCCGGTGATTGGCTTGATCATCGCAGCGCTTGTTCTCTATTCGACCAACGGCCTGCTCCGCGAGGCCGTCAACGTGTTGCTCGAAGGGTTGCCGAAGGGGATGCGCCTGGAATCGGTCGCGCGGTCAATTCTCAGCACGAATGGAGTCCAGGAAGTTCACGATATTCATATCTGGACGATTGGGACCGATCTCCTGGCGCTTTCCTGCCACGTCTGCGTTCCCGACATGCACATGGAGGAGAGTGAAAAAATATTGAAGAGCATCCGGGAGCGGCTAGAGACGGATTTTCATATCAGTCACACCACTGTACAGTTCGAACGCGCGGGCCTGCCCAAAGATACGGGTTACCACATGCCTGAACCGCTGCGGCCTTCGAAATGAATGAGAAATTCGGTGGATTTAGTTGTGAATCTGGACTGTCGTACCGCGGGCTTCGTTCATTTGCTGGGTCGCATTGGCATCCAGGTCCGCCAGCGGGACTGTGCGGCGGATTCCTTCCAGCGTGACGTAAGTTAATTGCGTCCCAGTGACGGAATATGCCGAGGCGAACAGGATCCGGCCATCCCGGCGAACCAGTACGAACTCGCCCACATCATGGACCGGTGCAGGAGCCGGAGGCGCTGCGGAAGGAGCAGCGTAGGCGCCCGGATCCTCCGCGGGCTGGGCGACTGGAACAGGCTGCTGAATTACAATCACCTGCGGTTGTTGCTGGGCTTGTTGCTGAGGTTGTGACTGATCGTATCCGTAGGAGTCATCGTACGAATCGCCGAAATCATAATAATAGGGATACCCGCCGACGAGAATTGGCACAATTGCGGCGCGGTCGCGATGACCTCCGCGTCCTGAATTCGAGAACCGGCCATTGCTGAGGCCTCCGCTGATTGCCGCAAGATGAGGGTAATCAAAACCCAGGCCTGGCACTCCGCTGGTGCTGCCATAGCTGGTTGAATACGCGTTAGGCGAGAAACTGGAGGTCAACCGGCCAGATGGCGAAATTTGGATTGGGCGCATCGGCCGAATTGAGCGTGAAAACGTGGGAACTGCCCTCGCAGCGGGTGCCATGCGCACGGACGAAATCCGCGTCGGCGAAGCCCCTCCGCGCATCTGGGCCCCTGCCACAGAGCAAACCAGAACCGTTGCAAGTGCCGCTGCAACGAAGTGGACCGTCTTGGTCATGATTGATTCCCTGCTATATATAAAGATGCCCGAGCGACCCTTCTGGTTGCAGAAGTGAATGGAATTAGGCCTCTTGAATCCTTCACTTCACACCTCCGGCGGCTTATGCTATAACCATCCGGCTGCGGATGGGGCTGCGGATTCACGCTGGACGACGTAAGAGCAGTGTGGAGGCCGCCGACTCGGTTTATGGAAAGCACTGCGAAATCGCGAGACGAGTTGGTTTGCTCCGAAACCGGTGAGCAGCGGCCGGGCGTCGAGCATCCCATGAGTCTCTGCCCGGTATGTTCGCAGCGGCTGGAATCGAAGCGGTGCAAGCTGGTTTGCAAGACGTGTGGGTATTATCTGTCCTGCTCGGATTATTATTGATGCCGGTTTAAGGGCTGGCGCTGTAGCGGATGTAGCGGACGACTCTCAAATTCCCAGGAAAGCTCTCATCAGGAGGATGGACCGTGGCACTGAAAATTACCGATCGCGTAGTGGATGGAGTGGCGGTGGAAGTACTGGAAGGCCGAATCGTGCTGGGCGAAGAGAGCAACGCGCTACGCGAAAAAGTGAAGGCGATGTTGGCTGCGGGACAGAAGAAAGTCGTCCTGAACATGGCCGACGTCACCTACATCGATAGCTCGGGGCTGGGAACACTGGTAGCCCTGCATACAAGCGCGAAAGCACTGGGTTCGTCGATGAAAATTTCCAATCTGGGATCGAAGTTTCAGGAAATTTTGCAGGTAACCAAGCTGGTTACCGTATTTGATTCCTATCCGACGGAAGCGGCCGCAATCGGCAGTTTCTCGAAGTAACCCCACCTGCGAATTTCTCGTGGCATCACCGGCATTGTCCGGTGATGCCATTTTTTATTTGTGGCACGCTTTGCTGATGTGAATATGACTCGAAATTTATTTGTGGTTGGACGGGATTGTGTCGCCCCTACGGGGCTTGCGCACCGATCGGGGTTGCATTCCCACCCCGACGGAGTCGGGGTGGGCTACGTTCTGCCGCCCCTTGCGGGGCTTGTCTTGGGAACGTGCAGAGGCAAATGGGCTTCGCGGTTCAAGAGCGGTTTAGCAATGGAAATGCGCTTTGATTCTTGTGTCATTCCTTCAAACGGTACATCGTGATTCCGCTCATCACTTTTGGGAAAAAGTCCGTGGACTTTTGCGGCAGCACTTCGCCGGCCATGGCCATTTCCGCGACGGTTTCGACGCTGACCGAGTTCAACAGGAAGCAGACTTGGGCGCGGCCCTCGTCCACTTCCGCGATCGCGGTGTCCATGTCCCGTTCGTAAGTAATATTTTTTTCCTTCTTCACCGCATCGGGTGTAATTCCAAGGCCGCGCTCCAGAATCAAGCGGTGAAGGAGCACGACGTCCAAGTTCCGTTGCGCGGGCGAAACATCCGGCAGAAGCGCCTCCAGGTCCGCGCCTTTCTTGAGCGAGAAAATGTGAAACGCGCCGCCGCGGGCGTACACCCCGACGGCCCTCTCCTCGCGTCCGCTGGTTTGCAAATCTTGTCGGAACTTTTCGGATGCCTGCGGGCGCTCGGCGGCTCCCGAGAAAACATATGAACGGACTTCAAAAATGCCTGCGAGGGCCGCGCGGAGTCCCTCAAACGAAAAATTAGGGACATTTGCGACTACGCGGTGGGTCGGCAGGATCGTCAAACCCTTCCCTGACGTGTTGAACAGGGTCATCATCACTTTTTCGTAGGGCGCGCTGGGGTCCAGGCGCCCCGCGTGCGCGCGGCATTCGTCGCGGTAAGCCATCGCCGTTTCGTAACGATGATGCCCGTCGGCGATCACGAGTTTCTTGCCTGCCAGTTCGCGTTGGATGGTTTCAATCGTGCGCGCATCCGTCACAGGCCACAGGCGATGCACGACGTCGTACTCGTCGCGGACTTCCACCTGCGCCGTGTCCTGCGCTGCCAAGTCCAGCAGAGCATCCACGCGGGCTGCGGGATCGTTGTAGAGCATGAAGATCTGACCTGTATGCGTCTGCGTGTGTCGCAATAATTCCATGCGGTCCGCCTTCGGCCCGGAAAGCGTCTGTTCGTGACGAAAAACGACGCCTGCCGAATAATCTTCGATACGTCCCACGGCGATGAAACCCTTGCGAACGCGCCGCTCGCTGGTTCCCGGCACCGTGTATTCCTGAAAATAGGCGTAAAGGGATGGAACCGGGTCCTGCACAATCACGCCTGCCGCGATCCATTCATCGAGCGCATTCGCCGCGCGCGTATACACATTATTTTCCGGCGTGTCCGTAGGTAGCGAGTTCCCTTTCTCGACGGGAATCAGATTGTAGGGGCTTGCCGCCGCATATTTCTGCGCAATGGCGGGAGTAATCTTGTCGTAGGGCTGCGTCAAAACCTTCGCCGGATCGACGCGGGCCGGATTGTACCGATAAGCTCGAAAGGGAAAAATCTCCGCCATGCGTACTTCCTCCTGTTATGAAAACTGATCTTTACGGACTTTATGTCTAATGGAAAGCAAACTACTATATTACAATTATTCCTGGAAGGAGAATCGCACAAGATTCAATGGGGAAACAAATCGCAACTTTTTCCGAAGTGCGCGCGCTGATCTTCGATCTGGACGGCACGCTGATTGATTCCAAACTCGACCTGGCCCTTTCGGTCAACGCGGCACTCGTGGAAATGGGCCGCGGCCGCCTGCCGCACGAACAGATTTTCAGTTATGTCGGACAGGGCGCGCCCAGCCTGATCGGACGCGCCCTGGGGGAAGGCGCCACGGAGGAGGAGTGCCTTCGCGGCCTGGAATTCTTCATCAAATATTATTCGGTTCACAAGCTCGACCACACCGTGCTGTATCCCGGAGTTCGCGAGGCGCTCGACGCACTCAGCGGAATGCCCATGGCCATTCTGACGAACAAGCCGGTGGGAGCCAGCGGCGGGATCATAAAAGGCCTGGGACTGTCGGACCACTTTCGATTTGTTTACGGCGGCAATAGTTTTGAACGCAAAAAACCGGATCCATTGGGCATCGAAACGATCTTGCGCGATTTCGGTGTCGCCCCCGCGCAAAGCATGGTGGTGGGAGATTCAGAAATTGACGTGCAGACCGCGCGAAACGCGGGCGCGTGGGTCTGCGGCGTGACCTACGGTTTCGGCAGCCACTGGTTCGACGAATACCCGCCCGATTTGCTGGTGGATAGGCTTACGGATCTGGTGCCGCATCTTTCGGGCTATTGTGACTCGCATATGCCACGCTGATATTTTATGCCTGCCTACTACGCAAGGGACGTCGCGGAATTCTTATGTGATTCGGACACCTCGGTGCTGGGACATCTGGCCGAAGCCAATACAAGAGCAAGGTTTCTTCAATTGGAGAGCGCAGCAATCGAAGCATGGCGGCAGCAGATTGCGCTACTTCGGATCGTCCTCTCCCAAATTGTCACTGTAGAGCCCGAAGCTGCCGCTTGGGGATTCTTACTTGAGTTTCCTATTCCACGCCGGCAGCGAAGAGCAGATCTTATTTTACTGGCGAGGGATATCATATTCGTATTTGAGTTCAAAACGACTCGGGCAGATATTTCTGCGCTAAGGCAAGTAGAAGATTACGCGTTAGACTTGGCGGATTTTCACGAACCAAGTCAAAATACAATTTTGATCCCAGTTGTTGTTGCCCCATCTGGTGACGTGTCATCCAGGGTTAAGTCAGGGACGCACGGGTTAGTAGGGCCCGTAACTGTGTGCACCCCGGAAGAAATGGGGAACAGACTTCTCCATGTTTTCCGAAGCACCAGCAATTCCACGCGAACACAGATTAGTATCAAAAAATGGGATCAAGGCGCCTACCACCCTATTCCGACAATTATCGAAGCGGCTCAGTCAATTTTTGCTGGAATGGAAGTTCGCGAAATTGCCCACGCCGCATCAGACGCGCACAATCTGACTAGGACCGTTGATGCAGTATTTGACTTGACGCTGGCTGCGAAAATGTCGCAGAGGAAAACGATATGTTTCCTTACTGGAGTTCCTGGGTCTGGAAAGAGCTTGGCAGGGCTACGGGCTGTTCATGATCCTAGAAGTGGCAGAGAGCTAGGAACGGACCCCCATTTTTTATCAGGGAACGGCCCCCTCGTAAACATTTTGCGGGAGGCATTGACCCGTGATTTTGCCAGGCGAGACCACAACAGCCGCAAGACGGTACGTCGCAAAGTTGAAACTCTCATCCAAAATGTCCACGTTTTTGCGAAATACTATTGGGACGAAAACCCGCGCGGCATGCCACATGAAAAGGTCATCGTTTTCGATGAGGCGCAGCGCGCTTGGAATGCAGAGAGGAATTATAGAAAGTTTCAAAGGCCTATTTCGGAACCCACTATGATCTTAAGGATTATGGACCGTCATCCGGACTGGGCGGTCATTATAGCGTTAGTTGGGGCGGACAAGAGATCCATGACGGAGAAGCGGGGCTAGCAGAATGGGGAAGAGCCTTGTCTAAAGAGTTCCGCCATTGGAAGGTCGTTGCTTCATCCGAAGCCTTGAAGGGTGGCTCATCGGTCTCGGGAGCAACCTTATTCGAGCCGGAAACGGCGGCTGGCCTAGAAATTGAAAAAAATGATAGCCTCCACTTGCGAGTATCGACGCGGTCCTATAAAGCTATCGCAATCACGGAATGGTCGAACGCCCTCCTATCGGGAGAGCTCGCCAAGGCTGATGACATTCTATCTGCGGTCGAAAGATTTCCCGTTGTCGTCACAAGGAACTTGGCTAGCGCGAGGGAATGGGTCTCGAGTCAAACCAGAGGAACGGCTCGATGCGGTCTTGTTGCGAGTTCAGGTGCCACGCGGCTTCGTGCTGAAGGCCTGGAAACTTCCACTGCATTCCATCGGGACTACCCATACTAATATTGGTTTTTAAACAGTCCAGAGGACGTGCGCTCGTCAAATCAACTCGAAGTTCTTGCCACAGAATTCGAAATTCAAGGATTAGAACTGGACGGGGTAGGTCTGTGTTGGGAAGGTAACCTAATTTGGAATCAAAAGATGTCGGAATGGCAATTTCGGAAATTTATCGGTACTAAATGGCGAAATGTGAAAGACGAAATGCAAAAACGTTTTCTGCTTAATTCCTACCGGGTGCTCTTGACAAGGGCACGCCAAGGCACGGTGATTTGGATTCCTCCCGGCGATGCATTGGATGTCACCCGAGCACCCGCCGATTTTGACGCAACTGAAGAAGCGCTATTGGCAAGTGGTCTTCAAAGTATAGACAACTAGCAAGAGAGTTCGCTCGACAAAAAACTTATAAAGACTACGCCCGCCTAGGCGCGCCCTGGCTGGCGCAAAACCATTCCCACGTATTTTTCAAACCTTCTTCAAAATTTATGCGGGGGCTGTAGCCGAGCACGTTGCGCGCCCGCGTGATGTCCGCTTGAGAATCGCGGATATCTCCCTCCCGCGCGGGGGCATATCTTGCCTTTGCGGGCTGGCCGGTAATTTTTTCGAGCGATGCGAGCGTTTGGTTCAGGGTGTGGCGTTCCCCGGTGCCGATGTTGATGGCGAGTCCCGCCGCGCCCTTTGCTTCGCAAGCCAGCAGGTTGGCTTCGACAACATTTCCGACGTAAACAAAGTCGCGCGACTGTTCTCCATCGCCGAAGACAATGGGTTGCGTCCCGCCCAACAGCGCGGCGTGGAAACGCGAAAGCACGCCGGAATACGGAGAGCTGGGGTCCTGCCGGGGTCCAAACACGTTGAAGTAACGGAGAGAGACAAATTCAAGGCCGTAGGAGCGGCCGAAGACCTGCCCGTAGGTTTCAGCGGCCAGTTTCGAAGCGCCGTAGGGAGAGATCGGCGCAGGAGGAACTTTTTCATTGGTCGGCAGAACCGGCGTGTCGCCGTAAACGGCCGTCGATCCGGCGAAGACAACGCGCTTGACCTTCGCATCGCGCGCCGCTAGCAGAACATTCAGCGTCCCGTCCACATTCACGCGGTTGGTATCGCAGGGGTCCGTCATGGATTGCGGCACGGAAGTCCGCGCGGCCAGGTGAATCACGTAGTCAACTCCGCGGGATGCCTCGCGCAGCTTGAACATGTCCGTGATGCTGTGCTTCAGAAATTCGATTTTCGAAGTCACCGCGGCCAGATTCTCCATTGTCCCGCTCGACAGATCGTCGAACACCACCACATCGTGACCGCGGCGCACCAATTCCTCCACCGTGTTTGAACCGATGAATCCAGCCCCTCCCGTTACCAAGTACCGCATCGACAAGCTCCTTTCCATCCAACCCGTAACGTATTCTGGCCCTTGCGACGGCGAAATCTCAACGTTCAAATCAAACGGGCAATTCAAACGTGCAATACATCAGGCCAAAAAATCAGGGCAGAAACAACGGGACCGGCAAAACTGGTGTCCGGTGAGATTTTTTTGTACCCTTAATGAAGCCCGCTCTCGTAAACAACAGCGTGCCAACTTGGCGATGCCGTTCCGCGTGGGCCGGCATCTTCGACGAGAAAACGACAGTCCGGCTTCGAACCGCTGAATCGAACAAATGCTTCGCGCTTCTTCAAAGCTTGCAGGGATCGGCTCCGCCATGATGCTGCTGGCGGTGATCCTGGCGTGCGCATCCCTGGGTCTGGCGCAAAAATCAAAGAAGGCCGCCAAACCGCGCGCCAAGACTCCGGCGGTACCGGTAAAGCCCGTTGCCGTTCCCGTACCGTTCCATCCCGGCGAAAATCTCCAGTACCGAGTGTTGTTTTCGAAGTACGCCGTGAACGCCGCGCGAATCGAGACATCCGTGATCGAGGAGCGCGATTTTTTCGGCCACCCCGCGTGGCATTTTCGCGCGTCAGCGCACACGATGGATACCACGCGCATGCTCTTCGCCATTGACGACCAGTTCGACTCCTACACCTCCGCGGCGAACCTGTATTCCCTTCAATTTGAGATGTATCTTCACGAGCAAGGGAAAGAGCAAACGTCGCTGTATCGCATGTCCACGAACGGAGATCCCGCACCGGATGATGTCACTGCCCTGCGGGTTGTTCCCGGGACACGCGATGCGATCGGCTTTCTGTATGTTCTGCGCGCCATCGACTGGCAGAAAACGACGGAGTTGCGGGCGCCCGTTTTCGATGGCCACCGCCTCTACGACGCCGTTGCGCGAGTGGACACGCCTGAAGGGACGATCAGTGTTCCCGCGGGAGATTTCCAGGCGTTCCGAGTCGCCATCCGGCTCTTCGATCACGGAAAAGAACTGACCGATACGAAGTTGTGGCTTTGGATTGCCAGGGACGCGGCGCACACGCCGGTCATGGTCGAAGCCAATATTCCCTTCGGGTCCGCCAAAATCGAACTTACGCATTCGCCTTAGGCACTTCCGGTCCACCGCGCCGTAAAATTTCCCGGGGATTGAGCGGGAGTGATTTTCATTTACGGGGAAAATTCGTCTGTAGGTCACTATTTCGTGCCCTTACTCGCGGCGAGTTCTGGCTCGGGGGCGGTCCAATCATCCGGAGGAAAACTCAAACGCCAGAAATCGGGTGAAGGCTTATCGAATTCGACGCCGACCTGCTTCTTACCACCCGAGATGGGTCCCAGGTACTTCACGTGACAAAAACGCACTTCCTGAGTCGTGCGGTTGGTCAATCGAAGCTTTTGTCCCAATTGGACATTGCCGGCGATTGCGATTAGAGCCCCATGTACGTTGACGACAAGAGTCTGCGTCGCCTCTTCAAACGCCGTGTCAGGAGGGCCATCTTCGGCGCGAACCATGATCGGCAAGCTGAGAATCGCGCGCTGGCTGCGGCGCCGGCCCGATTCCGAACTCGCCTTGGCTGGATCCAGTGTTGACATCAGGGACTACGCTACGGCGGCGGCCGCATTCTGGCAAGAGTACGACAGCATAGCTGCATCAATGAGTAAACTGTTCGTGCGTGCAGTCAGTATTCTGATCGCGTCTTCAGACGAGGACGATTTTGCTGCGGTGGCGCGCGATGCGCCGGGTGGCATTGCGAGTGTCAACCACCAGCTGCGCGGACTCAACGATCGCCGCGTAATCGTAGCTGGTGTGATCGGTGGCGACCAGGACACAATCGTAGCTGGCGAGCATTTTGGGGTCGATGGGCACCGATTTCATGCCCTTGAAGTTATAGTGGCGGAGTTTGGGAATTTCCGGGAAGTAGGGATCGTTGTAATCGATCACGGCTCCGCGCGCGGTGAGCAGTTCGAGTATTTTCAGCGACGGCGATTCGCGCATGTCGTCCACATCCTTCTTATAGGCCACGCCAAGCACCAGGATGCGCGAGCCTTTGATGGATTTTTGCCGGTCATTCAACGCGGAGGCCACGGATTCAATCACGTGATACGGCATGGCGGTGTTTACTTCTCCCGCTAGCTCGATGAACCGCGTCGCGAAATCGTACTCCCGCGCCTTCCACGATAAATAATACGGATCCACCGGAATGCAGTGCCCGCCCAACCCGGGTCCCGGATAAAACGGCATGAAGCCAAAGGGCTTGGTCGAAGCCGCATCAATCACTTCCCAGATATCGATGCCCATGCGGGTCGCCAGCAGTTTCAGTTCGTTCACCAACGCGATGTTCACGCAGCGAAAAATATTCTCAAGCAACTTGGTCATTTCAGCGGCTTGCGTGGAGCTGACCGGCACCACACGCGCCACAATTTGCGCGTAGAGCGATACCGCCGCCCGCCCGGATGGAGGATTCACTCCCCCCACAACTTTCGGGATTTGCGCCAGGCCATATTGTTTGTTGCCGGGATCTTCGCGCTCGGGGGAAAACGCCAGGAAAAAATCCGTGACTACCTGTTCATTCTCCGGGCCATGCGCCGGCGGGCATTTCATACCCGTTTCTTCCAGAATCGGGAGGACCAGTTCCTCGGTCGTCCCAGGATAAGTTGTCGATTCGAGGACCACGAGCTGCCCACGCTGGAGATGCGGGCGAATCGCCTGCGCGGTATTCTCAACGTAACTCAAGTCGGGCTCGCGGCGCTGATCGAGCGGGGTTGGAACGCAGATGATGATCGCATCCATTTCGGCCAGCCTGGCAAAATCGGCCGTTGCGCTGAAATGCTTCGATTGCACGAATTGCTGAATTTTGTTCTGGGGAATGTGCTGGATGTACGTTTGTCCGCGGTTCAGTTTTTCGACTTTCGCAGGGTCGGTGTCAAATCCAGTCACGCGGTGCCCGGCTTCGGCAAACCGCAACCCCAGCGGGAGTCCCACGTATCCGCACCCGATAATTCCCACGCGGAGCTGCGAACCTTTAAAGAATTCCGGTCTGCGGTCGGTTGCCATCGATGTTGTCTCTGCTCCTGTCGATTTTCAATTCCAGTGTTCCGAATTTGCCGGAGTGACTCGAAGTGACGTCAAATCCTCACGCGTTCCTGACTATAACAACTTTGATTGAATGCGCAATACATGAGCCACCGTGTTCTGTGCTGCAATCGCCAACCATGGACCGGAAGGCAGGACAGAAAGGAGAGCAACTTCTAAGGCGTAGTGCTGCGCTTTTGGTAACACAGGAGAATAAGGTCAGCTCGTCGGCGGACTCCAAATTTGCTGAGCAAATTCGAGACATGAAACTTTACGGTTCGCTCGGAGATGTTAAGCCTGCTCCCGATTTCCTTGTTGGCCAGATTTTCGAGGAGTGAATTCAGGACTTCCTGCTCCCGGCGGCTCAAGTCAGTAGAGGTGTCGGCCTTCAGGCGGCGGCTGCGGGATCCGCCGAGGATCGAGTCTACAAACCCGGAAAGCACCGCGCGGGGAACCCAGAATCCACCGGATGAGACCAGCGGCAGAGCATGTGGGAGTTGCTCTCGCGCTTCTTCATAGGTGAGCAGCCCTTTGGCGCCCAGTTGAAGCAGCGAGTAGCTTTCTCCGGAGTCGAACTTTTCGGCGACCACGATAATGCGCGCATCAGGGTTTTGATCGAGAATATTGGACAGCAGCGCTCCGGCCGCAGGCCGTGCCACATGGGCGTCCACCACGTACAGCGCCGCCTTGGGAACAGGCTGGTGGCGCAAATCCGGCCCGAGCGTGGACTCCAAATGTCTTGACGTGATCTTGAACGCGGGACTTGTGAGCACGCGTTCGAATTCGCTGAGCACCAGTGGGTGCTGTGACAGGAGGCACACCTGCAGCGGATTTTTTTTAGCAGCTTTCTTCACAATGAATTCAGACTATCTGAACCATGAACAAGGGGCAAGACTCAGAGGAAGAGGAGTTGCGCAGACGCTAATAGCAGGCGTGAGGTTGCTAGCCTCGCAAGGGGCGAAAGAATCTGGCCCACCGCGGGAGCGGTGGTTAAACATTTCCGAGCCTGCGCAGAGCCCATAGGGGCGACACGCTGTTCACCAAAACTAGCTTCATGGGCGAATTCATTGTCAAAGCTCCGAAGAAAAACCAATGTGCCGCCCCTCCGGGGCTTTTCCCTAACCAACACGCTCTCCCACCGCTCCCGCGGTGGGCTACGGTCTTTCGCCCCTTATGGGGCTGGATTCTCTCACACATCCAATCCCAAACTAATTGCAAGGGCACGGGAACACTGTCATGACCACATCGAGAGAAACCCCAGGCAGCGTGCGCTACAATATCAAGTTCTGGCTTCGCACGATATGGCAGACCTCGCTCCAATACCGGAAATTGTCGAACCTTCGATAACGCCTGGACCTGTTCCAGGGGGACAGGGACGGTTTGCCGGGATGTTCCGGTCGCTGCGGCACCGCAATTTCAAGCTCTTTTTCGGCGGCCAGATTATTTCGCTGGTCGGCACGTGGATGCAGACGGTGGCCGAAGCGTGGCTGATGTACCGGCTGACAGGATCCTCCGTGCTGCTGGGCGTGCTGGGCTTTGTGAGCCAGATTCCTATTTTTCTGTTGTCGCCTCTTGCAGGTCTGGTTGCGGACCGATGGCCGCGCCAAAAAGTCGTAATCGCGACGCAGACGGCTTCGATGCTGCTGGCGTTCACTCTTGCCACGCTGACGCTTACAGGACGCATCTTCGATCGTGCCCATACGCCGGCAGGCCATGTGCCAATTGGGGCGTGGGAAATCATTGGCCTCGCAACATTGCTGGGGACAGTGAACGCGTTCGACGTCCCGGCGCGGCAATCGTTTCTGATCGAGATGGTTGGCCGTGAAGATTTGCTGAACGCGATTGCCCTCAACTCCTCGATGTTCAACGGCGCGCGCGTCGCCGGACCGGCCATCGCCGGAATCCTTGTCGCGGTCGTTGGAGAGGGTTGGTGCTTTCTTTTGAACGGCATCAGCTACCTGGCCGTGATCGCCGGCCTGTTCATGATGCGCATCGAAAAATCGCAGGTGGTCCATGATGGCGTCGGGCCGCTCGAAAAGTTACTTGAAGGATTCCGGTTCGTTCGCCACACCAAGCCGATCCGCGCACTGCTGTTGCTCATAGGGCTTGTGGGTTTCATGGCGCTGCCCTTTAGCGTGCTGATGCCCATCTTTGCCGGGCGAATTCTGGGCGGCGGCGCGTCGGTTTATGGCTGGCTCATGGGGATGGTCGGGGCGGGCGCGTTGTTTGGCGCTCTCGCAATTGCGATGCGGCAGCAATTGCGCGGACTTGGAAACGTTGTGGCGTATTCCGCGGTGGGACTGGGCATTTCGCTGGTCCTTTTCAGCAGCTCCCGATGGTTTTGGTTTTCCCTCGTGGCCCTGACGCTGGCCGGGTTCACCATGATGATGCAGTTTACATCCACGAATACGCTGATTCAGGCCATGGTTCCGGACCAACTCCGTGGGCGGGTGATGTCCTTGTATTCGATGATGTTCCTGGGGATGACTCCGATAGGCTCGCTTCTGGCCGGAAAGATTGCGGACCGCGTCGGCGCGCCGATTACAGTCGCGATCGGTGGTGTCGTTACGCTTGCCGGCGGCCTGGTCTTTGCGCGAAAATGGCCCGCCTTGCGCGGTTCAGCACGCGAACTTGTCGCGGCGCAGGGCATGATCGTTTCCGCTCCCCCGCCCGATCCCGGAGCTCCACCATCCTGAGGCCCGGCGACAAGTAACAAAGTGTCGTTTGATTGTCTGTCGCAGTTGTATTATGGCTGAAACACGTCGGGCCTGTAGCTCAGCTGGTTAGAGCAGCGGACTCATAATCCGTCGGTCCCAGGTTCAAATCCTGGCGGGCCCACTAAAACCTTCAGGGTCCAACCCGGAACATGGGTTACAGAATGTACCGGCTACGCGTGTGCACCCTTCAGCGCTGCAAGCACACGTTCATCTCTGAAGGGAACCCGGCGGATGCGAACACCGGTCGCGTCGTAAATCGCGTTGGCGACTGCCGCAATCATGGGTCTGCACGAGGCCTCGCCAGCTCCGTAGGAAGGGAGATCCGGACGATTCGGATTGGGATCTCCGTTCACCAGGACGACGTCGATTTTTTCAGGAGCATCCGCGTGCCTAAGCGTGGGGTGTGATATCCAATCCACGCTGGTTACTTTTTCCGTGTCAAACTGCACTTCCTCATGGAGCGCGCGGCTCATACCATAGAGCAAGTTGCACTCGATGGTGCGCTGCAAATTCAGCGGGTTGACGACCAATCCACAATCATGCGCGCAGACCACGCGCTTCACCTGGACGTGCCCGGTTTCACGATTAACTTCAACCTCGGCGATATTCGCGATAACCGTTAGCCCGCGGTAAGCGTAAGAAATTCCCCGCCCGGTGACAATATTTCCCGCGCCCGATCGCTTTGGCGAAGGACGGTTATCCCAGCCATATGCAGAAGCCGCCGCTTTGACTACAGCGATGGAGCGGGCTCGCCTGAAGCCGCTATCGTCGTCGTTGCTTGCGCCAAGAAGCCGCAAACGGAATTCGACCGGATCAATTTTCGCGGCAGCCGCCAACTCATCGATAAATGATTCGCCGGCGAAGGTAGTTTGCGGTCCATTGGGATCCCGCAGGTTTCCGACGCGGAGGGGAGTTTCATAAACGAGGGGCAAGCCTACGACCTCTGTGACCTGGCGCCGGTGGGGTATGGAATACATTTCGTCTGGTGGAGTTGATCCACCACTGGCGGGAGTAGAAGGCCTTCGTCCCATGAGCTGAGCGATCAGCACGGTGTCAGGTTCGTTATAGCCGATGTGGTTGTAGTCGACCGTTCGAGCTCTGTAGTCCAATGCAACGAGATTGCCCTGGGCGTCCAATCCACCGCGCAGCTTGAATGTAAACGCAGGGCCCTTGGCGTCCCAGGCGGTCTCCTCGTGCCTCATCCACTGGACGCGAACCGGGCGACCGAGGTCCTTTGCTAGGAAAGCGGCCTCAAAGCCTGCGTCATCGGCGGCCGTGCGGCCGTAGAGCTGGGGACCGTCCTGCCACATGACGCGCACCTGGTCGCGCGGCATGTTAAGGAACGCAGCGACGCCTGTTCGCAAACCATAAGCTTTCATGTCATTCGACCAAATCGTCAGCTGACCGTTCGACGGATCGGCCATGGCGTGCGCCGGGCCGATGGCCGTGTGCCCCTGAAACGGGACTTCGTATTCGGCTTCGACGACTTTAGCCGCCTTCGCCAGCGCACCGTCAGGGTCACCAATCACATCTGGGATGCCTGCCCGGGACTGCGTGAGAGAGGTGGGCGTGGCTTCGCGCATATACTTGAAAAGATCTTCCGAACTCGGAAAGGGTTTTGTAGCGGGCTTCTGCCACTCGGCCTTAAGCTGTTGGGATGCTTTGATCGCCTGCTCTTCTCTCTCGCAGACGACCGCGACGTAATTGCCCTTGCTCACCACTTTGACGAATCCGGGGATGCCCCGGACCGAAGACTCGTCAATGCTCACGAGTTTGGCGCCAGCCACAGGAGGCTTTACATTGCGCGCGTGAACCATTCCCGGAGCCGTGGCGCCCACGGCCCATTTCACCGAGCCATTCACCTTGGGCGGAATGTCAGAGCGCTGGAAAGGCTGGCCGATGACTTTGAGGTCCTGCACCGCTTTTATCTTTGCCACACCAGCAGTTGCATTGATGTCTTTACCTGTCAGCGTGACGTTGAACTGCTTTCCACCAATCAATTCTCCGTACGTGATGCTCTTGGAACTATCTGTCTTGGCCATGATCACGCCGTCGTGGACAGTGAGTTGAGACACCGGCACCCCAAACCGCGCCGCCGCCAGTTCCAACAGGACTCTCCTGGCCTCCGCTGCCACAAGGCGCATTGGCTTGCCATCCCTCTCGATCGCTGTAGAACCGCCAGATCCACCTTGGTCGACGGTTATGTCTGTCCTGCCCATGATGAGGTCGGTTTTGTCGAACGGGATGTCCAGTTCATCAGACATCATCTGCCGGAAGGCCGTCCCAGTGCCCTGGCCGCCGTCCGTTTTCCCGACGTAGAAGGTCGCTGTGCTATCTGGATGAATGATGATCCAGGAGTCGAGCTTTCTAAAATCAGGGTCTGGATATGGGCCGGCAGCTTGAGCCGCCGCGCCAGCCTGGGCACCCGAAGCAGCGCCGAGCAAACTAGCGTCAGTCATCGCGACTGCGCTGAAGCTTACGACGAACAGCCCTGAGCCCTTCAGGAAGTCCCTGCGAGAGGACGCCCCGTTCAATTTCTCCATGACTTCTTTGATCTGTTTAGGAATGTTCGTGAAGGTTGTCATGCGACCACCTCCTTGCCGGAAGCCGCACGGCCGGCAGCCACGAGCTTGACAGCACGTTTAATGGCGGCATGGATGCGGTAATAAGTCATGCAGCGGCAGAGCGTCGCATTCATCCCCTGAGTGATCTCCGCGTCGGTGGGATTTGGTTTCTTGTCCAGCAGCGCCTTGGTCGTCATGATCTGCCCAATCTGACAATACCCGCATTGCGGAACTTGCTCGTCAATCCAGGCCTGTTGAATGGGGTGAAGCTTTCCGCCCGCAGAAATTCCTTCGAGCGTGGTGATCTCGGCACCTTGAATGGTCGCCGTCGGCGTAATGCATGATCGAACGGCGTTGCCCTTTATGATCACCGTGCAAGCGCCGCACTGCCCCAGTCCGCAACCAAATCGCGGCCCTTCCAAGCCAATATCATTGCGCAGAATGTAGAGCAACGGAGTCGAAGGGTCGATATCCAAGGAGTGGGTTCTTCCGTTCACCTTCAATATTATTTTGCTCATGCTCTATTCTCCTTACGTATTCGGTGGGTGGACTAACGTGGCGAGGGGGATTTTACTATGCAGCCTGATACTTGTCTATCGCGCTTGCTTGTCTGCTTCTCACCGTTTGGCTTTGTGGGGCCGTTCCGAAGAGTGTCTCCATAGGTCCTCACAACTGGTCGATAACTTCAAAGACAAGCCACCACGAATGTCCGTATGGGCAACGTCCCGCCTGTTGCAAAATTGTAGATAGCCAGGTGCAAGGGTCGGACCCCGCGCGGAGAGAATCCGCGATGAAGATCTCCTCATCGAGTGGCATGAGCGCTTCGCAATCCAATTCGGAGAAATGGCGCAGTATTGAGCGTCGTCAATGGTGGCTGTCCTCGACTGGCATCCTTGTCTCTCTCTTTTTGACAATTGGAATTGTGTCCTTCGCGCTCCCCCAATTTTTTCCTGGGATGGAAGCCTACTCGCTCGATACAGACCTCGCCGTCGATGCCCTCGTGGTTTTGATCCTGTTGTTTGATCTCTACGTTATATTTCAGCAAGTTCAACTTTCCCGGGTCCACAAGCAGATCGCGACACGCGAGGAACTCTTCAGTTTAATTACTGAAAACGCGGTGGACATGATTGCGGTCGTGGATGGAAACGGCAACCGGCTGTACAACAGCCCCTCCTACGAGAAATTACTTGGATACACGCCGGAGGAGCTGAGGGAGACGACGGGCATTGAACAAATTCATCCGGACGACCGCGAAAATGTGGTGGTGGCGGCAACGGAAGCCAGGCGCTCAGGAGTGGGGCAAAGCATCGAATATCGCATCCGCCACAAAAATGGCCATTGGGTGCCGCTGGAATCCACAGCCAGTGTGGTCAGAAACAGCAGCGGTGAAGTCGAGAAGCTGGTGATTGTGAATAGGGACGTAACAAAACGAAAGGATCTGGAGAAGCAGCTTCTGCTATCTCAAAAACTCGAAGCCATCGGCAGGCTATCGGGCGGCGTTGCCCATGACTTCAACAACCTGCTGGGTGTGATCCTTGGTTATTCTGAAGAACTGCAGAAACACATTCCGCCTGATGACCCATACCGCGAGGCGGTCGATGAAATTCAGAACGCGGGGAAACGGGCGGCTTCCCTCACACAACAACTCCTGACCTTCAGCCGGAAACAAGTCTTTGAACCGCAGATTCTCGATCTGAAGACAATTGTGGCCGAGGCGGCAAAAATGCTGGAACGCCTGATTGGGGAAGACGTCACGCTGATGGTTGTTCCATTCCAACAAATCGGCATGGTGAAAGCGGATAGAAGCCAAATCGAAAGAGTAATCTTAAACCTCGCAGTCAATGCGCGAGACGCCATGCCGCAAGGGGGAAAGTTTACTGTCGAATTGGCGGACGTTGACTTAGATGCAATGAGTCCGACCCTGCATCAATGCATCTCACCTGGTCCCTACGTCATGCTGAAAGTGACCGATACGGGGTGCGGGATGGACGCCGAATTGCAATCTCACATATTTGAGCCGTTTTTTACGACCAAAGGGCAAGGGACTGGTTTGGGTCTAGCCACCGTCTATGGAGTGGTCAAGCAGAGCGGCGGCTACCTTTCGGTTGAAAGCGCTCCGGGGAAGGGCGCCACATTCCGGATCTATCTTCCCCGGGTCTCGGAAACCGCGGTGAGGATCGAGAAAGCTGAGCAACCGGGGAAAATTATTTTGGAACACCGAACTGTTCTGCTTGTCGAGGATGAGCCCGCCCTTCGCAAGTTAACTCGCAAGATACTTCTGGAGGCGGGCCTTACGGTCCTCGAAGCAGAAAATGGCTTGCGAGCGATCGAAATCGAAAGGCGAACAGAAAGCCCGATCGATTTGCTTTTGACGGACGTAATCATGCCCGGCTTGAGTGGATGGGCTCTGGCTGAAGCGCTGTCTGCGCAACGCCCCGGAATGAAAGTGCTGTACATGTCTGGCTACCCCGACGGTGTAATTGCCAAGCACGGGTTTCTGGAAGCCGGAATATCCATCCTTCGCAAGCCTTTTACGAAAGAAGAACTCATACTGCGGATCGAAGACGTGACGGTCGGCGTTGCAGAATAATGTGACAGTTGCATTGGAAAATAAGCGGTTCTTGCGAGGGGAGAACACAGTCAAGGCATGATACTCGTAGTGATCGACGACGATCCCGCGAACATTAAGTTCGTACGGTTCATTTTGGCGAACGAGGATCTGGAAATCCATGCCGCGTCCGATGCGCAAAGTGGCATGGAGCTCATCCGCCGAACGCGCCCGCAAATCGTCCTCCTCGACCTGGTGATGCCCGGGGTGCAGGGGATGGAGATGTTGAAAAAGATATTGGAATTCGATCCGGGCATCGATGTAATCCTCATGACCGGCTATTACTCGACAGAATCAGCGGTCGAGGCAATTCAAAATGGAGCCGCCGACTATTTTCCCAAGCCGTTTTCTCCGGAGAAACTCCGCGAGAAAATCGGGCAGATGAAGGAAGATTCGAAACACCGGCAGCGGGCTTTGAAGCTGGAGAACGAGCTCCTTGAAAATTTCGAGTTCGACGGGATGGTTGGCCGCAGTCCTCTGATGCTTGAACTCGTTTCACAGATTCGCCGTATTGCCCCGCATTTCCGAAGCGTTCTCGTCACAGGACCGACCGGCGTGGGCAAGGAGCTGGTTGCCAGAGCCTTGCATCGTTTAAGTCCGGGACAGAAGGGGAATTTCGTAGCCTTGAACTGCTCCTCCATCTCAGAGATGTTGGCCGAGAGCGAGTTGTTCGGCCATGTGAAGGGCGCCTTTACAGGCGCGCATCAGGATAAAGTGGGAGTTTTTGAGTATGCCGATGGTGGAACCGCCCTTTTGGACGAAATCGGCGAAATGCCGCTGCCGCTGCAGGCCAAAATGTTGCGCGTCTTGCAGAACCAGGAGATACAGCGGGTGGGATCGCCAGCTCTACGAAAAGTGAACGTTCGTGTCGTCGCCGCCACACACAGGGATCTCCCCGAAATGGTGCGCCAGGGCAAGTTTCGAGAGGATCTTTATTTCCGTCTTTGCATGATCGAATTGAAAGTGCCGTCGCTTGCGGAACGCCGCGAGGACCTGCCCATGCTGGAGCGGCACTTCCTGAAAATTTTCGCGGCACAATATAAGAAACCTTTGGCGGGCCTGACGCGGCGTGCGCAGACGTTGCTGACACGGTATTCATGGCCCGGCAACGTGCGTGAACTTGAAAATGTCATTGGACACGCTTGCATGATGACTGAATCCGATGTGATTGACGTGCGCGACTTGCCGGATCGAATTCAGAATTTGCGACCAGCGGAAAATGCGGAAAGTGAAGTGGAATTATCGATGGACCAACTCGCGCGTTTGCATGCACAGCGCGTACTCGCCCATGTCGGCGGGAACAAGGTTCGTGCAGCGGAAATATTGGGGATCAGCCGCACTTATCTCTATGACCTGCTCAAGCAAAGCACATCGGATTAAGATCAACGGGAGGCAGTCACCAAGCAGCAAGAATAAAAGGTTTCCAGTTTTCAATATACACGACTGATGTCGGCCAACCGCCAAATGTCTCCACCCGCCAAGACTCGCACGAAATGCTCCGGCGAAGGTAGAAGTTATCAAACACATATGATTCCGACCCTTCACGGAGCGCATCTGAAGTCTCCAAGCGCCAAAGGCGTCGTGCAACGAATCCGTTTCCGCCCACACGGAACGGACTGGGGATGGACAACTCGACCGGCAAATACTGCTAACTGTTCACCGCGCGGATTTCTGTACGCAAGGACTACATCTGTAAGTTCCCAAAGACCCAGTTTCCCAAGTTCGAGCAGACTACCGATGTCTTTGACCACCTCTAACCCATTATTTTATAGGTAAATAGGACTGGGCACGCGAAATAGGTCCCTCCGGAAGCAGATGGCACGGGTCTTGCAATAGTAGAGGTGCGACATCGAAGTAAAACTAAAAAATTGTCGGAGGAGACGTCATGAAGAACGAACAGAAGGGTTTCTCGTTGATTGAGTTGTTGATCGTGGTCGCGATCATTCTGATTATCGCGGCGATTGCTATCCCGAACTTGCTGCGCTCAAAAATGGCGGCCAACGAAGCTTCTGCCGTTGCCTCCCTGCGCACGCTGAATACAGTAATTGTGGAATATTCGATCACCTATGCTACCGATCCTTCGAATCTATCCTCTTTGCAGCCAGCAACTACGCCGTCTTCCACATCGGCCGACTTGGTCGACAGCCTTTTGGGCAAGGATCCCGCGGTCAAGAGCGGATATTCGATCGCTTATACGGCCGTCGCAGGAACACCCATCACGTCGTATTCGATGGTTGCGACCCCCACGTCTTCTTCGACTGGCCAGCGAAAGTTCTTCACCGACCAGAGTGGTGTGATCCGCCAAACCACGGACGGTTCCACACCAACGGCCAGCAGCACGCCAATCGGTTAATTGCTCCTGGAAGAAACGAAATTGGGGAAAAGAGGAGTTTGCCTCTTTTCCCCAATTTTCTTTGAGCCCTTGTTGGAATCTCCCATTTGAGCCTCTAACTCGCTCCTTTACCGCTTCCCCCTAAGTTGACCTCGCGAACACGTTCAAATTTGCAGTCCGTTTGACTCTCCTGCGGCGGTGTGCTACCAAAATTGAATCATGCCGATGGATCGAATAGCGCAGGCCTTGCAGCGGTTTCAGGAGGCGTACCAAGCACAAATGAGGGGCGACTATGAGCGCGCCGTCGAGCTTTATCGGGGGTCGCTCGCATTGCACCCGACGGCCGAGGCCCACACGTTTCTTGGATGGACGTTCCACTTTCAGGGGAAGGTTCAAGAGGCGATCGAGGAATGCAAGCGGGCCATCGAAGTGGATCCCGACTTTGGCAATCCCTACAACGACATTGGCTCCTATTTGATTGGGCTGGAACGTTATGACGAGGCGATTCCCTGGCTCGAGAAGGCGATTACGGCCAAACGATACGATCCTCGCCACTTTCCGTATTTCAACCTGGGGCGCGTCTACCTTGCAAAAGGCATGATTAATCGCGCTCGCGAGCAATTTCAGAAATCCCTGGAGATTGAACCGCGCTACACGCTGGCGCGCCAGGGGCTCGAAAGGGTCCGCCGGATGCTAAATTAGCGCGCCCCCCAATTGAGTCCCGAGGCTCCCATAAATATGAGGCAACCTGGAATCGGGCCCGCCAGCGGCTAAAGCCACCTTGACTTCAACAGATTTACGGCACGGTTGAAACCGTGCACTACAAACCATCGAAATTTCCACAGCTCCCCACCTGAGCACCCGTAACAACCCCGTTGAGATTGTGAGAAGCCTGTATAGCTTTTGCGTCTGTATTTTGTTATAAGCAAAGGGTCTAGTTCAGCATTGGAATACTCCACCTGTTCAAAGCTGAGCTTGGACTCTCATGGAGATTGGGTCATGAGTTGCATAGAAGGCCACAAAGGTGCGAATGCGGAATTGGTGTATCCGGATGGGCCGAAGAGGGCTCAACTTCCGCTTGCCCGTTTTTGCGTGTTTGCCAAAATTATCAGAAATCATACAGAAAGACCGAATCACCGGGCTCTTTCTGTAATGTAAGTTAGTGATTCTACAAATTTGAGCATTGTTGTATTGTTTGGAGTTTCAGGGGGCCGTACCACCTAACGTCTGAGGAAGTATGGAGGAAAGCATGGCGACCGCAGTAAACGAAGTCACCCATTACACTTCTTATAAAGCGCGGCCATTCACGCGGGAGCAGCGGGACAATACCACCATCCTGTTCGGCGGCCTTACATGGAAGCACGAGCGGCTGGTTCAGGGAGTCTTCAACAACCTGAATTACAAGGCCAAACCACTGCCAAACATCACGCGCGCGGACCTGGACGCCGGCAAGGAATTAATTGACGTCGGCGCCTGCTGTCCCACGATCTTCACCACGGGCAGCCTGGTCAATTTTCTGAAGACTGAAGTCGCCGCCAACGGCAAGCAGAAGACGCTGGACGACTATGTCTTCCTGACGGCTGGCGCTTGCGGACCTTGCCGGTTCGGCCAGTATCACGAATCCTACGAGATGGCGCTCGACGGGATGGGCTTAAAAGATTTCCGCCTCTTCCTGCTGGCGCAGGACGAACTGGACCAGTCCGACAAAGGGAAGAACAACGGATTGGAAATCAATATGCCGCTGAGCCTCGGCATTGTTTGGGCCATTCTCTGCGGCGACATCCTGACGGAGATGGAATACCTCACGCGGCCCTACGAAGTCGTGCCCGGCCAGACGGACAAGGTCCTGCGGGAAAGCGCGGACTACCTCTTCGAGGTCTTCCAGAAGCGCCCCGTCCGCAAAAACAAATACGGCATGCTGGCATGGCATTTCATTTCCAGCTATTTTGCGGATGCACTGCGCGTGGTTCGCAAGAAATTTGACGCCATCGAAGTGGACCGGCTGCAGGTGAAGCCCAAGATCAAGATCACCGGCGAGTTCTGGCTCCAGACCCACGAAGGCGACGGCAATTACAACATCAAGTCCTGGCTCGAACAGGAAGGCTCCGAGGTCATGCCGCCTCCAGTGGCCGTCTGGCTGGGCTACCTGCTGCACACGCCGATCTGGCGTCTACAGAAGAAAGTTGTTGTCGATCGCAAGGTCAAAATGAAGATTGCGATGGTGCGCGGGATGGAGAAGCTGTACGTGGGCACCTACAACCGCTTCCGCAAGGCCCTCGGCAATGTGCCGCACGAATTGCCGGACCAGGAAGAACTGAAGGAGCTGGCTTCCCCGTTCTTCCACTATGAACTGCGCGGCGGCGAAGGCCACATGCTGGTCGGCAAGGCGCTGCACGCCCACCTTCACAAACACGCCACGATGACGTGCGAGCTGTCACCATATTCCTGCATGCCGAATACGATGTCCCAGGGCGCCATGGCCAATGTGCAGGGCCGCTATCCCGACCTACTCTACGCCCCGATCGAAATCAAGGGAGACGCCGAAGTCCACGCGCTTTCACGCTGCCAGATGATCCTGACGGAAGCGAAAAAGCGCGCGCAATCCGAGTTCGTCGAAGCCATGGCGAAAACCGGAATGACGCTCGAAAAGCTCCGGCAAATCGAAGAAAACCGCCCAGCGGTCAAGAAGGCAACGTACCGGGTTCCACATCTCGGCTATGCGTCCACGGCCGCCAACTACGTTCTCCATCTTGCAGGACACAAGTCTGTCGCGACCGTTTAAACCATTACGATTTGATATCCCGGCGGCTTTGAAAATCGAGCCGCCGGAAGCAGTTTGTTGAACCACTGAGGAGCTCTCATGGCTGAAGGGAATATTGTCCAGATCGCGCCGCTCATGCGCGAGCCGGGCATGATGGAAATCAAGATTCCTCAGAAGATCCGCCCGGATTCCAATGGCGCCAAAATCTGCGGCATGGACGTCGGAAGCACGACGGTCAAGTACACGCTTGCTTCGGCCTCCGGGGAAATCATTGCCCAGGCCTACGAGCGGCACAATACCAAGCAGGCGGAAAAAGTCCTGCAGTTCCTGGCGCGCCTCGAAGCCCAGCATGGCCTCACGCCCCAGCACGACCGCATATTTTTTACCGGGTCTGGAGCCGGCCTGATCGCTCCTTTAGCCGGAGGCAAAGTCATCCAGGAAGTCGTTGCGGTGGCGGCCAGCGTCGAGCGGCTGCATCCCAAAGTGCGTTTCGTCAGCGAAATCGGTGGAGAAGATATGAAGACGATCTTCTTCAACGGCAGCGAAAAAAACAAAAGCAAGCAGGTCCTGATGCAAAGCGCCTGCTCGGGCGGTACCGGCACATTCGTCGAGAAAACGGCGCGGAAGCTGCAAATTACTTCGGAGCAGCTCGCCGAAATGCATTACACCGGCCACACGCTTCATAAGATCAGCAGCAAGTGCGGCATCTTCGCCGAAGCCGATGCCAATACCCTGCTCAAAGCGGGCGTGACGGTGGATGAAATTATTGCGTCACTATTCGAAGCGGTCGTCTACCAGAATCTTGCCACGCTCACGCGCGGGAATACGCCGTCCCCTGAGGTTCTCCTCCTTGGCGGCCCGAATCTTTTCTTCAAGGGGTTGCAGGAAGCATGGAGACTTCACCTGACGCGCATCTGGAAGGAACGGAAAATTCAGATGCCTGACGGCCGGGAGCCGGAAGACGTCATCATCGTGCCGCAGGACGCGCTGTATTACGCGGCGCTGGGTTGCATCGAAGTGGCGCTGGGTGAACAACCGACTGTCGGCGTCTACCAGGGAACGAAACAAATGCAATGGTGGCTCGACGAGGGGCAGCACGAAGAAAAGAAGAAACAGGGCCGCGGCGGTTTGAGCGACAACGCGGAGACGCTTAAGGAATTCATTGACCTGTATTCCAAGATGGATGCAACCTCGCAGCTGAACACCCCGGCAACGGTCGAAGTCGGCGCGGAAAAGAAGAAGCTGGACCGGGTCCTGGTGGGCTGCGATTTTGGCTCGACGACGGCGAAAGCCGTTTGTCTCTCGCCGGAAAAGGAATTGCTTTTCTCCTGCTACGCCCTGAGCAAAGGGAATCCCATCGAGGACGCCAGAAGCCTGTTCCGCCAACTTCGCGAAGTGATTGGCGACGGCGAGATCCTCGGTCTTGGGATCACCGGTTACGGCAAGGACTTGCTGAAGGGCATCCTTGGGGCTGATTGCGGGGTCGTCGAGACGATTGCTCATGCCTCCGCGGGACTGCACTATTTCCCGGACGCGGATTGCATCTGCGACGTCGGCGGCGTTGACGTCAAGATCATGATCCTCAAGAACGGCGCGGTAAGCGATTTCCGCCTGAACTCGCAATGCTCCTCGGGCAACGGAGCGTTCCTGCAAGGCGTCGCGGAACGATTTGGCATTCCGTTAAGTGAAATTGCCGAGGGCGCGTTCAAGGCGAAGTCCATGCCGCAACTCTCAATGGGATGTGGCGTCTTTCTGCAAAGCGACATCGTCAATCAGCAACGCAAGGGGTGGCAGGCGGAGGAAATCCTCGCGGCGTTGTGCTCGATACTTCCGCTGAACGTTTGGATCTACGCGGGCGGGATGAACAACCTTGCGCAGGTGGGCAAGAAATATATTCTGCAGGGCGGCACGCACAAGAATCTGGCCGTCGTGAAAACTCAAGTGGATTTCATCCGCTCCAAGGTGCCTGATGCCGAAGTCGTCGTGCATCCTTACTCAGGCGAGGCGGGCGCGATCGGTGCGGCGCTGGTTTCGCTCGATTGGTGGGAAAAGGGCGGCAAGAGCGCGTTCCGCGGCTTCGACGTGATCGATACCCTGACCTATACGACGACCACTTCGAACGAAACGATCTGCAACTGGTGCCCTGTGACGTGCCAGCGCAGCTTCATTGATGTGGCATTGCCCGGTGGCAACGGCCGCGAGTGGAGCAAGGTGCCAATCTCAAAAGGCTGGGAGCGCGTGATTGTGAATAACTCCTGCCCGAAGGGACTGGTCGAAGATTTGAATGAGATGAAAGTGATCAAGGCCGGAATCGAGAAGACTAAAAATGCCTTTCCCAACATTGCAGACCTGGTTCGCAAAGAAGGGTTCCGCCGCAACGCATCCGTCTCCGCCTAAGGATCGCTCCGGGGTCCGCGTCGGAATTCCCAAGGTGCTGAACATCTGGAACACGCACCAGTTCTGGGTGGGCTTTCTGCGCGAGATCGGAATCGCCTCGGAAAACATTGTATTCAGCTCGGATACCTCCGAGGAACAGGGCCGCGAGTTCGGAAAAGGTCGCGGCACGGTCGATTGCTGCTATCCCGTGAAAGCCATCAGCGGCCACTACGGCGAACTGATCTTCGGCCAGAAGAAAAAACTCCACGTGATTTTGAGCCCCATGATCTATTCGCTTCCTTCTTTTCTGCGCGGGCATGTGGGAGAAACGTTGGCGTGCACGCGGGTGATGGCGGGCCCGGAAAACATCAAGGCCGGCTTCATGAAGGAAAGCGACGTCTTCGCGGACAACGGCATCAAGTACGCCTCTCCCTTTGTGAGCATGGCCGAGCCTGATGTTGTCGCGAAGCAGATGTACGATGGTTTGAAGGACATTTTCGATCTGGATTATGCCGAAACCGAACGAGCGGTGCAGGCTGGATACAAGGATTTGCGCGCGTTCAATCAAAAGGCGCGCGATGCGTCGCGGGAAATCCTGACGTGGTGCGCGAAGGAAAACAAACCGTGCGTCCTAGTGCTGGGCCGTCCCTATCACATGGACCCCGGCATCGGGCACGAGATTGAAGCCGACCTGCAGGCGCATGGCTACCCGATCGTCTGGCTGCAATATCTGCCGATTGATAAAGACCTGATGGACTGGCTGTTCGGGGAAGAAGTCGCAGCCAAGAAGATTCGCTCGCCTCTCGACATTTCCGACGTTTGGACTTCCTCCAACAGCAGCAACACGAATGAAATCCTGTGGGGCGCGAAGTTCGCGACGCGGTTCCCGTGGATCACCTGCGTGTTGCGCTTGTCGAGCTACGAATGCGGCATGGACCAGCCGACGTACACTCCCACGCAGAAAATCGTCGAGGCTACGGGAACTCTCTTTTTCAAGTTTGGGGATCTCGATTCCACCAAGCCTGCCGGGAGCGTCAAGATCCGTATCGAGACCATCGTTCACTACCTGGCGAAATATTCCGAGAAGATCATCCAGAAAAAACTGGCGTTGCTCCCGCCGAGGTGCCCTCTGCTCGAGAAAAAAGCGAACACGGTGTCCGCAGCTTCGACCAGCGACTGACGCTTTCCACGTCCAGTGGTAACTTGGAATTCAATCCGCCAGCGGCTAAACAGGCTGCGGAAAAAGTTGATTCAGAGCGGGTTCTAGTTGCACAGGCACTCTTGCCTGTGCTGAATTTGCAGCACTTACATTCAGCACACCGCCAAGAGTGGCTGTGCTACTAGACTTTTTCCGCAACCTATAAAGCCGGGTTGGTTCCAGCCACTTTACGGCACGGCTGAAGCCGAGCCCTACAAACCAACGCGTTTCCCAAACAGACTGTGAACCGTGTCCTATCAGGAATTGAAAACCTTAGCGGAGTTCTCTCGATCCCGGATCGTGCGGTCGTAAGCCTGGCATAAGTTCAATGATCCAATCAAAAATGGGCAGAAAAACGTTGAAGCGACCCGTGTCCCGCGCGTGGTGGCGCAGATGATGCCTCGCCGCGAGACGCACCGATCGCGGGAGCCATCCTCCCATATGCGACCTCCAATGAATCTCCTCAAAGGCAACGTAATACAGCGCAAAACTCGGAAAGATACCGGTGATCCAAGCGGCGCGGGTGATCCATTCGAGAATTAAAAAAGGAACTGCATTCGCAAAAAAGAGCGCCACAACTCCCCAGGGATTGCTCGAAAAATTGACATACCGGGCGGCCTCGGGAGATTGCAACGTATTGTGATGCACCATATGCTGCTGAGAAAAAACTCCCCGGCCGGAATGCAACAAGAATCTGTGCAGACAATATTCAAAGCCATTGGCATAAAGAAAACCTGCAACCGCGCCCAGAAGGAATCCCGTTGTGGAAATTTTCACATGAGGGACAACCACAATGGAAATGGCGAGAAGGGTTAGGCCGGAAAGGATGGCGGCAATCAGATTATTTCTCTTGGTTTTCAGCCCCTGGGCAGTCGCTGCCGTCCGAATTGCGTCATCCGAATGCATGCTTAAACAAGCTAACGCTTCTTGCCTGGCGCCGCAAGGATGGCGCGCTCACGATTGAGGTAGCTTAGGGCATTTCCATTAATTATGTAGCGTATTTGGCGCTGAAAAAGAAATTCTTGCAGTCGCGGATGGAGATGGCTTGGAAGGCCGATTTGGCAGCCAGGAGTAAATCGGTTTCCGTTCTCGG
>Ga0182024_10001263_pt1 | contig 65536 bp, 59 predicted proteins | sample P32metaG_FD_120480 | JGI IMG/M metagenome (GOLD analysis project Ga0182024, IMG submission 120480) | Permafrost microbial communities from Stordalen Mire, Sweden - P3-2 metaG (Illumina Assembly) | ecosystem: Environmental > Terrestrial > Soil > Wetlands > Permafrost | place: Sweden: Stordalen... | reverse complement strand
TCCTGAAAGCTTCATCCCAGAGCTCGCGGCCTCCGCGAAGTCACCATCCATCGCAGTCTTAAGGCCTCCAGCAAGTTTCACTTTGCCCTCGCATTCGTCACCCGCAAGAAAGATGTCGATGAACTGGCGCCCCAAATCGTCAAGCGCACCAAGGGCGATGCCATCCTGTGGTTTGCCTATCCCAAGGGCACCTCAAAGAAGTGCCAATGCGACTTTAACCGCGACAACGGTTGGGATGCCTTGGAATCGCTGGGATGGGACACCGTGCGCGCCGTAGCCATCGACGAGAACTGGTCCGCGCTCCGTTTCCGGCGCACAGAGTGCATCAAGGCACGGTAAGGATCGGCTGGCTTGCTGTCCTGCTGACTCGATGACTTGCTACTGCAGCTCAAACAGCTCAGGCATCACTTCCCCTGCACGGCCTAACACCACGTTCGTGAACGCATGTGAGTTTAGCGGCTGCTCCGGCCCGATGTACACCGTCCGCGCGCCGCCCTGCCGCGCCCAGTGCACAAAGTTCGCCGCGGGATAAACCGACCCTGATGTCCCCACAACCACCATCAAAGTGGCCTTGGCAATCTCGTCCTGAATCCGCTCCATCTCTAGCGGAATCTCACCGAAGAAAACAATGTGCGGCCGCAACCGTCCGCCGCACGCACAGCGTCCCACTTCCGCCAGGTTTTGATAGATCGCCCAGTCTTCCACCGGAGCGCGCCCGCACTCGCGTTCGCAACGCGACTTTGCCAGCTCGCCATGCATATGCAGCAACCGCAACGAACCCGCCCGCTCGTGCAGGTCATCCACATTCTGTGTACAAAGAAAGAAACGGTCGCCAAGCTGCCTCTCAAGCTCAGCCAGCGCAATGTGCGCCGGGTTCGGCATCGCCTTCTGTCCCGACGCACGTCGCGCCGAGTAGAACGCCCAAACACCCGCCGGATCGAGCCGCCACGCATCCGGTGTACACACATCCTCGACGCGAAAGCCCGCCCAAAGACCGTCCTCCGCGCGAAACGTCGGCAGCCCGCTCTCCGCACTGATCCCCGCGCCCGTCAGCACAAACACACGATCTTCCGGCGCAACGGAAATTCTTGACATTGTGTTGTTCACAACTGATTCAATGATCGTGATCTTCCGAGCCTGGAGGATCGAGGCCAGTAAGCGAACCGAGAACTGACTACTGCGAACTGCTCTTAAGGTTCCAGCAATATCTTACCCGTAGTCTTCCGACCTTCAAGATCGATCTGCGCCTGCGCCGCATCCGCCAATGGATACATGTGCTCCATGCGCAGTTTCAACTCGCCCGTCGCTGCCCAGTCCAGAATCTTCCCGGCACGCCATTCCAGTTCCGCACGCGTCGCCACGTAATGCCACATCGACGGCCGTGTCAGAAACAGAGATCCCTTGCCGCTCAGCTGAATAAGATCGAACGGCAGCACCGGCCCGCTCGACGCGCCAAACAGCACCAGCATCCCGCGCGGACGCAGACAGTTCAAGCTCTTGTCGAATGTCGTCTTCCCGACAGAGTCGTAGACTACGTCGGCGCCTTTGCCGTCTGTGATCCGCTTGACCTCTACTTCAAAATCCTGCTCCGTGTAGAGAATTACCTCGGTTGCGCCAGCCTCGCGCGACAGCTCAGCCTTCTCCTTCGTCGACACCGTCGTGATAACTTTAGCGCCCAGCCTCGCAGCAATCTGCGTCAGCAAAAGTCCAACGCCTCCGGCTCCGGCATGTACCAGCGCAGTATTGCCCGCCTTTAGCTCAAACGTGGAGTAAGCAAGGTAGTGGGCCGTCATCCCCTGCAACAGCGCGGCGGCGGCCTGTTCGGGACTTAGGCGCGTTGGAACTTTAATGAGCTGGGCAGCAGGCACCAGCGCGTATTCTGCGTAGCTGCCCAGCACGCTCACGGAAGCAACAAGATCGCCTTCCTCAAAACCTGATACACCGGGCCCGAGTTTCTCCACCGTACCCGCGGCCTCGCTGCCAGGCGTGATCGGCAACGTCGCCTTGTACACGCCTTTGCGAAAATAGATCTCAACGAAGTTGACGCCAACCGCCTCGACGCGAATCAGGACTTGTCCAGCTCCTGGCTCGGGAATAGGCAATTCGGCTAGCTGAAGGACCTCAGGCCCTCCGGTTGCATGAATCTGAATGGCTTTCATCAACGCAAGGATGCACCTTGAGGTAGGTCGACTGCAAGCGCAAAGCTCTTGCCGAGCATTCAAACCGCTCGAATACCCCTAGCAGAAACAACAAGTCCCGTATGGAGCTTCTCCAAACGGGGCTTGCGCTTTTCTAATCCCTATTCCCTATTCCCTGTTTTTAGAAACTGTCCTTCTCCCCCGATAGCATGCTTGGCTCTTCCGGCGTCCGCAGGCGCACGATGCGATCGATCGCGTACGGCACTGGCTGTTGCGTCGAGTAATAGTGGCGCACCTGCAACTCGCCCAAAAGTCCAATGGCAAGCATCTGGATTCCAGCCAGGATCAGCACTCCGGCAATTACGAACAACGGACCGTGCTGGTCCATCACGCTCTGATGCGGGTTCAGTATTTTCATTCCGAGTAGCAGTGCCGAAATAAAGCTACCGCCCAAAATACCGAGAGCCCCAAACGTGCCGAAAAAATGCAGCGGTCTACTCATGTACTTGAGCAGAAATCGGATCGTCAGCAGGTCGAAGAACACGCGAAAAGTGCGGCTGATCCCGTAATGGCTCTTACCACGCTCGCGGTTCACATTCTTGATCGGAATCTCGCAAATCGAGGCGCCATACCAGCTGGCGAGCGCCGGAATGAACCGATGCATCTCCCCATAAAGCGGAATATTGGTAATGACTTCGCGGCGATACGCCTTGAATGTTGTCCCGAAGTCATGAATGTCAACGCCGGAAAGCTTGGCCATCAGCCAGTTCGCGCAGCGCGATGGAATCCGTCTCATCACGAAGTTGTCGATGCGCTCTTTGCGCCATCCCGACACCACGTCATAGCCCTCTTCGAGCTTCTCGATAAAAGTGGGAATTTCGTTGGGATCGTGCTGCAGATCGCCATCCATGGCGAAAATAAAATCGCCCGACGCGTGATCGAAACCCGCCGCCAGCGCCGAGGTCTGGCCAAAGTTCCGGCGAAGTTTCACCACCAGGACACGACTATCCACCGCGGCTATCTCTTCAAGCAACTTGTAGGTGCGATCGCTTGACCCGTCGTCGACCAATACAAGTTCAAAACTATTGCCCACCTGCTCCATTACCTGCTTCAGGCGCGCATATAAAACGGTCACGTTTTCCTCTTCGTTGTGAAAAGGAACGACGATGGAATATTTCGGCATAGTAGTAGTATAGACGTCCGCTCAGGACGTTCGATGCAAGATTCGAATGACGGGAAACAAATCCGTTACTCGAATGCACGGATTCCGAAAGGAACAGCGACTAACTTACCGATCCAATTCATCAAGCATCCCCTGCATCTCGCTGAGCGCGTGACGGTTCCCAGTGCGAGCCGCGCAGCTGATTCCGCCCTTCAGCCGCTCAATTGCCTCTTCCTTTCGTCCCGCATTTGCCAGCGTCTGCGCCGACATGAAATATGCGGCCGTGTAATCGGGATCGTTGGCCAGTAGGATGTCAAATTCCTTCAACGCCTCTTGCGCATCGCCGCGACCAGCCAGTTCCATGGCAATGCCGTAGCGGGCAAAGCTGCTCTTCGCATCCAGCGCGAGAATCTCGCGCAATCCTGCAATCTTGTCTGTGCTGCTCATGTTGGACAGACTTTCCCTGACCAGAATTTGCGTATTTGGCGAGGATTGCCGAAACTGGACTTGTCTCCCCATGGACCAGTCGCCACAACCATTGTAGCGAAGAACAGGTCAAATGATGGTGAACGAATGGAGCAAGCACGCAATGAGTTCCACTGAGACCAGTTCGATCGTCCGTACTGTCGCCAGCACGCAATCGGAAATGACTGAAATCATTCTGCCCAACGATGCCAACACGCTTGGTAATCTTTTGGGCGGCCGCCTCATGCATTTTATTGATTTGACCGGCGCCATGGCCGCCTACCGTCACACGCGGACGCACGTTGTCACCGCAGCAATGGACCACATCGATTTCATCCAACCGGTCCACGTGGGCGATCTACTAATTCTCAAATCCAGCGTCAACCGCGCCTTCAACACCTCCGTCGAGGTGGGCGTCAAGGTATGGGTCGAGGATCCCCAGACTGGATCCTTGCTACATGTAGCCAGTGCCTACCTGGTATTCGTGGCCATCGACAAGAGCGGCATTCGCCAAAGGGCGCCCGGTCTGCAACCGGAAACAGCAAACGAGATCCGCCGTTACGGTGATGCGTTACGCCGCCGCGAGCATCGGGAGGCCGAGGCTGCGCGCCGCAAGCAAGCGAAGGCCGCTACTACTGCACAAACCCCGGACCCGGTTTCTACTTCGTAATTCTGCTATGCACAAGAAGCAAGCAATCGAACTTGCGCAGTCCACTCTGTCAGCCCCCATTCAATCGCCGCAGCATCCATCCGACTTTCCCCGTCGCATCATCTGCCTCACCGATGAGACGACGGAAACCCTCTACCTGCTGGGCGAGGAGGATCGCATTGTCGGTGTCTCGGGGTTTACAACTCGTCCTACAGAAGCGCGAAGCAAACCCCGCGTGTCGGCGTTTCGCGATGCCAACCTCGACGCAATCCTCGACCTGAAGCCAGACTTGATTCTGACTTTTTCCGACGTACAGGCCGAGATCACGCGCAATCTCGTCCTGCGCGGCGCTACTGTCTTGAACTTCAATCAGCGCACCATCGCTGAAATCTTCGACATGATCTCCGTGCTCGCACGCCTCATCGGTAAACCCAACGAAGGCCAGGCGCTGATCGAAAAGTTGCAAAGCGGCCTTCGCGAGATCGAGGATTCGGTCCAGAAATTCCCCTACCGCCCGCGCGCCTTCTTCGAGGAATGGAATGACCCGCTCATCAGCGGCATCAGATGGGTTGAAGAACTCGTCGCAATCGCCGGCGGAAATCCCATCTTTCCCGAATTGCGCGACTGCGGCAAAGCACAGGATCGCGTCGTCGATCCGTCCGCCGTAGCCGCCCGCGATCCCGAGGTCATCCTCGCTTCGTGGTGCGGAATGAAGGTCGACATCGATGCCATCCGTTTGCGCCCGAGCTGGGCCTCCACAAGCGCCGCTAGGAACAATCACATCTATGAGATTCCGTCGAGTTGCATCCTGCAACCGGGCCCCGCAGCACTGACTGAAGGCGTGCGCCAGCTGCACACAATCCTCGCGCGCGTAGTCCATGCTGACGTCGCGCCCGAACCTAAGCCAAACCAAATCGGCGATCCCTGCCTCCTGTAAGATTCTAAGTAGACCTGATCGGCGGAGACTGACGTCCGCGGCGGGTGGCAGCATCGCGAAGCCGCAAGATCCCCAGCGGAACTTGGCTTCCCAGAGGAGTAATCAAACCCAATGGCTCATTCTCACGCCATGCCTGCGCCGGTCGCATTGCCCGGCGTCTCCAAGATCATCGCCGTCGGCTCGGGCAAAGGGGGGGTCGGAAAAACCACAGTGGCCGTCAATCTCGCCATCGCGCTTTCCAGGCTCGGGCAGCGCGTCGGCCTCATCGATGCAGACATCTACGGCCCCAACGTTCCCTTGATGATGGGTTCAACCCAACAACCGCTCGTCGGCACCAATAACCAGATTCAACCCAACGAAGCACACGGCATCAAGACCATCTCCATCGGCTATATCTCGCCCGGCGACAAGCCGATGGTGATGCGCGGTCCCATGCTTCACCAGATCATTCGTCAGTTTTTGCAGCAGGTCGAATGGGGAGAACTTGACTATCTCATCGTCGACTTACCGCCGGGCACAGGTGACGTGGTGATCTCGCTTGTACAAACAGTGCCACTGACCGGGGCCGTGGTCGTCAGCACGCCCAGCGACGTCAGTTTGCAGGATGCTCGCAAGGCTCTCGAGATGTTTGCGCAGGTAAATGTAGAAGTCCTCGGCATCGTCGAAAATATGAGCCACTTCACCTGCCCTCATTGCCACCACGAAATCGACATTTTTTCGAAGGGAGGCGCCGAGCGCACTGCCAAGCAGTTCAATATTCCGTTCCTCGGCTCGATCGAACTGCTCCCCGCCATTCGGGAGGGGGGTGATCGCGGACTGCCGGTCACATTGGCTGGCCCCAAGAGCCCGCAGGCATCCGAGTTTTTCGGTATCGCACAGAAGCTGATGGAGCGCGCCGAATCGGCAGCAGCTGCAAACACCGACGTGCTTGAAATTAGTTAGCTGGGGCAATGTGAGGAGTAAGTGTTGGTCGATAGGTTGCTGATCCGGGACATTCAAAGCGGCGACTTTGATCGATGGAAGCCGCTCTGGGACGGCTACAACGAGTTCTACGGCCGCAAGGATGAAACAGCGCTGCCGGAAGCGATCACTAATATGACGTGGTCTCGCTTCTTTGATACCTATGAACCCGTTCATGCGCTGGTCGCCGAACAGGCAGGACAGTTACTCGGTCTTGTTCATTTCATCTTTCACCGAAGCACGATCGCAATTCAGCCCACCTGCTATTTGCAGGACCTGTTCACGGCGGATGCTTCGAGGGGAAAAGGCGTGGGGCGGGCGCTCTTTGAAGAGGTCTATCGACGTGCCGAGGCTGGGGGCTGCGGTCGAGTGTATTGGCACACTCACGAATCGAATGCGACGGCAATGAAATTATATGACAAGGTCGCGGAAAAATCCGGCTTTATCGTCTATCGAAAAACACTGTAGTCTCGACCGGGCAAACGAAAGGGAAGCGGGGCCGACACGCCTCGCTTCTCAATTTCAGAACGAATCAGCCCGGGACTCATTGCGCTCGATTCATTATTGAGGCGCCGCCACTACCTTTTCACAAGCATGAGTGATTCGATCTCTTCCGTAAGCACCTCTGCGGCAGTCACGCATGCTGCTCGACTCACGTCGTGATGGGTAACTAGGCGAATCGCATTGGAGCCAACGGTACCCGCAAGGATCCCGCGTAGCTTCAGCCGCGCAACTATGTCTGCGGCGCTCAACCCGTCCGCAAGCTTGAAGATCACGATGTTCGTCTCTACAGTCTCCGGATCGATCGCTACGCCTTCCATGTGCGAAAGCGCCTCGGCGAGCAATCGTGCGTTGGCATGGTCCTCGTGTAGACGAGCGGGCATCTGCTCAAGCGCAATCAATCCCGCCGCAGCAAGCACGCCTGCCTGGCGCATACCGCCGCCTAACGCCTTGCGATAGATCCGCGCCCGGTCCATGAGTTCTTCCGACCCAACCAACATCGATCCGACCGGTGCGCCGAGGCCCTTCGAAAGACAAAACATCACGGTGTCGAAGGCGCGCGTCAGCGTCTTCACGTCAGCGCCCAGCGCTGTTGCCGCGTTGAATATCCGCGCGCCATCCAAATGCAGCGGGATCTTCCGCTCCCTCGCGTGCCCGCATATCTCATCCAAAATGTCTACGTGCGTGCAGCGTCCGCCCGCTAAATTCGCGGTGTTTTCAATTTCAATCAACCCTGTGGCTGCGCGGAACGAGCTACGCCCGTAGATCACCGGCTCAATGTCTTTCCATGTCAGCGTGCCCGATTCAGTCGGAATGGCGCGAATCAAGCAACCGGAAAAAACCGCGGCCGTCGCCATTTCCCAATCCAAAATGTGCGAGCGCGACTCGCAGATCACTTCCTGGCCGGGTTCTGTGTGCAGACGAATTCCGATTTGATTGCCCATCGTTCCAGTAGGCACAAACAGCGCTGCCTCGCGCCCGAAGATCTCTGCCGCGCGCTTCTCCAGAAGATTTACGGTGGGGTCCTCGCCGTACACGTCATCGCCTACCTCGGCCACAGCCATTGCCGCACGCATTTCCGGAGTAGGCCGCGTCACCGTGTCCGAACGCAAATCAATCAACTGTGCCAACGTGTGCTCTCCTCCCCAGTTTTGATCTACAAGAATTGTCAGTCTGAGAACAGGCGCTTCAAAATGTCCCGCGCGAGTCCTGCTTCCTGTCCGCCATCCGCTGCGAAGTGTGAACTCCGAACTCTGACCTGCTCTACGGTATCTGAGCGATCGGCAGTTCCATCACCGGCGTAAGCTTTCCATCCTTCGATGCCACCGCCCACAGCCCATGAAAACTCTCTCGCAGCTCCGGATGCGCCTTCAACAACGCGCTCAGTACCGCGATCGCCTCTGTCCGCGAAGCCGCAGGATCCGAGATTCCCAAGGATTCGTAAGTCACGCTTAGATCGGCTTGGTGCAATGTAGTGTCGATGCGAATCCCATCGATCTTCCAGGTGCGCGGTCCGTCCGCGAGCGAGAGGGGAAACGGCCCGGGCACGTCTTTCAACTGCGTTTGCTCGTGGTTCAACTTCTCCATGTTGGGTGATGAGATAAAGTCCACCGGCAGCAGCAAATAGCGCGCCAGATCGAAGCTGTACCACGCACTCCAGGGTGCGCCTGTCGTAGCCAGCGTTCTGGCGCGTGTCCAATACCACACGCCGTCGTGCCCGTCGACGATCCCTTGTCTGACCGAGACACCGCCGAGCTTCCAGCTTGGATTCGCCCCAGTCGGATCCCAAACTACGATGAGGCCGATCTGCCCGCCCAATGGCGCTCCTGCCGCATTTGCCAACACGACCGCATATTTTCCCGGAGGAAGCGCATGCATGCTCACCGTCACCGTCAGCGAACCATTCGCATTCGAACAAAAAAACTGGTCATCGGTGGTTTCGGTCTGGGAGGAGGCATCCAGAAGGTAGATAGCCTGAATCTGCGCTTGCCCACCCTTCACTAGCGGCGCTCCCAGTTCGACTTCGCCATGGATTCCATCCCACTGCGAAGAGATTGCCGGCAGAAGCTGCGCCTGGAGGGTCGAATAATCCTGCTGCAGAATGGCGACTGCCAACCGCTGGCCTATCGCGGCCAATGCGTTTCTGTCCTGCGGCTGCAACTCCGCTTGTGTTGTGCACGTCACGGCGAAGCCCGCAGCAGGCGCAGAACTCAGCAGCACCGCAATTAAACCGCTCCAGCAGAGGCGCATCAGTTGCGATTCCCTCCCTGCCCATGAAACCTTTGCGAGCGCTTCCGGGCCACTGTTAGTCTAGTACGTAGGGCGCAACATCAGCGAACCGTCGCTAGGTTCCCATCCGCCCAGGAAGCAGATTCCATGCACCATTCGATCTGGCATCGTGGCCTCGCTCCGCAGTCTCACCGGTTGCATGGTCTGTCGATCGCAAAGGCTCTCTTTGCGGGCGGATTCCTCGCCGCCACTCTTCTTTCTGCACAGACGCCACCTGCCCAACCTGCACCGGCCCCAACGCGGCGGCTCAAGCATCGGCCAAATCATTCCGCAACCACGCAAATTCCCGCCGCACAAGTGGCTCCAGCCCTACCACCCGCCCCTGCATGGCCCATTAACGACCACCCAGTGCCAGCAGCGGTTTCATGGAGTCGCGACGAACTGCGCATTGACGCAGCAAATTCAAGTTTGCAGCAGATTCTGACTGACGTTGCGACGGCCACCGGATCGACTGTAGAAGGCGTTTCCAAGGACGAAAGGATTTTCGGTAGCTTTGGCCCCGCCCCGGCCCGTGATGTCCTCGCGCAACTTCTTCAAGGCTCCGGTTACAACATCCTGATGGTTGGCGATCAGGGCCAGGGAGTGCCGCGCCAAATCATTCTCAGCACCCGAAACACGAACAAGAATACCCAGGGGGTGACCCGGTCATCCCAGGAAGACAGCGAAGACGATTCCGCCGATTACCCGCAATATGATTCGCAGCCGCAAACCCCGCAGCAGGTCCCTCAGCCGCCTCAGCCCTTGCGCCCCGGATTCCCTCCTGACGGATCCGTGCCGATGCGCACCCCTCAGCAGTTACCTCAACAACCGCAGACACAGCCCGGGCAACCGCCGAACAATCAATAAATGCTCGCAGCAGTCTGGAGCTAATGGACCGAAGCGGGAGCATCTTCCTCAAGTGGAGGAGCAACACGCGATCCGGCGAAGAGAATTGCGCATGAAAGGACGAGGAAGATGAGCGTCGAGCCAAGACCGATGGAAAGATTCGTGCGGTCGCTGATGGCTCCGATGATCTGGGGAGAAAATGTGTCGCCGAAGCAGTGAATGATGAAGAGGTTCCATCCGACGGCGGTGGCGCGGATCTCGGCCCCGACGGAGTTGACGATAGCAGTGTTGAGTGGGCCGGTATTGAGGAAGAGAAAGAACTCGGCGGCGAAGAGCGCCGGTATGGCCCACTTTGCGGGTCCGAAGAAGAGAAGCAGGCCGAAGGGCAGCGTGAGCGCGACGCTCCAGAAAGAGAGCAAGTAGAGCGCACGGTGGTTGGTGCGCAGCCATCGCTGCGCGATCATGCCGCCGATGAGAGTTCCAGCGATGCCGTCGAGCACGGTGCTGGCGCCGACGAGCTGGCTCGCGTGCCCGACAGAGAGGCCCGCTGACCGGCGCAAGAACTCCGGAACCCAGGCCGAAATGCCGCCCATGGCGAAGGTGAGCATGGCGAGGCCGAATGTCGCGGCGAGATAGGCGGGGTTGGTGAAGAGGTCCCAAAAGGTGGCGCGCTTGCGTGTGGCCTTCCGATGGTCGCTCGCGCCGCGCACGGGCTCGCAGCCGATGAACCAATAAAGCGCTGCGACGAAAAGTCCCGGAATCGCGCAGATAAAGAAGGGAGCGCGCCATCCCCAAAGAGGGCCCATTTGTCCCCCGGCAAGGTAGCCGAGGGCCGCGCCAACGGGGATGGCGATGTAGAAGATGGACAGAACCCGATTGCGATCGCGTTCGGGGTAAAAGTCGGCCAGCACGGCGGGGGCAAAGATGCCAAAGGTGGCCTCGCCAACGCCGACCAGCGCATGGCGAAGATAGAGGGTCCAGTAATCGTGGACCCATGCGGTGCCCAGCGTGGCCACGCTCCACAGAACCGCGCCGGCGATGATGAGAGGCTTGCGCCGGAAGCGGTCCCCGAGCCAGCCTGTGAGCGGCGCAGTGAACATATAGCAGAGGAACAACGCGGTGGTGAGCGCGCCCATCTGCTGGTCGGTCGAGTGGAATTCGCGCTGGATAAGCGAAACTTCGCCGGGCAAGATGTAGCGGTCGATGTAGTTGAGCAGATTCAAACAGAGAAGCAGGAGAAAAGTGCCCAAGACGGGGTTAATGGGAGCGCGGAGAGGTTGGGAGGAATCGGCCAATCGGTCTCGCTTTAGCAGTGGAATTCGTGAGCACGGAGATTATCCCACAGCCTTGCGGGAACGGGCGTCGCTCCCTTTTGACGAGTGTTTGGAGCTGCGCTAAAGAGCAGCTCCATTCAAAGCGATTGGACGTTGCAGGAAACACGTACCGGCAGGGGCTTGAACTTGGCGCTGAAAGAAGCGTAGGCAGTCCCGGCCGAGGCGATCCGCTGCAACCAAGGTGCGAGTTAGCCATGCACAGGTTTTACGGAAGTAGATCGGCTCTTTTCGCTCACTCCTTGGGCCGGGGGAAACGGGCTGCGACGGTGGTGGCGATGCCACCGCGAGGCCGGAATTCGCCGCGGACAACGGCCCACACGGGATCGCAGGCCCTGACTACGTCTTCGAGGACCTGGTTGACGATGTTTTCCTGGAAGATCCCAAGGTTGCGGTAACTGAAGAGGTACTCCTTGAGAGACTTGAGTTCAAGGCAGCAGTGGCGAGGCATGTACCGAATGTTGAGGACGCCAAAGTCGGGGAGGCCTGTTTTTGGGCAGACCGAAGTCAATTCCGGATCGTCGATGGAGATTTCGTAGCCGGGGAACTGATTTTTCCATGTTTCGATGGCCGGAAATTTGAAATCGAGTCCGGCTTTGGCATGATCATCGGTGTAGTGGGGTAGCGTAGCCATAACCCCATTGTACGAGCCGCTGAGATGGCAAATGGATGACCTAAAAGCGGATTTTTTGCTCCCTCGGGTTGCGTTGATGAGTCCTATATACTGGCTCAGGTCAACCGGATGATTAAAGAAAGAAAGGAATTGGACCGCGGATGGCTTTGGGTGGGCGTCGCGGTTATTCTGGTTATAGTTTTCTTCTCGGCGCGGGCCCTGACACGGGAACGGTTGCCGGTCCGCATCGCAACGGTTGAACGCGCACCGCTGACAAGTACGCTCAGCACCAATGGGCATGTGGAACCGGTGATGAAATACGAATTTCCTTCTCCGATTGCGACCACGGTCAAGGCTGTGTACGTGCAGCCAGGAGATCGCGTAACAAAGGGAAAGCTGCTTATGGTGCTTGACGATGTAGAAGCGCGAGCGCGATTGGCAACCGCCGAGAGCGGCGTGAAGACGGCGGAGGCAGCACTCGAAGCCGCGACTCAGAATGGGACACTGGAGCAGCGCCAAGCCTCTGTGGCCGAGTTGGCGCGGGACCGGATCGACCGCGACCAGGCGCAGCGGAATTTGGACGCGTTGACGAAGCTCAGCGCATCCGGCGCAGCTTCGCCGAGTGAAGTGGCAGCTGCCCGGCAGCAACTGGATACGGTAGAGGCGAACATCCGCGCCGCCGAACTGAGTGCGCAGGGTCACTATTCGACCGCAGAAGTGGCACGCGCGCGGGCGGCACTCGCCGATGCGAAGGCGAATGCTGATGCGGCACGTGAAGTGGTAGAGAAGACTTCGTACCGTGCGCCGATTGCGGGCACGGTCTACACAGTGGATGCGAGACCCACCGAATATGCAGAAGTGGGAAAAGTTCTCTTGCAAATGGCCGATTTGGAGCACGAGCGCGTGCGTGCATATTTCGACGAACCAGACATTGGACGTCTGTCCGTCGGGCAGGAGATTCAGATCAAATGGGACGCAAAGCCCGGCGAAGTGTGGCACGGTCACATCACGCGCACGCCCATCACCGTCATCACTTACACCACACGAACCGTCGGTGAAGTGATGATTGATATCGATGGCGGGGACGGCGACCTGCTGCCGGATACGAACGTGACGGTGACGGTGACGACGGCGAGCGAAGCGGATGTGCTGACCATTCCGCGGGAAGCCCTCTACTCCGAAAATGGGAAGCCCTACGTCTTCAAGGTCGTGAACGACGGGCTGGTGCGGACTCCGGTGACAACGGGTGCGATCAACCTGACACAAGTAGCCATTCTCGCTGGCCTGAGCGCTGGCGACGTTGTGGCGACTGGAACCACTACTGGACAGCCCTTGCAAGTGGGCGTCCCGATCAAGCGGGTGCAGTGAAGGCGTTCTTGGGGACGGTCATCGCAGTGGGCTTGTTTACGGTCTCGGCGGCTCATGCCGTCGCCCAACATAGGCAAGATGCCTCCGGCCGCTTGTCTGAGGCCCGTGCAGCTGTGCAATCAGGCGAGGCGGACAAAGCGCTCACCCTGCTCAATTCCCTTCCCGCGTCGGCGGAAGCGCACAACCTTCGATGCCGTGTGCTCTTCACGCTCGAACACTGGGATGAGGCTTCGAGCGAATGCCAACAGGCAGTCAACATGGATGGAGGGAATTCCGAATATCACTTGTGGCTTGGCCGGGCCGTTGGGGAGAGAGCATCGCGCGCGTCATTCCTGAGCGCGTTCGGACTCGCCAAGCAGGTGCGCGCCGAATTGGAGATGGCAGTGCGGCTCGATGCGCTGAACGCAGACGCACTGGCGGACTTGGGAGAGTTTTACAATTCTGCTCCGGGAGTTGTGGGTGGCGGCGAAGACAAAGCAGACGGCGTGGCCGCCTCACTGGAAAAAGTAGACCCTGCTCGGGCATTCCAGTTACGTGGTTGGATTGCTGAGGAGCACAAGGACTATGGGACAGCCGAGCACGAATTGAAAGCTGCGATTGGCGTCGATCCGCATCCAGCTTCTCCGTGGATGTCCCTTGCCAGTTTTTATCGCAGGCGGCAGCGTTGGGCAGAGATGGATGCAGCACTGCAAAGCGGTCTGACAGCGGCAGAACGCGATCGAAGAGCGGGAGTTGCTTTTTACAACGGAGCGATGGTGCTGATCAAGGCCGACCGCGATTTACCATTGGCAGCCAAGATGCTCGAAGAGTACTTGAGCGGCTCATCCATGTCGGAAGAGGCCCCTGCATTTGCGGCGCATGTGCGCCTGGCGCGTGTGCTGGCGCAGCAAGGTGATAAAGCAGGAGCCAGTGAGCAAAGGTCGGCGGCTTTGGCGTTAGCACACGATTACAAGCCGGCGTTGGAATTGAAATTCTGACGTGAGATTTTCATCGGAACGAATCGGATGACGAATAGACACACAACCCGCGCGGCCATGTTTGCCACTGTGCTGGGAGCGGTGGTGACGGCTTCGCCTGTGAGCGGAACGGCACAGGTATCGCTGGACACCGTCGTGGACCTTGCCGAGCGCAATAGCGCGTCGGTACGGATCGACCAGGCCGATGGGCGTAAGGCACAAGCGGTGCTGGACGAATCGAACGATGTGTATATACCGTCGCTATCGATTGGATCGACGATAGGGCCACCGACGATCGGGTTCCCAACCGGGCAGCCTTCGATCGCGAATGCTTCGATGCAATCGCTGGTGTTGAGCTTTCCGCAGCGGCAGTATATTCGTGCCGCACGTGCGGGGGCGGAAGCGGCGAAGCTCAACCTGAAGGATGCGCGGGAGCAGGTGGCGCTGGATGCTTCGACGGCCTACATCGAACTGGACACAGTGAATCGCGAATTAGAGGCCGCACACCGACAGGAGTCGTTCACTGAGCGACTGGTGCAGGTGGAACAGGAGCGGACCGACGCGGGCGTTGATCCGCTGAACGAGCTTCTGCAGGCGAGGCTAACGGCGGCGCAGATCCGCTTGAAACGGATCCATCTAGAGACGCGGGCGGCAACGTTAGCCAAGCAGTTGGCGACACTCACCGGTCTGCCTATTGGTTCGATCACTCCGGACCGAGCCAGCATTCCGGAGATTCCGGCGGTAACGGCCGAGAATCCGATCCCAACTGCAGGTGTGGAGGCTGCGCAAGCCACGGCCACATCGAAGGCATTGCAGACCAAGGGCGATGGCTATGTGGGACGACGGCCGGAGGTTTCCTTCGGAGCGCAATACAATCGCGACTCGAATGCTTTGAATAACTACAGCCAGTACTACCGGACCTTTAAGGCCGACAACTTCAGCGTCGGATTCGAAATTCAAGTTCCACTTTTTGATCTTGTGCATCGCGCAAAAGCGCGCGAATCCGCCGCCGATGCGTTGCGGGCAAAAGTTGAGGCGGAACAGGCACAGCGACAGAATGAAATTCAGATCGCGGAGTTGACGGGCAGTCTGCGCGAGCTCGATACGCTGGCGGAGATAGCGAGCCTGAAGCAGCAAATCGCCAGCGAGCAGCTTAAGAGTGTGCTGGCGCAGCTTGAGCTTGGCAATGGAACCGGCAGCGGTCCGGGATCGACTCCGCAGCTAACGCCAAAGACCGAGCAGCTGGCACGCCTCGAAGAGAGTGAGAAGCTGGCGGAGGCACTAAATGCGGGATTCGAGCTCGAAAAGGCACGCTTAAACTTGCTGCGCGCGTTAGGCCACATGGAAGACTGGCTACACGAGCTTAGCAGGAAATAGGGCCGTAACCCCTTTAGCCACTAGCAAAAACGCTAAAAATGGTAAGATTGAAGGGATGTCTATGCCACTGAAAACACTGTTTCTGAACCCACCCTCTTTCGAGGGATTTGACGGCGGCGCAGGATCACGCTGGCCGGCCACGCGCGAAGTCGAGTCCTACTGGTACCCGGTGTGGCTGACCTACCCTGCAGGCCTCCTCGAGAGCTCGCGGCTCCTTGATGCCCCGCCGCACCACGTTTCTGCGGAAGAGACGATCAAGATTTGCAAGGAGTACGAATTCCTTGTTCTCTTCACATCGACGGTGGGCTGGGAGGGCGATCAGCGGCTGGCGGAAGCGATCAAGGCGGCCAATCCTGCCATCCGCATTGCATTCGTTGGGCCGCCGGTAACCACGGACCCCGACCGCGCGCTGAACGAGTGCCATGTACTGGACTTTATTTGCCGCCGCGAGTTCGACTATTCCGTCGTCGAGTTTGCGCAGGGCAAACCGCTGAATGAAATTCTCGGCATCAGCTACAGGCTGAACGGAAATGTAGTACACAATCCGGATCGTCCGCAGGTAGAAGATCTGGATGCGATGCCGTGGGCCACGAAGGTCTACAAGCGCGATTTGGATGTGACGAAATACAGCGTGCCGTTTCTGTTGCAACCTTTTATCGCGCTCTATTCAACACGTGGATGCCCGGCGCAGTGCACATTCTGTTTGTGGCCGCAGACGCTGAGCGGACATGCGTGGCGCAAGCGTTCCACAGACGACGTGGCAGCGGAAATTGCTTGGGCGAAGCAGAATTTTCCGCACGTGAAGGAATATTTCTTTGACGATGACACCTTCAACATCCAGAAGCAACGCACTGTGGAGCTCTGCGAGAAACTCAAACCGATTGGTGTCACGTGGAGTTGCACATCGCGCGTCACCACCGACCGCGAGACGCTGAAAGCGATGAAGGAAGCTGGATGCCGCTTGTTGATTGTTGGGTTCGAATCCGGCGATCCGCAGATTCTGAAAAATATCAAAAAGGGCGCAACAGTGGAGCGTGCGCGCGCTTTTGCCAAGGATTGCCACGACCTGGGACTCACCATTCACGGCGATTTCATTCTCGGCTTACCGGGTGAGACGAAGGAATCGATCCAAAACACAATCAAGTTCGCAAAGTCTCTGGATGTGGAAACGATCCAGGTTTCGATTGCCCATGCCTATCCTGGAACGGAGTTCTATGAATATGCCCGGGAGAATGGTTTCATCAAGAATACAACGTCGATGAGCGATGAAGGCGGCCACCAGATGGCGCACATTGAGTACCCAGGTCTACCCACCGACTACATACTCGAGATGGTGCATCGCTTCTATGACGAGTACTATTTCCGGCCGAAGGCTGCGGCGCGCGTGATTTGGAAAGCCATTGTGAATCGCGATGTTCCTCGGCTTTATGTCGAGGCCAAGTCGTTCCTCAAGCTTCGCGCACAACGCAACAAGATGGTGAAGGATGCGCGCAGCCGTCAGGCCGATCCTCCGGCACCGGTTGGCGCTGGCGCATAGGCGATCCAGAACGTACACGATCAAGGGCGGCGCTCAAAATGAGTCCGCCCTTTTTCTCTTGCATCTGAAAATAGAACCGCTCGAAATGGCGCATCACACCCTCAAGCCGCAGCAGTATCTGATCCTTGGATTGGTGGCAGTTTGCGCACCACTTGGCGACACTTGCCTTTCGCGCGGGATGACGAAGCTGCCTCCCATTTCTCTAGCTCATCCTGGCACATTGATTGCGGCGGTTTTCACGCCATGGGTCGCGGCGGGGATAACTCTGCTGATCGGCTTCTTTGCCAGCTATCTCACCGCGCTTTCATGGGCCGATTTGACGTTTGTACTTCCGACCACTGCATTTGGGAATGTGATCGTGGCTTTTCTCGCACGCTTCTGGCTGCATGAGCCCATTTCGATTCAGCGATGGGCGGGCATCATTCTTATCACTGTCGGCGTGGGCTTTGTTGCGAACGGACCATCGCTTACGGAAAGACCGGCAACGCCAGCTTCCAATGTCGCAGAGTTGGGAACAGTCGTCGAAGAGGAGCAGGTGCGATGAACGCCTCGTTCCCCGTTTCAAATTCTGGTCCATGGACCGCCGCGGCGATGATCGCTGCGGTGATCGTGAGCTCCACGGCTGGAGAAGTTCTGACCGCGGCCGCGATGAAATCGATCGGAGACTTGGATGTGATTCGAGCGCGCTCTGGATTGACGGGTGCCATTCGCGCCGTGCTCACCTGCCCGCTGTTCTTTGCCGGCGTAAGTTTTCTCGCCCTGGCATTTTTCTCCCTGTTATTCGCGCTGAATCATCTGAACCTGAGCCTGGTTGCGCCGGCTTCGGCCTCGCTGACACTGGTGACCAATGCGATTGCTGCGAAGGTGTTTCTCAAAGAGAATGTGGACCGACGGCGTTGGACGGCCGCGGTGCTGGTGTGCGTTGGGGTGTATTTTCTGGCGCACTAATGGGATTGGGTTAGGATCCCGCGCCATGATCAAGATCGGTGGCTTAGTCGGCCTCGCTCTCGCTGCCGTGCACGTTTCTATCGTTTCGGCACAATCGCTCGTCGCCGTGAAAACTCAGGTTGAGCCAACCCAGAGCGCTGTGCCATCGAGCACGACGGCATTTGAAACGCCGCGCTGTGCGGAGATTGCGGCGATGGGTGTCGAGTACAAGCCTCTCGGAAATGCCTGCGAGTTTGCGATCTCACGAAATACGTTGCCGAATTTTATTTGCCAGGAGATGATGTCGCGTTCGGCGCGGGGCAGTTCCCGCGAAGAGTGGAAGTTTGTGGATATTGTGACCGCGACAGCGATGTATGTGAGCGGCGCGGGCGACCGCTATTCGAACTTCACGATTAACGGGCTCCCAGTTGAATCGTTGACGGGCTCGAGCGGATGGAATTCTCTGGCGCTTTTCGGTTCGCAGTTGACGACGATTTTCTTGCCCGAGACGAAAACCGATTTCAGGTTTGATAGAAAGATGCCTGGGAATCAGGGCTCAACCGCAGTGTTCGATTTTCGATTCAAGCGCGAAAACAATTTCACTTTCAAACGCGGCGCATTGCGACCTGGATTGTCCGGATCAATTTTCGTGAATGCGGAAACCGGAGATCTCGAGCGCGCCGAATCGTACGCAAGTGAATTGGATCCGAAAGGAAATCTTACCTCGTACAAAAGCACACTTGAATACAGGGCAACGGCAATCTCCGATCTTGGAAACATTCTGGTTCCCGCCGCGGGTAGTGTGGAAGTTTGTTTCACGAATGGCGTATGCGATCGAAACGTTCTGAGCTTTCAGGGTTGCCGAAAATTCGGCTCGGAGTCGCGGATCATCCCAAACCCGGCGCAATAAATCGCATGAGGCCGGTCGGCTTCAGGTCGGGAACAAAGAAAGCCTGTGGGATATCGACGGCTGCGCAGATTGCTTCTGCTGCGAGATGACCGGAGCGAGCGGCACTTTCCATCGTGGAGGCCCAGCCGGTTGCAGTCCAGTCCCCTGCCAGCACGCAGTTCGGCCAAGGAGACACGGGGCCGGAATCGGCGTTGACCCCGGGTGGGGCACAGGAGGTCGCGTGCACTTCCTTGATCAAGGCAGCCTTTTCCAGCTTGGCCGTGGCCATCGCCGGGAAAAACTCCGCCAGTTCACGGACGCCAAGTGCGATTGCTTCATTGCGATCGAGGGCCGCAAAGGACCGTGAAGCACTGACCACTAATTCCAGATAGCTTCCATTGAGCTCGCGCCACGGCTGCAGGCGGCTCTTGTTGTACATCCAATGAATCTCGCGATCGAGGAGCACCGCATGATCGAGATCAGTGATTTCGCGATCGAACCAAAGGTGGACGCTGCAGATCGGCCAATGCTTGCGATAGCTGAGGCGTTGCGCAAGCTCAGCCGCGGTTTCCGCAGGTGGCATTTGAGGCAACAGTTTCGCGACCGCCTCAAAGGGCACGGCCAGCACGAGGAAATCGGATTGCAGCGCGTCGTCGCGCGCGGCGACCGACCATTGCGAAGCTTCTTCGTCCCAGCCGAGAGACTCGATATTTGAGTTGTAGTGAACGGAGCAGCCCCGCGCCTGGAGGTAGGGAGTAGCGGCGCCATAAAGATCACTCAGTGGGATTGTGCTCATGCCCATGTGTCCAGCCTCGGGCGAATTCAGAAAAACTTCGCGCATCACATGGGCTGCATCAGGGACAGTGATCGAATCGAGGTCCGCGTTGAGTGCGCTGGCAATGACAAGACGCCAGAAACGCTCTATTGCACCCGAGGTTTGTCCGATTCTCTTGAGCCACGATTCCAGCGTTTCGGAGGAGGGCTCCTGGTTCGGCCGCATCAGCTTGCTGAAGGCTTTGGCGAGAGCGATTTTGTCGGCCCGCGTAAAGGTTTTTGCGGCAAGCATCTTTGGCAAGCCATGCAGCGGCGCCGGCAGCCATGAAGGGCCAAGCACTGAACTGCGGCCACCTGGCTCGATCATCGTCATGTCGCGCGTCCAGCGAATTTTGTCGAAGACGCCGATGCGTTTGTACAGAGCGATGAGATTGGTGCAACACCGGAAGAGAATGTGCTGGCAGTTGTCGATGACCTCGCCAACACCCGGATGCCGGTAGGAAGACGCGCGGCCCCCAAGATAGCCGCGACGTTCGACCAGATGAACGCGAAAACCGGCGTCGGCTAGAGCGCAAGCCGCACTGATGCCGGCAACGCCACCACCTACAACGGTCACGGTTTTATTCAGGTTTTGCTTTAAGTAATTCAACCCTTTTGTTGTCCTGACTTGATTTGCCCCGATAAGCGCGCTGCTGCGACACATACAAGTCCCCAGGATAAAATTGCGAGCTTGTGTCGGAGGCGAACGGATGCTCGTTGCGAGAATACGTCGTATTTAGCGTGCTCAATCCGACGAAGCAGCGCGTGATAGATCGAAACCAGAACCCAGAGAGCAGGACGGCTTTCGGGATGGATCAGTGGTAGCAAGGCCCCGGCAGATCGATAATAGACTTCTGCGCGAGCGGCGATTCCAGCAAGTAATTCCCTTTCTTCTGGCGTTGGGGGCGCGCCCGGACTGCGATGCCGGAACGAATCGAGAGAGATCCCGTGGGCGGCAAGATTCTCGAGCGGAAGATAAATCCGATTGCGCGCAGCATCTTCTTCCACGTCGCGCAAAATATTTGTGAGTTGGAACGCGATCCCCGTTTCCTCGGCGAGCTTCTCGGCTGCCGGATCAGAATACCCAAAGATGCGAATACAGACCAGGCCCACAACCGATGCGACGCGATAGCAGTATTGATAGAGATCGGCGAATGTCTCGTAAGTGTCAGCGGCGCCGCCAGAGACAACTTTCACGTCCATCGTGGTTCCCGCAACAAGCTCATCAAGCAAAGCGAGCGGTATGTTGAAACGCAACGTGGCGTGGCGCACAGCGAGGAAGACGGGGTCCGCTGTTACGCCTGTCGTGCTCGCATCGCGCCAAGCCGCCAGCCAGGATTCCAGGCAGCGACGGCGCTCAGTGAGTGGAAGGCTCTCATCGTCGGCCAGGTCGTCTGCCTTGCGCATGAACGCATAGATGGCACAGATGGCGTTTTTGCGCGGCGCGGGCAGCGCCAGAAAGGCGTAATAGAAATTCTTTGCTTCGCGTTTGGCGATGGCCCTGCAAATTGCGTAGGCTTCATCCAGTGCCGGTGATTGCGTCAAGTCGCTTTCCCTGTTCAACGCGGACCCAGACGCAGGAAGGGCAAGAACTTGCCACTCCCGGCGCGAAGCGCAAGGGCCATTTTGGTCCGCTTCGCGATGGCCGGGCGCGCGCAGAGCACATCGTAGTCCTGCCGCTCGATGGCACGGAGAATTGCGAGGCCGCCGCGGCTAAAGAGATCGAGGTCGAGTGCAAGTTCCCTGCCAACCATACCGATCAGGGGCAGCCCTTCTTCAAAGAGACGGCGTGCAAAACCGACCTCATAATCGAGAAGCGCGCGGAAAGACGCGGTGGCGACCCCGGCAGCAATTGTCTCATCGGTGACGCCGAAGCGTTGCATGTCTTCCTGTGGAAGGTAGACGCGGCCTTTGGCGAAATCGACGCGCACATCTTGCCAGAAATTTGCGAGTTGCAGTGCCGAACAAGTCGCGTCGGACAAACGAAACCGTTCTTCGTCGCCGTAGCCGCAGGCATACAGTACCAGGCGGCCTACGGGATTTGCCGAATAGCGGCAATACTCCAGGACCTCTTGCATCGTGCGGTAGCGCCCTAGGATCTGGTCCTGACGGAATGCGATGAGCAAATCAGCAAACGGCTGCTTAGGGATAGTGCAGGCGCGAATGGTTTCAGCAAGTGCAACAAAGACTGGATGACGCGCGCAACCTTCGTAGCAGGCGTCCAACTCCCTGCCCCACAAATCAAGTAGGGCCAGTGCCGCGGAGCGGTCGCCGACTTCATCGCCCAGATCGTCGGAGATGCGGCAGTATGCATAGATCGCATGGAAATGTGGGCGCAGCGCCTTGGGCAGGAACCATGTGGCGACGTGAAAGTTTTCGTAGTGCGACTCGGCCAATTGCTTGCACCAGGCGCGCGCCTCGTCGAGCGTTGGCGCGACCTCGGGCATACGATACGAAGCCGGCAGCGCTGCCCAGCCGCTGCGCAGCAACGCATCGTTGTCCGGGGGCAAAATGGCGGTCGTCACGCGAAGAACCTCAAGGCACGATCGCAGTTTTGATTTCGCTGCTTCGCTTCATCAGCTTCTCAAAGACACGATTCAATTCATATAGATGGGCGCGGCCAGTGATGAAGGCGCTCGCCTGGAATCGGCCGCTGGCAATGAGATCGAGCGCTTTGCGACAGATTGCCGGGGTATGGTGGAAAGTGGCGCGAAGTGTGATATCGCTGTAGTGGATTCGATTGGTGTCGAGGTTCACACGGGTTCCCACCGCACACCCCCCGAAGAAATTAACTGTTCCACCTTTGCGCACCATCTCGACTGCTTCTTCCCACGCGTCGGGAGCCCCAACGGCTTCAATAGCGATGTCGACCCCGCGGTCTTTAGGCGTAAATGCGCGGGTTTCTCGGATGGCTTTGCGAATGGAGGAGGCCTGGACCACGTGCGCCGCTCCCAACTGCTTTGCTGCCTCTACCTGGCCGTCGTGTTTGACGACGGCGATGGTCTCGCATCCGGCCAACACCGCCACATGGAGAATCATCAGACCCAGGGGTCCGCCACCGATGACCGCGACCAAGTCGCCTGGGCGTGGATGGGAATCCTCAAAACCGTGGACCGCGCAAGCTAGTGGTTCGGTGAGGGCCGCGTGTTCGAGTGGCACGTGATCGGGCACATGGAGAGTGTTTTTTGCGACGATGCGCGCCGGGATGCGGATGAATTCAGCGTATGCGCCGTTGTTGAAGAGCAGGTCGTCGCAGAGGTTTTCTTGTCCGCGCTCGCAGAAGTAGCATGCACCACAGGGCGCTGAGTTGAGTGCGACGACTCGATCGCCAGGGGTGAAGTCAGCGACGCCAAAACCGGCCTGGACTACCGTGCCGGCGAGCTCGTGGCCAAACAGAGCTGGGGGCACAATCATGCGCGCATGGTATCCGCGGCGAAAGACCTTCAAGTCCGTTCCGCACGTGAGGGCCGCGCCGACCCTGACAATCAACTCTCCCGGAGCCGCTTTGGGGACGGGGACACTTTCGATGCGAACATCTTCGCGTCCGTGGAGAACTGCGGCCCTCATGGTTGTTGCCATCAGGAGCCTCCTACTCTGCTCCCGCACCCAAATGAGGCTCGATCATGATTTTCATCGAATCCGCCTTGGGATGAGAAGCCACCTCAATGGCTGCTACCGCTTCGTCGATCGAGTAGCGGTGTGAAATGAGCCGAGTGAGATCAAATCCGTTACGATAGCCACCGAAAACCAGTTCGGTTACTTCATCGAGAATGCCGAATGAGGACGAATAGGAGCCGAGGAGCGTCTTCTCGTCGACGCAAACAGCAGCGGGGTCGATGATCGCTTCGCCGTGTTGCGTTTGTGCGAACAGCATAACTTTACCACCGGGACGGGCTGCATCCATCGCAGTACGAATCAATGCAGTACCCCCCACGGCGAGAATTACGGCGTCAGCGCCGCGTCCATCGGTCTCAGCGAACACGCGCTCGACTACGTTTTCAGTACCTGCATGAATTGGATGTTTCAAACCGTAATTGGCTGCAATAGCATGGCGCTCGGGATAGAGGTCGGAGGTGAGGACCTTGCCCGCAATGCGGCTCGAGAGGACAGCATGCATCAGTCCGATGGGTCCTTGGCCGATCACGAGCACCGTGTCGTCGGGCGCGAGGTTGAGAAGTTTGACCCCTTTGAGGACGGTGTTGACTGGCTCGACGAAGGCGGCCTGCTCAAAGGGAACACCGTCGGGGATGCGCACAACGCCACCGTTCGAAACAACGAAGTCCATCACGCGGATGTATTCGGCAAAACCCCCGCCGGAGGGCTCGAAGCCTGCGGTGACGCCCGTCTTTTTATAGAGTGGACACTGCGCGGGCGTGCCTTTACGGCAGTAGTAGCACTCACCGCAGGGTACATGGTGGAAGGTCATGACCCGTTCGCCAATTCTGAAACCAGAAACGCCCGGCCCGACGGCCACGATGGTGCCAGCCATCTCATGACCGAAGATGCGAGGGGCTGAATGGGAGCCAAAGTGAATCTTCTTGAGATCGGTTCCGCATATGCCACAGGTGGCGATCTTGACCAGCAGCTCGCCCAAGCCGATGCGAGGGACGGGCACGGTCTCGACCCGCATGTCGTTGACGCCGTGATAGACGACGGCCCGCATGGTGTCGGGAAGTTTATGTTCCAGTTGGCGCACAGTGTTTGACGTTTGGGTTGCCATGCGTCGGGCTGATCGGACCTCATTCATTCAAAAAATTGAAGAGCGACTCCGTGATGCCTTGGGAAGCCCTTCTGCTATTTTCGCCCATTCGCGCCAAGGAGGGCCAGTACCAAGGTCGTATTGCGGCAAATATCCCGAAACGAAAGAGTTGGAATTGCCCTTGCGCGGACAAAAATCGATTGAAATCGGGCAACTTGGCGTTGAGCGGGTCACTTATGCCTTTGATCGCATAGAAAGGGATGCCGCGCATCTGGGCGAGGCGCGCGATGGCTGCGGCTTCCATGTCGACAAGGGCGGCATTGTACGTGGAGGCGAGGCGGCGCTTTTCGGCTTCGTCGGCGACTTTGGGGCTGGTGGCAAGCCAGAGTTCGCCGGCGCCGGCATCGCAACGGAAGCGCTCGCCGGTCTGGACGTCGATGACGCCAGCGACGTTGTGCGAGGTGCCGGGAGCGAGATCGGGTGTGAGCGCTCCGGCCCAGCCAATGGAGAAGACGAGGTCGATGGGGCTGTCTTTCTCGATTTCGGCGAAGGCACGGGTGGCGGCGGCTTGACCTGTCCCCGCGCAAGCGGCGACGTAAAGGTTATCGTCTCGGTGAGCCCACGTGTGGATGCCATTGTGAGACTTGTGCTGCCAGCCGCGGACGAGGGGTTTGAGTTCGCCGGACATTGCGGCGACAATGGCTGTTCGGGTCATGCCGGGCCTTGCGGTGCGTAACCGTTGGCACGGAACCAGTCAATGGCGGCCCGCATGGCGGGGTAGACGGGGACGATACGGAAGCCGAGTTCTTGTTGCGCGCGGGCCGAGGAGGCGAACATTTTCTTGCGGCCCATGCGGACTTCTTCCAGCGTGGCACGCGGTTCTTTGCCGCGGATGCGGCCAGTGATCCACTCCTCAAAGAAGGCGTAGGTGGCGGCGACGGCGAAGGGGATTTTTGTCGTGGGCGAAGGGATGCCGGTGATGGCCGACATCTTGTCGAGGATCTGCTTGAGAGTCAGGTTTTCTCCGCCGAGGATGTAGCGTCGGCCCAGCTTGCCTTTGGTTAAGGCGACTACGTGTGTGCGAGCGACTTCGGCCACGTCGACGAGGTTGAGGCCGGTGTCGATATAGGCCGGAAACTTGCGATTGAGAAAGTCGACGAAGATACGGCCGGTGGGCGTGGGCTTTGCGTCGTTGGGGCCGATGGGCGTGGTGGGGTTGAGAATGATGACCTGCTGACCGTCCTGGGCAGCCGCGATAGCCTGCTGTTCCGCAAGGAATTTAGAGCGCTTGTAGTGGCCGACCATGTCGGCGAGCGAGACGGGCGTGTCTTCATTGACGACAATGCCGTCGGTGCGGAAGTGCATCGTCGCAACACTGGAGGTGTAGACGACCCGCGGGACCTTTGCCTCGCGCGCGAGGCGCAGCAGGTCGCGGGTGCCATCGACATTTGCTCGGTACATGGTGTCGGGATCGCGAATCCAGAGGCGGTAGTCCGCGGCAACATGCATCACGGCGTCGCATCCGGTGAGCGCGGGCGCGAAGGACTCGGGGCGCGCGAGATCACCCACGACGGTTTCGCCGGGGATGCCTTCGAGATTTTTGAGGTTGCTGGAATTGCGGACCAGCATGCGGAGGTCGGCGCCTTCGGCGGCGAGAGCCTTGGCCACATGATGGCCCACAAATCCGGTTGCACCGGTAAGGAAGACTTTCATCGTCTCGATTCTCTAACGTCATCTTAAACGGCTGTGTTCTGTCGCCCAGTTTGCATTCAAGAAGGGGGCAAATTCGCTAGATAATGCAAAAATGCATTACAATATGAGAGTAGGGGTGAGCTTATGGCTATCGTGAGCACAACATCGCGGGGACAGGTGACTCTCCGGAAGGAAATCCTCCAGCACGTCGGGATCAAACCTGGGGAGAAATTGGAGATCGAGCTGTTGCCGGGTGGAGAGTTCCGAGGCCGGGCTGTGCGGAAGAAGGGAAGCATCAGCGATTTTGCAGGATGCCTGAAAGGCAAGACTAACGTGAGGCTCACGATTGAAGAGATCAACGAGGCCATTGCCGATGCGGCTGCCGCGGAGGTCATGGAGAGCTTCAATCGATGAAGATCATCGCGGATACAAACGTGTTGCTCCGAGCGGCGCTTCAGGATGATCCGAGCCAAAGCCCTAAGGCGAAGCGGCTTCTGGAGGAGTCCGAGCAGGTCGCCGTCAGCCGCCACGCGCTCTGCGAGTTCATTTGGGTGCTTAGCCGCAGCTATAAGCTTCCTCAGGCGGAGATCGCCACCGCCATATCCAAGCTACTGAATTCGAGAAACGTCATCGCGGATGACGTTGCGATTGAAGCAGGCCTGCGGGCAATGGAAGCAGGCTCGGACTTTGCCGATGGCGTGATTGCGCGGGAGGGTGCGTGGCTGGGCGGGGAGACGTTTGTTTCGTTCGATAAGAAAGCGGTGGAGGCGCTGGCGGCACAGGGACTGAGGACACAGCTGCTAAAGTAGGCTCCTCATCATTGCGAGATACCTGAACTTATCGAATCTCGAAGCTGAAACCTAAAGACCTATGCCCCTTCTTTGCGACGGAATACGTCGTGAGAGGCACCTGAATCGCTACGTAATCAGCTAGACCGTTTCGCTACGAATTTCATCGGGGCATCATGGCTCTTGGTGAGCTTACCATTCGCACCGACTGTGACGGTGTCAGAATGTGTATCGCGAGTCATCACAATGACGTCGCCTTTCACGGTTCCTCGGTAAGAGATTGTGAAATCCTGGCCTCCCATGGGAACCACCTCGACGAACGATATCCTGTTGCCGACAACGGTTCCATCCTTAATATGCGTCACGAACCCGGACGACGTTTCGGTTATCGTGCCTTCGAAGTTTGTCCCGGAAGATTTGAATGCATAAACTACTTCGTCTCCGCTGGGCGTTTTGGCCGTCCACTTACCTTCAATGGCGACTGGAGGCACACTGCCTCTCTCGGAAGTTATCGGGCCCGAGCTTTTGGTCTGAGTTTTTGTCGCCGCCGATTGTTGGGAGAATGCTGTGAACACCGAAAACAACAGAAAAAAACAACAGCTCCGGAATATCCGGAGCTGGACGTGGGTGCCAAGCGTACCTTTCGTTTCAGGCGAAGCGGTCTATCACATACAGGAACGCCTTCAATCCAGCTTCTCCGGCATCAGCGCGATATTCTTTTCGCCGGCGGCTTTCTTTTCGTTGTAGGCTTTGACCCAGTCCTCCCAGTGCTTACCTGCGGCGCGGTCTTTGCCGCTGAATTCGAGGCGCGCGATTTCGGCGTAGCTGATTTTGCGCTTTTCGGGCGCGCTGGGGGTGAAGTATTGGACGTAGGAATCGGCAAGAGTGGCGCCGGGAAGGCGGTTGAAGATGTAGGCCTCAATCCGCTCGCCTGATTTGAGCGTGAGGGCGACATCGCCGCGATAGTCGAAGGCTTTTTCGAGCGCCGCGCGGAGGTCGTCTTCGCTGGCGAGCGTGGGGACCCAGCCTTCGAGCCTTTCGTGTTCGGTGCCGGGGGCGAGCTCCAATGCTTCGACCTGTTCCATTGAGTACTTCAACACCTCAGCGGTCATGCGTTGGTCTCCTCGAATGCGTGGGCGGGCTTGTCGATCTGGACCAGCGTCGATGGGCCATGGGGCATGGGCTCGTTGAGCAGATTCAACGCGTGCTGGTCACGATAACTGCTGAAGGTGCCGCGTATCATTCCCCAGAAGCCGCGGAGGGAGCCGAAGCCCTCCATGACGGCCGAGGGCTCGTAGCCGCAGCTGACCATGCAGTTGGCACACTTGGGATTGCCGCTGGCGACTCCGTACTCTTCCCACTTGGTCGTTTCAATCAATTCCTTGAAGGTCTCGGTGTAGCCGTCCTGGAGCAAATAGCACGGCTTTTGCCAGCCGAAGATGTTGTAGGCGGGCGAGCCCCACGGGGTGCACTCATATTTGCGGTCACCCATCAGGAATTCCAAAAACAGAGGCGACATGTTGAATTTCCACGTCGGTTTACGATTGGAGAGGATCGCGCGGAAGAGACGGCGCACGCGCGCGCGGCCGAGGAAGCGATTCTGATCTGGAGCCATCTCATAGCTGTAGCCGGGCGAGAGCACGATGCCCTCGACGCCCATGGCCATGACTTCGTCAAAGAAGCTGCGGACGCTGTTGGGATCGGTGCCATCGAAGAAGGTGGCATTGGTGGTGACGCGGAAGCCGCGTTTGACGGCCTCTTTGATGCCTTCGATGGCGATGTCGTAGCCGCCTTCGCGGCAGACGGAGAAGTCGTGGTGCTCGCGCTCGCCATCAAGGTGCACGGAGAAGGTGAGGTATTTCGACGGCGTGAACTCGGGCAGGCGGCGCTTGAGCTCGAGCGCGTTGGTGCAGAGGTAGATGTACTTCTTGCGCGCAACGAGGCCGTTAACGATTTCGACGATCTGCGGATGAAGCAAGGGCTCACCGCCCGGAATCGAGACCATCGGCGCACCGCATTCTTCGGCGGCGGCAAAGCATTCCTCGGGGGTGAGCTGCTTTTTGAGAATGTGCGGCGGGTATTGCACCTTGCCGCAACCGGCGCAGGCGAGGTTGCAGCGGAAGAGCGGCTCAAGCATGAGCACAAGCGGATAGCGCTTTTGCCCGGTGAGCTTTTTCTTCAGCACGTAGGTTGCAACCGTCCACATTTGAGAGATAGGAACAGCCATATTTCCGAAATTCCTCCAGCGCCGAATCTACGACGCGTGTTCCATGGCCCGCTTGTAAGTGGTGAGCGCCAACAGCGGAAAATACTGGCGGTACATTGTGTAGGCCAGGTAGAAAACTTTGGGGAATCCTGTGCCGGTGATTAGACCCTGGCGCGAAGGACCTTCTCCAATTGATTCGTCCCAGCTGCCGTCGTTGCGCTGGCGCGTCAGCAGCCAACGGATTCCTTTAGCAATGGAGTCGGACCGATCGTCGCCCGCAGCCAGCAACCCTAGAAGAGCCCAGGCCGTCTGCGAGGGCGTGCTCGGACCAACGCCGCGCGTATCAGGATCGTCATAGCTGCCGCACGTCTCGCCCCAGCCTCCATCGGAATTCTGCACCATGCGAATCCACTCGGCAGCTTGCTGCACTTGCGGTTCATGTTGATCGAAGCCGATGGCGTCAAGGCCCCGCAGGACCAGGAAAGTGCCGTAAACGTAGTTCACGCCCCAGCGCCCGAACCAGCTGCCATCCGGCTGCTGCTCGCGCAGAATAAACTCGATCGCCTTTTGGATGCGTTTGTCGTCGCGCGTGTACCCGTATGTCGCGAGCATCTCCAACATGCGCCCGGTAATATCCACAGTCGGCGGATCGAGCATCGCGTTGTGATCCGCAAACGGGATGTACTGGAAGATCATCTTCGTGTTGTCTTTGTCGAAGCTGCCCCAACCTCCGTTGCGACACTGCATGGCAAATTCCCAGCGGATGGCGCGCTCCGCAACAGAAATCTGATAGCGTTCGCGCGGATTGTCGACCTTGTTTAGAGCGAGCAGCACTTGCGCGGTGTCATCGGTATCGGGATAGAACTCGTTGTTATATTCGAAATACCATCCGCCAGGCTCGGTCTTTGGAACTTTCACGGCCCAGTCGCCCATATGGCGAACTTCCTTCGAAAGCAGCCAATCGGCAGCTTTGATCATGCGTGGATCGTTGCGCGGCAAGCCTGCCTCGCCGAGCGCATAGACAGCCTGTGCCGTATCCCACACTGGAGAGGCGCACGGCGTCATGCGGAAAGTTGGCTCTGGCATTTCCGGAGTCGCTGGCTGCTCCATCCCAAGCTTTTCGAATTCATCGCGCGCGCGAATGACCTGCGGATCGTCCTCGGAGTAGCCAAGGCACCGCAGCGCGATGATCGCGTTGAGCATCGCCGGATAGATTGCGCCGAGGCCGTCGGTCATCTCTAGACGCTCAAGCATCCACTTTTCCGCGCGCTTGAGAGCGAGAGTCCGGAGCGGACGGATATGGACAGCCTCAGCGAGATGAAATACGCGATCGATAACAAGAAACGCATTGCGCCAGGAGAAAAGGGCCTTGCGGTCGATCCTGAGACGAAGAATCGAATTGGCGCGCCCCCCGACGAAGAGCTCTTCAATTCCCTGCTCCGCTGGTATTTTCTTGAATGGCTTCTTCGCGTAGATGATGGCCAGGGGGACGAGGATAGAGCGCGACCACGCGGAGATCTCGTAGATGTTGAAGTAGAACCAATTGGGAAAAAGAACAATCTCCGGTGGAATGGCTGGGACCGCATCGTAGTCATACTGGCCCAGTGCGCAGAGATACATTTTCGTGAAGGTGTTGCACGCGATGACGCCGCCATGGGCAAGAACCCATGTACGACACTTCACGAGGCGTCGATCATCCGGGCGAATACCCAAGAGCTTTGCAGCGAAGTAGCACTTGACTGAGAGCGAGAGATTCCCGGGTCCGCCGGGATAGATGCTCCAGCTGCCGTCTTGGTTCTGATAGCGCCAGATTTCGGCGAGAGCACGCCGGAGGCGCCCAGGATCGCCCGATTCGAGCAGCGTATGGAGAAAGATGTAGTCCGCTTCGAGCATCGCATCGGCTTCGAGCTCGCCGCACCAGTAGCCATCGGGATGTTGCTGCGAAACGAGGTAATCGCGTGAGTGAAGAATGGCAGCATCAACTTCCGCCAGGTCCGCATCGATACGCCCGAACTTCGGAACCGCGGATAGTGTCTTCAATTGCGAGAGACTCATACGAATTCAATTGCCTCAGTTTCAACTGCCGAGAACGATGGACTGTTCTTGAGACGCTGCTACTTGTCTTCGCGGAATGCCCTGTCGTGAGGAGAGCCGCCAGCGCTCGGTGCGCTTTGCAGCCCACTCAACCCTTCCAAATCCAAAGAATCAAAAACCCCGGCCCGTCTCGGCGCGAACCGGAACACAGGGCAACAGCAGCGAAACTATCGAACCGGAACCGGCTCTCCGCCCCCTGGGTTGCCAATTGCCTGGATAATCTCCGGCGGAAGTCCGAAGCGGACGTTTTCAGGCATGACTTCCACTTCTTCGACGCTAGAGAATCCGTTTTGACGCAGATAATTCACGACGTCCTCGACCAGGATCTCCGGTGCCGAGGCACCTGCGGTGACAGCCACAGTGGACACGCCCTCAAGCCACTTGGGATCGATTGCCTGGGAGTTATCAATGAGATAACCGACTGTGCCGAGATTGCGCGAAACTTCGACGAGACGATTTGAGTTGGAACTGTTGGTCGATCCAACGACCAGCACCAAGCCCGCATCGTGAGCCACGTTGCGGACCGCAACCTGCCGATTCTCGGTGGCATAGCAGATGTCCTGCGAGTGAGGTCCGACGATGTTTGGGAACTTGAGCTTGAGCGCGTGAATGATATCCCGCGCCTCTGAAAGGCTCAGAGTAGTTTGGGTCAAATAGGCCACGCGATTGGGATCGGGAACCTGGAGTGCCTCAACTTCGGCGACATTCGAAACCACCTGCGTGACATCCGGTGCTTCCCCAAGTGTGCCTTCGATTTCATCATGGTCGCGGTGACCGATTAGGACCAGAGAATAGCCCTGCTTTGCGAATTTGACCGCCTCGATATGCACCTTCGTGACCAGAGGACACGTGGCGTCAATGACCTTGAGGCCGCGCCCTTTGCTGCGATCACGGACGGCCGGTGAAACCCCGTGTGCGGAATAGATGACTCGTTGGCCATTGGGGACATCGTCGATCTCATGAACAAAAATGGCGCCCTTTTCTGCCAGTTCATTCACGACATACCGGTTGTGCACAATCTCGCGCCGGACATAAATTGGCGCGCCGAAAGTCTCGAGGGCGATCTTGACGATGTCGATCGCGCGCACCACGCCGGCACAAAAGCCGCGCGGTTTCAGCAGCAACACCCTTTTCTGGCTCGGGGAAGCCGCCTGTTCGTTACCGTTGGAGATCGATTCGAGGACAGAAGTCGTCACTTCAACAGTATACCTGTGGGTGGTCAATTTGCGGACGCCGCAGTTTGGGTGCGATCAACAAGCGGTCGACAGATGATTACTTGTCACGGTGATCGGTCGAGCCGGGCTGGGAGAAATTCTTTGTCGATGAGTGCATTTTTCGCTTGCAATGTACTAGTTCACTAGTTCATTATTTTTCTCGATGACGAGAAGCTCCCAAATCGAATCTCCCGGTTTTTCCTTCCGGCTGGACGCACATAGCGGGGTACCCGTTTACCGGCAACTAATCGACCAGGTACAGGCTGCAGTGGCGACCGGTTCCCTGTCTCCTGGGGAACAATTGCCGACGGTGCGCCATGTGGCGGTCGAGTTGGCGATCAATCCCAACACGGTGTCACGGGCGTATCGGGAGATGGAGATTCGCGGCATCCTCGATACGCAGCAAGGCACGGGAACATTTGTCGCCGAAAAGCAGACCGAGCTTTCAAAGGAAGTGCAGGAGCGCCAATTGGGTCAACTGGTGATTGAGTTCGTGTCGAGGGCCGGATCGGCCGGGATCACCGTGAACGAGTTGATCCACGCGTTGCGTGAATTCAGCCAGCAAGGTCAGAGGAGGTAACCGTGTACCAGCCAGGTTTATTGCGGTCCAATGCGTTCGCAGCGGGAAGAGTGAGCGGCGTAGGGCTGCTCGTGTTCTTCCTTTGCGCGTTCGGCGGCGTGGAGGCAAACGCGATCACGAAGTCTCATGTGTATGTTTATGCCGGCGTGTTTCTCGGCATCTATTTCCTGCTGGCGATCAAGGTCGTCGACCAGTGGGAGCGAGTCGCGGTGTTGCGTTTCGGGCGCTATCGCAAATTGCGCGGGCCCGGTGTGTTCCTCATTATTCCCATCGTGGACACCCTGAGCCGCTACGTAGATCAACGGGTGCGCGTGACCACGGTGAGCGCTGAATCAACGCTGACGCGCGATACGGTTCCCGTGAATGTGGATGCAATCGTCTTCTGGTTGGTTTGGAATGCGGAGAAAGCAATCCTCGAGGTGGAAGACTTCAACGAGGCAATCGCTCTCAGTTCCCAGACGGCGTTACGCGAATCAATCGGCCGGCACGAGCTGGCGCAGATGATCACCGAACGCGAAACACTGGGTCACGAATTGCAGAAGATTCTCGACGAGAAAACGACACCGTGGGGTATAACCGTTCAGTCGGTGGAAATTCGCGACGTGCGTATTCCACAGGCCCTCGAAAATGCCATGTCGCAACAGGCGCAGGCGGAACGGGAACGCCAGGCGCGCATCATTCTCGGCGATGCCGAAGTCCAGGTGTCCGCACAGTTCGCGAAGGCGTCACAGATGTATGCCGATAATCCGATTGCTCTGCACCTGCGCGGCATGAACATGCTGTTCGAAGCGATGCGCGAAAAAGGATCGATGGTAGTGGTGCCATCGTCGGCAATCGAGACCATGGGGCTGGGCGGAACGCTCGCCGTCTCGGCCATGGCGAAACAGTAAGACCAGACTTGAGCGACTGCAGTAGGCCACGGCCGCTCGACCACTGCGAGGAGGAATCATGAAGCGCGGAATCTTGCTTACGGGGTGCATATTGATCGCAAGCGCGGGCCTGTTGCAGGCCGAAACGATTGGCACTGCAGATTGGGTTGGCGTGTGGCACGGCGGGTTAGATGGCCAACCCGGCGTGGCACTCACGCTGGCCAAGGATACGGGTGAGTTGGGTGGAACACTGGTGTTGAATATGGTTTCGCGTGATGGCGGCTTGGCGCACGTGATCGCGAGCGAACCGCATGTGCTGATTCACCCGCGCGTGGACGGAAACGCGCTGTCGTTTGCCGTGAAGTGGCGCAGTGGTGAGCTGATGAACTTCGTTGTGGCGCGGAGTCCGGATGGCACGACAACGATTCACTGCTTGGGTTGCGGCGCAAATGCTCCAGTTGGGGAGATTACAAAAGCGCAGTGAGCAGCCTCGCGGATTGCGCGTTCAGTTCGAGTGCCAGGTCATGTCGACGCGCACGGGAATCTCGTTCTTGATGGGAACGGTCAGGAAGGATGGCCGGTCGATTTTGAAATCCGAGCAGGTCACGGGCACGGTTCCTGTGATGCGCACCTCGCTGCCCTGAGCGATTCGCTGGAACGGGACATGCTGGAAATGTGCGGTCTGACCGGCAAACTGGACTTCAAGATCGGCGTAGACAGTTGGCGAAGATGTCGCCGACTCTGGAAACTGCGTGCGCACGACGACCATCGGAAACTGCGCGCCCCGCGTGCTCTCAAGCATGTGCAGATCGCGGTTCGTGTCGCCCGAATCGAAAGTCTTGACCGGTACGCCAATCAGAAAATCACATTGACCTGCGTGACAAGTTCCCTTCCCTTTGGCCGCGTGGCTAATGCCGTCCACTTCATGCATTGGGTGCGACATGTGGTAGGAGAGCGTCGATTGCTCCAGAACCCATTGGGTGGAAGTCTGTGCGGCGAGCGGCAATGCCGCAAGGAAAAACGGGAGTAGCCAGCGCCCCGTCATTGTTTCTCCCAGAACTTCCAATGAATCGGCCACGAAACCGCAACAATGGCAGCGCCGTAAGATGCGGACGTGATATACGCGACGGTGCCGTGGGCGGAAGCGATTCCGTGGACCTTTTCGCCGGCATTCTCTTGCTTATAAGCCATGTATCCCAGCACGGGTGTGAGGACCATACCCGGACCGTGAATGAAGGCCAGGGCTTCGTGCCATCGAATCGCGCCGTGCTTCTGTGTTCCAGCGACGCGCGGAGCCGCGATCGCGAAGTAGGCGGTTGAGAAATAGAGCGCGGTAGTCGCGCCTCCAAGTGCGGCGTGAAAATCAAGATTAGCCTGGGTCGGTTCCTTGATCGTTTCGCCGTTCTTGCCCTTAGCCTTCGCCATTGGACCTGTAATCACCGCGGCAGCCATGGGAATCGTCGTAATGAGTCCCAGCCGCTGATGGATTTTCAGCATCTCAGTACGCCGGGCAAGCGTGGTCTGCAACTGTGGATTCGCCTGCGTTTGCTGTGCACTGAAACCCAGATCCTCCATCGAAGGTGCACTTGGAGCGTTCGGAAGTTCATTCAACGAAATGTCGAGCGTATGCGATTCCGCAGAAAGGCCTATGTTCGCATTTTTGGCGGCGAAATGATCGGCTTTGACTGTGACCGTGTAAATCCCCGGAGCCATGTCTTGCAGCACATATTTGCCGTCAGCGCCCGTCTCCGCGCTGACAGTTGCAGCGTTGTCAGAACGTGTCGCTGTGACTGTGGCTTGATCGATCGGCTGCGCTGTGGCGGCAGCTGTGACGGATCCTGACAGCGTCAGGGATTGTGCATTCACCTGTGGAGAGCAAAGAGAACAAATCAGTCCGCAGACGGCAATCGTCGCCGCGTCCAGTTTCATAAGGAATCACTCCAGGGGTTCCAGTATGTCGCGCTCTTACTTTCACCAACGCCCCGAGTATAGCCCTGTAAACGACTCCCGGAACGCCCCAGAAGATGAAGCTTTGTTCATCTCGGGCGACCGGTTTCGCGGCCACCCAACCGGTCTTCGATCGCTTATGGATGCGCATCCGCGTCCCGCGACACCCACCACAAGACCTCTCCAAAGATCTTCCATTTCGAAGCGTTGCTCACGTCGACTGGCGGATATTTGTAATTCGCGGAAACAAGCAAATCGGAGCCGGAGATGCGCTGAAAGCGAGCGACTTTAAATCCCAGGTCTCGGTGGGACACTACTGAAATCCGCTGTTGCAAGTAGTCTCGGTCTTTAGCGGCCGTATCGACAAAAAGGATGGAACCAGGCGTGATTGCGGGCAGCATCGAGTCACCCGCAAGGTGCATGCCAATCATATTCTCAGGGTGTGGACACCAATCGAGCGGTGCGAGAAGAATGTCCTGCACCTCAACCTGGGAGAGACTCACGTTTTCGTGGGGAGGAATTCGATCCCCGTAGGCAGTCGCGTTTAGGAGTGGAATCGCGACAGCCGTAGCTTTGTCTCCCACGAGCCGTGAGACCTTGCGGCCCGCGACCAGTTTGAAATCGCGAAGATTGACCTGTGCCGATGTGAGGTCTTTCAGGAAGCCGGCTTCAATGAGACCGCCGGCATCGAGGCCCGCTCGCTCCCAGAAGTAAACCCCTTCCGGTGGACGGGCGAGATTTCCGAGGGCGACATAGCTCTCTGCCGTCGGTTCGTGGCGCCCTTGCAGCCATCGTGAGACAGTGGGCGGCGAAATCCCCAGCCGCTCGGCGAGGCCCGCCTGACTCAACTGCAAATCGCTGAGGAGGCGACGTATCCGTCCAGCCCATTCGCTCGACGATTCCTTCACTGCCCCCACACCTCACCCCTTCGCAATAAGATTGATTTCACTTGCGCAATTTCGCTAATGAAATGAATAGCTTAGCGCCTGTGCGAGATATCCTAACAAAGCTGTCGGCAGGTGATGAGCGTACATCGCTTGCCTGGCAATCCTGCATCGAAGGGGGGAGACGGTGGATTCCGACGTCACTTCACCCCCCAATGTTGGCGTGGTGGGTCCCGGGGGCAACATTTATGTCAGCAAATCCTGCACCTCGCAAGATTCTGATCGTCGATGACGAGGCTGCGGTCGCGGACTCCCTGCACCTGATCTTTTCAAACCGGGGGTACGAAGCGCGTGCGGCATACTCAGCGGAGAAGGCCATCGAGGTCCTTTCCGAATGGCAACCGCATCTTGCCATTATTGATGTGATGCTCCCGCAAATGAATGGGATCGAATTGGCAGGAATCTTAAAGGAGAACTATCCGAGCTGCAGAATCCTGCTCATTTCGGGTCATCCGGGCACGAGTGAACTTCTGAACGATGCGAGATCACGCGGAAGCTCGTTTGAAATCCTCGCCAAGCCCCTTCATCCCACATTTGTCCTGGATACCGTCTCCGATCTTTTGCCCGGCAATCGGAATGATGCCGATGCATAACCGGGTCGCGCCGCAGAAGATCCGAGACGCAGCGGCCAGGAGGAAAATTTAGGGCAAACACTATCGGCTTGCGGCAATCATCTGTGCTGCGTGCTGCAGGCTGGTGTCGGTGACTTTGGCGCCTGAAAGCATGCGGGCTACTTCGTGCGTACGTGAGCGATCGTCGAGAACGCGGATTTGTGTTTTGGTTCGACCATGCTCTTCGCGCTTCTCGACTACGAGGTGCTGGCCGGCGAACGCTGCGATCTGCGGAAGATGCGTAACGCAGAGCACCTGCTGACCGTGGGCTAGGGTCTTCAGCTTCTGTCCGACAGCTTCTGCGGCGCGCCCTCCGATGCCAATGTCGATTTCGTCGAAGACTAATGTGCGCGGGGTCGGATTTGTCTTCCTTGATTTTGCCGATGCCTCTTCGACCGCTACCTTCAGAGCCAACATCACGCGGCTCATCTCACCGCCCGACGCGATCTCATGAAGCGGCTTGAGGGGCTCTCCGGGATTCGTGGAGATAAGATACCTAACTTCGTCCCATCCATGGTTGGTCCAGTTCGCCTCTTGCTCGGAGGCGACATCGATCTGGAAGCGGACCTTCATCGCCAGCGCATTGATTTGGGCTTCGGCGAGCTTAGCTAATCTGTTAGCGGCGGTTTTGCGCTCGGCGGAGACGTTGTCGGCGGCTTTCCTGTACGCTGCTGCGGTCGCATTGACTGCCGCACGCAGCGTCTTCAGGATTTCGTCGCGATCTTCCACTTCGGCAAGCTTTTGCGAAACGTCTTCTCCGAAAGCAATGACATCGACAACGGTCGCTCCATACTTTCGCTTTAGCCGATCGAGCAAGGCGAGACGATCTTCAATATCGGACAGGCGTTCTGGGCTCGCGTTGATTTTTTCAGCGTAGTCGCGCAAGGTGGCGCTGGCGTCTCCAATGACGGCACGCGCTGAGGCAAGCTGTTGCGCGAGCTCGATGAATTGTGAATCGTAGCGCGCCAAATCGTCGACGTTGCGCAAAGCGGAGCGCAATGATCCTTCCGTGGAAGCGCTTCCCTCGTAGAGCTGATCATAGGCCCCCATGGCCGCAGCGTAGATTCTTTCAGCGTTAGCGAGAACGCGCTTTTCCGTTTCGAGGGCATCATCTTCGCCAGCAACGAGTTGGGCCGATTCGATTTCCTTGCGTTGATAAGTCCAGAGGTCGACCATGCGCAGGCGATCCTGCTCACCCTGGAGCAAGTCTTCAAGTTTGGCCTGCGCGCCGCGCCACTGGGCATGCGTCGTCGACACGGCATCGGTGGCGATTCCGCCGAAGCGATCGAGCAGAATGCGCTGCTGGTTCTGATCGAAGCTGGAAAGTGTTTCCGTTTGCGCATGGACTAGAGCCAATTCCGGCGCAAGCTGGCGCAGGACGGCAACGGTGGCCGGCTGATTATTGATAAAGACCCGGCCTTTTCCTGTCGAAAGAACCTCACGGCGAAGAATGATCTCCGTGCCTTCCGCGTCTATGCCGTTTTCCTCGAGAATTGCTTCCGCTCCCGAAGTGGACTCGAAGACACAGGCAACAACCGCCTTTTCGGCGCCGTGGCGAACCACTTCCGCCGACGCCTTGCCACCCATCAGCAGCGCCAAAGCATCAACTAGGATGGACTTGCCCGCGCCCGTTTCTCCAGTAAGCAGGTTGAGTCCGGAGCCAAATGTGGCGATGGCGTGATCGATGACCGCGTAGTTCTCGGCGCGCAACTCGACGAGCATTCTCTGCGACCCTTTTTGAAAGCTGGTCGAATAGGCAACTATGTCTCTTTCGACCCGAGCGCAGCATAGCACGGCGCGACGGGATGAGTGATCGTTCACTTTCAACACAAAGCCGGGGAAAACCGGGAACGGACAGGCTCCGCGCGGGGACCACATCGATAACTTGGAAGGTACTATCTCGTCTGATACCGTAAATACTGAGGTGAATTGCGATTTTTACCTTTGCTCTCGCCATCGCATTACAGGCTGACAGCGCGGCAGCTCCCCCCAGCACACCCGTAGCGCAGGGCGCCAGCGCCTTGATGGACATGATGCACAACATCGGTTCCATAGCGCTGTTTGTACTTGTTGTCCTGGCGCTCGCCAGCCTTTATTCCTGGACCGTCATTCTGGGCAAGATTGGAACTTTTGGCAAGGCTACAAACGAGAGCCGAAAGTTTATTCGGGCCTTTCGCAAGGCGTCGCGCCTGAACGAGATTTCCGCTCTTGCCGAAACCTACAAGGCGAGCCCGCTGGCGCAGGTCTTTGAGGAAGTGTACGAAACCTACAAGCGCCAAACGGGAGGGTCCGGACCTCCGCGCAACATGACAGCGCTGGAACGTTCGGCGCAAACCGCAGCCAGCGAATCGGTGACCAATCTGGAACGGCGCATGACATGGCTGGCGACAATTGCGGCGACCAGTCCGTTTGTGGGCCTTTTCGGAACGGTGATGGGCGTGGTGGATGCATTTCAAGGACTAGGTACGGCAGGCTCGGCAACCTTGCGCGCAGTAGCGCCTGGAATCAGCGAAGCGTTGATTACGACGGCAGCTGGCCTATTTGTTGCTGTGCCTGCGGTCGTGGCCTACAACCAGTTCACGGCGCGGCTGCGCGTACTCGCTTCCGCAACCGACGATTTCTGCCGAGAATTGCTGAATTCCTTTGACGAGATTCCCGATCGCGCGACCGGCGCACCTCAGCGGAGCCCTGCGACGGAGACCGCGCATGACTTTGAACGTGGCATGTTCAAGTAGCGGCTGGCGCAACCCTGCACTCCGCAACTCTGACCGAAATCGATAGAGAGGTCAATCGTGGCTTTTACAACTAGCGCCGGCGGAACACGAACATCCTTGGCGGAGATCAACATCACGCCTCTCGTGGATGTGGTGCTGGTGCTGCTGGTGATCTTCATGATTACTGCGCCCGTATTGCAATCGGGGATTGAAGTTGCGATTCCTAAGACTAAAACGGTAAAGGAAATCACCGAGCAGCGGCTGGTGCTGACAATCGATCGAGATCAGCAGGTTTTTCTTGGCGACAAACCGGTGAATATCCACGATCTGCCGGCGAAGCTTCGCCAGCCGGGCGCCAACCCAGCAAAGCAAGTCGTCTATCTGCGCGCTGACGAACGCGTTCCGTTTGGCGCTTTCGCGTCGTTGATGGATGCAGTGAAACAAGCGGGCATTACCAACATCTCCATCGTCACGCAGCCGCTGGACACCAAGGGGCGCGCGTCGAGTGGGCAGTGACTTCAGAGCCTGGCCATCCATGAAAGAGCATCGGGCAAAGTGATGAGCGTTCTGCTGGAAAGAACCGAGCACCTGGAGCAGGAGCTGACGCCTGAACCCGTGATGGCGCCGGCCGCCGGGTCTCTCGTTCTGCATCTCGCGCTGGTTGCGGCAATCGTGTTCTATGGCATCCTCGGCGGCTTTTTTCATCACAATATGTGGGGCAGTCCAGGGATGGGCGGAGCCATCCAGGTGAACCTAGTGAGCAGTGCCCTGCCCTTGCCGTCGAACCAACCGGTCAATCAGAACGTGCTTTCAACGGAGACGCCCAGCCAGGCTCCCGCCCCCCCCGCGCCGAAGGCCAAGCAGGCCGAGGACGAGACAGCAATCCCTCTATCAGGAAAGCAGAAGAAACAGGAGCACGAGACCGCGCCCAAAACACCACCAAAGCAACCACAGCCTCCTCCGACCAACCGCGCCAACTATGGTGAGCAGGCTGGGTCCTCGATCCCACGTGCGGCACAACAGAGTCTCGCGAGCGGCCCAACGACCGTGAATAACGGCGATTTCGGCAGTCGGTTTGGGTGGTATGTGGAAGGCATCAGTCGGAAGATGTCGGCAAACTGGTACAAGTCTCTGGTGGACCCGAACACGCCGCGTGGTGCGCGCGCATACATCGACTTTACGATCTCCCGCGACGGATCGGTCGCCAATGTGCGCCTGGATCGATCGAGCGGCAGCTCAACCCTGGACGGCTCCTGCGTGAATGCAGCGCGGCGCGTGGACACTTTCGGCTCGCTTCCTGCAGGTTACAACGAAAGTACCTTGCTGGTTTCCTACTACTGCGAGTACTAGAACAATCCCTGGCATCCAATTAGAATAGAGGCCAAGCATTGGGCATCATGCTGCTCGTCTGTGAGCAAGCACGCGGCGAAACCCTCCAGTCCGATGCGCCGCGCACGACCCGCACGATTCAACCGAGGAAGGATTGCGCACTGCATGAAGTTTGGTTCCCGATTTTTCTTTTCCGCACTATTCTTTCTCGCAAGCCTGAATTGTATCCCTTCGTCCGCACAGGATTGGGTGCGCATTGGTTCCAATTTAGGAAATGCGAAGATTCGCCTTGCAGCCGCGGATTTCAAGCCTGCGGGCGTCGATCCGCAAACTCCGTCACTGAAAGCCGAATTCGATTCAACACTCTATAACGACCTGAGCGGCGCTGGCATTTTCGACGTAGTCTCAAAAAGCTTCGCACCCCCGGGCACTCCCGGCTCGCCGCAAGAGATGAATTTGTCGCAGTGGTCTGCGCCACCCGCCAGCGCCGCGATGGTTGCATTCGGTGCGTTGTCGGCGACGAACGGTCGGCTGGTGGTCTACGGCTGGCTCGACGACACCAGCAACACCGCGAACCCGCAGGTGCTCGGCAAGCAATACAACGAGGCTGCTAGCCAGGACATGGCACGCACCATTGCCCATCGGTTTGCCGACGAGATCATTGCGCGGCTTGGCGGCGGGATCAATGGCATTGCAGAAACGAAGATCTTTTTCATCAGTGCCCGCACGGGATCGAAGGAAGTCTGGGTGATGGATTATGACGGCGCGAATCAACACGCGGTCACACACCTCGGCAGCATTTCCCTTTCGCCGCGCGTCTCGCCCGACAATTCTCGCGTCGCGTTTGCCACCCTTGGCCGCGAGGGCTGGTCGGTCCGAATGTATTCACTGGAACTCGGACGGCTGGTCGCCTTCCCTGCTGGGACAGCGGGCGGCGCCAACCAATCGCCGGCCTGGTCGGCGGACGGAGCGAAGATTGCGTTCTCGTCCTCGCGGTCAGGTGATCCGGAGATCTGGGTGGCCGACGCCAGCGGTTCAGCCCCGAAACGAATCACGTATTTCAAGGGCCCCGACGTTTCCCCCGTGTGGAATCCGCGCACCAATGCGCAGCTCGCGTGGGTCAGCGGGCGTACCGGCCTGCCGCAGATTTACACCATGGATCAGGATGGAGCCAATATTCAGCGGATGACCGACGGCGGTTATGCGGTTTCGCCATCGTGGTCTTCAAGCGGACAGTTCCTGACGTTTAGCTGGAATCGCAAATATGGGCCGGGGGCGCCCGGGGGTCAGGACATCTACATCATGGACATTGCGACCAAACGCTGGCAGCAACTGACGCACGACGCCGGCACAAATGACTTTCCTTCCTGGGCTCCCGACGGACGCCATATCGTTTTCGAACGGCGACAGGGTAGCCACACGGAAATCTGGTCGATGCTCGCCGACGGAACCGATCAGCACCAGCTGACGCATTCGGGAAACAACTTTATGCCGAATTGGAGCTGGAAGTGAACGCGGACACAGAGAATACCCGCTGTGCCTTCAGTTTCATTCTTAGAGAAGACCGTTCCAGTGTCGTTTGTCACTGGGGATCTCACAACTTTGTAAGCCGAAGCCACATTTCATGCGCGAATCGGATGCGGCGTCGACCAAAAACCACAGCGCAATTTCGGACGATGCTATTCGCGCGCCCCATGTACATCCTCATGTACTGCTGAGAAGCAGTGCGGCCGGTTGAACACAGGCATAAAATAGTGATGTCATCTTGAAATTGCAGAAGGAGCAATGCATTGAATCGACGTTTACGAGTTTTCATGCCAGTTGTACTGCTTGTCGCCCTGGTTGCTGTTGCTGGTTGCAAAAAGAAACAGCCGCCACCGCCCGCAGCAACTGCACCGCCAGCCACACCGGCGCCCACTGCGCAGATTACCGCGACGCCCTCCCAGATCTCGGCGGGCGATCAGGTAACGTTGAGCTGGCGCGCAACCGACGCGACGAGCGCGACAATTGATGGAATTGGCGATGTGCCGACCACAGGCGTGAAAACCGTGACGCCAACCTCCTCGACCAGCTACCACCTGGTAGCGCGCGGCGACGGAGGAACAGCGGACGCAACGGCCCAAGTGACAGTGAATGCTCCGCCAGCCGTTTCGGCGCCCTCGAATTCGATGTCGGCTGAGGAAGAATTCAGGGCGAATGTCCAGGACATTTTCTTCGATTACGACACCTACGACATTCGCAGCGATGCGCAATCGACGCTGTCGCACGATGCTTCCTACCTGGCAAGCCATCCAAATATCAAGATTGTGCTCGGTGGATACTGCGATGAGCGCGGCTCCGACGAGTACAACCTGGCGTTGGGCCAGAACCGCGCCGACGCCGCGAAGAACGCCCTTGTAACCGCAGGAATTGCGGCGAGTCGCATTCGCGTGGTGAGCTACGGTAAGGAAAAGCCATTCTGTTCCGAATCGAATGAACAATGCTGGCAGCAGAATCGTCGCGCCGGCTTCTCACTCGACCAGTAGCGGCAGGCGGCGGAATCCGCCTGAGACCCGCTCCGCCATTCGACAGGGTGCCTGGTAGGCCCGGACCAGGCACCGAACTCAATCATTCACCAATCCCGGGTGAGCATCTAACGGTATAACAACCTGGAAAGCTGTTCCTGACGCATGGGCCGGCATCAGCTGTTCCACTCGTAGGTGAAGGATGCAAATAGGACGATCTTCTCGCAACAGCCTCTTTGCGGCGCCGGCGCTGGCCTTGCTTTTATGCCTAGCTCCGGTTCGTGCGCACGCCGTCTCGAAAGAGACGGTTCAGATGCAAACACAGATCCAACAACTGCTCGACATGGTGCAGCGTCTGCAGACGACGATGGACACGAAGTTCGCCGTGCTGCAGAATCTGGCCCAGCAAACGGCCGATCAGGCGACGCAGATGAATGGGACCGTGAATGCGCTGCAGCAGAAGCTGAATACGCAGGTCGACTCCCTGAATGGGAAGCTCGATACCAGCTCTGGCCAGGCGCAGTCGCTGAACGATTCAGTGGACGAACTGAAGACGCGCATCGCGAAGCTGGAAAAGTCCATTCAGGATTTGCAGAGCCAGTTGCAGAATGTACAGGGCGCTCCTCAGGGTGGTGTCCCGAATGGGACGTCGGCCGCGCCGACGGGCATGAATCCGGGCCCGGGAGCCATGAATTCCGCCTCGCCGATGAGCCAAACCCCTCCGCTGGAGCAGACGTACCAAGCCGCGTTGAGCGACTTTAATGCAGCTAAGTATCCGCTGGCGACAAGCGAATTCCAGGACGTAATTCACTACTATCCGATGGATCCGATGGCGGGCAGCGCCCAGTTTTATCTCGGCGAAATTGCCTACCGGCAACACAACTACGATGAAGCTGTGAAGGATTACAACGTAGTGCTCGAACAGTTCAGCGGCAGTCCGAAAGCCGCGACTGCGCAGTTGCACAAAGGGCTTGCGCTGATCGCTCTGAGCAAGCGCGACGCAGGCACCCACGAGCTGCGCTCCCTGATTCAGCGTCATCCGCAGACCCCCGAAGCTGCCCAGGCACGAGCCAAGCTGAATGAAATGGGCGTGCGCGTCGCCGCCGCCCGGTAGTCCTCGCGCTTTCGCGGCTCCCCTTCCTGATCTTCCCCTTCCCTTGTCAATTTTGTACCTGCCGAGCCGCTCGCGGAGCCGAGCGGACCCCCTCCCCCCTCCTTTTGGGCAAGTATCTGATTTTACGTGGTTTACTTTATCAATAACTTACGATAATCCGTTTGGAATGAAGGGGTTGTGGCCAAAGATCTCTGCTATTTGATGTTAGGTGGATAGAACCGAGAAGCCGGGGAAAACCATGCAAGGCCCCGTCGCACCGTCCCCGATCTACGCATTCCCACTTTGCCGCAAGGGGGCGTAATTTTGCGCAAGAGGGTGCTGGGATTTTGGCGAGTCCGGCCCGGAATCGAAAAGCGGCCCTCAAGGGCGAAAGCCCGATGTATTCAAACGGCGATTTGAAACATATGAGTTCTTTGTGTGTTGCTACGCGTCCCGTCCGCGAGTGCGTCAGATTGAGCTATCTCGATAATCATGCGACGCCGCTTGACGGCGCGCAAAACCTCAGATCGGATCCAGCTTAGAATTACTTCGAGTCAAAACCATGCGGGAAGAAGCGTTGATCTTCCGTGACCTTTCTACTCTATGCACATCGCGAGGGTACGTCCATTCTCTGGCTTATCTCTGCTTCCGAGACAACATCGTTCAGTATGCCGACGAGGTGCGCGTCGAGGACACGCAGCATCTTTTCTCGCCGGACCAACCTATACGTACCGAAACCTCGACGCTAATCGGGCTCATGGTTCGGCATGAAATCGACTGGACCCTGCCCGATCCCAAGACCACCCAGCAATACATCGATAAAACAGAAGAACTCCTTAAAGAACTTCATGAGAGCATGTTTGCTCCCATGGTTCAAGAATTGCAGGACCTGTTTGCATCTGGCGAAAAGACAAACCCATTCGAAAAGGGAGAGAATCTGCGCGAACCGATCTTTTATGGCGGAGAATCCGCGTATTCTTTCCAATTCCGCGAGCTTTCGGTCCCAAAATACCAAGCAGACAACACATGGCTTGAGAAGAACAAGGGCTTTTCGATTCGAAGCGCTCGCGACGTGGTGAAGGCGCTCATCGAATTTCAGAATGACAGATTCACTGATGCGATACCTAAATTTGCGCAACTCGACCCGACAGAGTGGACGTTTTTGCCCAGCCATCTTTTCACAACCAGCGAGCTTGCAAAGTTCTCCGGTATCGATGTAGCCCTGATCGAGAAAGTTGTGCACGCCTTCGTGCTTCCGGCCAGCGAAAAGAACGAGTCTTTCCGCACGATTGACGACTTCAATGCTGTTTCTGCGATGCCTATAATCCCCGCCGGCGAAGGACGTCTGCTTCTACTTGAACAGTACACGCTACAGCAGTCGCTTTATGAATCGCCATTTTTCTGGATGCGCGATGATCTGGCCTATCGCGAAAACAGCGTTTCGCAATCGGGGCAAGTTTGTTGAAGACTTCTCGCTGGCTAGGCTACAGGCGGTCTTCGGAAGAGATTCCGTATTCCCGAATGTCAGAATTCCGAGGGTTAAGGGAAAGGATGAGATCGACACGCTCGTCCTTTTCGGAGATCGGGCTATCGTCGTGCAAGCAAAGTCAAAGCGCCTAACTCTGGAGGCTCGGAAAGGGAACGACAACCTCATCCGGGACGATTTCAAGAAGAGTGTTCAGGACTCCTACGACCAAGCGCTGGCATGCGCCAAGGCCCTTGTCACCCCGAATCAGACTCTCGTTGCGAACGACGGGTCAAGGATTACAGTACCGGAAAACCTTAAAGAGATTTATCCCTTCTGCGTAGTGTCAGATCACTATCCAGCGCTAAGTTTCCAAGCCCAGCAGTTCTTGAATTTCGAAACGACTACGATTATCCAGCCGCCATTTGTGCTCGACATATTCACGTTAGACACGATGGCAGAAATGCTCGATACCCCATTCTACTTCCTGAGCTATGTCAACCGGCGAACCGGTTACCAAGAGAAACTTTTTGCCGGTCACGAGTTAACGGTCTTGTCGTACCACCTCAAGAGGAACCTCTGGTTCGATAAGAAGTACAGCCTCGTTCAATTGGGCGACGATGTGACGGCTGACCTTGATGTCGCGATGCTTGTTAGGCGCGAAGGAAGACCGGGCGAGAGCACCCCAGATGGGATCCTAACAAGGCTGAAGCATACGAGAGTAGGAGAAATCGTCAGGGATATTGAGTCTCGACCGCATCCAGGGACCATCAATCTTGGTTTTGCCCTTTTGAAGCTGAGTGAAAACACGGCCGTCAATCTGAGCAGTGCAATCGACGCGTTGGCTAGGCGATCGTCCATCGATCACGATCACCACGATCTGACCGCTCCCGATACGTCGGTTCGGTTTGGCATCAGTCTCGATTTCCCGTGGATATATGAAGAGAGGATGGAAGGCATCCTCAGCGAAATGCCCAGAACCGGATTGACCATGGACATGACATCTCCTGATGGCAGAGCACGCAAAATCGGCCGCAATGAGCCATGCCCTTGCGGGAGTGGCCGGAAATACAAAAAGTGCTGTTTGCTTTGATAGCGCGAGTGGCGCATACGCCTGCACGACTAATCCACATCGAATAGCAGAACAGCCCTGTCGGCCACTGGTAGCTGTTTGATACGCTTCCGAGAATAGGTGCTCCTAAACGGCCATTGCTTCAACGCAGCTGTCGCGCCGCAAAAGAAAAGCCCCACGCAATGCGGGGCTTTTTCGTGAGCCTTTGAAGATGGCCTACTGCAGGTTGGCCATCAGCGCATCGAGGGCCGATTTCGGCGGGCGGGTGAGCGACTCAGGCAGTGTGGCCAATGGCTCGTCGACAAGATTAAGCAGGTCGGTGAACGTCGGCTTCTCTGTGTTGATGTAGAACACCCCGGTGAGGACTTCGTTCTTCTCCTCAGCTTCCATCAGGGTACGAACCGCATTCGCCTTGTCGGTCGGGTCGTAGTCTTCGTGCAGCTTGCGAAGCCGCAGGTTCGAGCCATCATGCATCTCGACGTCGTAGACCTGGCCGGAGTCATAGTCGACATCGATCTCTTCGAAGCTGGCTACGAAGCCTATTTCGTTGATGGGCTCGTCGTTCTCCTGCATGAACTTGTAGCTCTTGGTCGAACCCTCGTGGTCGTTGAAAGTCACGCAGGGGCTGATGACATCCAGCATCACCGTGCCCTTGTGAGCGATGGCGGCCTTCAACATCGCGAGCAACTGCTTCTTATCCCCAGAGAATGAGCGGCCGACAAATGTGGCGCCGAGCTGGATGGCCAAAGCACACGTATCAATCGCCGGAAGATCGTTGATGACGCCCGTTTTCAGCTTGGAACCAATGTCGGCGGTCGCGGAAAACTGGCCCTTCGTCAATCCATACACGCCGTTGTCTTCGATGATGTAAATCATCGGCAGATTGCGGCGCAGCAGATGTACGAACTGGCCGATGCCAATGGACGCGGTGTCGCCGTCGCCGGACACGCCAAGCATGGTCATCTGGTGATTGGCCATGATCGCGCCGGTTGAAACCGATGGCATGCGTCCGTGCACACTGTTGAAGCTATGCGAGCGGCTCATGAAGTAGGCCGGGCTCTTGGAGGAGCATCCAATGCCGCTCATCTTCATCACGCGCTCGGGCTCGACACCCATTTCAAACATGGCGTCGATGATGCGCTCCGAGATCGCGTTGTGGCCGCAGCCGGCGCAGAGCGTCGATTTGCCACCACGGTACTCGAGGACAGGCAGGCCAATGTGATTTAGCTTGGGGCCGGGTGGTTGGGTTGCAGTTGCCATAATTCCCTCAGGGGCTAAAGCCCAGATCTTTTCTTGCCTCTGTATCGGCACGACTAAAGTCGTGCCCTGTTACAAAACCTGGATTGTGGAGTTCGTGCTTTCCCAGGTCTCAAAATCGAGATCTCCACACCAGCGACGAAGACCTGTCGCCGGGGACCCCGGCTGGGGCAGCCATATCAGAGGCCTTCCTTGGTTACAAATTCATCTGTGATGCTGCGAGCATCGATCGGCAGGCCGTTGTAGAACAGAATGCTGCGTAGCTTGACGACTTGGTCAGCCGGCAGATCGAGCTTGAGTAGGCTCGCGAGCTGCGCGTCACGATCCTGTTCCACCACATAGACGCGCTCGTGCGACGCAACAAAGTCGTGGATCTCATGCGCAAACGGATAGGCACGGATGCGAAGGTAGTCCGCATCGAGCTTGTATTCTTTCTTGATCTGATCGAGGCTTTCGCGGAGCGCAAAATCGGTGGTGCCATACGCGATGAACCCGACCTTCGAGGTTCTATCTTTCACCACGAGCGGAGCCGGAACCAGCTTCCGCGCGTTTTCGAACTTGCGGGTCAGGCGATCCATCACTTCCTGGTACTCATCGGGCTTTTCTGTGTAGGCCGCCGCATCGTTGTGGCCAGAGCCACGAGTAAAGTACGCGGCCTTAGGGTGGCGCGTTCCGGGCAACGTGCGCCAGCCGATGGCGTCTCCATCCACATCGCGATAGCGCGCGAAACCGCCGAGACGCTTCAGATCTTCAGCAGTGAGCACCTTACCGCGATCCAGCGGCTTCTCGGGATATTTGAACGGCTCAGACATCCAGTTGTTCATGCCAAGATCGAGATCGGTGAGCACAAAGACGGGAGTTTGCAAGCGCTCGGCAAGATCAAAGGCAGCCATTGAAAACTCGAAGCACTCCTTCACCGAGCCTGGAAGCAGGATGACGTGCTTGGTGTCGCCGTGCGAAAGGAAGGCCGTCGAGAGCAGGTCAGCCTGCGAAGTACGGGTAGGCAATCCCGTTGACGGCCCTGAGCGCTGCACGTCGAAGATCACGCCAGGGATTTCAGCAAAGTACCCGAGGCCGGAAAACTCGGCCATGAGCGAGATGCCGGGTCCAGAGGTCGAGGTCATGGAACGCGCGCCCGCCCAGCCTGCTCCCAGAACCATGCCGATGGCTGCCAGTTCGTCTTCAGCTTGAACGACGGCAAAGGTCGCCTTGCCCTCAGGTGTCACGCGGAATTTTTTCAGCAGATCGGTCGTAGCTTCAATCAGCGATGTCGACGGCGTGATCGGATACCAGGCGACGACAGTGACACCCGCGAATACTGCGCCCATGCCGCAGGCCGCATTGCCGTCGATGATGATCTTGCCCGCAGTCTGGTTCATCTTCTCGATGACGTACGGATCCTGCTTGACTAGCTTCTGCTGAGCGTAGTCGAAGCCGGCTTTGACGGCGCCGAAGTTCAGGTCGAAAACCTTCTGCTTCTTTGCGAATTGCTTCTTTAGGCCGCTCTCGACAACTGTAAGGTCGAGCGACAGCAATTGCGCGGCGACTCCCACGTACACCATGTTCCTGACCAGTTTGCGCAGCTTTGGCTCAGGGCAGATGGCCGCAGTGATCTTGTCGAACGGAACCGGGTAGCCGGCGACGTCATCGCGATACTGCTTCAGGTTGAAGCTTTCTTCGTAGATGGCAGCGCCGCCGGCGTCCAACTCAAGCATGTCCTGCTTGGCGGTTTCCGGATTAAGTGCAATCAGGATTTGCGAACCACGCTTGCGTGCCACGTAGCCATCTTTGCTGGCGCGTATGGTGTACCAGGTGGGTAAGCCGGCGATGTTTGAGGGGAAGAGGTTTTTCCCGCTAACGGGGACGCCCATTCCGAAGATGCTCTTCAGCAGAACGCTATTGGCGGATTGCGAGCCGGAACCGTTTACCGTTGCTACGATAATGCTGAAATCGTTGGATACGCGCTTTTGCGCACTTAAAGTGCCCTGCTCTTGACCCAGGGCCAGGTCTCCTGTCGCCATTTGGCGGGATTCCCTTCAAATAAAATCTTGTAAGAGCCGAACCGCTACTCTACTTCTGTGATTATAGTCACCTCCCAGTTGACTCGTACCGTCAAGGGGCACGGCCGATTCGCTCAAAGTAACTGGATCGACAACTATTTATTGACGCGCTCAAAAGGCGACCCATTTTCGGCCCATGTGTCGGGACGCAAGTCGCATGACAAGAAGTCCGGAGATGCACATTTCAGAATGAAGAGATATCGGTCCAAGTGCAATTGATTCAAGCAGTCATGGCAATTCGAGCTGAATCGTTACGCCACCGGACGAGGAGAGTCGACGCGATCACCACGAGCGCCAGGGTGAGCCCGATCCAAGTGCCATAAATTCCCCAACGGAGCACAAAGCAGAGCGTGAGCCCCAGCGGCAATCCCATGATCCAATACCCAACGAAATTCGCGATCACGGGCACACGCGTTTCACCCAGGCCGCGGAGTGCGCCGGTACAGACGGTCTGAATGCCATCGAAGACCTGAAAGGCGGCGGCAATCCACAGCAGAGTCGGCCCGACAGCAAGCACGCGCGGGTCGCTAGTGTAGAGCGAGATGAGCGCTTTCGGCGCAACAAGAAACACAATACCCGCGACCAGCATGAAACTCGTGCCAAGGCCCAGTGCCAACCATCCAGCGCGGCGAGCACGAGCAGGGTTGCCTGCTCCTACGGCATGGCCCACGCTCACAGCCGCTGCTGCGGAAACGCCGAGCGGGACCATATAGCTAATGCTCGCGTAGTTGAGCGCGATGGCATGCGTGGCGAGCGCAACCGGGTCAAGATAGCTTGCGGAGAATGTCGACAGATTCCATGCGCCGACTTCGAGAAGAATCTGGCCGGCAGCCGGGGCACCAAGACGGACCAGACTCCGCAAACGGTCCATTTGCGGAGCAGCCCAGTGACGAAACAACGGATGGCCTCGCTTGCGTTCGTACCGCCAGGCAAATAAAAGGAGCGCCGCAGCCATCGCAAAACGCGCAATGCAAGTGGAAATAGCCGATCCATCGACTCCGAGAGCGGGAAAACCAAGTTTGCCGTAGATCAGCACCCAGTTGCCGCCCCAGTTGAGTAGGTTGGCCAAAACATATGTGACCGTAATAACGCGCACCTGTCCCACCCCTTGCAGGTAGCGCCGGATGCCACCGTAGAGCAGCAGCGGCAACGTGCTCCAGTTGAGAATCCGCAGATAGGTGCTTGCCGGAGTCGCAATCGAAGAAGTCACGCCGAAGCGCGCAAAGTTATAGGTCATAGCCGCGATCAGCAGCATGAGGAAGGGCGTAATGAAGCAGGCGAGGTAAACGCCCTGCGCCAGCCATCGATGACATTCATCATGATCGCGACGACCAAAAGCCTGCGAGACGAGCGTGTCGAGACTGAGCAGCAGGCCAATCCCGAAGAGACAAGGCGTGTAGAAGACCGCGTTGCCCAGGGACACAGCACCAATGGCTTCTGGGCCGAGACGGCCGACCATGATGTTGTCGACTACGCCCTGGGCCATCCAGCCCAGTTCGCTCAACACCACGGGCACGGCGAGCACGACCATGGCGCGCAGCTCGATTCTCCATTCGGCTTGTGCGTGACCCATTGTCATGATGGTACCGGCGACAGCGATATGGATGGTTGGCGCGAGAAGACACGACGGTTCCGGCGCAGATTGGATTCAGAAAGACTCGCGTTGCGAAAAAAGGAACGACTCGGTCTACGAACCGGATCCAGTTCGAACGGCCTCGTGGTAGCGTTTATCTGCCCGGGCTGAGTCCTTTGAGATTGGACGAGTTGGCAAGCTGGAGCTCGCTGCCTGCGCAGGCTTCATCTCGTGCAGCAGCTTCACCAACCGCGCGAAGCCCTGGTCGCGAGCGGTTTTGTTGGCGGGATTGGTATTGGTTGGATCTTCCCCGGCCCTCATGAAACCATGACCCGCACCATCGTAGGTCACCGGCTCGTAGACCTTGCCCGCGGCTTTCATTGCTGACGTTGTGTCAGGGACGGTGGCGCCAATGCGCGCATCATTGCCTGCGTAGAACCCATAAACCGGCGCCACAACGGTGGAGACGTCCGCTGGGCCAGGGCCGTAAAAAACAAACGCCGCAGAGAGGTCCTTGCGATTGGCAGCAAACGCGAACGACTTGCCTCCGCCCCAGCAGAAGCCCACAACTGCAATTTTGCCGTTTCCGGCCGGAATGCGCTTTCCGTAGTCGGCAGCCGAGTCGAGGTCTTCGAGGACAACGGCCGGATCAAGCCCGGAGACTGCTTTTACGGTTGCGTCCTGACTGGCGAATTCACTCGACCCGCCGCCATTGGGACCGAGGCCGGAGAGCAGATCGGGGGCAACCACGATAAAGCCTTCCGCAGCCAATTCGTCGGCCATCTCCTTCGCCCAATCGGAAAGGCCAAAGATCTCGTGGATGAGGATGACGACCGGCGCCTTTTCTTTTACCTCGGGATACACGACGAACGCCTGCAGCGTGCGCGTGTCGTGCTTGAGCGAGACATATTCATGATGACGCGGGGAAGCATCAAGCCGCGCCTTGGCCCAGACCTGCGCTTGACTGCATGTTGCGGCAAGGAGAAGCAGAGCTAAAATCAAACCGGTGAAAAGGCGCACTTTTGTCATGGGCAGGAGTCTAGCGCGTGGCTGGATTTGGCCGCAAGAGGGGAAATTTAAGACAGGCTTTTTTTAAGGCTCGTGAGGCTGGGCGTCTGGCCATTAGGCTATTGAATCGGCCTGGACTCGACCAGTGTTACGGGCCCAAGCAGGCCCGATGGCAATGGATGCAGGTCATTCATGCCCTGGGGAGCGAAACGCGTGCCGTAACGTGCCCAAAGAAGCCGATAATCGGGCAGCGATTGGCCGGCCAATTCGTTGATCGCCGTGTTCGCGACGACGATGCGAAGGTGGTTGGAGCCGGCATGAAGGAAGCCCGTGACGTCGACACGATAAGGCGGGCGCCAGACTACTCCGGCGCGCTTGCCATCGACATACACCTCGGCGGCTTCGCGGACAGGCGGGTCGAGGTAGGCTCGCATGTTGTTCTGCCCCGGCGGCGATGGCACGGTCACCGGTGTTGCAGTCCCAAAATCGAGAAGCAGCCGCGCGCCGGGCGCGATTTGGCTCGGTTGTAATTCAAGCGTCTTCTCATAGACGGCTTTACCGGAGAAAAACTCCGTCTTTGAATCGCCCGTCCACGATACAAGGCGGTTCATGTCGCTGGTGATTCCGTTATTGCCGAAAGTGACCTTCCACTGCTGGGAGAGGTCGGTGAGAACGGCTTCGCGCCGTGCTGATTCAGACTCGAACGGTTTTGCGTCGTCGCAAAAGAAGATCAGCCGCGACTCGTAAGGCGCAAGATCGAGTACGGTATTTTCCGGATCGGGAAGGCCGATGATGCCGCCCGTGAACGGGTCCCACATCTCCGCGTGCTTTGCGCCGTCCCGGAAATGCGCGTCGACGTGTTTCGCCTCGTTCGATGTGTTCGCCACAAAATATAGATCGCCCGCGGCGAGCTTTCGATGAATGAATCCGATCGCCGGCGTGCGCGGGGATAATGTCATGTCCGGCGTGGCATCTTTCGCCAGTTCCGCACTAAGCTCGCCATAGTTCTCAACAAAATGCGCCGAATTAATGCCGCCATGAAAGAGCTGCCGCGAGAGCTCGTTGATGCGCGCGGATTGCTCGGTCGCGCGCAGGAAGCCGGGAGCCGCGTCAGGTAGACGACGCGTGGCGATGACGATCCCTCCGCGTTGTGCAAACGTAAGAATCTTTTCGTAAGTGGAAGGCGGCAAGCGGCCGATGTCCGGGAGGATGAGCACCTTGTACGGAATGCCGACGGTGTCGATTGCATCGGCATCGATGAAGTCAGGATTGAATCCCGCATCGAGAATCTGCGCGACGACTTGCTTGCCGAGAAACTTGTCCATCGACTCATCAACGCTGACGTTTGACCCCGATTCATCAAAACCCGCAGCCGACGTGGGTGACTGACTCTTCGAGATCGTGGCGTGGAATGAGGCCCAAACATCGTCGTTCGGCAGCAGCAGAGCTACGTCGTTGGCGGGTTGGCCTTGACGCAGAGCAAAACTGACCCTTTGGAGGTAACGCGCCAAATCCGGCAAGGCAAAGAACCAGGGGTTGTGCGCATTGAGCGCCGCCGCCGCATACATGCGCCAGCCGGGCTCGCCGGCGGCGGACGGTGAGTAGGGCCACCCGTGGCCAACGAGCTGATTGATCCCCTGCAGAAAATGCAAATCCGCCTCAGCCTTCATGTCGAGCGGTGTGGCACGGAAGGCCGGCGAATGCAGCCACGTCCAGGTTTCCGATGAAATGACGGGCCGATGATAGAGATGGCCCGCCGATGCGGCCCAGCGCGTGTCGGAGAATTCGCGCCACATCATGAAGGTCGCTTTGCCTTCGCCTTCGGGCAGATCCTCAAAGCGATTGCTCGACAACGTCACGGGAGGATAGCCATAGGTCTGTGAGCGGAACTGCGTGTGATGCTCAATTGCCCAGGAGCGCAGTGGCTTGAGATAGTTGTCGTCGGCCATCGCGGACAGCGTCTGGCCCCAATCGTGGCGAATCGCAGAAGCCTCAGGTCCGGTATCCATCACAAGCGAGAGCAAATGCGGCCGAAGATCGTACCCTCGCCGGCGCTGGAACTCGTCGAGCAGCGCGGGACTCCAATCTGACCCGTAGTCCTCCAGGCTGTCGCTGAAAACCGCGTAGGGTGGGTGATCGCCGAAAGCCGACAACAAGCGATCGCCGACCGCATGCAGATGATTCTCGATAGCCGTCCGATCATAGTGGTCGAGGACAAACCCTTCAGCTCCGATAGACGGCCTCTTCACCGTCATACCGGTGCGGCTGGCGACGAAGCAGACGAGCTTGCGGGGCCGGTCTGCAGCAGTGAATGAGTAACGGCCCGAGACAGGGGCGGGGAGCGGCTCAGCGTGTGCCAGTTCGTCCGCAGAGGCGGGATCAGGAACTAGATAAGCCGAAATCAACGATTCGCCGGTGTCGACTTGCGGAGCCAACGCGAATTGTGCACCAGGAGCGACCATGTCGACTTCGACGCGCAGTTTGCCCGCGGACTGAGTGACCGGAATATGCGGACCCCCGAAAGGCCAGCCGCTACCCAGTGTGACATCGACACGGAGGCCAAGACGGCGCGCTTCCTGAGCAGCGTATCTCAGTGCAGCCAGATGCTCCTCCGAAAGAAACGGCGTGTTGTGGAAGCCACTTTGAGGATCGTCGAGTGCAAGAGGATAAAGATTTGCGATCTCTACGCCGCCGATTCCCGCCGCCTTCATCTGTTCCAGCTCGCGAGTAATCTCGGCATTCGTGGCTGCAGGCCCAAACCACCACCAGCGCATCATGATGCGGCTGGAGTTAGGCGGATCGGCGAAGCCACGGTGTAACTCCGTAATAGTCTGCGGAGCCTGCGTGGAGGCACAGTGCGACGCCAGAACGACGAAAAGAACGGGCAAATAGCACATCCCCATTCTGGAATTCATGCACGCGCGACAAAATCTACGGATGGGGTCCATGCCACTCCCGCTTGAGCGTTTCATTGATACCAAATGCAACCCCTGTCTGCAAGGCAGCCACATGCGAATCTTGTAGTGCGCCGAGGTTCGCGGCGCCCAATCGACCCACCCACTGCTGTTATCTTTATGGAATTCGCCGTGAGATACGAGACGACGGCGCCGCCGAAGACAAGCAAGTCCTTGGCAGGAGATGGAATCAGCGCATGAAGCAGTCCGCGATTGCAAGCGAGCCTCTCTCGAACACCACGCCACCTACAACGAACAAGCACCTGATTCGGTGGGTGGAAAAGATGGCGGATCTCTGCCGCCCCAACGCCATCCATTGGGTTGACGGTTCGAAGGCCGAATATGACGCGATCTGTGAGCGCCTCATTGCCACAGGGACATTCGTCCGCTTAAACGAGAAGAAATGGCCCGGCTGCTTTTATGCGCGTTCCGTTCCCGGCGACGTAGCTCGGGTGGAGGACCGGACCTTTATCTGTTCTTTCTCGCGCACCGCTGCCGGCCCGACAAACAACTGGGAAGACCCCTACGTGATGCGGCGGCGCCTGAAACAATTGTTTCGCGGATCGATGCAGGGGCGCACGATGTATGTGCTGCCGTTCAGCATGGGGCCGGTGGGCTCGCCTATGTCGGGCATTGGCGTGCAGCTGACCGATTCGGCCTACGTAGTAGCACAGATGCGCACAATGGCGCGCATCGGCGCCAAGGTATTTGCCGAGATCGACAAGGATGAGAAGCGCGTGGTGCCATGCATGCATTCAGTGGGAATGCCGTTGAAGCCTGGTGAACCCGATGTGCCTTGGCCATGCAACGAGACGAAATACATCGTCCATTTTCCCGAGAGCCGGGAAATCTGGTCGTATGGTTCGGGCTACGGTGGCAATGCCCTCCTCAGTAAAAAGTGTTTCGCCTTGAGGATCGCGAGCAACATCGCGCGCGACGAAGGCTGGATGGCCGAGCACATGCTGATTCTCGGCGTCGAGAATCCCGAGGGCGAAAAGACCTACGTGGCCGCGGCCTTTCCGTCAGCCTGCGGGAAGACCAACTTCGCCATGCTGATTCCGCCTACGTCCATGAAGGGTTGGAAGGTCTGGACCGTCGGCGACGACATTGCGTGGATTCGGCCTGATGCAAAGGGCCATCTGCGCGCCATTAATCCTGAGGCGGGATTCTTCGGCGTTGCTCCGGGAACCGGCACGAAGACCAATTCGATGGCCATGGCCACGCTGACAAAAAACTCGATCTTCACCAATGTGGCGCTCACACCCGACGGTGGCGTGTGGTGGGAAGGCATGACGGACAAGCCACCTGCGGAATGCCTGGATTGGCGTGGCGAACATTGGACCCCTGAGATTGGAAAAGAGACGGGACGCACGGCGGCTCATCCCAACGGGCGCTTCACTGCGCCCGCCGCGCAATGCCCCAGCATTGATCCCGACTGGGAGTCGCCGGAAGGGGTGCCAATCAGCGCGATCATCTTTGGCGGTCGGCGGTCGACCACGTTGCCGCTGGTCTATCAGTCATTCAACTGGTCGAGCGGCGTTTATGCCGGAGCGACCATGGGCTCGGAGACGACCGCCGCCGCAACCGGGGCCGTGGGCCAGGTGCGCCGCGATCCGATGGCCATGCTTCCCTTCTGCGGCTATCACATGGGCGACTATTTCCGCCATTGGATCCGCATGCAGCGCGACCTCGAAGTGACGCCTCGCATCTTTCATGTGAACTGGTTCCGCAAGGATGCGGACGGGAAGTACTTGTGGCCGGGCTTCAGCGAGAACATGCGCGTGCTGCGCTGGGTAGTCGACCGTGTGCATGGCCGCACCCAGGGGCGCGAAACGCCGATCGGCTGGGTTCCACGCTATGAGGACATCGACTGGAGCGGACTGAAGTTTTCTCGCGAGACATTCGACGAGTTGATGGCAGTGGATCGTGCCGCGTGGCGGAAAGAGGTGATGGCGCACGAGGAGCTGTTCATCAACCTGCACGACCACTTGCCGCCGGAGATGATCTACGAGCGGGAGCTTCTGATTTGCCGGCTTTAGATTTCGCAAATGACCATTGATTCCAAATAGCTTCGGATCGGCTACTGCGATTCAACAGATTTTCATTTATAGTAGATAGTTCAGCAATCCCCAGACGCAGTGCGGTCCATAATGATGGACCTCTTGAAAGAAATCTTGGCGATTCCGAGTGCGGGCCGCCAAGGCGGTTGTGTATTTCGGAGCCTGAGCGACACAGCCGACTCTAATTTGCAGATCAAGAAGGTTGCCATGGATCCTATGGGTCGATCGAAAAGTCGCCACCGCATACCGCACCCCCAGGGGCTCTACCATCCGCGTCAGGAGCACGATGCCTGCGGTATGGGGCTAGTGGCCAGCATTCGCGGCGAAAAAAGCCACGACATCATTCGCAAAGGCCTCGAGGTTCTCATCAACCTGACCCACCGCGGCGCTGCCGGGTGCGACCCGGAGACGGGGGACGGAGCGGGAATCCTAATCCAGATTCCGCATGTTTTTTTTGCGCGCGAGTGCGGCGAGCTAGGCATACAGTTACCCGAGGCCGGTGATTATGGCGTGGCCATGTGTTTCCTGCCGGTGGACAAGAGCAGCCGCCTGCAATGCGAGGGTGTTTTTGAACGCATCGCGCAGGAAGAGGGCCTGACTGTCCTTGGCTGGCGCGATACGCCGGTGAATGGCGACGCCATCGGCCGCGAAGCCCGCGCCTCTCAGCCTTACATCGAACAGTTATTTGTGGGTCGCCCAAAGGAGCTCGAAGAAGAGGCATTTGAGCGGCTGCTTTACCGCGTCCGCCGCCGCACGGAGAACGAGATTGTCGAGTCAGAGATTGACGGCAAAGACGACTTTTTTGTGCCCTCGTTTTCCTGTCGCACCATCGTCTATAAAGGGCTGATGCTGGCTCCGCAGATTGAGAAGTTCTACTTTGAGCTGGCCAATCCTCTGGTGACGAGTGCTCTCTGCCTCGTGCACCAGCGATTCTCCACCAACACATTTCCAAGCTGGAAGTTGGCGCACCCTTATCGCTACGTAGCCCACAACGGCGAGATCAATACCATTCGCGGTAATGTGAGCTGGATGAACGCGCGTCAATCCGTGCTGGCGAGCCCTCTGCACGGAGATCAGATTAGCAAACTCTATCCCGTAATTGTGCCGGGTGGGAGCGACTCCGCCTCGCTCGACAACGCAGTTGAATTCCTGTACCAATCCGGCCGGTCCCTGCCCCACGTGATGGCGATGCTGATTCCCGAAGCATGGTCGGGCAATCCCGACATGAATGAGGACAAGCGCGCCTTCTACGAGTACCACGCCTCTCTGATGGAACCGTGGGACGGACCGGCGGCAATCGCATTTACTGACGGGCGCGTGATTGGCGCGACCCTCGATCGGAACGGGCTGCGGCCGGGCCGCTACATCGTGACCAAGGATGACCTGGTCGTGCTGGCTTCCGAAGCCGGCGTACTTGAAGTCCCGGCGGAAGATGTCCGCAAGAAGGGCCGTCTTCAACCAGGTCGGATGTTCCTCGTCGACACGGTGCAGAAGCGCATTATTTCAGATGCGGAAATTAAGCAGGAACTGGCTGCACGGCAGCCTTATGGAAAATGGCTGGAAGAACAGCAGGTCACGCTGGAGCAGCTGCCCGAGCCATCGCGCACCATCGCGTCGAATCCTGAGACGCTCCTACGACGCCAGCGGGCGTTCGGCTACAGCGAAGAGGACATGCGTATTCTCCTCGGGCCAATGGGCGCGAAGGGCGAAGAGCCGGTGGGCTCGATGGGCACCGATGTGCCGCTGGCCTGCCTCTCGGATCGCCCGCAACCGCTGTTCAACTATTTCAAGCAGCTTTTTGCGCAGGTGACGAATCCGCCCGTGGATCCGATTCGCGAAGAGCTCGTGATGTCGCTGATCAGCTACATCGGCACGGAGCGCAACATTCTAGACGAAGCGCCAGACAATTGCCACACGCTGAAGCTGCCGCATCCGTTGCTCACCAATCGCGACCTTGAAAAGCTACGCCGTGTTTCTTCAGGCGACCTGCTGGCAACGACGCTACCAGCGCTGTTTCGCGCGACGGATGGCGAAGATGGACTCCGGCATTCGCTCGAAGACCTGAGCAACCGCGCCGCTCATGCTGTGGCGTCCGGCTACACGCTGCTCATACTCTCGGACCGCGGCGTCGATCCCACTTACGCGCCCATTCCGAGCCTGCTGGCAATGGCCGCCGTGCACAATCGTCTGGTGCGGGAGAAGACTCGTACCCAGGTGGCACTCATCATTGAAAGTGGCGAGCCTCGCGAGGTGATGCACTTCGCTCTGCTCATCGGCTACGGAGCCAGCGCGATCAATCCGTATCTCGCCATCGAGTCTCTGCACGATCTGAAACGTCGCGGGCTTTTGCCTCACAACGTGACGGGTAATCATGCAGAAAAGAATTTCATCAAGGCCATCAACAAGGGATTGCTCAAGACATTTTCGAAGATGGGAATCAGCACGCTGCAGAGCTATCGCGGCGCGCAGGTGTTCGAGGCTGTTGGCCTGAACCAGGCTCTGGTCGATGCCTACTTCGCCGGAACCGCGTCGCGCATTGAGGGTGTGGGATTGGGTGTACTGGCGCTCGAAGCACAGATGAAGCATACCTACGCCTTCCAGCCGCTGACGGAATCCGAGACGGAGCTCGTGGTTGGCGGCCACTATCAGTATCGCGAGGGCGGCGAATATCACTTGCTGAACCCCCTGACGATCAGCAAACTGCAACATGCCGTGCGACAGAACAATGCTGCAACCTTCCAGGAATACACCGATCTGCTCGACGATCAGAATCGCAATCTGTGCACTTTGCGTGGGCTGTTGAAACTCAAATATGCCGACGAGCCGATTCCTCTTGAGGAAGTCGAGCCGGCGAAGGAGATCGTCAAGCGGTTCACAACCGGAGCGATGAGCTTCGGGTCGATCAGCAAGGAAGCGCATGAAACGCTGGCCATCGCCATGAACCGTCTGGGCGGCATGTCGAACACCGGGGAAGGTGGCGAAGACGAAGAGCGCTTCAAGCGGGACGCTAACGGCGACTCGCGTCGAAGCGCTGTGAAGCAGGTAGCGAGCGGCCGATTTGGTGTGACTACCAACTACCTTGTGAATGCCGACGAATTACAGATCAAGATGGCGCAAGGCGCGAAGCCCGGCGAGGGCGGCCAGTTGCCCGGCCACAAGGTCGACGAAATCATCGCGAAGACCCGCCACTCAATTCCCGGCGTGGGACTAATCTCGCCGCCTCCGCACCACGACATTTACTCGATCGAAGATCTTGCGCAGTTGATTTACGACCTCAAAAACGTGAACCCGCAGGCGCGCATCGCGGTCAAGCTTGTTTCAGAGGTCGGAGTGGGCACGGTGGCGGCAGGCGTCTCCAAAGCGCACGCGGACGTGGTGCTCATCTCTGGCGATAATGGGGGCACCGGCGCTTCGCCGCTGAGTTCGATCAAGCATGCGGGCTTGCCCTGGGAACTCGGCCTTGCTGAAACGCAGCAGGTGCTTTTGCTCAACGACCTGCGCAGCCGCATTCGCGTACAGACCGATGGCAAGCTTCAGACCGGACGCGATGTGGTGATTGCTGCTCTGCTGGGAGCCGAGGAATTTGGTTTTGCCACGACGCCGCTCATCACGATGGGCTGCATCATGATGCGCAAGTGCCACCTCAACACCTGCTCGGTGGGCATTGCGACGCAGGACCCAGTGCTGCGCGCACGCTTTAGCGGGCAACCAGAGCACGTGATCAACTTCTTCTTCTTCCTCGCCGAGCAGATGCGCCAGCACATGGCCAAACTTGGTTTCCGCACAGTCGACGAAATGGTGGGCCGCGTGGACAAGATAGACGCCTCGGTCGCCGACGCGCACTGGAAGGCCAAAGGCATCGATCTCTCCGCGATTCTCTACGTGCCCACGGTGCCTTCACGCGTAGCACGGCGCAAAATGCAGGCACAAGATCATGGGCTCGATCAGGCGCTCGACCATGCGCTCATTGCCAGGGCGGCCCCGGCGCTCGAATCGAAGACGCCTGTCACGGGAAGCTTTGCGATCCGGAACGTACACCGAACGGTGGGCGGCATGCTGGGCGGCGAGATAGCGCGGCGTTACGGCTCGGCGGGGTTCCCGGATGGAACGATTCATTTCAAATTCACCGGTTCAGCCGGCCAAAGCTTTGGCGCGTTTGTTCCCAACGGCGTGACGCTCGAACTGGAGGGCGAGGCAAACGACTACGTTGGCAAGGGGCTCTCAGGCGGACGTATCATTGCCTATCCGCCCAAGACCTCGAGCTTCCTACCGGAGGAAAGCATCCTGTTAGGCAACGTGGTGCTCTATGGCGCGACCAGCGGCGAAGCATTCTTGAACGGAATCGCCGGCGAGCGATTCGCGGTGCGCAACTCCGGTGCAACGGCGGTGGTAGAAGGCGTGGGGGATCACGGCTGCGAGTACATGACCAACGGCCTCGTGGTTGTGATTGGCGCAACCGGCCGCAACTTCGCCGCCGGTATGAGCGGAGGCCGAGCCTTTGTCTACGATGATCAGGGCGATTTCTCGACGCGCCGCTGCAATAAAGCCAGCGTCGATCTTGAGCCGCTTGTGAGCGATGAAGATGTCGCCGAAGTGAGAGGGCTCCTCGAACGCCATCGTGACCTCACTGGTAGCCCGCGAGCTGCTTGGATCCTGGAGCATTGGACCGACGCGCAACAGCGCTTCATCAAGGTGTTCCCTCATGAATACAAGCGCGTGCTCGGCGTGCCCCGAGTTGAGTCGGAGTATGCGCCGTATATTCCTTCGGCGCCTCCGGTGACGGCTACCGCGGGGGTGCATCATGGGTAAGGTCACAGGATTTCTTGAGATCGAGCGCGAACAGCCGATCCGCCGCAAGGTAGAAGACCGCGTTCATGACTGGTTCGAAATCTACGAACCTTTCCCTGAAGAGAAACAGCGAGAACAAGGCGCACGCTGCATGGATTGCGGCGTTCCCTTCTGCCACACCGGTTGCCCGGTGAATAATCTCATTCCTGACTGGAATGATCTGGTTTACAACGGCCGATGGCAGAGCGCCGTTCGCCGCTTGCACGCAACGAACAATTTTCCCGAATTCACCGGACGCATTTGTCCCGCACCTTGCGAAGCCTCGTGCGTGCTGGGCATCAATCTGCCCCCCGTGTCGATCAAGCTCATCGAGCGCAGCATTGTGGAACGAGCATGGGACGAAGGCTGGATTCATCCTGAGCCGCCGGAGCAGAACACCGGCAAGCGCGTGGCCGTCGTTGGCAGCGGGCCTGCAGGTCTGGCGGCTGCGCAGCAGTTGCGGCGCGCGGGGCACTCGGTAACGGTTTTCGAAAAGAACGACCGCATCGGCGGGCTACTCCGCTACGGGATTCCAAATTTTAAACTCGAGAAACGCGTCATCGATCGCCGCATTGAACAAATGCGCGCCGAAGGCGTCACATTCCTGACCAATGCGCACGTCGGCGTGAACGTCCCCGTGGACGCGCTCACCGGCCACTACGACGCAATCCTGCTCTGCGGAGGCGCAGAGCATCCCCGCAATCTTGCGATTCCCGGCCGCGAACTCAAGGGCGTCCATTACGCAATGGAATTCCTACCCCAGCAGAATCGCCGCAACGAAGGCGATTTTATTGACCCGGTTGCATCCATCAGTGCTGAAGGTAAGCGCGTGCTGATCATTGGTGGCGGCGACACCGGGGCCGACTGCCTCGGGACGAGTCATCGTCAGGGCGCAAAGAGCGTGCATCAGTTCGAGATTATGCCCCAGCCTCCGGAACAGCGCGCGGCATCCACACCCTGGCCTCTTTGGCCGCTTCAGCTTCGCACAGAAAGCGCGCACGAAGAAGGCGGCATTCGGGACTGGAGCATCAACAGCATCCGATTCACCGGAAACGAAAACGGCGAGGTGCAACAGTTACACGCAACCCGTGTTGGCCCACCGCCGAAGTTCGAGGCAATCGCCGGCTCCGAGTTCACCCTCGATGTCGATCTTGTCCTGTTGGCGATGGGCTTCCTTGGCCCAGTCCGCAACGGCATGATTGAGCAACTGGGTGTAGCACTCGATGCGCGCGGAAATGTTGCTACCACGGATTACATGTCCTCCATCGACGGCATCTTTGCCGCGGGCGATATGCGTCGCGGTCAGTCGCTGGTTGTATGGGCCATATCCGAGGGGCGCAAGGCGGCAGCCGCTGTCGATCGCTATTTGGCAGAGAAAGAGGCTGGAACTTCGACCCAACTCCTGCGCGCACGCGTCTGACAATTCAGCCGCTGCAATCACTGAAGCCGCAGCATCCATCCCGTTTTAAACCGGAGAAACGGCCATGACGAGAGAAGAGGCTTGGAATCTGGCCAACCATTGGGTAGCGGCTTGGAACAGTCATGATTTGGACTCGATTATGATGCACTATGAGGATGCAGCCGAGTTGATTTCGCCGGTTGCCGCTCAGCTCTTGGGCACGTCCGATGGGCAAAATCGTCGGAAAGACGAACTTGAGAGCTTACTTTCAGCGTGGGCTGGAAGCCTACCCGGAACTTCACTTTCACCTTGAAGACGTTCTCTGGGGCGGAAGCAGCTTGGTGCTTTACTACACAAATCAAAAAGGGACACGCACAGGAGAGTTCATGGAGCTGTCAGCGAACGGAAAAGTGGTTCGAGTAGTGGCCAATTACAATGCCTAGCAAGGGTGAATAACCGTTCGCAAGACGGCGGCTCTCACTTCGCCGCTGTGCTCAAGAACGGATGGTCAAGCGATTCATCAGCACTCGGAAATCCGCGACCGAGACGAATTGAAAACCGGCCCGCTCACGACGCAAGGCGGAATGCGGGCATCCCAAAGACTGATCAATGGACGGAATGCCGAAAGTGAAAGGTGGCAGGAACGGCGATCTTCCCAGTTGCGGATAATCGCTGCAACGCAAGCTCCCATGAAAACATTTCCGCCTCTGAGTATCTTCCATCACCGCGCGGACAGGTTTCTTGAATGCCGTGGGGTTTTCCTGTGACATTCGCATTTGATGATCTTGAGCGACATCATAGCGGTCGGTATGAGATTGAAAACGTGGGCCACCACCATGC